>Ga0134122_10000588_pt1 | contig 24879 bp, 21 predicted proteins | sample KB302_FD_96461 | JGI IMG/M metagenome (GOLD analysis project Ga0134122, IMG submission 96461) | Terrestrial soil microbial communities without Nitrogen fertilizer from Kellogg Biological Station, Michigan, USA - KB3-0-2 | ecosystem: Environmental > Terrestrial > Soil > Unclassified ...
CTGATCACCACCCTGCCGGTCGGGCTGAAGCTGCTGCCGCGCTTCTCGACCTCCATCATCGGAGCGTGGCTCTGGCGGTTCGCGCCGCTGGCGGCCCTCGCGGCCGCGGTGGGCTGGGCCGACGCCCGGCTGCCCGCACCCGCCGTGATCGGCCTGGCGGCGCTGGTCGGCGCCGGGTACCTGGTGGCGATGCGGCCGTTGCTCCACGAGCTCCCGCTGGGGTCGAGGTTGCGTCGCGCGCTGCAGGCGGCCCGCCTGGTCCCCAGGAGCTAGAGCGGGAGCTTCGAGCGAAGCGGCTCGAGCGCCCGCGGGCTCACCCAGAGGAAGTCGCCGAAGACGCGCTCGCCCCCGGGCGGCGGCGCGGGCTCCAGGCGCCGCCCGGCGGGGATGATCCGCCAGCCGCGGTAGCCGCAGCCTCGGAGGTGCTCGGCGGACGGGTCGTCCGAGCCCATCTCCACGATGAGGTGGTCGATCGCCGCGCCGGCCAGCAGGCGCTCAGACCCCCGCAGGACGTGCTGCTCCGCCCGCTCGACGTCGATCTTCAGCAGGTCGATGCGGGTCAGGCCCATCGCCTCCGCCGCGTCGTCCAGGCGCACCGTCTCCACCTCCAGCGTCCGGGCCGCCTGCAGCTCGGGGAGGTGCACCACCAGCGAGGTGATGCCGGAGTTGTCCGGGCGCGTGGAGAGGAAGAGCGGCAGCCGCTCTCCGCTGGTGTGCCACAGCGCCCGCCCGTCCAGCGTCACCCGGCCCTCGAACCGGTTGAGCTGGATGGACCTCCGGATGAGCGCCCCGCAGGCCGGGTTGGGCTCGAAGGCGATCGCCCGGCCGGAGGGCCCCAGGCGCGAGGCGGCGAAGAAAGTGGTGTGGCCGAAGTTCGCGCCGGCGTCGATGCAGGTCCCACCCGGGGAGAGCAGGGAGGGCGTGGGCCAATGGGTGCCGGTGTCGCCGAAGAAGTAGGGTCCCAGGCCGAGGTGCTCGCCCACGTTGACGGCGAGGCGGTACCCGTCCAGCTCGGCCACCCGGACTTCCGGGCGATCGAGGATCCGGCTGTAGGCGATGGCGATCGCCCCCAGGCGGAGGGCGCGCCGCAGGGGCTCGCGATGACACAGCGCGACCAGCGCCCGCTCGGCGGCCGGGGAGGCGGCGGAGACCCTGGCCAGGCGCTCGGCCAGTCGCAGGCGGAACGATGGCCGGCGATCGCTCATCCCACCTCTCTATCAGCGCGGCCTCGAAGTTGACGCGGTTCCGCTCCTGGGTGCACCGTTGGGTTCTCCTCCCGTGGAAAACACCCCCTCACCCACCGCGGCGTCGCCCGCCCAGAGCCCGGAGAACGACCCGTTCGACCTCCTCTACTACGTGCGCCTGTTCTGGCGGCGGAAGTGGGTGGTGACCGGGACGCTGCTGGCGGTGGTGGTGGCGGTGGGGGCGTACACGGCGCGGCAGCCCAAGATCTACTCGGCGGCGGCGAACGTCATCATCGACGTCACCGCGCCGCGGGTCCTCGACGCCACCGTGCCGGAGGTGATGGACAACTCCAGCTCCTCCTACTGGTACAACCGCGAGTACTACGAGACGCAGAACAAGGTGATCATCAGCCGCTCCGTCTCCGTCCGCGTGGTGGAGAAGCTGGGGCTGCAGTCGGACCCCGCCTTCCTCGGCGTGCAGAAGATCTCCGACCCGCAGAAGCGCGCCGACGTGATGAAGGCGATGGACGCGGTCGGGCTGCTCCAGTCGCGGATCCGGGTGGTGCCGGTGAAGGACTCGCGGCTGGTGCAGATCGTCGTGGAGGACCTGGACCCCGAGCGCGCCGCGCTGCTCGCCAACGAGGTGGCGGACGCGTACATGGCGGAGAACCTGGCCCTCAAGCTGCGGGTGACCGAGAGCGCCTCGCGCTGGCTGGAGGACCGGCTGGTCGACCTCGAGCAGAAGACCAAGACCTCGGAGTTGGCGGTCTACGACTTCAAGAAGGAGAAGGACATGCTGACCACGTCCCTCGAGGACAGGGCCAGCATGGTGAGCCAGCGGCTGACCACCTACAACGGCGCGCTCACCCAGGTCCGCACCCGCATCGCCGAGCTGAAGGCCCGGGCCGACACCATCGAGCGCGCCCGCGCCCAGTCCAAGGACGACAACCTGCGCTGGGCGGAGGGCCTCTCGCTGGCGAAGTCCACGCTGGTGGAGACGCTCAAGGTGAACATGGTCCAGCAGCGCAACGAGTGCGCCACGCTGGGCTCCCGCTACCTCCCGGACCACCCCAAGCTCGCCGAGTGCAACCAGAAGCTGGCCAGCGCGGAGCGCGAGCTGGGCCGCGAGCTGGGGAACATGATCCGCTCCGCCCAGTACGACCTCGAACAGGCGCAGGGGGAGGAGAAGAACCTGCTGGCCCTCTTCGAGGCCACCAAGGCGGAGGGGTTCGACGTCAACAAGAAGCAGATCGAGTTCGACCGGCTCAAGCGCGAGTCGGACAACGACCGGCGGCTCTACGACCTCGTCCTCAAGCGGATGAAGGACATCGAGCTGTCCGGCCTGCTGCGCACCAGCAACGTGCGCGTGCTGGACGCCGCCCGGCCCAGCTACCTCCCGGTGCGCCCGGACCTCTCCAAGGCGCTCACGCTGGCGCTGCTGGTGGGGCTGCTCCTGGGGCTGGGGGTGGCGCTGCTGCTGGAGGTGATGGACAACTCGGTGTTCAGCCAGCTGGACGTCGAGCAGCGCGTGGGGGTGCCCTTCCTGGGGCTGGTGCCGATGATCCCGGAGCCGAAGGAGGCGGGGACGCGCGACCTGTACGTGCACCACCACCCGAAGTCGTCCATCGCCGAGTGCTGCCGCGCCATCCGGACCAACGTGCTGTTCATGTCGCCGGAGCGGCCGCTGAAGACCATCCTGGTGACGTCGACCGCGCCGCAGGAGGGGAAGTCCACGTCGGTGATCAACCTGGGCATCTCCATGGCCCAGAGCGGGAACCGGGTGGTGCTGGTGGACACCGACATGCGGCGGCCGCGGCTGCACAAGGCCTTCCAGATCCCCAACGACGTGGGGGTGAGCACCGTCGTGGTCGGGGAGGGGGCGCTGGACGGGGCGATCAAGAACACCGACGTGCCGGGGCTGTTCGTGGTGCCCTGCGGGCCGGTGCCGCCCAACCCGGCGGAGCTGCTGCACACCAAGGCGTTCGCCAGGCTGCTGGAGCAGCTCGGGCAGCGGTTCGACCGGATCATCCTCGACAGCCCGCCCATCCACCCGGTGGCGGACGCCATCGTGCTCGCCACGCAGGCCGAAGGGGTGGTGCTCATCCTCAAGGCGGGGCTCACCAACCGGACGCTGGCGAAGCGGGCGGTGCGCGCGCTGAGGGACGTGAAGGCGAAGGTCTACGGCGCCATCCTCAACAACGTGGACCTCGAGGACCCGAAGTACGGCGGCTACTACGCCGACTACCGCCGCTACGGGCACTACTACGGCGAGCGGCGCGACGGCGCCGTCTCGTAGCCGAGGCCGCTTTCTGCTCCGCGTGTGGCACCTGGGGAAGTTCTACCCGCCGGCTTCCGGCGGTATCGAGACCCACGTGCGCGCGCTGGCGCAGGAGCAGGCGAAGCTGGGGCTGGAGGTGGCGGTCGCGTGCGTGAACCACGCCGCGCGGGACGGGCGGGACGTCACGTTCGAGCTCCTGGCGCGCACGGAGCGGAGGGAGGAGCGGGACGGGGCGGTGCGGGTGCTGCGGCTGGGGCGCGTGGCGTCGGTGGCGCGGCTGGACGTGGCGCCGGGGGTGGTGGGGCTGCTGGAGGCGCTCCGGCGGGAGCCTCCGGACGTGGTGCACCTGCACTCGCCGAACCCGACGATGCTGCTGGCGCTGGCCGCGCGGCCGCCGAGCGGATCGGCGCTGGTGATCACGCACCACAGCGACGTGGTGCGGCAGCGGGTGCTGGCGATGGGGTTCTCGGTGGTGGAGCGGCGGGTGTACGCGCGCGCGGCGCTGATCCTGGCGACGAGCCCGCGGTACGCGGACGGGTCGAGGGTGCTGACCGCGATGCGGGAGCGGGTGCGGTCGCTGCCGCTGGGGATCGACGTGGCGCCGTTCGCGCGGCCGTCGGCGGAGGTGCTGGAGGCGGAGCGGGCGGCGCGGGCGCGGTTCGGGTCGCCGCTGTGGCTGGGGGTGGGGCGGCTCGTCTACTACAAGGGGTTCGAGGTGGCGCTGGAGGCGCTGGCGCGCGCGCCGGGGACGCTGGCCATCGCGGGGACGGGGCCGCTGCGGGAGGCGCTGGAGCGGAGGGCGCGGGCGCTGGGCGTGTCGGACCGGGTGGCGTTCCTCGGGCACGTGCCGGACGCGGAGCTGCGGGGGCTGTACCGGGCGGCGACGGCGCTCTGGTTCCCCAGCCTGGCCCGCAGCGAGGGGTACGGGCTGGCGCAGGTGGAGGCGATGGCCAGCGGCTGCCCGGTGATCAACACGCTGCTGCCCGGGTCCGGGGTGCCGTGGGTCTCGCCGCACGAGCAGACCGGGCTCTCGGTGCCGGTGCGCGACGCCCCCGCGCTGGCCGCGGCGGCGGCCCGGCTCGCGTCGGATGCGGCGCTGCGCCCGAGACTCTCCGCCGCCGCGGTGGAGCGGGCGACGAAGGAGCTCTCGGCGGAGGTGATGGGCGCGCGGTGCGTGGAGATGTACCGCGAGGTCCTCGGCCGGCCACGGGAGCAGGCCGGGTGAAGGTGCTCCACGTCTACAGCGGCAACCTGTACGGCGGCGTGGAGCGCTTCCTCGCCACCCTCGCCCGGGAGCGCGCGGTGGCGCCGGAGATGGAGCCCGCGTTCGCGCTCTGCTTCGAGGGGGCGCTGGCGCAGGAGCTCCGGGAAATCGGCGTCCCCGTGGAGCTCCTCGGCCCGGTGCGCGCGAGCCGCCCCTGGACCGCCCTCGCCGCCGGCGCGGCGCTGCGTCGTCTCCTCGACCGCCACCACCCGGACGTCGCGCTGTTCCACTCCGTCTGGCCGCTGGCGCTCCTGGGCGGCGCGGCCCCACCACCCCGCGCCCTCTTCCTCCACGACGCCGTGCGCCCGCATTGGACCACCGCGCTGGCGCGCCGGCGCCGCCCCGGCCTCGTCCTGTGCAACAGCGACTACGTCGCCGCCACCGCCCGGGTCACCTTCGCCGGCGCCACCATCCACACCTCCCCGCTCGCCGTCCCGCCGCCGGCGCTCCCCGCCCACTTCGACCGCGCGGCCCTCCGCCGCGCCCTCGGTGTCCAGAACCCGACAGAAGTCATCCTCCTCATCGCCGCCCGCCTGGAGCGCTGGAAAGGCCACCGCCTCCTCCTCTCCGCCCTCTCCCGCCTGACCTCCGACACCCGCTGGCGCTGCTGGATCGCCGGCGGCGCGCAGCGCCCCTCCGAGCGCGCCTATCTCCGCGAGCTCGCCTCCCTCGCCTCCGCGCCCGGCCTCTCCGGCCGCGTCCACTTCCTCGGCCACCGCACCGACGTCCCGCAGCTCATGGCCGCCGCCGATCTCCACTGCCAGCCGAACGAATCCCCCGAGCCCTTCGGCATCGCCTTCGTCGAGGCGATGTCCGCCGGCCTCCCCGTCGTCACCACCGCCCTCGGCGGCGCGCTCGAGGTCGTCCCACCCACCGCCGGCCTCCTCGTCCCCCCCGACCCGGCCGCCCTCGCCTCCGCCCTCACCTCCCTCATCGACTCCCCGGAGCGCCGCGCCGAGCTGGGAGCCTCGGGCGCCCGCCACGCCCGCTCCACCTTCACCCCCGCTCGCCGCCTCCCGGACCTGGCCGCCAGCCTGGCGAGCCTCTGCGAATTCCGCCGGAGCTCCAGGGCCGGATACCCTCCGCGCTGAAGATGGCCGTCGCCCCACTCGCCCCAGCGCTCGCTTCACCGCCGGTGCAGGCGCCCGCGGAGCCCCGGCTCCTCCGCGGCAACCTGGTGCTCCCGGCGTTCGTCCTCTTCCAGTTCGCCTGCCAGCTCCTGCTCATCACCAGCGTGGGCGGCGCCATCCGCGTCGGACTCCGCTCGCTGATGTTCGTGGCCAGCATCGCCCTCTTCCTCGCGCTCCGCCGCCACCGCGCCCCCATCCACGACTCCGCCAAGGTGGCGGTGTGGATCATGGCCCTCCTCGGCGCCCAGATGCTGCACCCCACCACCAATGGCGCCCTCTCCGGCGCCGCGCACTGGGCGCTCTACTTCGCCATCCTCGGCCCGCTCTTCTGGGTCCCCCGCCTGAAGAACGGCACCGACGCCATCCGCCGGCTGATCACCGTCTTCTGGCTCTTCCACGTCACCAGCTGCGTCTTCGCCGTCCTCCAGGTCGTCTACCCCGGCCAGTTCCAGCCCAACCTCTCCTCCGCCATCGCCAGCGTGGGCGACAACTACGTCAACGGCCTCACCATCACGACCGCCACCGGCGAGGTGACCTTCCGCCCCATGGGCCTGACCGACACGCCCGGAGGGGCGGGCGCCTCCGGCGTCTACGCCGCCCTCTTCGGCGTGGGCATCCTCTTCGGCTACCGCCAGGTCTGGCTCCGCGCGATGTCGATGGGCAGCGTGGGCCTGGGGATGGTGGCGGTCTACCTGAGCCAGGTGCGCCTCGCCTTCGTCGTCCTCGGGCTCTCGCTCGTCGCCGCCGGCATCATCATCATGCTCCGCCGCGGCGCGCGCTGGGCGTCGGGCTTCGTGGCGGCGGTGGCGCTGATGGGGTCGCTCGCCTACGGCTGGGCGCTGGGGCTGGTGGGCGACACGGTCACCAACCGCCTGGAGACGCTCACCGAGGAGGACCCGCGGACGGTCTACTACCGGAACCGCGGCATCTTCCTCGAGTACACCGTGGAGGAGCTCATCCCGAAGTTTCCGGTCGGCGCCGGGCTGGGGCGGTGGGGGATGATCAACTCCTACCTGGGCAGCCGCGACGACCCCGAGCGCGGCCCGCTGTGGGCGGAGATCCAGCTCACCGGCTGGGTCTACGACGGCGGCGTGCTGATGATCGCCCTCTACGTGCTGGCCCTGTTGCTCGCCATGCGCCAGGCGGCGTGGATCGCGGTCAAGGCGCCCTTCAGCCCGCTGTGGATCTGGGCCGCCATCCTCTTCGCCTACGACGTGGGCGCGATGGCGATGACGTTCAGCTACCCGGTCTTCATCGGACAGTCCGGGATGGAGTTCTGGCTCTTCAACGCGGCGCTCGTCTCCTCCGCCGTCCAATCCGGGCTCGTCCGACTGCGCGCCCGCCAGCGAACCGCCGAGTGACCGCGCCCGTCGACACCCGCCCGCCGGTGCTGGTGGTGACCGGCGACTTCGTCCGCACCGGCGGCATGGACGTCGCCAACTACGGCCTGGCGCACTACCTGGCGCGCTTCGGCGGCCCGCTCCACCTCGTCGCCCACCGCGTGGCGCCGGACCTGGTCGCGCTGCCCAACGTGCACGTCCACCTCGTCCCGCGCCCCATGGACTCCGCCTTCCTCGGCGCGCCGCTGCTGGCGGCCGCCGGGCGCCGCTGGGCGGGATACGTCGCCGCGATGGGCGGGCGCGTCATCGTCAACGGCGGCAACTGCGGCGCCGAGGACGTGAACTGGGTCCACTACGTCCACGCCTCCTTCCGCGCGCCGCCCGAGGGCGGCTGGTTCCGGCGGCTGAAGACGCGCGTGGTGGGGACGGTCTACCGGTCCCAGGAGAAGCAGCGCATCGGCGCGGCGAGGGTGGTGGTGGCCAACTCGCACCGGACGCGGACCGATCTCATCGAGAAGCTGAACGTCCGCGCCGACAAGGTGAAGGTCGTCTACTACGGCATCGACCCGACCCGGTTCCGCCCGGGCACGGACGCCGAGCGGGCCGAGGCGCGGAAAGAGCTGGGCGTGCCGGACGGCGAGCCGCTGGTGGCGTTCGTGGGCGCGCTGGGGGACCGGCGCAAGGGCTTCGACGTGCTCTTCGACGCGTGGCGCTCGCTGGCGGGCCGCGGCTGGGACGGCACGCTGGTGGTCATCGGCCGCGGGGCCCAGCTGGAGCAGTGGCGCGCCCGCGCCGAGGCGGCCCGGCCCCCGGTGCGGATCCGCTTCCTCGGCTTCCGCGCCGACGTGGACCGCGTCCTCCGCGGCTGCGACGCGCTGGTGTCGCCCACCCGCTACGAGGCGTACGGCCTGGGCGTCCACGAGGCGCTCTGCTGCGGCGTCCCCGCGCTGGTCAGCTCGCTGGCCGGGGTGGCGGAGCAGTACTCGTCGTCGATGAAGCCGCTGCTCATCCCGGACCCGGAGAGCGCGGAGCAGGTGGCCTCCGCGCTGGAGCGGTGGCGGGCGAACCAGGCGCTCTGGCGGCAGAAGGCGCTCGAGCTGTCCAACGAGCTGCGCGGCCACACCTGGGAGGAGATGGCGCGCGACTTCCTCGACGCCATCTCCAGCCGCTGACGCCGGGCACTCAGCTCCGGGCGTCGCAGAGGCGGTCGAAGAACTCCAGGTACCGGCGGGCGACGACGGGCCAGGCGAAGCGCTCGCGCGCGCGGGCGAGGCCCCGGCCGGAGAGCTCGGCGCGCTCGCGCTCGCTGGAGAGGAGCCGGTCGATGGCGGCCGCCCAGGCGGAAGCGTCTGATTCAGGGACCACCACCGCGGCGTCGCCCACGGTGTGGGGGATCTCCCCGGAGTCGCTGGCCACCACCGCGCGCCCGCAGGCGAACGCCTCGACGAGGATGCGCCCGAACTGCTCCTTCCACCGCCGGGTGGTCTGGCTGGGGACGCAGAGGACGTCCATCGCGTTCAGGTAGCGGGGCACCTCCGCGTGCGTCGCCGGCGGAGCGACCCGGACCCGATCGCCGTGCCGCTTGGCCCACGCGTCCAGCGCCGGCCGCATCGGCCCGTCCCCCAGGAAGAGCGCCCGCCACGGCCCCGCGGCCTGGTCCAGCGCGCGCAGCAGCAGGCCGCAGCCCTTCTCCTCCACGAAGCGGGACACGAAGCCGACCACCGGCGGGCCGTCCTCGCCCCAGCCCAGCCGCGCGCGCGTCGCCTTCCCCGCGGCGGGGTCCGGCTTGAAGGCGTCCAGGTCGACGCCGCTGGGGAGCTGCACGTGCGGCCGGTCGCGGTAGCCGGGGCGGTCCGCCAGCGCCTGCACGGAGGTGACGCCGCCCGCCACCCACCCGGCGGCCCGCTCCATCGCGAACCGCTCCAGCGCCCCGAACGGCGGCGGGTAGCGCTTGGGGATGTTCTGGTAGGTGAAGTACGCGAGCCTGGCGGGCCGGGGCGTCCACGCCGCCACCTGCGCCCCGGCGAGCACGTACGGCTCCTCCCAGCAGTGCACCACGTCGCACGGGCGGCGCAGCACCTCGCGCAGCTCCGGGCCGTAGAGGAAGAAGTGCTTGAAGCGGCTGCCGAAGGCGCGCAGTCCCACGACCTCCAGGGGCGCGCCCGGGTCAGGCTCCAGCGGGATGGGGCGGAGATCGCCGTGGAAGAAGCGCGGCGCCACCGCGGTCACCTCCCACGCCTTCCCGCCGGCGCGGGCCAGTTCCACCGCCAAGCGCCGATTGAGCGCGACCACGTAGGAGTGGGACAGCGAGAGCAGGCGCCTCGGCACGGCTGCGATGACGCTACTCGATCCGATGGCGGGCGCGCAGGGGCACCGGCGAGCCCGCTAGGGGAGCCGCTGGTAGGCGCCAAGGATGGCGCGGGCGTGCGCCTCCCACGTGAATTGCCGGGCTTGCGCGAGCCGCTCGGTTCTGGAGGGGAGCGCCGCCCGCCCGTCGAGGATGCGCAGGACCAGGTCCGTCCAGGCGCCCGGGTCACCCGGCGGCGCGTAGAGCGCGGCGCCGCCCGCCACCTCGCGCAGGACGGGCAGGTCGCTGGAGACGACGGGCGCGCCGCAGGCCAGCGCCTCCAGCGCCGGGAGCCCGAAGCCCTCCGAGTCGCTGGGGAGGAGGACCAGGAGGGCGCCGCGGTAGAGCGCGGCCAGCTCGGTGCGGGGGAGCGGCGGGGGTTGCACCAGGGCACCGCCGGCCAGGCCGAGGCGCTCCACCTGGGCGCGCAGCTCGGGTCCGAAGGCGGCGCCCACCTGGACGAGCTTCAGGTCGGGCACCTCGCCGCGGACGCGGGCGAAGAGGTCGAGGAGCAGGTCCAGGCGCTTCCGGGGCGCGGCGCTGCCCACGTGCAGCAGGTAGCGGGTTGGCCGCGCCGACGCGGGCGCTGCAACGCTCCCGCCGGGGCTCGGCGAGCGATCCTCCAGCAACCCGGATGCGGGCCCGTCCGCGCTGAACTCCGGGCCCACGCCGTAGGGCGCGTGGACGAGCCGCGCCGGGTCGACCAGCCCATGCCTCACCAGCTCCTCCCGCACCGCCCGGGTGCTGTGGAAGACGACGGCGGCGCGCTGGAGCCCGGAGAGAACGTGGCGGGCGAGCGCGCGGAACCAGGCGGGCCGGCGCTCGCGCGGGTCGAAGAGCGACCGGAAGGCGTCCGCGTCGTGGCAGAAGACGCCGGCCCGCCCCGCGGGGAGCGAGCGCGCCAGGTGCGCGTAGGAGTGGTCGACGACGTGGTACGCGTCCAGCGCCTCCGGGAGCCGCCGCGCGCGGAGCGGGAGCGCGAGGTAGCGCCCGGCGAACCGGTCCGCGTTGAGCGCCAGGCGGGGAGGGACGCCGGGGAGGCGCCGGACCAGGCGCGGCAGCAGGGGGCGCAGCGGAGTGACCTCCACTTCGGCGGCGAGCGGGCCCTCGAGGGCGGCGAGGAGCATCTCGCCCACCAGGTCCATGCTGGGCCAGCCCTCGTCGCGGGCGTCGCAGAGGACGGCCAGGCGCAGGCGGCTCACGCGCGTGAGCTAACACAGTTGGAGCGGGAGAGCCGATAGGATCGGCCGGGAGGGGAGGCCCCACGTGAGCGGAACGACCGATCAGCCAAGGCTGTCCACGCAGTACGACGAGGAGGAGGCGACGCAGATCCTCGCCGGCCACCTGGAGTCGCTGGGGGCGCGCGCATCGCCCGATCGGGCCGCCGCCGCCAACCTCCTGTTCGCCGAGACCGCCGCCCTGTGCCGCGAGCTGAAGTACGAGGTGAAGCTCGCGGACACCCTGGAGCTCCGGACCGGCGACGGGCACGCGGCGCACGCGTGGTACGCGGAGGGAGACATCTTCACCGTCGGCTCGTTCCAGGCCCGGCGCACCGGCGATCCCAGGCCGCTCCCGCTCCGCTTCAACCCCGTGACGCGCCGGCTGGAGGGCCTCGAAGAGGACTCCTACCGCGTCCCCGTCCCCGGCCAGCCGCGGGCGAGGCGGTCCGCCAAGGCGGTCCTGGCCCAGGCGCTGGTCGCGGCGCTCAGCGAGCAGGCCCAGGAGCATCGCCACGTGACCCGCCCGGATACCGGCTACTCGACCCGCTGACCCCGCAGCGTCTCCACCACCTGTTGCAGGGAGAATCTACGCGCCGTCCCGCGGCGGCCCGACCGCCGCGGCGCGCAGCGCCTCCACCACCCGCTGCAGCGAGAAGCGCTCCTGGTAGAGCGTCCGGCCGCGCTCGCCCTGCGCGCTCCACTGCTCGGGCTGGCGGAGCAGCGCCTCCGCGACCGGCGCCAGCGCCTCCGGCGACGGCGCCAGCGCCACGCCGCCGCGCTCCCTCCACACCGCCTCGGTGAGCGCGCCGGCGTTGGTGACCACCGCCTTGCCCAGCGCCAGCCCCGCCATCAGCGACGTCCGCCGGGTGGTGGCGCCGTCCGGGAACGGCTGCAGCAGGACGTGGCACGCCGCGAGGTGCGCGGTGGCGGCCTCGGGCGCCAGCTCGCCGGTGGCGATCACCCGCTTCGCGAACGCCGGCGCCACCTCCGCGAACCGCCGCGCGAACGCCTCCGACCCCCGGCCCACCAGCAGCGCTCGCCGCCGCGGGCCCGCCTCCAGCAGCGCGCGCAGCGCCCGCTCCAGCAGCGGCGCCACCAGCGGCCCGTACGTCCCGAAGCTCCCCAGCAGCACGTCCGCGTCCCCCCGGTGCCGCGAGCGCGCGTCCATCACCGCCGCGGGCTCCGCGTCCTCGGGGAGGTTGCTGGGGACGGGGAGCTCCACCGCCGTCCCCTTCCCCCGCCACAGCTTCTCCACCTGGGCCGACCACGCGGTGGTGGAGACGAACGCGCGCTCCGCCGTCCGCAGCGCCTGCCGGGCCATCCAGCGGTTCACCAGCCCGCGGATGGTCTGCGCCGGCGGCACGCGCCAGCCCACCGGGTACGCCACCTCGTGGAACATCATCCACAGCCGCTCGGACCTCGCCCGGAGCCAGCGCGCGAAGCGCACGTTCATCGCCCGGTAGCCGAAGCCGGAGGGGACGTACTGGACGAGGAGGATGCCGGGGTGCTTCTCCAGCTGCCCGTCGAGCCACGCCAGGCCCTCGCGGGAGAACAGGTCCTCCCGCCGCTGGAGCTCCACCCCGTCCGCGGGGAGCTCCGGGCGCGCGCACGCCGGCGCCCAGACGGTGGCGCGGTCGCCGGCGCGGACCAGCGCGCGCGAGAGCTGCCGCGCGTAGTCGCCCACGCCGCCGGGCTGCGGCGGGTACTCGGGCGTGAGGAGGTTCCAGGAGAGCGCGGCCACGTCAGGGGCGGGGGCGGCGCGCGAGCAGCGCCACGTTGTCGCTGAAGGGGCGCCCGCCCAGCGGTCGAGGCCAGGCGCGCGCGGTGAAGGGAATGCGGCCGAAGCCGGAGTAGTGGACCTGGACGTCCACCAGCCCGGCCTCGCGAGCGATGCGCTGCAGGTCCACCTCCAGCAGCGCCGTGAGGTGGGCCGGGTACAGCCCGGGCGCCTCCTGGAACGCGTTGAACTGGTTCCTGGTCAAGAGCGTGAGCTTGCTGAGCACGCTGAGCTGGTTCGGCGTCGTCACCAGGACCAGCCCGCCGGGGGCGGCCAGGCGCGCCAGCTCGCGCACGAAGGCGCGCGGGTTCTCCAGGTGCTCGATGGTCTCCACCGACGCGACGGTCTCCGCCGCGCCCGCCTCCAGCGGATAGGGCGGGTGGTCGAGGTCCGCCTTCACGAAGGTGGCGCCGTCCCGCGGGAAGCCGTCGTAGGCGACCAGGTCGCAGCCGAGGTAGCGCCGGAAGCGGCCGGAGACCGACCGGGAGAGCGCGCCGGCCCCGCACCCGACGTCGAGCAGCGTCCCGCTCGCGCCCGCGCCCGCGAGCAGCGACGCCACCCACGCGTGCAGGCGCGGATCGCTCCGGCCGTGGGAGAGCGCGGCCCGCTCGGCCGCGGAGCCCGGCGTCATGCGACGCCCGCGGGTGGGGGCACGCCCGGCGCCAGCCAGAGCGTGTGCGGCCATGCATCCAGCGGTCGCGAGAGGTCCAGCGGAAGCAGCGCCTCCCGCGCGCCGAAGCGCCGGTCGTACGCGGCGCGGCGGGTGGTGGCCGGGGAGTGGTCGACCGTCCAGCCGCGGTACCCGGCGCCCGCCAGTCGCTGCAGGAGCGCCAGCGGGTCCATCCCGTGGCCGCGCAGCTCGGCGGGGTGGAGCTCCAGCAGCAGGCGCCGGTAGCGGCCGTCTCGCAGCCCCCGCTCCATGCCCTGGAGGGCGAAGCCTTCGGCGCCCTCGATGTCCATCTTCACCAGGTCGGCGGCGCGGACGCCCAGCTCGTCGAGGAGGTCGTCCAGCGCCTTGGTGGGGACCTGGAACCGGGCGGACTCGCCGGCCGCGCCTGGTCCGGCGATGCGCGAGAGCCCCCAGTTCTCCTGCGCGTCGGAGTACCCGAGCAGCTCCACGGTGCCGGGGCCCGCGGCGATGGCCACGTGGTGGGCGGTCACCCAGGGGACGCGGTTGAGCTCGAGGTTCGCCGACAACGTCGCGTGGATGCGCGGGTCCGCCTCGACCGCGATGGCCCGCCCGGACTCGCCCACCAGCGCGGCCGCCAGCAGGCTGAAGTACCCCCAGTGGGCGCCGACGTCGACGAAGGTGCTCCCGGGCGAGAGCAGCGCCCGCAGGACCGCCGTCTCCTGCGGCTCGTACTGGCCGGTGAAGAAGACCTCGCGCGCCAGCGCGTTGCGGAGGTCGCACTCGAAGCGGAGGGGCGGGGTGGCGCGCAGCGGCGCGACGAAGCGGGCGGGGCGGGACCGGGCCAGCCAGTTCATCGCCCGGTACCGCCCGGCCGGGAGCCGGCGCACCACCGCCGCGCACACGGCGGCCCACAGCGGCGGGCGAGGCGCGAGCGCGAGGGATGCCCGGGCTATAGCCGCGCCTCCCGCGCCAGGCGGAACCGCTCCTTCTTCGACAGGTGGAGGCGGGCGGGCGCTCCGCGGACGTCCTTCATCGCGACCAGGTTGAACGCGTGGCGGGGGTGGTCGTTCACGCGCAGGAACCAGGCGACGGCGAAGTCCACGCTGATGGTGCCCTTGATGGGGTACTTGGGCTCGGCGGTGTAGCCGCGCAGGTACCGCGTCCCGGTGGTGCCGTGCACCTGGTAGCCCAGGCCCTCCAGCTCCCAGGGGAACCAGCCGGAGCGGTGGCGCTGCAATTCGTTGCCGAACTCCGGGCCCTGCTCGACGAAGCCGTTGGGCGTCTCCAGCAGGATGTACTTGGAGGTCAGCTCCTCGCAGCGCTCCAGGACCTCCCAGCCCTGCCGCTTGGGGAAGTGCTCCAGCACGCTGTAGAGCGTCACCAGGTCGAACTTCTCCACCCCCGCGCGGGAGAGGATCTCCTTCGGGTCGGTGTGGAGGATGTCCGCCAGGACGTAGTCGTCGTGGATGGACTTGGACTTCGACTCCTCGATGGCGGTGGCGAAGCCGTCCAGGCCGACGGTGCGGATGCCCGGGCGGAACGGGGAGAGGTTGGAGTAGGAGCCGCAGCCGATGTCCAGCGCGGTGCGGATCTCCCCTCGATCGATCAGCTTGCGGGTGTAGTCGGTCGCGTTCCGGATCCGGAACACGCGCGCGGCGATCTCCGCGATCATTCGGTCACCTTGGAGCGAGCGTACCTCGACCTCCAGGTTGGGTGATAAAAGCGCGAGCGATGGCCGACGGCCCGCTGGTCTCGATCGGGATCCCGACCTTCCGGCGCGAGGCGTACCTCCAGGAGGCGATCGACTCGGCGCTGGCGCAGCGCGATCCGCGGATCGAGGTGCTGGTCAGCGATGACGGGTCGTCGGAGGCGATCCGGAAGGTCGCGGAGGACGCGGCCGCCCGGGATTCGCGCGTGCGCTACTGGCGGAACCCCGCGACCCTGGGGTTGGCGGGGAACTGGAACGCCGTCGCCAGGCGCGCGCGGGGCGAATTCGTGGTGTTGATCGGCGATGACGACCGGCTGCTGCCGGACTTCGTGTCTCACCTGGTCGGCGCGGCGGCGGGCGGCGCGGACGTGGCGTTCGCCGACCACTGGCTGATCGACGCGGCGGGAAGGCGGCTGGAGGACGCGACGCGCGAGCACAGCCGCCGCTACGAGCGCGACCGGATGCCGGCGGGGACGGTGGACGCGGAGGCGTACGTCTGGAAGAACTCCATCCCCGCGTGCGCGTCGCTGATACGGGCGGAGGTGCTGCGCCGGCTGAAGTTCCGCGAGGACCTCAACACGCCGGAGGTCGAGCTGTTCGCCCGGTTGGCGCTGGAGGGTGGGAAGTTCGTGTTCGTGCCCGGGTTCGTCATGGAGTACCGGGTCCATGAAGGGTCGATCACCGCGTCCGGGCTGCGGAGCGAGGACCTGGTGAAGTACCTCGCGCCGTTGCAGGTGAGCGAACGCGTGGAGCCGCTGAAGCGCCGCTTCATGGAGGCGTTGCTGGAGGACGCCACCGGGCGGGTGCTGGCGCGGGGCGAGCCGGCGCGGGCGCGCGGGTTCATCGCCAGCCCGTACTACCCGCGGGAGGCGAGGCCGAAGCTGTGGGTCCAGCTGGCGTGCTCGAGGTTGCCGGGGCGGCTGGCCCGGCAGGTGTACCTCGCGGCGCGGGCGGTCGGGCGCCGGTGAGCTTCACGCCCGTCGAGTCCTGCTGGGTGTGCGGCGCGAGGGAGCGCCGGGTGATGGGTACGGCGAGGTTCGACCTCTCCGCCCAGCACGCGGAGCACCCGGAGCTGGCGCCGTACACGGGGAAGACGGTGGCGCTGGCGGAGTGCCGGCGCTGCGGCTTCGGTCAGCCGGAGGCGCTCCCGTCGCTGCCCAGCTACTTCGAGGCGATGTACGACCAGTCGTGGTCGGAGGAGTGGATCGAGGGGGAATTCAAGGCCACGTACAAGGACCTCATCTTCAGGCGCGTCCTGGGGGAGCTGGAGCGGCGCGTGCCGCGGGGCGAGCGGCGGCTGCTGGACATCGGCGCGCACGTGGGGCGGCTGATGTCCCTGGCGAGCCGCGCGGGGTGGGCGGCGGAGGGGATCGAGCTCAACCCGAGGACGTCGGCGTTCGCGGCGAAGGCGACGGGGTTGCCGGTGCACCGGCAGGACGCGGCGACGCTGGCCGAGCGCGGGGTGCGGTACGGGGCGGTGACGCTGATCGACGTGCTGGAGCACCTGCCGAGGCCGGTGGGGATCTTGAAGGCGGCGCGGAAGCTGATGGCGCCGGGCGGGTGGATCGCGGTGAAGGTGCCGCACGGGCGGATGCAGATGGTGAAGGAGCGGTGGCGGTCCCGGATCCAGCGCGGGTACGAGGGCGCGGTGGCGACCAACCTGGTGCACGTGAACCAGTTCGGGCCGCGGTCGCTGCGGGCGGCGCTGGAGGGGGCGGGGTTCTCGGACGTGGAGATCGAGATCGGCGCGCCGGAGCTGCCGGAGGGAGGGCGGGTCGAGAACGCGGTCCGGTTGGCGGTGTGGCGCGCGGGGCGACTGTTGCCGCGGCGGGTGGGGGTGGCATCGCCGCTCTCGCTCCACTTGCAGGCGTACGCGCATGCGCTTTGACCACCCGGCCTGGCGGTCCCACCCTTTGCGGACCGGGGCGCGGATGGCCCAGAGCCTGGTGCGGAGGCGCGTGCCGTCGCTGCGGCGCCCGGTGGTGGGGGTTGGCCACGGCGTGCGGATGCGGGCGGACCTGGGCACCGCGATGGGGCTGTACCTGTACCGGTACGGCGTGGAGGAGGAGCGGGACGTGGCGCTGTGTTGCCGCGTCTTGAAGCCCGGAGATCGATTCGTCGACGGCGGCGCGAACGTCGGCATGTTCTCCATTCCGGCGGCGGGGCGCGTGGGGCCGGAGGGGAAGGTGCTGGCGTTCGAGCCGGTGCCGGGGACCGCGGCGCGGTTGCGCGAGAACGCGGCGCTGAACGGGTTCTCATGGGTGGAGGTGCGGGAGGAGGCGATCGCGGCGGCGGAGGGAGCGCGGGAGTTCGTGATGCTCGGTGGGGATGCCGCCGGGCTGAGCGCGTTCACCCCGGAGCATCGGGAAGGCGGGGAGGTCCGCCGGGTGCGCGCGGTCACGCTGGATGCGGTGGTCGGCGACGGGCCGGTGCGGCTGATCAAGCTGGACCTGGAGGGCGCGGAGGTGGAGGCGCTGCGCGGCGGCGGGGCGGTGCTGGCGCGCCAGCGCCCGGACCTGGTGCTGGAGGTCGTCCCGGGGCAACTGGAGCGGGCCGGGAGCACGGCCGCGGAGCTGTTCGCGCTGCTGCGGGCCGCGGGGTACCGGATCTCGTGGATCGCGCCGGATGGGACGCTCTTGCCGGCAGAGGGGGCGGGCGTGGATCCAACGGGGCATCCGAACGTCTTCGCCAGCGCTCGCTGAGTTACTGTGGCCCGCGGCGTGCGCGTCCTGATCAGCACCATCAATCGAGACCTGGTGGGCGGCGTGGAGACGTACCTCCGCCAGGTGCTGCCGCTGCTCTCGGGCCGCGGGCATTCGTTGGGGCTGATGCACCAGCTCGATTCGACGCCGAGCGGTCGGGCGCTGGATGAGGGCGCGGCGCTGGAGGCGCGGATCTCGGTGCAATCGTCGGGAGAGGAGGGCGCCCTCCAGGCGGTGCGCGCGTTCCGGCCGGACGTCATCTACCAGCAGGGGCTGGTCAGCCCGGCGCTGGAGGCGCGGCTGCTGGAGCTGGCGCCGGCGGTGTTCTTCGCGCACGGCTACTCCGGGACGTGCATCAGCGGCACCAAGCGCTTCGCGGTGCCGCGGTGGTCGCCGTGCTCGCGGACGCTGGGGGTCGGGTGCCTGCTGCACTACCCGCTGCGGCGGTGCGGCGGGTTGAGCCTGGTGACGATGCAGCGGCAGTACGCGGTGCAGACGGCGAGGCGCGCGTTGCTGCGGCGCTACCGGGCGGTGGCGGTGGCGAGCGAGCACATGGCGCGGGAGCTCTCCCGGCACGGGGCGACGGCGAAGGTGGTGCGGGTCCCTCCGTCGTGGGCGCCGCTGCCAGACGCGCCGGCGCCGCGCGCGCAGACGGGGGTGGTGCTCTTCGCGGGGCGGTTGACGCCGGAGAAGGGGTTGCGAGAGCTGGCGCGCGCGGTGGAGCGGGCCGCTCGGGAGCTGGACCGCCGGTTGGTGTTGCGGGTCGCGGGGGCGGGGCCGGAGGAGGCGTGGTTGCGCGCTCGACCCGCCACCGGGGCGAGCCGGATCGACTGCCTCGGCTGGCTTCCGCCGGACGTGCTGAAGGCGGAGATGCAGGCCGCCGACGTGCTGGCCATGCCCAGCGTGTGGCCGGAGCCGTTCGGTCTCTCGGGGATCGAAGCCGGCGGCGTGGGGCTGCCGGCGGTGGCGTTCCCGGTGGGCGGCATTCCGGAGTGGCTGGAGCCGGGCGTCGGGGGGGAGCTGGCGGAGGGCCCACCGGCGAGCATCAGCGGCCTCACCGCGGCGCTGGTCCGCGCGCTCGGAGATCTCGATCACTGGCAGGCGCTTCGACACGGCGCCTGGCGTTCCGCACATCGCTTCTCCGCGGCCGCACACCTCGACGCGCTGGAGCCTGTTCTCCTGGCCGCTGCCGCGCAGGCCCGGCTGCACCCGTGAAAACACGAACAAGCCGGGACCAGCGAACGGGTCCCGGGCGGACGCGGGCCGCCCCTGGCGCCGTCGATGATCCCGGCTACCATGACGGCTTGCTGCCGCGCTGAAGGGATGTCGCGTGCCGTTCAGCATCACGACCATCACGCTGCCGTGCGGTTCGCCCTGCGTGCGCGTGGAGTGCGTCGGCGTGGTCAGCAAGGAGGATGCTGACCAGATGATGGCGGTGATCGGCGATGGCGGGACCATGTTCGGGGTGCCAATGCTCATCCAGAGCGAGCGGCAGAAATCGCTCTCGCCCGAGGCGAGGCAACTCTTCAGCAAGGGCTTCGACTCCCGGGACGAGCAGGCCTGGTGCGGCGTGGTGGCGACCAACCCGTTGCTCCGGGTCACCATCAACTTCGTGACCCGCGTGACGAGGAACCGCAAGGTGAGGATGTTCGCCAGCGAGGCCGAGGCGACCCGCTGGCTGGACGAGCGGGTCCGCGGGGATCAAGCGAAGCCCGGAGCGACCTGAACGGGAATCGAACCGGCGACCCCAATAGGCCATGCCCAGGCCGAGCGGCGGGAACGCCCTTCGTCTTCCTTTCCCATGACAGCAGGGACAAGGCGGCGGTCGAGGCGATCGCCACCCGGCTCCGGGACGCGGGCTTCGAGCCGTTCCTGGACCAGTGGCGCCTCGAACCTTCGCAGCCCCGTAGCGAGCACGAATCGCGTCAAGGTAAGGTCTGGTCGCACGCACGCGAGCGCCCCATGAAACCTGCCTTTACTGCCGCCGCTCTTGTCTCTCTCGTCGGGGCCCTCGGCGCCCTCATCGGCTGCCAGACCTACGACTTCGAACCCGTGACCCCGATCGCGATCGCGCAGACGACGCAGATCTACAAGACGATCGGTTCGACCGTCCGACCCGACCTGATGCTGGTCGTCGACAAGTCCGGGTCGATGAGCACCGTTGACCAAGGGCAGACCTCCTCGCGCATGGCGAACCTCCAGACCGCCATGTCCGGGTTCCTCACCAACAACGGGACCATCGCCCGCATGGGTCTGGTGCTCTTCCCGCAGGGCAGCGGGTGCGCGGCGACGACCGCGACCGCCGTGCAGCTGCCGCCGCTGGGGCCCAACAACTCGGATCCCCTGGCGACCGACCTGCAGAACGCCGCGAATCAGATCCGGACCACCATCAACGGCACCGCGCCGAGCGGCGGTACCCCGACAGCGAACGCCATCGCGTATGCCGCCCAGGATCCCAACCTCTCCGACCCGCTCCGCGAGGACTTCATCCTGCTCCTCACGGACGGTCTGCCGAACTGCAACGCCAACCTCGACGGGACCACCTGCCAGTGCACGTCGACGGCGTCGGGCGCTTGCAACGCGACGAGCTCCAACCAGTGCCTCGACGACGCCGCGGTTGTCAGCACCATCAGCGGCATCCGCACCAACCAGGGCATCCGCACCATCGTGATCGGCTTCGGGGCCGACACCAACAACCCGTTGGGCGCGACGACCCTGCAGTCGATGGCGGTCGCAGGTGGATTCCCCCGATCCTGCCCCGGCGGCACCAACGCGGAGTGCGTCACCCCCGGCGTGACGTGCAATCCCACGACGAAGGAGTGCTCGCAGGCCTTCTACCAGGCGGCCAACGCCACCGAGTTGGCGAACGTGCTCGCGGCCATCGCCGATGGCGTGAACCCGCTGCCCTGCGACTACCCGCTGGCGGTGACGCCGTCGAACCCCAACTTCATCTCGGTGTTGATCAACGGCGCGGCCACCGCGAGCGGCAGCGCGACGTGGCAGTACGTTGCGCCGAACGGCACGTTCCCCAAGGGTGAGGTCCAGCTGGTCGGCGCGCTCTGCACCCAGGCCACCAACGCAAAGGCCCAGAACCCGGTCAACGTCGAGATCCGCCTGCTCCAGACGTTCTAGAGCGGGTCACCCCGCGGCGGACGGCTCCATGATGCGCGCCGACTGCGACCTGGAGAAGGTGCTCCGCCGCTGCCCCAGGACCAGGCGAAGCTCTGGCCCAAGCCGCAGGTCCGGCCGCCGTGCAGCGCATCCTCCGGCACAGCGACCCGCAGTTGACCACCGAGCGCTACGGCCCTACGCCCGAGCCGGCGCTTGGAGCGCGCTCCGAGCGGAGCTTGATCTGCTCCAGCACGCGCAGGTGGATGGCGTGGACCAACGCGTCGGCCCATAGCCCCCAGTACGGGGCCGGCGCGAGGTCCAACTCGTACCAGGTGCTGCCCTCCAGCCGGGTGCGGCCGCCCGGAAGCGGGACCAGCCTGAACTCGCCCCGGACGGAGCGGAAGTAACCGTCCAGGTGCGGCGGGTGCACGTGCCGGTACGGGCTCCATTCGGCCATGGGTGGGGGCTGCGAGGCCACGTCGAACGACAGCCGGCGCGGAGGCTCCCAGGCGGTGATCGGCTCCACGAAGGCGCCCGTGGAGAACTCACACCGCCGCACGGCGCCAACGCCGTGGCCCGTGATGCTCGCGCGCATCGGGTAGGAGATGCCCGCCCGGAACATCAGCTCGGGAGGAGGGGGAAGGTCGCCGAAGGCGATCACGTTGGGCCACACCATCTCCGGCGGCGCCTCCACCTCCACCGACGAGACCACCTCGTGCCGCGGCGCCAACGCGCGCTCCACCGGTTCGGACGCCGAGAGCAGCGGCAGCGCGAGGCCGACCAGCAGGAGTTGGACGACCGCCGCCGGCGGCGACGACTGGCGCGCGATGGCCCGCCCGATCACCGCGCCCAGGACGGCGCCCGCCGCGCCGATGGGGAAGGCCATGGTGATACAGACCACGCCCTCGAGCGCGAACAGCAGCGAAGCCCCGCAGGTGAGCACCAGCGCCGCCAGCGCCGCGCTGATGGAGCGGCCCAGCGACTGAGGTCCCTCGCGGTTGAGCGCGTAGGAGCTCACCGCGCCCACCAGCACCGGCGCCCCCAGGAACAGCGCCGACCCGTAGCTTCCCAGCACGGTCACGCTGAGCAGCAGCACTCCCAGGCCGAGCGCCGTCGAGATCGCCACCCCGAACAGGGCGCTGCGCAGGGTGTTCCCCACCAGCGGCAGGCGGCGCTCGGCGGGGTGGCGCGGCTTCGAGGGCAGCAGGCAGAGCGCGACCATCCACGCGTAGTTGAGGAGCGGGACGAAGTAGAGCAAGCCCGTCCACGGCGACCGGCCGGCGTCGACCGCCCGGCGCATGGTCATCGTGAGCCCGATCCAGAGGAACGGGAGCGCCCAGATCGCCATGGCGAGGAGCAGCGAGTGGGGCGCGGGCCGGAGCTCCGCCTCGCGCATCGAGAGCAGCGGCGACAGGTACGCGATCGGCGTCCACTGCTTCCCCGTCACCGCGAAGACCGCGCCGGCGTCCAGCACGTACTTCAGCGCCATCAGCCCGAAGCCGGAGGCGGCGTAGACGCGGCGGCCTACCGGTGCGGAGACCGAGAACCAGGTCCGGAACAGCAACGAAAGCCAGAGCATGGGACGGAGTCTGCTACGGGCGGGAGAGGAGGTGTCGCTCTACTCCCGCGCTCGGCCCCTGTGGGGCCCGCCCTCGCCATGTCATGCCGGCCTGGCCTTGTATGCCACGCTTGACACGGTGGCATGACTCAAGCTCCCGCGACAGAGCGATAGAGCCCCAGCACTCCGGCCGCGAAGCGCTCGCTCGAGTGTCGCGCCACTGCACCCGCGCGCGCGGCCTTCCCCAGCGCCTCTCGCCTCGGCGGATCCGCCAGCAACCCTGAGATCGCCTTCGCCAGCGCGCCCGCGCTGACCTCCGGCAGACCCACCGCCTCCACCCCATCCTCGAACAGCTCCGCCGCGCCTCCCGCCCGCGAGGCGATCAGCGGCCTCCCGCATGCCATCGCTTCCGCGATCGTCAGCCCGAACGGCTCCGGCCGGGTGCTCGCGTGCACCACCACGTCCAGCGCCCGGTACACCTCCTCCACCCGCTCCTGGAACGGGACGAACCCAACTCGGCCCTTCGCCAGCCCCCTCAGCTCCTCCGGGGAGAACTGAGACCCGCTGCTCCGGTACACCGGTCCACCCACCACGTAGCACCGCGCGTTCACCTGGCTCGCCGCCTGGAGGAAGACGTCCTGCCCCTTCCATCTCGCGTACGTCGCCACCATCCCCACCCGCGCCGCCCCCGCCGGCGCCTCCGGCAACCCCGCCAGCCGATCCAGCTCCGCGACCGCCCCACCCGGCGAGAACCGCTCCACGTCCACCCCGTTCGGCACCACCTCGCACCGCACGCCCGGTAGCCACCGCCGCGCGTCCTCCTCCACCGCCCGTGAAATACACAGCGCCGCCGCGGCCGATCGCGACACCCCTCGCAGCGCGTGCCGCATCAACGGCCGCTCTCCCACGAAGTCGTGCAGGTGCCACACCACCTTCGCCCGCCCCCGCAACGGCGCCAGCAGCAGATGGACCTTCAACCCATTCGAGTGCACGACGTCCGGCCGCACCCCCACCAGCCGTCCGCACAGCGCCCGCGAAAACCGCGCCGCCTCCAGCCCCCGCGCCGCGGTCCCCAGGGCCGTCCGCAACAGCGCTCCCGCCCCCCGCACCGGCGCGTCCCCCAGCGCCGCCAGCCGCTCCGGCATGGGCATCACCTCCACCTCCGCGCCCAGCTCCGCCGCCCGCTCCACCAGCGGCCCCTCCCCCAGCGCGACCACTGTGAACCTCACCTCGGGAGCCCGCTCGCGCGCCACCCGGAGCAGGTCCAGCAGCACCCGCTCCGCGCCGCCGATTCCTCCCACCGGGTTCACCACCGCCACTCGCACCCGCTGGCTTCTAGCGCATCGCCTCGCGGGGCTATACTCACGCCGGGAACAGGCCGGTTCCGTCGAGCCGCCTCGCAGATGATCACCTTCTTCGTCGCCTTCCTCACGTCGCTCGTCGTCGGCGCGGTGCTGACGCTCGTCGTGCGGAATCGCGCCCACGCCTACGGCTGGTTCGACCAGGCCAAGTCCAGCCGGAAGATCCACGCCCGCCCGGTCCCCCGCCTCGGCGGCCTCGCCATCGTGGGTGGGTTCTTCGCCCCTCTCCTGGCCCTGATGCGGGTCGACTCCGGCGTGGGCACCGCCTTCTACATGCAGGATCAGCTCGCCCTGGGCCTGTTCGCCGGCGGCATCGCCATCGCCTTCCTCGGCCTCTACGACGACTTCCGCGGCGCCGGCGCCCGCCTCAAGTTCACCGTCCAGTTCGGGGTCGCCGCGGCCCTCTACGCCCTCGGCTTCCGCGTCGAGGTGATCTCCACCCCCTTCGGCGCCCCCATCGCCCTCGGCTGGCTGGCCATCCCCTTCACGCTCCTGTGGATCGTCGGGGTGGTGAACGCGATGAACCTGATCGACGGCCTGGACGGCCTCGCGGGCGGCGTCGCCTTCTTCGCCGTCCTCCCCAACTTCATCCTCGCCTTCGCCCGCGGCGACGTCGTCCTCTGCCTGGTGATGGCGTCCCTGGGCGGCGCGGTGCTGGGGTTCCTGATCTTCAACTTCAACCCGGCGTCCATCTTCATGGGCGACACCGGGAGCATGTTCCTCGGCTTCGTCCTCGCCGCGGTCTCCCTCAAGACCTGCTCCAAGTCCGGCACCGCCGTCTCGATGCTGGTGCCGCTCATCGCCCTCGGCCTGCCCATCATGGACACGCTCCTGGCGGTGGTCCGCCGCGCCGTCTTGAGACGACCCCTCTTCAGCGCGGACAAGGAGCACATCCACCACCGCGTGATGAGCCGGATGCTCCTGGGCCACCGGACCGCGGTCCTCGTCCTCTACGGCGTGTGCTGCCTCTTCGCGCTCTCCGCCCTGGGCCTCAGCTACGCCAACGGCGCCCAGAGCGCGATGCTGCTCACCGCCATCGCGGTGGTGGTGATGGTGCTGATGCGCAAGCTGGGCTACCTCAGCCTGGCGCGCGCGGGCGAGCTGGGCGAGGCGCGCCGCCGCAACGGCCAGCTCCGCGCGGTGGTGCGGGACGTGAGCGACGCGGTGGGCCGCGCCGGCACCCTCGTCGCCCTCTGGGACGCCCTCCGCGGCCTCCCGGAGACGCTGGACGCCGCCCGCCTCTCCCTCCGCGTGGATCGCCCGCGCCA
>Ga0134122_10000589_pt1 | contig 24869 bp, 24 predicted proteins | sample KB302_FD_96461 | JGI IMG/M metagenome (GOLD analysis project Ga0134122, IMG submission 96461) | Terrestrial soil microbial communities without Nitrogen fertilizer from Kellogg Biological Station, Michigan, USA - KB3-0-2 | ecosystem: Environmental > Terrestrial > Soil > Unclassified ...
CGACGGCTGCGAGGCCGGCTCGCCGAGGCCTTGCGCCGCAAACTTCACGTAGAGCAGCTTGCCCTCGGCCGCGCTCAGGCCGTCGTAGTTGTCGAACGGCACCGGCACGCGAGCCACGCGCGAAGCGAGGCCTTCGAAGTCGATTTTCGTCGCAACGGGTCCGGCGTCCTTTTTCTTGTCGTCTTTCTTTTCGTCTTTCTTCTCGCCGTTTTTCTCGCCGGCGTCCTTCTTCGCGTCGTCGCCGTCCTTCTTCTCCTCCCCGACCGTCACCTTGTCCTCCTCGGGCGGGAAGGGATGGGCGACGTCCTTGCGCAGGGCCATGGCGTAGAGGCCGATGTTGCGGTCGAGAGCGAAGTTGAAGTCGATGGCGTCGAACTGCGGCAGAAACGAGCGGGCGGCCATGAAGTAAAGGTAGTCCCCCTTCGGGTCCCACGCCGGGCCGTACTCGTTGTACTGCTCGCCGGTGACCCGGTGCAGCTTGGCGTCCCCGACGCCCCAGATCCAGATCGAGCGGAAGTTGTTGGGATCGGTCATGCTGAGGGCCAGGTAGTCGCTCCCCGGCGACCAGGCGAAGTCGCGGACCTCGCGCCGGTCGTCATGGGCCGCCAGGGTGAGCTTCTTGTCGGCCACGGTGAGCACGTAGAGGTTGCGGTTCTTGTCGGCGAAGGCCAGCCGCTTGCCGTCCGGCGACCACTCCGGCGCGTAGCGCATGGCCTTGCCGCCGCTGGTGAGCTGCTCGGGTTTGCCGGCGCCCAGGGCGTCGAGGATGTAGACCTCCTCTTCACCGCTGGAGTCGGAGATGAAGGCGATCTTGCGGCCGTCGGGAGACCAGCGGGCCCATTTGTCGTGCGCTCCGGTGGTGCGGGTCAGATTGCGGGTCACGCCTTTCTCGATGGGGACGTTGAAGATGTCGCCGCGGCCGACGAAGACCGCCCTCTCTCCCTTGGGCGAGAGCCCGACGCCTTCGATCTGGTGCGCCGCCGAGACCTCGGAGGGCCGGCTGTCGAGACCGTCGCTGGGTACCTCGATCGACAGGTGGCGCGATTGACCGCCGCGGGTGTCGAAGACGTTCAGCTCGCCGTCCATCTCGTAGGCGATCTGCCCGCCGGCGTCGCCGCTGGGCCAGCGCACGTCCCACTGCGCGCTCTTGGTGAGCTGCGTGGTGGAGCCGGAAGCCGGATCGAAGCTGTAGAGGTTGAACGTGCCGGTGCGGTCCGAATTGAAATAGATCTTGTCGCCGATCCACATCGGGTCGCGCTCGGTGAGCTTGGTATCGGTGATCTTCCTGGCGTCGTGCGTGGCGAGATCGAAAATCCACAGGTCCTGGGCCCATCCGCCCTGATAGCGCTTCCAGGTGCGGAAGTCGCGGGCGAAGGGGGTATAGACCACCTGCTTGCCGTCCGGAGAGAGGTCGGCGCAGCCGCTCAGCGGCATGGGCAGCGCCTCGCCGAGCCCGCCGGCCACAGGCACCGTGTAGATGCGGCTGTCGGCGAGGTCCCAGCCGTCGCGCAGCGAGCGAAAGAAAATCGACTTGCCGTCCGGCGTCCAGCCGTAGACCTGATTGTCGTAGCCCCAGCGCGGCGGCAGCGGTCCGCGTGCCGGATAATAGGTGAGCTGCCTCGGCACGCCTCCCGTGGACGGGATGACGTAGACCTGCTCGTCGCCGTCATACTGGCCGGTAAAGGCGATCCACTTCCCGTCCGGCGAGAACTTGGCGAACAGCTCCAGCCCGGGATGGGCGGTCAGCCGCACGGCGGTGCCGCCGGTGGACGGCGCCACCCACAGGTCTCCGGCGTAGGTGAACACCACCTTGTCCTGGTGAACGTCGGGAAAGCGCAACAGCTTGGTCTGGGCGGAGGCCTCTCCGGCGCTGAAAGCGAGCGCCGCCGCGAGGCACAGCAGGATTCGGGTCAATCGACGCATGGATAGTCTCCCTGAAGGTTCGGTCGACAGGCACGGCACAGCCGGTTCCCTGCAAACAGGGCCTTCGATGTCTACGGAGGATTGGGGAGGGAGTTGCAGCGGGAGAGGGGGAACGAAGGCACTTCACTCCCCCGGAAAACCCACCCGCCGCTCCGTGGCCGCGGTTCCTTCCAGCTCCTTGATCTTCTGCAGCAGGATCTCCCGGTCCTCGGCCACGTCGAGGTTGTTGCCGGAGAGAAGGAGGATTCGGGCGCCCTTGCCGTGGCGCTCCGGCACGGCGAGGCCGACGATGGACTCCGTGCGCAGCCAGACTTGGCGTTGCGAGCTCTCGGTAACTTCGATCCAGGGCATGCCGTGTCTCCTCCCGTTCCCTTTTATAAGAGGAACGGTATCACCCGCTTCGTCCGCCGGGCGTAGTCGTCGTACTCCGGGTAGCGCTGGCGCACGAGCGTTTCCTCGAAAAGGATGCGCAGGAACACCATGGCCGTGGCCACGAGGCCGAGAGCGGCGCTGGTCCACGAGGCGTTCGCGGCGACCCCCACCCAGACGAATAGCAGGATGGCGGAGTAGATGGGATGCCGCATGTAGCGGTAGGGGCCGCTGGTGACGAGGCCGCCTTCGGTGGGATTGGCCGCGTAGTGGAAGCTGCGTACGCCGAACGCGATGCGGGCCCACACCATCAGCAGGAAGGCCGCGATCTGCAGGCCGATGGTCACCGGACCGTGACCGAGGAGGCTTCGCGTGTAGATCAGGCCGACCAGGGCAAGGACCAGCACGATGAAGACCGGCGTGGAGAGGAGCCGGGCATTCCTCTCGACGAAGGTTCCCGGCATGGCTACAACGCCACCCCGGGATCTTCCATCGTGGCCGAGCCGAGATGATGGAGCTCCTCCAGCACCTCGGCGAAGAGGTCGAAAAGCTGCTTGAGCCGGTCCACGTCCTTGATGATCCCCACCACCTGAAAGCTCAGCTCATCCACCCCCTCTGGAAAGTGGGTGCTGAAGACGCCCTCGTCATCCTTGAGCTCGAGCTGAATCTTCGGCTGCCCGGCGATCAGCCGGCGGATCTCGGAGTTGGCGAACAGCGACCGCACCTTCGACTCGTCGTTGCCCTGAATGATGAAGTCGTCGTCGAAGTGGAGCGAGTGCCCGACTTCGATGTCCTGCATGCCGAGCGCCTTGCCGACGTTGCTGAAGATCCCCTTGCGGTAGATGCGGAAGCGGAAGCCGTCCCGGCTGACGAAGGGCGCCCGCATCCGCGTGTAGGTGACGTGGCTGTGGCCGGTGGAGACCGTGTAGGTGTCCAGCGTGACGGTCCAGCTCTTGACGTGGGCCTGGACCTTGTCACCTTTCCAGAAACCCCCGTCGACGAAATCAGCGCCAATCTCGGTGCAGAGCTGCCGCCAGGTCTCCTCGCGGCTCGGACCGAAAAGTGCCATCGCGTGTTCCTCCCCCCTTCATTAGAGCATGGATCGAAAACAGCCCCGAGAGTGACAAATCTTTGCAGATATGCTGAAAAATCTTGGCTCCTGTCCAGAGGACGAGCCCGTGCTCGCGCGAGGACGGTTCCGCTCATTCCCCGACGCCGAAAACCTCACCCGGTTTCGCCCACCGGACCAGCAAGCCCCCCGCCGTTGCGCGCGCCTCCTCCAGGGAGATCTGCGGCTCCAGCGTCGGCCAGACGTGGGTGAGCGCCAGCTCGCGCACTCCGGCTCGCCTTGCCGTGTCCCCGGCCTGGCGGGCGGTCAGATGCACCGGACCGCCTACCTTTCCCTCCTGATACGTGGCCTCGCACAGCAGCAGGTCGCTGCCTGTAGCGAAGCCGGCGAGGTCCGCGCCGGTGTGGGTATCGGCCGAGTAGGTGAGGGTGCCCTCGGCCGTCTCGGCGCGGATTCCCAGGGTGTGCGCGGGGTGGTCCATGCGCAGGAAACGCAGGCGCACGCCGGCGATCTCGACCGTGTCTCCCGCCTCCACCGTGTGGAAATCGAAAGCCTCGCCGAGCTGTTCCCAGCCCCCCTCGAGCAGCAGAGGGGCGAGCGTTTCGCGGGTGCCTGGCGGGCAGTAGAGAGGCAGGCGGAAGCCGCCCCCAACGCCGTAGCGGATCGCCACGTACAACGGAAAGACGTCGGCGCAGTGGTCCGCGTGCACGTGGCTCAGCACGAGCGCGTCGAGGCGGGTGAAGTCAGCCACCCGCTGCAGCTCGGCGAAGGTGCCGTTTCCGGCGTCGATCCACAGCTTCGACTCGCCCGACTCGAGCAGGAAACCGGAGCAGGGATTGCCGGGAATGGGATAGCCGCCGGAGCTGCCGAGGACTCGTAGACGCATGGGTGCCACCTCGCTTCCGAAGGATATCGCGGGAGGAAGGCCCACGGCGGAAAGCGGCGCACCTCCGGCGCTTGCCCTCACTCCCCCGGCCCCTCTCTCCCAGCCTCACACCCGCCCGCCGGGAGAGAGGGGAGACTGAAACAGCCAGGCTAATCTGAAACAGTCTCCCTCTTCTCCCGGCGGGCGGGTGTGAGGCTGGGAGAAGAGGGCCGGGGTGATGAGGGCCTCGGCGGCGCCGCCATCGGTTGGATCCAAGGGGCCGGTCGAAGCGGAGACAAACTGCCCGCTCCGGCGCCTCCCCGAAACGGAATTCCCGCCCCAGTCACCGTCTCTTACAGTGCAACAGCTCGCCTGGCACTTCGTATGCACCTTTGTATATAGAAGATGTTGAAGCTGTTTGGCCTGACCTGAAAGGTAGGGATGTCATGGAGGCCCAAGGCTCCTCGCGTGTAGGGCAACAAGGCAGTGCTGCATCCGGCCGTCACGCCGTCGTGGTGGGCGGCAGCATCGGGGGAATGCTCGCGGCGCGCGTTCTCTCCGGCTACTTCGACGCCGTCACCGTCATCGAGCGCGACCAACTGCCGGGCGAGGCGGAACACCGCCCCGGCGTGCCGCACGCTCGCCACCTCCACTTCTTCTTCAAGCGGGGATTGCAGGTGGTCGAAGAGCTCTTCCCCGGCGTCACCGCCGATCTCCTGGCGGCGGGCAGCCATCTCCTCGACCAGGGAAGCGATTTCCGCATCCTCTACCGCTCCGGCTGGTCGCCGCGCGGCGAGCTGGGCATCGAGTTCTGTACCTTCACCCGGCCGCTGCTGGAGGCGACCATCCGCCGCCATCTGAAGACCGACCCCAAGATCACTCTGTTCGAAGGGTTCGAGGTCTCCGGCCTCGTCCTCAGCGACGACGGTTCCCGCGTGCAGGGGGTGAAAATCGTCTCCCGGCATCGGGACGCCAACGTTCCCCAGGAGGCCCTCACCCTTCCGGCCGAGCTGGTGATCGACTCCAGCGGCCGCAGCTCGAAAGCCCCGGAGTGGCTGGAAGCTGCCGGCCACGCCAAGCCGGAGGAGACCGTCGTCGACGCTTTCTGGGGATACGCGACGCGCATCTACGAGCCGGTGCCCAACCTCAAGAAGGACTGGAAGACCCTGTTCCTGATGAACCGGCCGCCGTACCAGCCGCGGGCCGGCATCATCCAGCCCATCGAAGGCAACCGCTGGCTGGTGACCATCGCCGGCGTCATGCACGACTATCCGCCGACCGACGAGCAGGGCTTCCTGCAGTTCGCCCGCAGCCTGCCGTCGACGGAGCTGTTCCACGCCATCGAGCACGCCAGGCCGCTGTCGCGGATCTGGGGCTACCGCCGCACCGAGAACCGCCTGCGTCATTACGAGCGGGCCGACGTGCCGCAAGGCTTCGCGGCGTTGGGCGACTCCGTCTGCGCCTTCAACCCCGTCTATGGCGTGGGCATGACGCTGACCGGCCTGGAGGCCCTGGCGCTGCGCGGGATGCTGCGCAAGAACGGCGGCCGGCTCGACAGCCGGCGGTTCCAGAAGCAGGTCGCCAAGCTCGTCGCCGGTCCCTGGGCCTTGACCACGGGCGAGGATCTGCGCTGGCCGGCGACGCAAGGCGGCAAGATCACTGCCAAAGTCAGAGTCATGCACTGGTACATCGAGCAGGTGATCCGGCTCATTCCTGGCAGCCAGGAGGTCTTCCGCCGCTTCCAGGAGGTCAACCACATGATGAAGTCGCCAGCGGCCCTGTTCCACCCCGCAGTCCTGGGGCCGGTGCTGCGGCAGGCGTTCGGTCCACGGCGGCGCGCGGTCCCGCAGGCGCAGCAGGCGCCTCGAACCGCTCCGGGCTCGGCGTCGACCTCGTCGATCGCCGTGCATCGCTGAGGCGTGGTCCGGGTTGCAAAGGGTTTTCGATGAGACGTGGCGGCGGGCCTACGTGCCCGCCGCACAAGTCTATTTACCGGTCCATCCATGCCACGAGGGCCTGCGCGAAGCGGTGGGCCGAGCCAGGGGCCATCCGGAAATAGAGCGACGGCTCGATGAGCTCCAGCTCCATGAGCGCGTAGTCTCCCGCGGCGAGACGCACCAGATCGACTCGCGCGTAGAGCGTCGGGTGATCCAAAGCCGCCAGGAACCGGCGGCCGAGGGCGACCAGGCCGGCCGGTGGCTGGAACGCTTCGATCAGGCCGCCATGCTCCTCCTGCACCCGGAAATCCTCCGGCTTGGGAGTCTTGCGGACGGCATGGCTGTATTCGCCGCCGAAAAAGAAAAGCGACCGCTCGCCTTCGTCGAGGATTTTCGCCACGAAAGGCTGCGCCATGTACTCGCGGCCCGCGAAGACCGCCGCGATCTCCGCCGCCCTGTCCGAGCCGTGGCGGCGTCCGAGCCGAAAAGTGTCATAGGCGGTGGCGCTGATCACCGGCTTGATCACGATCTCTTCCGCACCGAGCTCGTCGAAGTGGCTTTCGATGGCGGCCGGATCCGGGCTCGCGCCCCAGACCGCCGGCACCACCGGCAGGCCACGAGCGGCGAGGTCCCGCAGATACGTCTTCCGCGCGTTCCACCGCACCAGCGGCAGCGGATTCGCGAGCCGTGTACCCGAGCCGTCAATTCCTTCCAAGACCCGTAGAAAGGCGCCGGCGTCCAGGTGGTAGTCCCACGTGGTGCGGATGACGACGGCCTCGAACCCGCCCCAGTCCACGTCCCGACTCCGCCAGGAAACGGCGGTCACGGCCCATCCCGACTCGCGAAACGGCTCCACAGCAAGCTCGTCGTCGCTGATGTAGCCCTCCAGGTTGTCCGTGGTCAGAAACGCACAGCGCCGCATCGTGCGCGTGATCGTAGAGCAGATCGCAGATTCCTGCTCAAACGCAGTGGTCCAGCCATTTTGCGCACCCGCATTTCTTGTCCCGCTTCTTCTCTTCACGGCACCAGTCCAGGTAGAGATCGTCCGGAGAGCTCCCGCGCTCGAATCGGTATCGGCAATCCATCGTCTACCTGGGGGACACAGTCATGCATCGGATTCAGACCGCTCTCAAGCTCGCATCCTTCGCCATCCTCTTGCTGGCCGCCACGACCACCGCCGCTCACGCTTACTGTGGAGAAGCGAGCTGCGTCGCCGCGCAGGGGACCTACATCAGCCACTTCACCGGAAGCAACTGCACCGGCACCGAATCCTACTACCTGCCCTACGACAACTGGGGCTACAGTTGTCGGCCTTGGAACGGCACCGGCGATTGCGGCACGATCCATCGCACCGTCACCAATCGCTCCTACCGCTACAATGGCACCTGTTACAACGCATGGCCTTCAGGCAACACGCTCAACGACTTCGTCACCGTATACCGCCCGGTTCCCCCGGTCGCCTGCGGCTACGCGTCGCCCTTTAGCGGCACGGCTCCGCTCAACGTATGGTTCTACGGTTCTTGCAGCTATGACCCGGATGGCGGATCGATCACCAGCTACCAGTGGAACCTCTGGGAAACATCTGGTTGGGGAGCCTCCACCTTCCACACCTACTGGTCGCCGGGAAGCTTCCCCATCTGGCTGACCGTCTGGGACGATGAGGGCCAGTCGAGCACCGGTTTCATCGGCTACGTCTATGCGTACTGAGGCGGTTCACCGCCGCAAGTGACGCGCAGGCTCGGGCACGGCGGTTCGTCACTGATACTTTGACAACCGCCGGTCCAGAACCGAGAGCCACGAACGGACCTCGTCGCGGCGAGTGGCGAGCTCGCTTTCCACCGCATCGATCTCCGGCGTGAGCTGGCCGACGCGCTGGCGGATGCGCTTGAGCTCGCCTTCCATCTGCGTGGTCATCGCCTCGATCTCGGCCGACGCCACTTCCACGCCCTTTTCCAGGCGTGAAGTGAACATCTTCAGCCGCATTTCGGTATTGCGGCGCTCGTTCTCCAGGCTGTTCCGCTCGGCCTGCGCGCTCTGCAATCGCCGCTCGAGGTCCGCGGCCTGGCTCTCGCTCAACTGCACGCGTTTCAACAGGAGATCGACGCTCTGCAGGTCCGATTGACGGCTCAGCGCCGTGGCGATCTCTTTCAGAGTGGCGTTCAGCTTGACGAGCTCCGCCGCAGCCGCGTCGGCCGGCGCCGGCGCGCTCTGAGCGAAGGCGCCCACCGGCAGCAAGGCGAGCAACAGCACGATCAAAGGATGTCGCATATCTGGCTTCCTTCTTGTCAAGGCGACATCGTAACATGAGCGGCCCGGGGGGGCATTGATTCTTTTCCGATTCCCCCTCTCCGGTTACGGAGAGGGGGTAAGGAGTGAGGCTTCGAAGGGCGGGCGCTTTCGTAGTCCACGGGCAAATTGAGCCAGCACCGAAGGCCGGCGGAGCTTTTCCCCGTGCGGCCTCCACTACCTCTGCGCTGTAGCGGCGGTTCGATTGGTGGCGAAGGCTGCCACGGAAACCAGGATCATGATGACCCCGATCGCCAGGTTCAGCCCGCGGCCACACTGCGGACAGATCACGATGGGACCAAAGCCGAGATCGACCACCGAAAACAAACCCACGATTCGACCTCCTTCCCCGGAGGCGGCTGAAGACATTCTCGTCCCTCCCGAAACTTTCCATTCCCGAAGGAGGAAACGGTCTCATGTTCATACGGAGATTGTCATCGCACGTCGCCATTCTCACCGGCCTGGCTTTGCTGCTCGCGGTTCCGGCTCTCGCCGGTGGCGGCGCCATCACGAACGGCATCGACCTGTGGCGGACGCCGGGCACCGGCGGCACCTTCGTCGACTTCGCCCGCGAGCCTCTACCGGCGGGCTTCCTCTGCGCCGGCTCGGCCCCCTTCAGCGGCAGGATCGTGTTCACGGGCGTGCCCGTCAAGACGAAGCCGGCCAGCGTCCTCGGCGCGGCGGATACCATCATTCAACGCCTCGACGACGCCACCTTCACCAAGAGCCTTCCGGCCATCCATCCCTTTGCTCTGCGCGGCAGCGACGGCGCCGTGCGCCAGGTTGACGCTTCCTTCTTCAGCGGCCAGGAGGTGGCGACTACCCGCATTCAGGTCAAGGCCATCTCGTTCGCCGGCGTCCAGCCGGTGAAGACGAGCTGCGGTTCCTTCGGAGTCAAGGCATCGCTGGGTGGCGAGCAGCCGATCACCGAGATGGTGATCGTGCGCGACAACGAGAACGGCGGCCATTTCTTCGCCCCGCTGTCGCTCAACGTCAGGCTCACTTTCACGCCGGAGGGCGGCGGAGCGCCGGTCGAGGTAGTGCGGGGCATCCAGTTCCCGGCCAAGGTGCTCAGCCAGTGGACCGACGTTCCGGGCCGGCGCGCCGCATTCGGCAGCTTCGTCAACGTCGACACCGACGCCGACGGCGCGGTGGACATGATGCTGCCCGGCACCTCCAACTTCGCTGCCGGCTTCAAGGACCTCCCCGCTCGTGGCCGCGGTGCCGCTGCGAAGGCTGTCGCTGTGCAATATATCGGTACTCCGTACTGCGACGGTAGCGGCCGCTACTACGCCGTGCACTGCCACGAGACGGGTCCGGTTCTAGTTGAATAGATGGAGTCCTGAAAGCGCGGGCAGCTCGAATCGCGAGCCGCCCGCGTCGTGTCTCTGCACCACTATCCGATCTTTCCAAGGATCGTGAAGAGAGGCGCGAAGAACGCCTCGTAGAGCCAGGCGTGAAGGATCATGGCCAAGAGAGCCGCCGGAGAGGCACTACCGCGATAAGCGAGTCCGCGTAACCGGCGACGTCTCTTCCTACCGGGGACGCCCCAGATCATCGTCGACAGTCTAGGACGGATACGAACGACCCTCGAAATAGAGTCCCGGTCGATTGAACGCGCGCCGGCCCCCTCCGGCAGTTGTATTCCCTCACTCAGAGCCGGTCATAATCATCAGGCTCCACGTCTGGCAAGCTGGCGAGCGCAGCCTCGAACTTCTCACGGCTGCCGCGCTTTGCGCGCTCCTCGAGACATTCATCCGCGAGGCCCTTCTCCTATTCCTCCGGATCGCTCGACGAGCCTTGAGTCGAAGGAGCGATTTGCCGGCGTTCCTCGGCGATCATCTCCCGGAGCTCGGAGTCGTCCCCCGTGAGCCGGTCAAGGATTTCCATTGCATCCGTGGTCTTTCTGGACATTGGCTTGACCCTCTCGACCGCACCCTGGTGATCGGTGACTGCCGGGCGCCGAGGCGTTTGCAAATCTCTTGACTTGCAACGCGGTTGCTTCTCGGCTCGACGCCCGCCCCAGCGGGGCGGCAGTTGAATAGCCCGGTGCGCAAACGCCGGGTCCGAAGATTCTATACCCATCAAGAGTCCCGAAGGGCCGACAGTCAAGAGAGGAACCGGCTGGCTGATCGGCGGATTTCCGTAGCTCGACGTAGGCACTCTACTCCAATAATCCGGTTTCCGCCCCGGAGGGGCAGGATTTGACCAGCCCGGTGCGGAACCTCAACCTCCATAAGCCCCGAAGGGCCGACCTTCGACCGGGCAGAGCGAGATCGAATGCGCTTCCGGCGCTGGTGGCAGCGCTCCTTCGCTCTAACCTCCAGGGCGGTAAAGGAGATTACTGCCGCAGAGGCGCGATTTCCAGGCTAGCTATGCCATCCTCTTGCCAAGGGTACGAGATCCACTGTTCACCCAGTCTTTTGTCCCACTATCCGGAACCACGCTAATTCCCAATTGGCCGAGAACATCCGCAAGAGAGTATAGAGTGATATACCGAGCACAGGTGCCACCATATGCCTCCTCCACCAAATTCCACCCAGCGATCAGCCGTTGCTGAACACAAGCAGCAGAGGCGAGGCTTCTACAGAGAAGCGCAATTATACAATCTGAGATCGCAATAGGGGTCCGATTGCGCAAGAGCGCAATCTTATCACGCCGCGGCTCACCGACGCGTGGAAGCAACACGCCTGGTCCGTGAACAGTCCATCGGTGGTTAACCACCACTCCCAGTGTGTTCGCAATCCTGCCAGCCTGAATACACGTTGTATGAACAAGAGGAACTCCAACACCATTCATGGAAATGAGCGCCCTGTGCATCGGCAGCTGCCCTCGAACGGCGGTTACGCACACGACATGTTGGCCGTGTACCGAGTCGCGAGTCCGAATCCTCGAAATAGGGGAGGTTTGTTCCTCGGGAGCTCCTTCAAACAAGCGCTCGAGGTGAACGATCATGGTCCGGGCACATGCTCCATCGAAAACCCTAAGTCCGAAACTATCCAAGGGCGTTATCCGGAACTTTGTGCTTAGCATAAGCCAAGCCTCCCGATCCCTCTGCGAGCACAAACTTCCGGCAGGCATGATCGCAACCATCTGGCCCCCAGGTCTTAGATAGAGGGAAGCCTCGGTGAGGAATGCCGTTGCGGTGCCACATTCCACCATTTCTCCAAAGACCCCCACCTTCTTGCGTATAGCTCCTCTGCAACTAAACGGTGGATTAATCAGAATTAAACCGACCTTGCCATGTTGTCCTCGTAACACACGGCACGCGTCGCGACTGCGGCGATTCAGCAGATCTGCCTGACCAAGTCTCCAAGCCGGATGCTGGCTTCGAAGCGCTCCTATGGCTCCTCGGTCAATGTCTGTCCCGATCGCATCTAATGTTGGCCACTTTCTCATTGCGGCTCGCAAGAGATTTCCGCCGCCGACTGCAAAGTCAGCGATAGGCCCAGATAAAGAATCATTGACAGCTGCGATCATCGCAGCGACAATGGATGCGGGCGTGTCATATCGATCCAACATGATGGCGCTGTCAGCCTGCACCTATCGCAGACACATAGTAGACCAACAAGCGATCAGAACCGCGAGTGCGCCCTGACTTTCGCAAAGGAAAGTCATAGACTATTTCCACGGCCCGGCTGCTGACGATTTTAAATAGTATAGCCCCTAAGGCATGCGGCTTCGTACCTATGGGCGCCACCTGCAGTACGCTGCGTGGGTGTAAACGCGCAAGTTCCTCTAAAAGATAGAAAAGACTGAACGGACAGTTTGCAGTGGCGAATCTAACTCGCCTCCAGGACCCGGTCTGCTCCAACGGCCGCTTATTGCCCTGATAAGTGTGAAAGGGGTATTCCAGCTTAAAGCCTGGGACACCGACAATCGGAATGACCCTATCGATATTGGGTTGAACCTGCTCAAGCAGATAGGAGAATCGTGTGCCCTCGAATCCCAAAAGGGGCACGAAGAGGGTGTCGGCCTCCGGTGTGGCACCTAAAAAAGCGAAGCCGGGGAGAGGCGCGATGCCCTCGATTCTTTCGCTAAGATCGAAAATCTGGCCCTCAATCGGGGCGGCACTATGCTTGTAGTCGCTCGGTTCCACATATACCACCATGACATCACGACGAGATATAAGGGCGGCACGCAAAAGGGGAGCCCAAACGTGGTGAGCAAATCCCGTCATGTCGATATAGATCGCAGAGGCGTGAATATCGCTCCAGAGGGAAGCAAGGCTTTCACTGCTGCGGAGCATCACCGAATACTTCCTGCCGGACACCAGGGCTGTAACCTCGAAGTTCGACGTTTCGGCGACCTCGACAAAAGTCGTGGCTGATGCGCGATCACGCCACGATTCGATGTGCCCGCTACGCTCTTCGACGGAACGCATAAATATATAGGCACTGTCTGTTACGGGCACAAAAGAGGATGCCTCCTCGTAGATGTCCGTCAAGATCGGCTGGTCAATCGCCGCCATGAAAGTAGGCCTCGAACAAGCTTAGCTGGTCTGGAAGGTCGCCGATCTCCGAGCGATTCTGTCCTGCGAGAATCTCGCGGATGGTATGCCGATGGTGTTCAACCAGTCCCAGCAGTTGCTCCGTAGTGATCCGAAGCTTTCTCTTCCGTCTGTGACTAAAGACGAAGAAAGCTGAATAGATGGGATGAATCATATAATCATATTCTTTCGTATCCGCTTCGTCAATCGGCTTCGTTCCTTTGAATCGGACTAGGGCTTGATGCATCACTGCAAGCTCTAGAAGTCTTGCGGCCCTGTCATCGCTACGGCCTGTCTCGGCCTCACTATCTGTGATGTGGAATTGATTTACCTCGGGCGTATGGCCTTCTGGCCGCTCGGCGAGAACACCAAACACGCGGCCAAGACCAAGCAAGAGCTTAGTAAGGCGAGCACCTTCGACGCTTAGACCCTCAAGTTCGTCAAGATTGCCCTTTCCGACATCTTGGGCAGCCCTCGTCTGATTGTCCGCGGATATCGGCTCACCGACTGCGCCGTCATGTCGAAAGTGATAGCGAAAGCTCTCGTGGACCAATTGAAGAAGATAGCGGATGTTTCCGTCGGCTAGTTTTACAAGAGTATTCCAACCTGCGTAGTACTTGCGAACGCCGGGTCTACCACGTCTAATCGTAAAGAGCGCCGAGTAGAGATAGTTGCCAAGGCGAGTCTCCCAGGAATTGGAATTATGGAGCATCTTGTCAAGCAGGCTGACGACGCTTTCTTTTGTAGCCTCAGCCCAGAATTTAACAAAAAATAGCTTAAGGGGCGTGAGAGACTTGGCGAATTCAACTAACTCTGGATGGCATTCGGTCGGCAACTCTCGGAGGATCTTCACGCTCACCTCGTCAACGCCAAGAAGATGAGCCTCCTGCTCCTCGGACAAATCTGGAAGGGCCTCTTCGATTGACGCTATCACATCAGGGTAGTCATTCCTGAGGCGCGTTAACCTGCTATTGCAGATACGCCCCGCGAATTTCTGAAAGCGATCTCCTGTGAGCTGATCGCGCAAGTCGATTCTTGCATAATCTGCAGGGTGCGTCAGTTGTTCATTGCGATTCAAAGTGGCGCGTTCTCGCCAGCCCAGTTCCCGGACGCCGATTTTAAATATGTACTGGGCGCTGGCCTGCTTGATAATCGTGTTGAATATTTGCTGCTGATAATTGTGAAAATTCTCGTACTCATCGATCAGGAAGAATACTTGCTTGTCGCTAAAATCGGGAAGCGAAAGAGCGGCACTAACCAGCTCATCAATTGGGGCTCCCAACATGGAGAGCCTTGGTTTCGGATCTCCAGCGATATTGTTTATAGAGGCCTCAAATGCAATTCTGCTCTCGTCAAGCTGTTGAGCCAAGGCAAGAATATTTGCACACTCGCCAAGGTGAAGACTCGCTCTAATTCCAGCGAGTCGGTTTGGGGGGACTACAAGCGTGGTTGAGGTCTGGCGCTCATACCAAGTGAGAAAGTCTACAAGCAAGCCGCAAAGAGTTATGTTAATGTAGTGACCGAAGTATCTTATCCATCCTTCGTCTTTGAGCTCAGGCCCTTGAAACGCGGTTACTCGACTCGTATTGACCCTGTAGTACAAGCCTATATACGAGACATGCTCGAGAGGTCGTCCGCGGGCCCCCGACATCTGATACTGGCCTTCGAAGGAAAGACCACGAAGTACAGTGGTCTTGCCCGTTCCTCGGCCACCTATAAGGACGCAGGGACGCCTGCTCGCGAGTTCCCGAAAGTACTCGGGCTCGGTGAAGTGGTCGAACAGCTGGCCGTTGTGCCACTCGGCCTTATAAAGGCCGAATAGTTGTGTGATGGAGGATCGAGCCTTGGCGGTCGTGTCTCCTTGGTCGGTCATGTTCGTCTCACTAAGGGCTTCCAGTCGTTCTGCTCCCAATAGAAAAGAGGTAGAGTGGCATCGGGTGTCCCATGCTCAAAGGCGATTGTCAGACCAAGCTTGCGGAAGCCTCTCCAATCGTTAACCCTGCCGTTATTGTCGGGAATCCCGGCGCGCTGGCTGGCAGAAAGGATGAAGGCGGGACCAGAGTCTCTGAATTCAGGAGACCAGAGAATTGACTGCGCTGAGAGTGCGTTATATCTATCATCGACTACATGGGCAGGACAGACGTTGACGTTACGACAATTCGTAGTAATATTGCCGAGGCCATGGCTAGTACAGATCAGCGGGCAATAGTAGAGAGCAGGGCGACGCGTATTCTTTGTGTGAGCTTCAAAGGATACAACCCTTCCATCGGGAAGGGGATAGTTGCGATACCACATTGTGATGAATTGAGCGCCCGACCCCACAAAGTCGTCTACAAAAATCACAGGCAGATCTGGATCGAGAAGCAGATAGCTGAGGAGTTCTTCATGACCGGCAATGTGAGCTTCAAGGATACCGAGTTCCTGCCTGGCCATTCTTGAGAAGAGAAAGCCGCTGTCAGCGTCGCTTGGCCGTTCTCCGGTCACCCTTACAAAATAGGCTGAGCTAATGAAATCCCTCCACTCACTACGCGCGCGGACATAGGCATTCTTGGATGAGAGGACCCGAGAGCTTAAGCCTGTGATAGAAGCGACGAAGAGGCGCTCAACGAGTGGCTTGGAGAAATAGAAGAAATGATTGAGGAGATGGAGAGCGTGAGGTTCTTCCTCTTCCAGAAAGTTGCTAAGCCAGGCATTGGGGTCGAGCTTGGTCTCCAGCGGCCAAAGGTGCGTTTCGACAAAATAACGGCATTTTGAGAGTAAGAGATCTCTGGTAACGCGTGGCGTCCAATGGCCGGTGTTCATCTCTCTCTATCCTTAGGTTCCCGTGTGGCCGAAGCCGCTAGAGCCTCTCGTGGTTGCCGGCAGTTCCGCGACCGGAGCCCATCGGACCTGCGGCACTGGCACCACGACGAGTTGAGCTACTCGCATGCCGCGCTCAACACGGAACGGTTTGTTCCCGTGATTAATTAGGGCAACCGTTACCTCGCCGCGATAATCTGCGTCGATGGTGCCGGGTGAATTAATCACAGTAAGAAGGGACTTGGCAGCGAGTCCCGAGCGTGGTCTAATTTGACCTTCGTAGCCTTCCGGTAGGGCAATTGCGAGACCGGTGGGGATGAGTCCCACTTCCCCGGGAGGAATTGTTACGGTCCCTATTACTGCTGCATGCACATCCATTGCGGCAGCATTCGCGGATTGATAGGAAGGGAGCGGGAGACCTTCAGAGTTTGGAAGTCGTTGAAAGAGGACCGTGACCTCGTCGCGAGCCATAGGCGAATCTCGGGGAGATGGTAGTTAACTTAACGACATCTTAGGCGATTCAAGTCGCAGGCGCAAGGCGGGAGACTGGCGCACCCGCCTTCTCCGAGCCTTGTGGCAGATATGCCGAACGGAGCGCTCCATCGCTTACAGGAATCTCCGTGCTCGGCAAGCTCAATGACCACCGCCTTGCGGTCGCCGGTCTGGTCCAGGACGAACTCGATACCGTTCATGGATGGCCTCCTCCAACCAGTATACGGTCCCCGTGTGTTTGGGCCGCTTCTTCCCTGCAGCTTGCGACAGCCAGCAGGCCTCGGCTCGTTAGTCAGTTCGTCGATCTTGGCTAAGACCCGATGCGCGATTGAGCGCCCCATTGCCTCCAACTCCCGGCGCGCGGAGTGGGCAAAAGTGATGGCCAACTCATTCACTGGAGAGGCCCAGCCTCTTCTTCACCCCCGCAAGCGTCTCCCGAGGCTCATGCTCTCGCTCTTCGGCCAGGAGCGTGTCGTAGAAGTCTTCCCAGAGATCCCCATGCTCCGCGAGGTCGATCATCACCGCCTTACGGTCACCCGTCTCGTCCACGACGAAATCGATTCCCTTCATCGATTGCCTCCTCCGAGGAGTATACGGTCGAGGCGTGTTGGGGCCAAGACCTACGCCGCTACCGGGGGCGCCGCTTTCCGTGTCAGGCAGCCAAAAACGCGACTCAGGCTATTTCTACGGCATTGCCGTCAGACTCAACGCGGTCCACATCGACCTCGATGCGTATGCCGTCAAGCTTGATGCGATAGCCGTCAAGGTCGATGGGGTCCACGCAAAGTTTGCGTGAGCCGCGTCAAGCTCGATGGCATACGCATCAAAGTCATCGGCTAAGCCGTAGAGCTCGACGGGATCCGGGTGTGCGATGGCTAAGTAGCATAGACAAAGAGACTTAGGAGGCTCAGGACATCTCTCCGGCGATCTCCTGTACGTGCTCCGGCTCGATCCAGATGGTCTCCATGAAGCCGCCCTCACTACTTGGGGGTGACTTTCAGGGTCATCGTCATCCCCTTCGCCGAGTGGTTGCCGAGGGGGCAGTAGACCTTGTATTCGCCGGGCTGGAGGGTGACCTGGAACGTCGCGGTCTCGTGCGAGAGGACGGGAGTTGCGGGGCTGTCCTCGCCCATGCCCGGTCCTTCGAGCTTGAAGCGGTGTTTCTTGACGCCGTCGTTGTGGAGGTTGAAGGTCGTCGGTCCGGCGGGGAGCGTCATCGGCATCTCGATGGAGTACTCGCTGAGGTGGACCTCAACCGGCTTTGACGCTGCGCTCGCGGCGGTGAGCCCGGCGAGACCGAGCGGCAGGAGGAGGACGAAGGCGAGACGGCAGGCTCGGGCGAAGGGTGCGGCTTGGCGCGTGGGTTCTGTTCTCATGGCGTGGCTCCTCGAAGGGGTTGCGAGAGGCCGTCTCCGGCCCCGGCCAAGGATAGCGGCCGCCATGCCGCCGGGCAAGCCGGTCGAAGCCATCGAACGACTTTGGCAGAGAAGTTGCTGCTCGGGCAGAGCATGGCGACTCCGGCGGAGCGCAAGGTGGCGAAGCGGCTGGAGAGGCGCGAGTCGGTCCAGTTCGCTCTCGAACAGGCGGCAGACGAGGAGCCTCAGGCGCCGCCCCGGGCGCAGGTGGAGCGCCGCGACCGCGCCTGGCTCAGCGGCTGGCTGGTGATCCTTGCCGTCGCCGCGGCGGTCTCTTTTCTCGCCTGGCGGCTGCCGCTGGAGGCAGGCACTCGGCAGCTCCTCCTGCGCCTCGCGCGCGGGATGATGCTCGCCGCCGGAATCCTGTCAGCCCAGCGCCTGATCTCTCTGCTGCTCATCGCGCGCCTTCACGATCCGGTCTCGCGCTACAACCTCCACCGCGTCGCCGACCTCCTCGCCGGTCTGGCGGCGGCCTTCGTAGCCATCACCGTCCTTTTCCGCAACTGGTACGGGGCGGCCGTCTCGCTGGGGCTTCTGTCGCTCATTCTCGGTTTCGCCCTGCAGACGCCGATCACCAGCCTCCTCGCCTGGGTCTACATCCTGATCCGCCGTCCCTACCGGGTCGGAGACCGCATCCGCATCGGCGATGCGACCGGCGACGTTATCGACGTCAGCTATCTCGATACGACGCTCTGGGAATTCGGCGGCGAATATCTATCGACCGATCATCCCAGCGGCCGGCTGATCAAGTTTCCGAACGGGCACGTGCTGACGACCGCGGTGTACAACTACTCATGGCCGCTCTTTCCTTACATCTGGAACGAGGTGAAGCTCCACATCGCGTATGACAGCGATCTCGAGTGGGTCGCGCAGGTGATGAAGGAGGTCGCCGAGAAGACGCTGGGCGAGCAGATGATGAGCTGGGTGCGCACCTACCGTGAGCTGCTCGCCAAGACGCCGGTCGATCATCTGGAGGTCCGCGAGCAGCCCGCCGTGTTCTTCCGCGTCAGCGACAACACCTGGCTGGAGGCCATCGTGCGCTACCTCGTCGAGCCGAAGCAGGCCGGCCGGATCAAGAACCGGCTGATCCAGGAGCTGCTCCGCCGCCTCAACGCCGAGCCTGAGCGGGTGATGTTTCCCAAGGGCAATCTGCGGTAGAAGAGTGCCCTCATCATCCCGACCCTCTTCTCCCAGCCTCACACCCGCCCGCCGGCAGAAGAGTCGGACCGGTCTACTTCGAAGCTGGCGTCCCCGTCGCCTGGCGGATGAGCTCGGCGATGTCGCGCTTGAGCTTCTGGTGGTCGGCCTTGCGGATGTACATCATGTGGCCGGCCTGGAAGAGCTCGACCTGCACGTGGTCGCGCAGCTCCTTGGGCAGGCCGAGGTGGTCTTTGGTGAAGATGGAGTCGTAGTAGGGGGTGGCGAGGTCGTAGACGCCGCTCGCCATGAGCACCCGCAGATCGGGGTTGCGGGTCATCGCTCCGCGCAGGAATTCACCCATGTTGACGTACTGGTTCTCGAAGTCGTCCCAGCTCCACGGCCAGACGTTGCCGTGCAGCTCGTAGACGAGATCGCTCTCGAATTCGAGGTCGCGCCGGATGTAGTCGTTGATGGCGGCGCCGGCGGCGCCGGAGAGGGCGGCCATGGCAGGGTCGTATTCGAAGCTCTCGCCGGCGGCGTCGAGGTCGGAGCCGGTGAAGCGGGTGTCGAGGCGGCCGACGGTCTTGCCCTGGTCGCGCAGCAGCTCCTTGCAGAAGCGGAAGATCTCGACGCAGAGGTTGGAACGCTCGACGTAGGCGGGCGCGAGGCCGGTATAGCGCGCCACCTTGGCGGCGATCTCGTGCCGCCGCGCTTCCGGCAGCCGGTCGCCCTGGAGGAGAGCCGGCGCGTACTCGTCGCGGGCGAACGTCTCGACCTCGGCGAGGGTCTTCATCAGGTCGCCGGAGAGCTCCGGCGGCAGCTTCTTGTGGTACCAGGCGGTGGCGGCGTAGGTCGGCAGGTGGATGAAGCACGGCTGGTCGTTGCCGGCGTGGAAGTCCTGGTCCTGCCAGTTGAGGACGGAGGAGACGAGGATCACGCCGTTGAGCGTCATGCCGTAGCGGTCGGCGAGGTGATAGGCGAGCCCCGCGGCGCGGGTGGTGCCGTAGCTCTCGCCGGCGACGAACTTGGGGCTGGCCCAGCGCTGGTTGCGGGTGGTCCAGAGCCGGATGAATTCGGCGACGGACTCGACGTCTTTCCTCACGCCGTGGAACTGTTTCGGGTCCTGCCCCGGGGCGGGCCGGCTGTAGCCGGTGCTCACCGGATCGATGAAGACGAGGTCGGTGACGTCGAGGATCGACTGGTCGTTGTCGATCAGCCGGCCGGGCGGCGGCAGGGACATGCCCTCTGCGGTGCGCTCGATCCGCTTCGGACCGAAGGCGCCGAGGTGGAGCCAGAGCGACGCCGAGCCCGGGCCGCCGTTGAAGGCGAAGGTGACGGGCCGCGCGGCGGGGTCTTTCACGCCGTCGAGCGAGTAGGAGATGTAGAAGACCGACGCCTTGACGGTGCCGTCGTCCTGCTTGAGCAGGAGGGTGCCGGCGGTGGCGGTGTAGGCGAGCTTCCGGCCGTCCAGGGTCAGAGAGTGATGGGTGACGGAGGATTTCTCCTCGAGCGGCTTGGGAGCCTCCTTCTCCGCCGGCTTCGCCTCTTTGGCATCTGGCTGGGAGGCAGCCGGCGCCTGGGCGAGAGCGGGAGTGGCGAGCAGGAGCAGGACGGCCAGCAGCGTCTTGAGCATGGACCTACACCTTGACCCGGCTCGGCCCCGCCGCCTTGACCGCTTCGCCGACGCCGCTCTCGTACTTCTTGAAGTTGTCGGCGAACATGTCGGCGAGCTTGCCGGCGCGGGCGTCGTAATCCGCGGGGCTCTGCCAGGTGTCGCGCGGGCGCAGCAACCGGTCCGGCACGCCGTCGATGCGGACCGGCACGGCGAGGCCGAAGATGGGGTCCGTCCAGGTGTCGGCGCCGTCCAGCTCGCCGGAGAGGGCGGCCGTCACCATACGGCGGGTGAAGCCGAGCTTGATGCGCTGGCCGGTGCCGTACGGTCCGCCCGTCCAGCCGGTGTTGAGCAGCCAGACCCGCGCCTGGTGCCGCTTCAGCTTCTCGCCCAGCATGCCGGCGTAAACCCCCGGATGGAGCGGCAGGAAGGGCGAGCCGAAGCAGGTGCTGAAGGTCACCTTCGGCTCGGTGATGCCGCGCTCGGTGCCTGCGACCTTGGCGGTGTAGCCGGAGAGGAAGTGGTACATCGCCTGCTCCTCGCTCAGCCGGCTGATGGGCGGCAGCACGCCGAAAGCGTCGCAGGTGAGGAAGACGACGTTGCGCGGATGCCCCGCCTGTCCTCCCAGATCCACGCCGGTGAGCTGGGTCAAGGGGTAGCTGGAGCGGGTGTTCTCGGTCAGGCGGTCGTCGTCCAGATCGAGCTGGCGCGACTGCGGATCGCAGACGACGTTTTCGAGCACCGTGCCGAAGTGGCGCGTGGTGGCGTAGATCTCCGGCTCCCCTTCGTGGGAGAGACGGATGACCTTGGCGTAGCAGCCGCCTTCGACGTTGAACACGCCGTCATCGCTCCAGCCGTGCTCGTCGTCGCCGATCAGCGTGCGGCTGGGATCGGCGGACAGGGTCGTCTTGCCGGTGCCGGAGAGGCCGAAGAAGAGAGCCACGTCGTCCCGGGTGGCGCCGTAGTTGGCGCTGCAGTGCATGGGAAACACGCCCTGCCTGGGGAGGTAGTAGTTCATCACGCTGAAGATGCTCTTCTTGATCTCGCCGGCGTAGCGAGTGCCGCCGATCAGCACCATGCGCTTGGCCAGGTCGAGCAGGATGAAGGTCGGCGAGCGCGTGCCGTCGCGCTGCGGCTCGGCCTGGAGATGGGCGACGTTGAGCACCGTGAAGCCGGGCTCGAAGGCGGCGAGAGCGGCGGGGTCCTCCTCGCGGATGAACATGTTGCGGGCGAAGAGGCTGTGCCAGGCGTCCTCGGTGATGACCCTGACGTTGAGGCGGTAGCGGGGATCGGCGCCGGCGTAGCCGTCGAAGACGAAAACATCCCGGTCCGCGAGGTGTTCCTTGGCGCGGGCCAGGAGGGCGTCGAAGCGCTCGCGCTCGAACGGCCGGTTGACGTCGCCCCACCAGATCTCGCCGTCGATCGACGGGTCCTTGACCAGGTACTTGTCGTTGGGCGACCGCCCGGTGTGCGGTCCGGTCTCGCAGACCAGAGGGCCCTCGGCGGCAAGGACCGCCTCGCCGCGCACCACCGCCATCTCCACCAGCCGAGCCGGCGGCAGGTTCCAGTACGCCGTGCGCACGCCGGCGATTCCGTGCTCGTCCAGTCCGAAGCTGCTTACGGCCGGCCCCTGGTTTTCCATTCCATCACCTCGTGGATTTCGCTCCAGCAGAAGATAGATAGTCCACCAGCAGCCGCGCCATCGATCGTATACCCACCGCCACCGCGCTGTCGTCGGCGCGGAACGTGGGAGTGTGCAGGCCGCCGGAGGTGGTGCCCGGCTTGACCACGCCGAGCCTGTAGTAGAAGCCTGGAACCTGGTTGGCGAAGTACGCGAAGTCCTCGCCGCCCATGGTCGGCTCGGAGATCTTGACGTTACCGGCGCCGAGTATGCCTTCCAGCAGCGGCTGCACGGCCTTCGTGAGGGCCGGGTCGTTGACGGTGGCCGGAGCGTTGCGCTGGTAGTCCATCTCGAAGGAGGCGCCGTTGGCGCGGGTGATGCCGTCCAGCATCTGGCGCATCCGGCGCTCGATCTCGTTGCGCACCTCCTCGTTGTAGGTGCGCACCGTGCCCTCCAGGGCCACCTCGCCGGGGATGATGTTGAAGCGCTCGCCGCCGCGGAAGATGCCGACCGTGATGACGCTCGGCTCCAGCGGCGGCAGGAAGCGCGAGCGGAGGGTCTGGAAGGCCATCACCACTTCCGCGCCGGTGACGATCGGGTCGATTCCCTGATGGGGGAAGGCGCCGTGCGACTGCTTGCCCTTGATCTTGATGCGGAACTGGTCCACCGCGGCATAGGTCGGTCCGGCGTTGTAGGCGATCTGGCCCACCTCCAACTCCGGGAAGGAGTGGAGGGCGAAGATGGCCGTTGGCTTGGCGTCCTTGAAGACTCCTTCCTCCAGCATCAGATTGGCCCCGCCCTTCTCGCCAGCGGGCGGGCCCTCTTCGGCGGGCTGGAAGATGAACAGCACGCTCCCCGGAAGGTCTTGACGGACCGCCGCCAGCACCGAGGCCACGCCGAGCAGCGAGGTGGTGTGCACGTCGTGACCGCAGGCGTGAGCCACGCCGACCTCCTGCCCCTGGAACGTGTCCCGCTTGGTCGAACGGAACGGCAGGTCGGACTCTTCGGTCACCGGCAGCGCGTCCATGTCGGCCCGCACCGCGATCAGCGGCCCCGGCTTGCCGCCTTTGAGCAGGGCGACGACGCCGGTCTTGGCGATGCCGGTCCGCGGCTCCAGACCGAGGCTCCGCAGGTGGGCGGCCACCAGCTCGGCGGTCTGCGACTCGCGGTTCGACAGCTCCGGGTTCTGATGGATCTTGTGTCGCAGCTCGACGATCTGGGGGGTGACGCGCTGGGCTTCCTGGTCGACGCGGGCGTCCAGACCGCCGCCACCCGCTTTCTGCGCGGCCACGGGGAGGGCCGCGAGGGCGAGCAGGATCGCGGCCGGCGCGAGGCTGGCCATTCTGCGGGACAAGGGCATCGGCTTCCTCCGAAGAAGAAAACGGCAGCCGCCGGCGCTCCCTGGCAACCCAGACGCGGCGCGGCGGCGAAAACCCGCCGAGTTTATACCCAGACGGACGGTTTTCTCATCCAGTGCTCGGACAGTGCTCCATCCGAGCTCCTTTCCTTGGTTGCCCCGCCGCCTCAGATTCAGGATCTCAATGCCCTGCAGGAGACGCGCAAGGGTATCCGGCAGCAAGGCACCCAGGAGCGGAGGGAGCTGTTGCAGAGCGGGAAGGATCTCGCCTCTCTGGCCCGGTCGCGAGCATGCCCAGCGTTTGCACGCGAATCTGGCTACGGGCCAAGACGCGGCCATCTCGCTCCGCAACTTCATCAAGAGCGTGCTCGGGACGAGGACCGACAAGCTTTTCCGCTATGGCATGAAGCCCCGCTGCAACTACCGCAAGCGAAGCAAGGCGCCGGTTCCGGGTTTCGAGCTGTCAATGTGAGGTCGGCCAACGTCTCGAGGCCGTAAGTGCCGGGAAGGGAGTTCGAGAGGGCTCCCTTCTTTTTTACCGTTTTTTAAGCAGGCTCCGGAGTGAGAAGCAGCTTCGCTCATGGCTGGGCCTGGGCCGCCGGCGGCGCCTCCACCGCCGTGCTCGGCGTCATCTCGTCGAGGTAGAAGACGGCGTCGTACAGGCGCGGCAGGTTCGTGGTCATGGGCTCGTAGAAGTAGAGGCCGGTGGAGAGCGGCGCGTTGAGCCAGTGGTCCTGAGGCAGGCCGCGGAGGCTGACGAGGAGCCAGGGCTTGCCGGCGCCGTGCAGCAGCCCTTCGAGGGAGCCCGGAGCCACCGCCGGCAGCTCCTCCGGCTTTTCCCCCGCGTAGCCATAGCACCCATGATGGGCGAGGAAGCCGATGACGTAGAGGTCATGCCCCAGGGCGCGGGAGAGGTGCAATCCCATCGGTCCCGCCAGCGAGCCGTTCTTCTGCGCCGCCTCCGCGGCTCCAGCCATGGCCAAGTCTTTTAGGACATGGTAGTTGTGCGCCCAGACGATCACCTTGTGTCCCGCCAGCGGGCCGTCGAGGTGCCAGAGAAGGTTCTCCGCCATCGCCTTGTCGCGGCTGTAGCCGTTGTCTCCCCGGCCGGTGCCTGACTGGCCCCCCAACGCACGGTCCATGTTCATCAGACTGACCAGCGACTGGCGGACGTAGTCGATCTCCCGCGGGGTGGAGCGCACCAGCATCTCCGCCCGTCGCTGATCGATCAACGAGACGAGGCGGCGCGGCAGGTCGCGGTTGTAGCGCCGCTCTCCGGGGTGGTCGTAGTAGTCGGCGGGAAGCAATCCCACGGACATCGCCGTCAGGTCGGTCCGCTCCTGCTTCGAGATCAGGCCGGGGTCCAGCCGGTCGAAGAAGTCGAAAATGGAGGCGGGGAACCGCTCGGCCCTCGACCGGTCGGTGGAGACCCGGCAGTCAAAGCCCACGGTCTGAATAGGATGGGCGGTGCTCTGCGTCGAGCGCACGTAGGCGA
>Ga0134122_10000591_pt1 | contig 24795 bp, 22 predicted proteins | sample KB302_FD_96461 | JGI IMG/M metagenome (GOLD analysis project Ga0134122, IMG submission 96461) | Terrestrial soil microbial communities without Nitrogen fertilizer from Kellogg Biological Station, Michigan, USA - KB3-0-2 | ecosystem: Environmental > Terrestrial > Soil > Unclassified ...
ATCTAGTCGGCCGCAGACTCGACGAGACATCAAGGACGCATGCGATGGCAGAGACAACCAACGTCGACTACTCGACCAAGATTCCGAACAACGTCGGCCTCATGGATGACCAGCGCGTGTTGAAGGCGCTGGAGCAATGGCATCCGGGATACATCGATTGGTGGATGACCATGGGACCGGAGGGTTTCCAAACCTCCGACGTCTACCTGCGCACGGCCATCAGCATCGATCCCAAGGGGTGGGCCAAGTTCGACTACGTGAAAATGCCGGAATACCGCTGGGGCATTCTACTGGCTCCCCGGCAGGACGATCGTCGGGTCAACTTCGGCATCCATAAGGGCGAGCCGGCCTGGCAGGAGGTGCCCGGCGAGTACCGCGCCATGCTGCGCCGCCTGATTGTGGTCCAGGGCGACACGGAGCCAGCCAGCGTCGAGCAGCAACGACATCTCGGCAAGACCGCGCCATCCCTTTACGACATGCGCAACCTGTTCCAGGTCAACGTCGAAGAAGGCCGGCACCTGTGGGCGATGGTCTATCTTTTGCAGAAATACTTCGGCAAGGACGGTCGCGAGGAAGCCGAAGGCCTGCTGCAACGCCGCTCGGGCGACCAGGACAGGCCGCGCATGCTGGGTGCCTTCAACGAGCAAACGCCCGACTGGCTGTCCTTCTTCATGTTCACTTTCTTCACCGATCGCGACGGCAAGATGCAGCTGGAAAGCCTAGCCCAATCGGGGTTTGATCCTTTGTCGCGCACCTGCCGCTTCATGTTGACCGAGGAAGCCCACCATATGTTCGTCGGCGAGACGGGCGTTGGTCGGGCCATTGAGCGCACCTGTCAGGCCATGAAGGAGGCGGGCATCGAGGATGCCAATGACGTCGCCGCCGTGCGCAAGCTCGGCGTCATAGATCTGCCGACCATGCAGAAGAAGGCCAATCTGCACTTCTCGCTGTCACTCGACCTGTTCGGCTCAGAAGTCTCCACCAACGCCGCCAACTATTACACGTCGGGCGTCAAGGGCCGCTTGCAGGAAACGCGGATCGAGGACGACCACCAGCTGACCAAAGCCACCTATCCCGTGAGCAAGCTGATCGACGGCAATATCAAGATGGTCGACGAGCCGGCGCTGACGGCCATCAACATGCGTCTGCGCGACGACTATGTGAACGATTGCGCCAAGGGCGTACAGCGTTGGAACAAGGTAATCGAGAAGGCCGGGGTCAATTTCCGCCTCAAGCTTCCCAATGTCGCCTTTCATCGCGGCATCGGCGAATTCGCCACCATACAAGCCTCTCCCGCCGGAGAACTCCTGCGTGAAGGCGACTGGGCGAAGCAAAAAGACCAGTGGCTGCCGTCAAAGGAGGACGGCGACTTCATTGCCGGACTGATGGCACCGTGTTGGGAGCGGGGTAAGTTCGCATCCTGGATTGCCCCGCCGCGGGTCGGTATCGACAACAAACCGGGCGACTTCGAGTACGTCAAGGTCGACCGCGCTTGAAGTCCTGCCCCCACGCTTGCCAACGGCCACGATCTTGACGCCGCCGCCTCGGGCCGCGTGGCCGGCGCGCTACCGCCAGCCCCGCGAGCTTGGTTAGCTAAGGCCGGGCTAGCGTTCGAACCTCAGCAGCCCATGACCTTGGCGAGGCTCACGAAGCTATCGGCGATCACATCCCATTCGCGCTCGGCCTTGAGATCCAATGTCTGGCCGGCTCCCCATTCATTGGGGCGCGGCACGAACGCCGTGCGCAGGCCGACCTTGGCCGCCGAGGCCAGATCGCCATTGTGGGCGGCCACCAGCATCACCTGCTCGGGTCGGAGATTGAGCAGCTCGGCACTGGCGAGGTAGGCTTGCGGTTGGGGTTTGTAGGCCCGCGCCGTCTCGGCTCCGAGCACAACGTCCCAGGGAAGGCGAGCGAACTTGGCCATGCGCGTGAGCAGGCCCACGTTGCCGTTCGACAGGGTGCCGATGATATAGCGGGTCTTCAAGCGCGTGAGACCTTCGACGGCGTCCGGCCACGGCTTGAGGCGATGCCAGACCTTGTTGATGTGGTCCTTGTCAGCCTCGCTCAGGCCGCCGATGGCGTATTTGGCAATGAGCTTGTCCAGGCTTTCGCGGTGCAGAATGTCGAGCACGGTCCATGCCCGTCGACCCACGCGCACCTCCTCCATCGCTGGCTGATAGAGCGCCCGCCAGTCGTCGGCAAAGGCGGCCCAATCAAGCGTGAGACCGCGCCCGGCAGCAAACGCACTTAGGTCGTCGATGAGGCTTGCCCGCCAGTCGACCACGGTTCCAAACACGTCGAACAAGAGGGCATGCACAGCGTCGGAAACGGTCATCAGCGGTTCTCTCAGCAGGTCGTTGCCAGGGGTATTGCGAGCCACCGTTGCGGCGGGCGTCAAGATCATGCAACCGTCGGCCGGCCCCGACAAGCGACCCGATGCACACGCCACCAGCCGAGCTATCTCCGGGGCGCGGCTATGCCGGTACCTGGGCGCGATGGCGAAGGCAGTGGTCGGCCAAAACCAGGGCCATCATGGCCTCAGCAACGGGGACGGCCCGAATGCCGACGCAGGGGTCGTGCCGTCCCTTGGTGGAGATCTCGGTTTCCCGTCCCTGCCGGTCGATGGTCCGGCGCGGCGACAGGATCGATGAGGTGGGCTTCACGGCAAAGCGACAGACGATCGCTTGACCGGTCGAGATACCGCCGAGGATGCCGCCGGCGTTGTTGGAAAGAAAGACCGGCGTGCCGTCGTTGCCGATACGAATCTCGTCGGCATTGGCCTCGCCGCTGAGTTCGGCGGCGCGCATGCCGGCCCCGATCTCGACACCCTTGACGGCGTTGATGCTCATCATGGCGCCCGCCAGATCCTGATCGAGCTTGCCGTAGATCGGCGCGCCCCAGCCCGCTGGCACACCCTCGGCGACCACCTCCACGATTGCACCCACCGAGGAGCCAGCCTTGCGCACCTCGTCGAGGTAGCGCGTCCAGGTCTGGAGGATGCCGGCGTCGGGTGAGAAGAACGGGTTGCGGTCGACCTCCTCCCATGACCAGCGTTGGCGATCGATGGCGTGCGTTCCGATCTGCACCAGGGCGGCGCGTATCGTCACGCCGGCAACGACCTTACGCGCGATCGCGCCGGCGGCGACCCGCATGGCGGTCTCCCGCGCACTCGAGCGGCCGCCGCCGCGGTAGTCGCGGACGCCATACTTCGCCCAATAGGTGAAATCCGCATGCCCCGGCCGGAACTTGTCCTTGATATCGGCATAGTCCTTGCCGCGTTGATCGACGTTGTCGATGACAAGTGCAATCGGGGTGCCGGTCGTGACCTGGCGGCCCTCCTCATCGCCAAAGATGCCCGAGAGGATGCGCACGCTGTCGGGCTCGCGGCGTTGCGTGGTGAAGCGCGATTGCCCGGGCCTTCGCTTGTCGAGAAAGCGCTGGATGTCGGAGGCCTCGAGCGGGATGCGAGGCGGGCAGCCGTCGATGACACAGCCGATCGCTGGTCCGTGGCTTTCGCCCCAGGTCGTAACCCGAAACAAGTGCCCAAAGGTGTTGTGCGACATCGCTTGTGGCTTCTCGCGCCGAGGCGGCTCTTTACCGGCACGATGGCAAGAATGCAACGCCGTCGCGGCGAGATCGCTCGCGTCTCGCACGTGCGAGGCCGCAAACGAACTGGGCCGCCCTTTAACCCTGCAAACGAATATCGTGTCCTTTGCGCAACTTCGAGAGGTTAATGCGCATCACAATTCATTGAGCGTTCATTTAGCGGCCTCTAGCCTTCACCTGCGCTGTCGCGCACGGGCAGGTGACAATCGCGTTTCCTGCGGCGCGCCGACGCCGATTATAGAAATGGGAGGTACTTGGAATGAGCATCAGCAAGACCCTTATCGCCGTCTTGGCCTTGGCGATTGCCATTGCCTTCTCGCCGTTGCCGGAGCTGCAGGCGGCCACTCTGTCGCCGGGCTCGAGCCCTGGCCTTGACAACGCCGTTGTCAAGGTGGCGAAGAAGTCCGCCAAAAAGGCGAAGAAGGCGAAGAAGGGCAAGAAGAAATCTGCCAAAAAAGCCAAGAGCAAGGGCCCCGGCTCGTGCGGCGCCTACATGTACTACAGCAAGAAGGACCGCAAGTGCGCGGACGCGCGGTCGAAGAAGTAAGACGGAACCGATTTTGCAGGAGCCTGGGGGTTTCAGGTTCCTGCAAATTCTTAAGGTAAAGACCGGGTCGCGGTTGGACGACCGCGCTCGTTGCGCCGACAGCCTCACATTTTCGGGTTTTTGCGGGCCTGCAGGCTCATTTGCCGAGCCGCTCGAGCGCCTCCTTGGCCTCCGCGTGCTCGGGTGCGATGCTGAGTGCCCGGCGGTAATCCATGAGCGCTGCCGCCTTGTCGTCCAATTCCTCGTGCGTTGCGGCGCGTGCAACCAAGGCGTCGGCGTCGTTGGGCTGCAGGCTGAGCGCCTGGTCGAAATCGGCCATCGCCGATTTGAACTCCCCCTTGCTGAAATTGGACAGACCACGGTTGTAGTAGGGCCGGCTGCTGGTGGCATCGAGCCGGATCGCCTCGGAGTAGTCGGCAATGGCCAGATCGAATTCGCCACGGCTGTCATAGACTTGGCCGCGATTGTTGAACATGTCCGGGTCGGTGGGGTCGAGCCGGATGGCCTCCGAATAGTCCTGAATTGCAAGATCCTGCTGCCCCAGCCTGTCGCGCACGTTGCCGCGGTTGAAGTGTGCGAGGGCGCTGCTGGCATCGAGCGTGATGATTTCGCTGTAGTCGGCGATGGCCGCCTCCAGGTCACCCCACGACTCGTAGAGCACACCGCGCTGCAGCAAGGCTTCGAGGCGAAGTTCCTCGTTGTCCACGGCGCCCTCGAGGGCGCGCGTGCAAGCTTGAATACGGGCCTTGAGATCGGCGCCCTCGCTCTTGCAGGCGGCCAGCTGGTCGGCGACCGTCTGGGCCACCGTTGCGGTCGCGACAAGGATCAGCAGCAAGGCAAAGACGATCATCCTCGTGCCGACAGTCATTCCCCAAGGGCTCGAACGCATGTCACCGCCTTGTTTTCGTCCGCACCAGTTTATCCCCGAGCGCGCGCCCCGGTGTTTGTAGGCACCTTCAGGCCCCAGGCACGAGGCGCTTTTTTGCCGCTGGGGCGCCCAGGCGGTGACCCAAGGCGAGCGTCTGTGGCCGCAGGGTCACGCGGCAAAGATATGCCAATCAACTGCTGACATCGGCCGCAAATACCGCCTATGACTTCTGCCGTTCGGTTGGAAGACGGAGGCAATCATGCGTTCAATGATCGTTGCGCTGACTTTGGCCGGTTTTGCGGCGTGTGTGCTGGTTCAGCCGGCGAGCGCAGCGAAATCCAAGATGGGCTGCGAGCGCGGCAAGCAGGTTTGGAGCGGCAGCGAGGGCAAGTGCGTTGCCGGAAAGTCCAAATATGCCGGCAAGACCGCCAGCAAAACAGCGAAAAAAAAGAAGTAAGCCAAGCTTTTTCGGCGAGGCGCATGACGCCCGGGCGTCATGCCCCCGCCGCCGTCTCGCCGTGCGGTTGCAGCCACCGCATGGCGCCAGCTTCGATCACCAGGATTTTGTCCTGGGGCACCTCGAGCCGCATGACCTCGGGGGCTGAAAGGCCGAAGAGCACGGCGCGCAAGGCCCGACTAACACCCCCGTGTGCGACCACGACGGTGTCGCTCGCGACCTCGGCAATCCAAGCGCCGACACGCTGCGCCAGCATCTGGTAGCTCTCCCCACCCTGCGGCCGCCAATTCCAGACATCGGCCTGGCGCGCCGCATATCCCGCCGCGTCGCGCACCGCGATGTCGCCCCAGGGCTGGCCTTCCCAGCTGCCGTAGTTGATTTCCATCAGCCGGTCGTCAGTGCGGTAGGTGCGGCTGTCGAGGCCCATTTCGGCGCGCAGGATCTGCATCGTCTCGCTCGCACGCTGGAGGGGGCTTGCTACGTAGTCAAACTGCGCCGCGCGATCGCCGAGGGCCGCCGCGAGCAGCTGACCGTTGCCCTTGGCTTGCGCCCGGCCGGTGGCGTTGAGCGGAATGTCCCGTTGCCCTTGATAGCGCTGCCCCCGGTTCCAATCGGTCTCCCCATGGCGAATGTAGTAGAGCGTGATCCCCGCCTTCAGCATTGTTGTTGTCCCTCGTATGCTCACAATGTGGCGCTGTAACCTGCTTCCTGCGACGGGCGCGGGCAAGCTTGCAAGCGCCTTGCTGCAAAATCGAACTTGAGGCGTAGGTAGCATGGGTCAGTGGTTGCTGGCGATCTGTGCGTGGCAGCTGCGGCGTGTCGCGCTGTTGGGCCTGCTGAGCCTGGTGATGGCAATCGCAGCCGGGCATCGCGCCGGCGCCCAGTCCGGCGTTGACCTTCAGCTCGTCTTGGCCGTCGACGTCTCCGGTAGTGTGAGCGAGGCCCGCTTCGAGCTACAAAAACGTGGCTACGTCGCGGCCTTTCGCAATCCGCGGCTTTTGCAGGCCATCCAGTCCGGCTCGCAGCAAGGCATCGCCGTCACCATGCTGCAGTGGACCGGGCCGGTGCTGCAGGTGCAGGTGGTGCCGTGGCGGTTGATCAGCACAGAGGCATCCATGCGTGCCCTGGCGGATGCGATCGAAGCCGTGCCGCGCCAGCTGTTTGGCGGTGGCACCTCGATCAGCGGCGCTATCGACTATGCCATGTCTTTGTTGGCCGCGACCGAGGCTAAAAGCGCCCGGCGCGTGATCGACATTTCGGGGGATGGTACCAATAACCGCGGCCGGCCCGTTACCGAAGCGCGCGATGACGCCGTCAAGGCGGGCGTCAGCATCAATGGGCTGCCGATTCTCGCCCTCGATCCCGAACTTGATCAATACTACTTGCACAATGTCATCGGCGGCCCTGGCGCCTTCGTGGTCGCCGCCACCTCCTATGAAACGTTTGCCGATGCGATCCTGAAAAAGCTCGTGACCGAAATCGCTGTGGTGACGCCGCGACCCTCCAAGCGGTGGACCAAGCTCATGTCCCGGCGCCTTCGGACCCAGGCGGCGGGGTGAGGCGCTGCGGCCTGAGGTCTTTCAGGCCCTGCTGGGCGTAGTGAAGCCCCGTGGGGCATTGCGAGGACCCCTAGAGGCGCCGGCAGGATCGACCGGCTCGAGACCGGCCCGCGCTTGCGCGGCCGCGCGCCCCCCGGTTTGCCGCTCAGTGCCTGCCCACCAAGGTGGCGCACGCCGGCCGATGCCGGCGCCTCGCCGTGGGCTTGGAAAGGCGATGACAGGGAAGCGCGCGGCACGCTATGGGATGGAGCATCCGCCCCCGCTTCGGGGGCGCGCGCGGCGTAGCGCAGGCGACGGCGACAGAGGGGCCCCATGGAGAAGCGCGCGATTTTCGGGGGCAAGGTGCTGCCCTACCTGCTGCTTGCACCGCAGCTTCTCATCACCTTCGTCTTCTTCTATTGGCCCGCCAACCAGGCGCTCTGGCAGTCCTTCCTGCTGCAGGACGCCTTTGGCCTCAGGACCGACTTTGTCTGGCTTGAAAACTATCGCTATCTGCTGGGCCAGGGCGACTACTACCGGGCGATGGCGACAACGGCCGTCTTTTCGCTTGCCGTCACGCTGCTCTCCTTATCGATCGCGCTGCTGCTTGCGGTGCAGGCCGACAAGAGCATCAAAGGGGCGGCCGCCTACAAGACCCTCCTGATCTGGCCTTACGCCGTTGCGCCGGCCATTGCCGGCGTGTTGTGGCTATTCATGTTTCAGCCCTCGCTGGGGCTGATTGCGCGCGGCTTGCGTTCGTTTGGCTTGGATTGGAACCCGTTGCTCAACGGCAAACACGCCATGCTGCTCGTGATCATGGCGGCGACCTGGAAGCAGATCAGCTACAATTTTTTGTTCTTTCTAGCGGGCCTGCAGTCGATTCCGAAATCGGTGATCGAGGCGGCGGCCATCGATGGTGCCCGCCCGGTGCGCCGGTTCTGGACCATCATCTTTCCGCTGCTCTCCCCTACGGCGTTTTTTCTTTTGGTTGTCAACATTGTCTACGTTTTCTTCGACACCTTTGGCATCATCGACGCCATCACCGGCGGGGGGCCGGCCAAAGCCACCGAAACTCTGGTCTATAAGGTCTTCTTCGACGGCCGTCTTGGCGGAGACCTGGGCGGTTCGGCGGCACAATCGGTGATCTTGATGATCATGGTGATCGCGCTGACGGGCCTGCAATTTCGTTTCATCGAACGCAGGGTGACGTACTGATGGTGCGCTCTGTGATGTGGCAAGAGCTGACCGCGGCCGATCTCAGCGAGCAGGCCCGCGCCGACGCCATGGTGTTGCTTCCCGTCGCCTCGATGGAGCAGCACGGTCCGCATCTGCCGGTCGGTGTCGACGCCATCCTGTGCGCCGGCGTCTGCCGCCGCGCCGCCGAAGCCGTTGTGCCGACCATCGCGGTCATCGTCGCACCGACGCTTTGGTGCGGCATGGCCGAGCACCATATGGCGTTGGGCGGCACCTTTACCTTCGATCTTGCCATCTACCGCGACGTGCTGAGCAGCCTCACCAGCAGCATCGAGCGCAATGGGTTCAAGCGGATGTTGATCGTCAACGGCCACGGCGGCAACATAGCCGCGCTCGCCGCCATCCTGCCCGATCTTCAGCGCCAGTCCTCGCTCAAGATCCGCATCACTACCTATTTCGAGCTGGCGCAGCCGGCGATGCCCGCGATCCTGGAAGACCAGGACGGCGTGCGACACGCCTGCGAAGCCGAGACGTCCATGATGTTGGCGCTCGCGCCCGAGCTGGTGCGCGGCGAGGCGCTCCAAGCGGCGCATGGGCCGCCCCAGGTCCATCGTCGTCCGCTGGCGCTCGGCCAATATCGGTCGTTTCGCGATTTTACCGCCTCGGGTGTGGTCGGCGATGCCCGGCGCGCCTCGCGCGAGAAGGGTGAAAAGCTGATGGCGGCCTGCGTGGCCGCCATCGTCGCCGCGCTCAAGGATCCGCACACCTGGGATAATTCGTGATGGTCGAACGTCGCCGCTTCGGGAATGCTTTTGCCTATCTTGTGCTATCGCTGGGCGTCTTCATCATCGCCTTTCCGGTCTATCTGTGCTTGATCGGCTCGACACACGAGCAAAGCATCATCGCCAACGGCCAGATGCCGATCATCCCGGGGCGCCTGTTCCTTGAGACCTACTACAAGACCCTTTTCATTGGCACCAGCGGCACCACGCGCGAGCCGGTGGGCCGGATGCTGCTCAACAGCTTCGTCATGGCCTCGGCGATCGCCATCGGCAAGATCGCCATCTCGATCATCTCCGCCTATGCCGTCGTCTACTTCAAGTTTCCCTTCCGCATGGTGGCCTTCTGGCTGATCTTCATGACGCTGATGCTGCCCGTCGAAGTGCGGATCTACCCGACCTACAAGATCGCCGCTGACCTTCACCTGCTCGATTCTTACTCCGGGCTTGCCTTGCCGCTGATTGCCTCGGCCACCGCAACACTGTTTTTCCGCCAGTTCTTTATGACCATCCCCGACGAGCTGATCGAGGCTTCCAAGCTCGACGGCGCCGGGCCGTTCCGTTTTTTCAAGGATACGCTGCTACCGCTGTCACGCACCAATATCGCGGCGCTGTTCGTGATCCTGTTCATTTATGGCTGGAACCAATACCTGTGGCCGCTTCTGATCACGACGCGCGATGACATGCAGACGATTGTCATCGGCATCAAGAAGATGATCGTGACCGCCGATGCCCTGACGGAGTGGAACGTGGTGATGGCGACGGCCATGCTGGCGATGCTGCCGCCCGTCGCCGTCGTGGTGCTGATGCAGCGATGGTTCGTCAAGGGCTTGGTGGAGACCGAGAAGTGAGCCCGCTGCACGGATACCACGTCTCGGCGCGCTCGCCGGCGCGGCCTGGCGCCGCCGACCATGGCATCGCGGTCAGGCGCGCGCGGGCCGCGGGCAGGCGCGCGGTGTTGGCTCGGCGAGCCGCGTTCGACCCACCGGTTGGGAGCCCCAAATGGCGGCGGTGACGCTTAAGAACGTGCGCAAGGTCTACGCCGGGGGCGTCGAGGCCGTGAAGGGGGTCTCCCTTGCCATCCCAAACGGCTCCTTCACCGTCTTGTTGGGTCCCTCCGGCTGTGGGAAGTCCACGCTACTGCGGATGATTGCCGGTCTTGAGACCGTGTCGGAGGGTACCGTCAGTATCGGCGATCGTCTGGTGAACGACGTCGAGCCGGCGGATCGCGACATCGCCATGGTGTTCCAGAACTACGCGCTCTATCCGCACATGAGCGTCTACGACAACATGGCCTACGGCCTGCGCAATCGCGGCGTGCCGAAGGCCGACATTGCTGCGCGCGTGGCGGAAGCCGCGCGCTTGCTTGCCATTGAGGATTTCCTGAAGCGCAAACCGCGTGCCCTCTCGGGCGGCCAGCGGCAGCGCGTTGCCATGGGTCGGGCGATCGTGCGCGAGCCGCAAGCCTTTCTGTTTGACGAGCCCTTGTCCAATCTGGATGCGAAGCTGCGCGTGCAGATGCGGGTCGAAATCCGGCGCCTGCACAACAGGCTCAAGGCAACCTCGATTTTCGTGACGCACGACCAGGTCGAAGCCATGACGCTGGCCGATATGGTGGTGGTCATGAACGCCGGCCGCATCGAGCAGAGCGGCGGGCCGACCGAGGTCTATCGCTTGCCGGCGACGCGCTTCGTGGCCACGTTCATTGGCTCGCCCGCCATGAACTTGCTGCCTGGACGCATTGCCTCCCCGGGCATTGCCGAGATCAAGGGTGGACGCGTTGCCTTCCGGGTCGAGGCATTCGCCTGCGAGGTCGGCCAGGACGTGGACGTTGGCGTCCGGCCCGAGGACCTGACCTTCACCGCCCCCGGTGCAGGCGACAAGCTGGCCTTCGTCAAGGACTTCGTCGAGGAATTGGGCGCCACACGTCTCATTCATGGCAGCGTCGGGCAGGCGCCCATCGTCGTTGCGGTGGCGACCTCGGCACAGGTCGATGGCGCCGGTGGGTTGGCCGTCGATCCGGCCGCCGTGCACCTATTCGACATGGGGACGGGTGCCAGCCTCCGGCGTGGCGTCGCCTGAGGCGGCGACCGGCCGCCGGTCAATCGAGCTCGAGGCCGTCCATCCCGGAATTCTTGCGCACCTTTCCGATCATTGCGCGCAGGAGCGAGCCGGCGGCCACCGGGTCCTCCACCTGGCCAACCTCGGCGCCGCGGCGCCAGCCCTCGCACACGGCAAGGCGACCGACGCCGGCCTGGATCACCCGTCCAGTGATGTCTTGGGCTTCTTCGCTTGCCAGATACACCACGGCGGGCGAAACCCACTTGGGGTTGCGCACGGCGCGCTCTTTCTCGCTCAGCTCGCGCAGCCCCTCCGTCATGCGGGTCTGGGCCGAGGGCGAAATCGCATTGACGGTGACGCCGTAGCGGGCGAGCTCGCGCGCGGCGATGATGGTGAAGGCGGCGATGCCGGCCTTGGCGGCCCCGTAGTTCGTCTGCCCGACGTTGCCGTAAATCCCCGAGGTCGAGGTGGTGTTGATGATGCGGGCTTTGACGGGACCGTGGCCCCGCTTGCTCTCCTCGCGCCAATAGGCGGCCGCGTGCCGCGACGGGGCAAACGTTCCCTTGAGGTGCACCTTGATCACCGCGTCCCACTCGTCTTCCGCCATATTCGTCAGCATGCGGTCACGCAGGATGCCGGCATTGTTGACGAGGATGTCGAGCCTGCCGAAGGCGTCGACGGCCGCCTCGATCATGACTTGCGCCGCCTTCCAGTCGCTGACATCGGCGGCATTGGCGATGGCCGCGCCGCCGGCTTGTTTGATGGTGTCCACCACGGCCGCGGCCGCGGCTGCATTGGTGCCCGTGCCGTCGACGCGGGCCCCGATGTCGTTGACCATGACCTTGGCGCCATGGGCCGCAAGCAGCAGGGCGTGTTGGCGTCCACGTCCTCCCCCGGCCCCCGTCACGATAGCCACCCGACCCTCACATAAGCGCCGCATGTCGTCCTCCTTGGCGTCCCGATGCCCGTGGCACGCAGTTTGGTTGCTAACAGGTGCGCCAGGCAAGCCCGCGACGCTTTAGGGTGTCGTCGGGCGCCGGGCCGATGTCGCGCGCCGTGAGCGCCCTCTGAGCGATTTCCTTTCGGATCACCGCACGGGCATGCGATATCCGCTCTCACGTCGGCAGCCGGCGAAAGGTTCGATGTGGACCGGGAGGAAATCGACATGTCCGAGGATCGGCTCGACGGCATCGCCGCACGGCTGGTGGCGGCCCGCCAGCAGGGGGCGCGAATTTCGCTCTCCGGCTCGCAAACGCCAAAGGATTTCGAGGAGGGATTTGCCATCCAGGAAAGGGTGGTGCCAGCGCTCAAATCGCCGATCATCGGTTGGAAGGTGACGCCGGTGGCAAATGGCCCCGTGATCTATGCCCCCATCCTCGACGCGGGCCGGGTGGAGGCCAACGGCACCTGGACGGTGGTGGGGCGCGAGCCGGCCGGTCTGGAGCTCGAGATTGCCTTTCGCCTGGGGCGTAGCGTGGCCCCCGAGGCCTCGGCCGAGCAAGTCCTGGATGCGGTCGTGGCGGCCCATGTTGTGTTTGAGCTGTGCCAGAGCCGGATTGCCGATCCGGCGCGTTTGCCGCGCCACGTGATGCTTGCCGACTGCATCGCCAATGCCGGGCTCGTCGTCGGCCCCGAGATCGCAGGCTGGCGCGAGCAGGATCTCAAGGCTCGGCCGGGTCGGCTGCTCGTCGACGGCACGGTTCACGCCGAAGGCCACAGTGTTGACCCGGTTGCCGCTTTGCTGCTGCTGCCGCCCGCCATGGCTCGGCGCGGTAGCCGCATCGAGGCCGGTCAAATCGTCATCACCGGCAGCCTGATCGGCATGAACTGGCTGACCGGACGGCACGATCTCAAGGGCGTGATCGAGGATTGCGGCGAGGTCACCATGACCCTCGCCGCGGCCTGAGCCACGGCCGCGATGGTAGGCTCTCAGGGCCTCCACTGGCCCCAGGCGAGGGCCCTCGCGCGGGCTGCCGGGCGCGCTGTCCCCGGCTCCGCGGCCGCATCGGCACTAGCCTTCAAGGCCCGTCGGCACCGTTTCTTGCTCGCTCTCGAGCCGCATGCCGGACGCCTGCGCCATGGTCTCCAGCAGTGCGGCAAAATCGGCGGCGAGATAGGTATTGGCATCCGGCTTCAGTCGGACGGCACCGATATGGCTTTGCAGCATGTCGCGCGCCGCCGAGGTCACCGGCATTGGTACCTCCATCTTGCGCCCGAGCTCGAGACCGAGGTCAAGATCCTTGCGCAGGAGTTCCGGCGTGAAGGTGGTGGTCCAGTCGAGGTTGACGAGCGCGGGCGACTTGTAGCGAGTGAACATCGAGCCCATCACGCTGTTGTTCATGAAGGCCAGAAAGGCGTGGCGCGGCACGCCCATCTTGTTCGCCAGCAGCGTGATCTCGATGAGATTTTCAATGACGACACCCAGCATGACGTTGTGGGCGATCTTGCACACCCGCGCCAGTTCCCCCTCGCCGACGTAGGAGACGCCCCCGGGAGCGAAGGCTTCGATCAGCGGCGCCACTTTCTGAAATGCACGCTCGGGGCCGGAGGCAACGGCCGACAGCCTGCCGGCCTTGATGACTTTGGCATTGCCGCTCACCGGTGCGGCGATGTAGTCGACGCCGACTTCGCGCAATTTCTCGCGAATTTGCGCGGATTCCTCGACGCCGATGGTCGAGCAGTCGACCACGATTGCCGGCGTCTTGCCGGCGACCGAGAGTGCGCCGGTTGGACCGAAGTAGACCTCTGCCAGATCCTTGCCCGTCGAAACGATGGAGAACAGCACGTCGACGCCGGCAAGGTCGGCCGGCGAGTTGACGATCTTTGCGCCCGCGGCCGACAGCGGTTGGGCTTTGGCGATGGTGCGGTTCCAGATCGCAACGCTGCGACCGGCCTGCAGCAGGCGTTCCGCCATCGGGTAGCCCATGCGGCCCATGCCGATCCAGCCGACGCGTTGCGCGCTACCTGTCATTGATGTCTCCGTGCTGGCGTGGTTGCTGTGGGCTAATCTCGTTGCGCGCGCCCCGTGGCGGCTCGGTGCCGCTCGGCTTGGGCTACAATTGAGCCTGCGCTGAGCGAGCGTGTCAACGAGAGATCACCCCGCGCGACCGCGACGATTAAGCCGGCGACTTGGCACTCGCGCGCGTGAGGCCAGCGTCCTCGCGCAAAGTGCGGGCGACTGCCTTTTGCTGGTCGAACTCGGCGCGACGGCGTGCGATCTCCTCCGGCGCCAGGCGCGCACTATTGGAAAAGTCAAGTTTCCAGTCGGGGCTGTTGCTCCAGCGCAAAGGCGATTGCACGGTGGTGCGCGGCTGGCTGGCCGATGCCAAGAGATCGAGGGCAAAATCGAGTGTGGCGCGCTGCGAGGCCGGATCCTTCGGTCGGCCGGCAGGATTACCGAGAGGAAAATCCGAAAACAACAGGCGCGGCACACCCACGTACTCGACGATGTCTTTGGCACAGCCCATCACCACCGTGGCGATGCCGGCAGCTTCCAAGGCGCGTGCCGCAAGGCTCGCGCTTTGATGACAGACCGGACAGTTGGGCAACAGCAGCGCTGCATCGACCCCGTCGGCCTTGCAGCGGGCCACAAGCTCCGGGCAGTCGACCTCGAGGGTGACGCGATGGCTGCGGTTGGTTGGCAGTCCGTGAAAGCGGCGCGCAAGCCCACCGATGCGGCCGGTTGCTGCGGCCGCGCGCAGTTCGGGCAAAGCGAAGTAGCTGCCGGGATCCTCCGCAGTCGTATGTTTTCGATCGATACCGACGTGGGAGATGCGCAGATCGTGGTCCATGGCGGTATCGCCAGAATAGACCGCGTAGAATTTGGCCGCCGAGTTGTAAGGTGCGCCGGGTCCCTGATCGCCCTTGTCCGGCTGATAAGGCGCCGCGGTGGTGACGAGCGTCAAGCGGCAGTCTCCCAGCGGCTTGCGCAACCGATGCAACGGCACCTCGGCGTAGTGGGCCCATGCGTAGGGGGCGCCATAGCCAAGCGCAACGTAGTAGTCGCGTATTCTTTGCCGGTAGGGGATCGCTTCATCGTGCGCCGGGGCAAAGCCGAAGTTTTCTGGGTGTTCGGTCATCGTCTCAGCTCCAGGGCTGCTTGTGGGTTTGACCTTCTCGCTGCATTTGGCAAACCTTTTGAGCCGCGCGCAAGGGCTTGCTAGGCTGGCGCAATTGTTAGTGGTTCTGCGAGGCACACCATGAGCGAGGCCCCCGTCACCTACCAATCCGGCAACGGCATTGCCCTCATCACCATTAATCGGCCGGACCGCATGAACAGGCTCGACGACGGCATCGTCGAGGCGTTGCACAGCGCCTGGCAGCGGCTGATGGGCTGCGATGAGGATCGCGTCGCGGTGCTGACGGGCGCCGGCGACCGGGCGTTTACGGCCGGCGCCGACCTCAGCGCGCTACCCACCAGCCTTTACCGCGGCATTCCCGGGGTCGGCGTTGCCGTCGATAAGCCGGTGATTGGCGCGGTTGCGGGCTGGGTGGTGGGGGGCGGCATGGTGCTTACCACCATGTGCGACATTTTGATCGCCGCCGACAATGCCCGGTTTTCCTATCCCGAGGTCAAGGTGGGGTTCACCGGCGGCATCATCAGCAATCTCGCCTCCCGCATCCCGCACAAGATCGCCATGGAGCTCTTGTTGCTCGGTGAGCCGATCGACGCCCGGCGCGCCTACGAGGTTGGCTACGTCAACAAGGTGGTCGCCGTAGCCGAGTTGCTGCCAACGGCGATGGACTATGCGCGACGGATAGCTGCCACCGCGCCGCTGCCATCGCGGGCGCTGAAACGCTTTGTCGGGGAAACGCTGCCCAAAAGCCCAACCGAGATTGCCGGCATGGCTCGTGCCGAGGTCGACACGATCTTCGCCAGCGAGGACTGGACCGAAGGCCGCGCGGCATTCGCACAAAAGCGGCCCGCGGTCTATCGGGGCAAGTAGGCAACGCGTCGGTCTACTCCAGCTTCATGTTGGTGGCTTTGATCAGCTCGACGTTGCGGGCGGTGTCTTCCTCGAGGTAGGCAACCATTTCCTCGGGCGTTTGCGTCGGCACCACGGTATTGATCGATCGCATGCGGTCGCGCATTTCCTCACTATTGGCGATCTCGATGATCTTGGCGTTGAGCTTGGCAACGATCGCCTTGGCTGTGCCGGCCGGGGCGAAGAGCGAATACCAGATCGGCACATCCGAATTGGCATAGCCGCACTCCGTGAGTGTCGGCACATCCGGGAAGTCCGGGTGGCGCGCCGCATTATTGATGTTCAGAAGCAAGAGTTTGCCGGCCTTAACGTGCGGGATGGTGTTGATCTCGTTCATCATCTGCACGGTATTGGGCAGGTGATCATTGAGCGCATCAGCGCTGCCGCGATAGGGCACGTGCAGGATATCGATGCCGGCCCGATACTTCAGCATCTCGATGCGCAGGTGGGTGGCGGTGCCAAGACCCGCCGAGCCGTAGGAAAGCTTGCCGGGATTGACCTTGGCATACTCGATCATCTCTTTGAAAGTCTTCGGTCCGACCGCCGGATGCATGGAAAAGCCGGTGACGAAATCGCCAACCCGGCCCACCGGCAAAAAGCTTTTGGGATCGTAGGGGGTCTTGCGCAGGCTGGGCAGCACGCTGAGCGTTGCATTGGGCGTGAGCAAGAAGGTGTACCCGTCGGGCGCCGCCTTGGCAGCCGCCTCGGTGCCGATCATGCCACCGGCGCCGCCGCGATTTTCAATGATGAATTGCTGGCCGAGACTATGTGAGAGCTTTTCGGCCCAGGGACGGCCGATGAGATCCGTGCCGCCGCCGGGAGCATAGGGCAGGATCAGCTTGACGGGCTTGTCGGGCCAGTTCTGCACCTGGGCCGAGGCTTTTCCGGCAAAAGGTGCCGCCAGTGCCGCACCAGCCAAGGCGAGAAATTCGCGACGACGCATTCTTGGTCCTCTCTATCGGTCTTGGGCGCTGCGATGGGGAGCATGCCGTCTGCTGTTGGTGGGCGTCAAATCTACTCTTGGAATGCCGCCTGGCGCGCCTTGCGCACGTTGGGCAGGACGACAAATACCAGCAACAGGGCCGCAAGCAGTAGGAAGCACAGCGACAATGGTCGCTGCAAGAACACCCAAGGATCACCGCGCGACAGCAGCATAGTGCGTCGCATGTAGACTTCCATCATCGGCCCGAGAAGGAAGCCGAGCAGCAGGGGTGCCGGCTCGAAATCGAGCTTCATCAGCAAGTATCCGAACAGGCCGAACACGGCGATCATGAGCACTTCGTTGGCGGAGTTGTTGAGGCTGTAAACCCCAATGCAGCAAAAGAACAGAATTGCGATGGCCAACAGTCGATAGGGCACCAGCAGCAAGCGCACCCAGATGCCGATCAGGGGCAGGTTGAGCACGATCAGCATCAGGTTGCCGAACCACATGCTGACGATCATGCCCCAAAACAGCCCGGGTCGTTGTTCCATCACCTGCGGGCCGGGGACGATGCCATGGATCATCATGCCGCCAATCATCATCGCCATTACGGCGTTGGATGGAATGCCGAGCGTAAGCATCGGAATGAAGGAGGTCTGTGCCGCGGCATTGTTGGCGCTCTCGGGGGCGGCCACGCCCTCGATCATACCGGTGCCAAACTTCTCCGGCGTGCGTGAGAACTTCTTCTCCAGCGTGTAGGCCGAGAAGGAAGCGAGGATCGCCCCTCCCCCGGGCAGAATCCCGAGCAGTCCACCCAGCACGGTTCCCCGCAAAATCGGTGCGATCGAGCGCCGCATGTCCTCGCGGGTGGGCATCAGTCCACTGACTTTCGAGCTGGCGAGCTCGGCCCGCTCTGAATTGGTCAGATTGGCGATGATCTCGGCGATGCCGAACACGCCCATGGCGAGCGGCACGAAACCGATGCCGTCGAACAGATCGCTGATGCCGAAGGTGTAGCGCAGGTTACCGGTGTTGACATCGGTGCCGATCAGGCCGAGCAGCATGCCGAGGAACACCATGCCGAACGCCTTGAGCACCGAACCGCGCGCCAGCACGATGGCGAACACCAAGCCGAGCGTCATCAGCGAGAAGTAGTCGGGCGGCGTGAATTGTTGAGCCAGCCGCGTCAGCGGTGGTGCCGCCAGCGCGATGGCGATGGTCGCCACGCAGCCGGCAAAGAAGGATCCCAGAGCGGCGATGGCGAGCGCCGGGCCGGCGCGGCCCTGGCGCGCCATCTGGTAGCCGTCGAGTGTGGTTACCACCGAGCTCGATTCGCCCGGTAGGTTGACGAGGATGGCCGTGGTGGAGCCACCATATTGCGCGCCGTAGTAGATGCCGGCCAACATGATCAGGGCGCCCTCGGCCGGCAGCAGGTAGGTGACGGGCAGCAGGAGCGCCATGGTGGCGACCGGGCCGATCCCCGGCAGCACTCCGATGCAGGTGCCGATGACCGCGCCGGCCAGGCACCACAGCAAGTTTTGCAGCGAGACCGCCACCGAAAACCCCAGCCCAAGATTGGCGAGGAGCCCCCCTAGTTCCATGCATACCCCGTCGGCAGGGCGGGGATCGGCATGCCAAGGCCGTAAATGAACAGGCCGACGCCGAGCCCGAGCATCAAGAGCGCGAACACCAGGTATTCGCGCCAGCGCGTATCCGGCGTGCCCAGCGCGGTTAGGGTCATCGACACGATCATGGCCACTACCAGGCCCAGCCGGTCGACCAACAGTGCGAAAGCCACCGTCGCCAGCGTGACCATGATGGCGGGTCGCCAGGCCCAGGCGGTGAGGGGCGGGCTGCCGGCAAGGGCGGCCTTGAGCCAGAGCAGCACGCCGGTCGCGACCAGGCACCAGCTCAGGATGTGGGGCAAGACGCCGGTACCGGGCCTCGGCGCGGTTCCCATCGGATAGTCGGCGCCGATCCAGAGGCCAGCCAGTCCAAAGGCAAGCAACAGCAGACCGGCCGTAAAATCTTGGGAGCTCCGCATGCGCATTGCTAGACGTCTTCCCCTGCGCGCTTTCGGCCAAGCTTACTTGCAATGCGCCAAGAGGGGTAGAGCGAATGCCGGCGGGCATGCGCCGACGGTATTAGGTGTTGTGCTTCACGAGAATATCGCCGCTCACCTGCTTCACATCGCGCAGGCCGCAGAGCGCCATGGTGACATCGAGTTCCTTGCGGATGATTTCGAGGGATTTGGCGACACCGGCCTCGCCCAGAGCGCCGAGGCCGTAGACGTAGGCGCGGCCGATGAAAACGCCCTTGGCGCCCAACGCCAGGGCCTTGATGACGTCTTGTCCGGAACGAATGCCACCATCCATCAGGACCTCGATTCGGCTCCCCACGCTGCGGGCGATCTCGGGCAACGCCGATATGGACGAGGGGGCGCCGTCGAGCTGGCGGCCGCCGTGGTTGGAGACGATGATGGCATCGGCGCCGCTGCGAACCGCAAGCTCGGCATCCTCAGGGTCGAGAATGCCCTTGAGAATGAGCTTGCCGCCCCAGCGCTCCTTGATGCGTTTGACGTCGTCCCAATTGAGGCTTGGGTCGAACTGTTCGGCGGTCCAGGCGGAGAGCGCACGCGTGTCCTTAACGCCCTTGGCGTGGCCGACAATGTTGCGGAAGGTGCGCCGTTTGGTGCCGAGCATGCCCAGCCACCAGCGCGGTTTGCCGGCGATATCGATGATGTTGGCAAGCGTCATCTTCGGTGGCGCGGTAAGGCCATTTTTCACGTCCTTGTGGCGCTGGCCGAGGATTTGCAGATCCAGCGTCAGCACCAGGGCCGAGCAGCCCGCCGCCTTGGCACGACCAATCAGGCGATCGATGAAGTCGCGATCGCGCATGACGTAGAGCTGGAACCAGAACGGCTTGTCGACCCCCTCGGCCACGTCCTCGATCGAGCAGATGCTCATGGTTGAGAGGGTAAAGGGAACCCCCGCCGCCGCCGCGGCGCGGGCGGCCAGCACCTCGCCGTCGGCGTGCTGCATGCCGGCAAGGCCGACGGGCGCCAATGCGACGGGCATGGAGACCGGTTGGCCGATGATGCTGGTGGCAAGCGTACGGTTTGACATGTCGACGGCGACGCGTTGGCGCAAGCGAATGCGTTGGAAGTCGGTTTCATTGGCGCGGTAGGTGCTCTCACTCCAGGCGCCCGAGTCGGCGTAGTCATAAAACATTCTCGGCACGCGGCGCTGAGCAAGTACGCGCAAGTCTTCGACGCAAGTGACGATAGGCGCGGCCATGATGTTTTCCTCCCGCGTGTGCGTCGCCAAGCTCGCCGACCCGGACACGCCCCGGTGCGCTTTCCAGCAGAGCTTGGAGCGATGATCAAGGGGGAAGTGATGCCTAGGGTGGCAATGAGGGCTGGGACCGGCCAATCAATGGAAATCTCGGCTCCTATGCGGCTTCCAGGAGCCTTCCCGCACCTGCTTGGCGGTCGCGGGCATGCCGGCGGTGCCATCACCGAGTGCACGCAACTCGGTCGAACGGTCGACAAGCCGCTCGGCCACAACGTGGATGACCAGCCCCTGGCGTTCTATGCGGCCGTGCACTTCCAGAAACTGCGCCGCCATCACGACGCGCCGGTTCTTAGCGAATACCTTGGGCCACACCACCACGTTGACGATGCCGGTTTCGTCCTCGAGGGTGAGGAAGATCACGCCTTTGGCGGTGCCGGGGCGCTGGCGAACCAGCACCAAACCGGCGACCGACACGCGTCGGCCGGCCAATTGCTCGTCCCAATGCTCGGCGCTGGTGAGGATGCCGCGGGCGGCTAGAGGTCGACGGAAGAAGGCAATTGGGTGCGCTTTCAGCGAAAGGCTGATGGCGGCGTAGTCTTCCACCACGTGTTCACCCAAGGTGATGGTGGGTAACGCAACGGTAGGCTCGGCGAAAAGATCACCGGTCAGCCCATGCGTCAGCAGCGATGCTGTGCTGGGGGCCATTGGCTTTGGCCGAGTGTTGAGTGCGCCGCCGCCGAGGCCTTTGACGGCCCACAGGGCCGCGCGCCGATCAAGGCCGATCGAGCGAAAGGCATCAGCGTTGGCTAGTCGCTCCAGAACGCTCACGGGGGCGCCGCTACGCATCCACAGCGATAAGATGTCGGAGTAGCCATCGCCCCGAGTAGCCACAATGGTCTTCTGCGTCGCCTCCTCCGCCAGCCCGCTGATCAGGCATAAGCCGAGACGAACGGCACGGCGTTCTTTCGCCGTTTCGGAAAGTGCAGCAGCCTCTGGTCCTGTTCGAGGCCGGCCGGCGCTAGCATCGCTCTCCATATCCGCGCCGGCAGCCCGGGAAGACAAAGGCTCCAGCGTGCAGGCCCAGTCGCTAAGATTGATGTCGGGCTGATGCACCTTTACGCCGTGCTCGCGCGCATCGCGCACGAGTTGTGCCGGCTGGTAGAAGCCCATGGGCTGGCTGTTCAGGATCGCTGCACAAAAGGCATCGGGGTAGTGGTACTTGAGCCAGGAGGAGACATAGACGAGGTGAGCGAAGCTTGCCGCATGGCTCTCCGGGAAACCATATTCGCCAAAGCCTTCGATCTGGCTGAAGCAGCGTTCGGCGAATTCCTGCTGGTATCCGTTCCGAACCATGCCGGCGATGAATTTCGCGCGAAAGGTGTGAATGGTTCCCACGTGTCGAAAAGTGGCCATGGCGCGGCGTAGCCGATCGGCTTCATCCGGGGTGAAGCCCGCCGCCACAATGGCGATCTGCATCGCCTGTTCCTGGAACAACGGTACGCCTAAAGTCTTTTGCAGCACCGCCTTGAGAGCCTCGGAGGGATAGGTAACCGGCTCGAGCTTGTCGCGACGGCGCAGGTAGGGATGCACCATGTCGCCCTGGATGGGTCCAGGGCGCACGATCGCCACTTCAATGACGAGATCGTAAAAGCAGACCGGCTTGAGCCGCGGCAGCATCGACATCTGTGCACGACTCTCGACCTGGAACACGCCCACCGAATCGGCTCGCGAGAGCATCGCGTACACTTTGTGATCTTCGCGCGGTATGTTGGCGAGCGTATAGGCCTTGCCGTAATGCTGCGCGATGAGATCAAAGGCCTTGCGGATGCATGTGAGCATGCCAAGCGCCAGCACATCCACCTTCAGCATGCCGAGTGCGTCGATATCGTCCTTATCCCATTCGAGAAAGGTTCTGTCCGCCATGGCGCCATTATGGATGGGAGCGGTCTCATCGAGGCGTTCGCGCGTTAGCACAAAGCCGCCGACGTGCTGGGAAAGATGGCGTGGAAAGCCGAGCAGCGTGCGGGCGAGACCGATGGCTTGTTGAATTTCAGGATTGGCAGGATCGAGGCCCGCCTCGGTGATGTGCTCGTCGGGGATCTCGCCGTCGCCCTCGCCCCAGATTAGGCCGGTAAGGCTTGCCGTCACATCTTCCTTGAGCCCCATCGCCTTGCCGACCTCGCGGATTGCCAGGCGCGGCCGGTAGTGAATGACGGTTGAGCAGATGGCGGCACGTTCGCGGCCATAGCGCTGATAGATATACTGGATAACTTCCTCGCGCCGCTCGTGCTCGAAATCGACGTCGATATCGGGCGGCTCACGACGATCGGCGGAGATGAACCGTTCGAATAAGAGATCAATTTGGGTGGGATCGACGGAGGTAATGCCGAGGCAATAGCACACGGCGCTGTTGGCGGCCGAGCCGCGACCCTGACAAAGGATCGGCGTTTCCAGTTGCTCACGAGCGTAGTGGACGATGTCATAGACGGTGAGGAAATAGCGTGCGTAGTCGAGCCGGGCGATGAGGGCGAGTTCCTTGTCGATGAGCGCTTGCACCTTAACGGGCACGCCATTGGGATAGCGCCGCTTCGCGTGCCGGACCGTCAGCTCTTCGAGATAGGCTTGCGGCATTCGGCCGGGTGGCACGGGCTCTTGCGGGTATTCATAGCGCAGCTGATCGAGGCCGAACGTAATGCGGCCTACAAGCTCGAAGCTGCGGGCGATGGCTTCGGGATAGCGTGCGAACAGGCGTGACATTTCGTCGGCGGGCTTCAAGTGCCGCTCTGCATTGGCTTCCAGGCGATAGCCTGCTTGCGCAATCGTGCATTTTTCGCGGATGCAGGTGAGCACGTCGGCGAGCAAACGGCGGTTGGGGTGGTGATAAAGCGCATCGGCGGTGGCGAGCAGCGGGGTGCGTGCAGTCGCAGCCAGCTCGGACAGCTCGCCCAATCGACGCTGCTCATCGCCGCGGTAGGCGAAGGTGGCGGCAAGATAACTACGGCCAGGCGCGGCCTTTGCAAGTGTCGACAAGCGATCGGCTAGGTCCGCCGTTGGGCGCTGGGGCGGAACGACGATAAAGATCTGGCCGTCGCTTTCGGCCAGCAGGTCCTGGAATGTGAAATGACATTCGCCTTTCAAGGCGCGCCGATTGCCGGACGTGAGCAATCGGCAGAGCCGGCCGTAGGCCGAGCGATCAGTCGGATAGCAGACGGTCTCGAAACCATCCGTGGTCAAGAGCCGGGCGCCGACGAGGAGGCGAATGCCATACTCTTTGGCTGCCTGGTGCGCTCGGACGACGCCGGCCAGCGTATTGCGATCGGCAATGCCGATGGCAATAAGCCCCAACTCGGACGCTTGCCCCACCATCTCATGGGGGTGTGAGGCCCCGCGCAGGAAGGAAAAATTGGTGGCAGCGACCAACTCGGCGAAGGCGACCATGGTTTGCCCTTTGCTCTTATGCCGACCGACGCGTGGTGCCTTTGCGTGCCTAACGAGACGCAAGGGGGAGGACTGACGGTCAAACGATGCGCCCGTGGCCCAATGGGTTGGAAAGAGGGCCGGGATTGCTCATCCGAATACCCCGTGGACAAACCATTGCGGAGGATCGGTCTCGCGGTCGTAGAGACCCGCACGAAAGAGCCAGAAGCGTCGGCCGCTGGTATCCTCCACCACGTAGTAATCGCGGGTTGCCTCTCCCGTACGGCGCCACCACTCTGCGGCGATGCGTTCTGGACCACCGGAATAGGCAACCTGATGCCGCACGCCGCGCCAACGGAACTGTCGTGGCGGCCCTTCCGGAACGAGGGCGACGACGTCTGCGGCCTCGGGGCGCGGCAGCAGCAGGAGAGGACGCTCGACTGCAGGCACGTCCGGCGCCCACGGCAACGGCTCCTCCGGGCGCCGCACCGTGTCGTGCCGAGGAGGCGCCGGCGGCGGATTGTGGGAAGCCTTAGGCAGGACGAAGCCTTTGATGTGCCGAACCGCCCGTTCGGGGATGTGGCTCTGCTGGGCGATCAGCTGCCCTACAGCGTTGACCCCAAGTCGTTGCTGCAGCCGGTCGATCAACCTGGCAAGCTCCTCCGGCGCTGGATTGTGTGCAGCAATAGCAAGCTGGTTTTGTTGTTCGGGCAGGTCCTCGGCGCTCAGGACATGGAGGGCTGCTGCTTCGAAGCCGAAGTCCGTTTCGAACTCGGAGTGAAGGCGATAGAGGCGCAAACCGATCAGCTGGACCAAATGCTGTGCGTCACGGCTTGGGGCGGCAAGTCCCAGATCCAGCGATACCGCCGCGCCGTCCAGCTTGAACAGCAACAATCTCAGCAGGCGTACGCCAACCGCATCGCGGGCAAGATCCTGCATCAGCCTCTCAAGCAGGCACCGAGCCGCCTCGAGCACGTGCTCTTGTTGCAAAATCGGTTCGAGGAATTGCACCTGCGCGCGGTAGATGGGCGGCGGCACAATGGGAATGAGCGGCTCGGATGCACGGCCCAGGGCCTGATCGAGTCGAGACAGAAGCGGGGCATCGAAGCGGGCACCGAACGGGGCGCG
>Ga0134122_10000592_pt1 | contig 24790 bp, 20 predicted proteins | sample KB302_FD_96461 | JGI IMG/M metagenome (GOLD analysis project Ga0134122, IMG submission 96461) | Terrestrial soil microbial communities without Nitrogen fertilizer from Kellogg Biological Station, Michigan, USA - KB3-0-2 | ecosystem: Environmental > Terrestrial > Soil > Unclassified ...
CACCAGGCGCTGGACAACCGGACGCCGATGGAGGTCTACCGGGGTCTCTACGTCGTGAGGAAGGAGGCGGCATGAAGGGAAGCCAGGGGGGCGCCTGCGCTCGGCTTCGCCTCGCTCCGGCGGGGCGACCGACCGGCACAACCGACTGGCAACGACACACGCAATCTCACGCAATCGCTGAATCGAAACACGCTAACAAAGCTGTCTCAGATATAAGTGCGGGGAGGCCGAAAGCTGTCCAAACAATGGGGTCCACCTCCTCTTACCCCTGCTGTTGGCGCTCGATGAATCCCTCGACCTCGGTAGACTCGACGCGGATCGCATGGGAGATCCGGACGTGGCGGAGCTGTCCGCGCTCGCACAGGGCGTAGACCGTGGCTGTGCTCACCGCCAGCCGCGCCGCGACCTCGCGCACGGTCAGGAGCCGCGCCCCCTCGGCACCCGGGGACAAGGATGGGACAAACGGCGTGGTATCCGGTACCACTGCATGGAATCCCTGGACTCCGCCGCCGGTCTTTCCCAGAGGGAAAACCACGGGTTGCGAACGGGTGCTAAGCCGTGGACGGTCCTCCTGGGTGCTTCCCAAGCTCGGGGTCGCCGGTTCGAACCTTGTCCGCCGTTCAGAAGAAGGGCCTCGTTCCGGGAGGTTGCCGGGGCGAGGCCCTTCGCGCTTGGGTGCATCAGGCGGAACTGATGCAGTGGGTGATGCAAACCGGGAGCGAGATCGCCCTCCCGGGCAACCTTGGAGTGAGGCTTCCGCGCTTGGGCAAGTTCTTCATCGGCCCGCCCAGAGCGTTGATCCGTGCGAATTGCTCTGCTGTGGGCCGCGCTGCTGCTTGGCTCCGCGTTGGCGGCGACGTGGCTCCCGGCCAGGCGAGCGGCCCGGCTCCCCGTGGCCTCGGCGTTGGCCGAGGTGAGTTGATGCGAGGAAGGCCGGTCATGCGCGCAGGCACGACCGGCCGGGGTCGAGTCGACGGCCTACTGGAAGATCGTCGATGTCCGGTTCGTCTGGCACACGGTCCTACCATCCGTGGTCCTGGTGATGACCCACCGTGTGTAGTTCCCCGCGAGGCCCGGCGAGTTGACGATGTTGTAATTGAACGAGGGGCCGCCGATGTCGACGCCGGTCTCATCGGTGATCCCGTTCTTGTACCCGTACAGGTACGCTCTCGTACCGGCCGGGATGGCCCCCTGCGAGGTCAGGGCGAACTGTACCGAGTCGCCGCTCGCGACGACGCTCTTGCTGAACGACAGCTGGCACGTGGGCGCCTGGAAGACGGTGGAGGCCGTGTTCGTGCGACAGACCTCCACGTTGCTCGGGGTGCGGATGACGATCGACCTGGCGTAGGACCCTGCCAGACCAAAGGCGTTGACGAGGTTGTAACTGAACGTGGGGGGGCCGAAGTCCACGCCATTCTCGTCGGTGGCTCCGTTCTTCGTTCCGTACAAGTATGCCCGCGAACCGATGGGGACATCGCCCGACGAGGTCAGCGTGAACAGAGTGGAGCCACCGCTCGGCACCGTGCTCTTGCTGAACGAGACCGCACACTTCGGAGGCTCGAAGACAACGGTGGCGTCATTCGTCTGACAGGCAACTTGGCCGTTCGGATCCGTGATGGTGATGCGTCGAGTGTAGGTGCCGTTCAGGCCGAACGCGTTGGTGAGCGTCACGCTGGATGAGGGAGGCCCCCAGTCCAGCCCATTCACGTCGTTCCGCCCGTCCTTTTCGCCGTAGAGGTACGCGTGCGAGCCCGTGGGGATGGGGCCGGATGAGGTCAGCGTGAACACCACCGAGTCGCCGCTCGGCACCGTGCTCTTGCTGAACGAGACGGCGCAGGTGGGAGGAGCGGCGGCCCTGCTGACGACGCAGGCATTGGCCGAATTCGACCACCCCTTCTGCACCGTGTACGTCACTCCATCACTCCCGAGGATGCTACCGAGCGGCTCTTGGAAGCAGATATCGGCGATCTCAGCTTGTGAAGAATCATACCAAGCCATCGGCGGGCCGACGAAAGGGGCGAACCCGATGTCCGGATCCGTCACCGCCTCGATCAACTCGTGCGAGGCAACCGAAGTCTGGTTGCCGAAGGGCGCACCGGTGCCGCAAAGGGCAACGGTGGCACAGCCGGATCCGGGACCGACGTCCGGCAGCGCCGCGTAATACAGGTGCTGGCCGCCCATCGCGAACGTACTGTGGTACCCGCAGAAGCCGGTGCTCGCGCTCTCGCAGGAGGTGCGGCCGTGGTGGGTGATGGCCACCCCCTGCGGAAAGTGGACCATGTAGAGTGTGTTCACGTTCCCCGCGGCGTCAGTGGCGGGCGCGGGAAGCAAGCCGGCGCCGATCTGCGCTACGATTTCGGCCTCGACGGCCGAGTCGCTGATCAGCGGGCCGGAGTGCGCCGCACTGGGGGCGATCTGCACCTTGCCCTGGAAGCTCCCGCGGCCGATGGTCTGGTTGGTCCCACCGGCAGCCGGCGTGTTGTACTCGCTGAGCCAGTCCATGTACGTGCTGTTGGTCACTTGCGAATAGAAGCTCCCCATGGTGGAGCCGCTGATTTCAGGAAGATACGTGCCCGTACCGTAGAGCACCTCCACCACGCGCACGTTCGAGATGACGCGCCCGCCATAGTAGGTGAGGTGCGCACTGGTGACTGCTTGAGCGGCCGCCCCGGCCTTTGTCGCCACCGGGTCATCCTCGGGCGGCGTGCAGGCGGCGAGGAGCAGAAGTGAAGCGAACAACCCGGGCAATAGGCCCGGGCGGAAACCACACGGAGTAGGGGTCATGCCGGGGAGTGCCGGCGGCTCGCTAGGCTATTCAGGTCGCCGGGCGGTCGAGAATGCCCGGAGCAGGCATCCCGGCCGATGGCGGCGTGCTGGCCACGAAGGCCATCTAAGGGTGGCGCCCGGCCCCGGCCACAGCACCGTGACCAGGCCGGGTTGGCGACCTCTGTCGCGAAGGTTCTGGAGTCCTACGACGGCCGGGCCTTCCTGGAGCGGGGCACCGTCGCCGGCCCCGGCCAGTTCCTACTGCATCAGCGCCGCCGCTGATGCGTTCCTGATGCAGATCGCCCGCGCGTCCTGCTCTCCCGTGCGCGCAATGCGCGCCCCTGCACCCAGCAGATCCGCCAAGTTGGCGGAACCAGGGCACCTCGCATGACCTTCCCAAGCTCTGGAGCTCGGCGCCGCCGGGTCGTCCGGCAGCGAGGGCGCCGCCCGCATCACTGCCAGGCCGCCGGCGCCCTCGCGGATTGCAGGGCCACCAGGCGGGCGGGCGGCCGGAGCCGAGGCGGCGGCCGTCAGGAGAAGCAGGCCGCACCTTCCAGTCCGAGGAGGATGCACATGGGCCGGCGACCGGTGAGATGGGCAATGCTCACGACGCTGCTCGTCCCGCTCACGGCCTCGGCGTTCGACGACGCGGACGCGGAGCGGGTGCTCGCCTTCGCCCGATCTCAGCTCGCGAAGACCGCGGACTCGCTTCCGGCCGACCTGACGCCGAAGGCTTCGAGGCCGGATGGGACCTGGGTGACCATCCAGGCGACCGACCCGCACGAATGGGTCCAGGGCTTCCTGCCGGGCCTGCTCTGGTTCATGCAGGAGGCGGAACCCGCGGGCCCCTGGCGAGCTCGGGCCCAGAAGTTCCTGGGACCCATCGAGCCTCAGAAGGACAACCGCGCCACCCACGACCTCGGCTTCAAGATGTTCCTCTCCTATCACCCGGCCTGGAAGGCGACCGGTGACGAGAGGGACCGGCGCATTCTGCTCGATTCCGCGGCATCCCTCGCTTCGCGCTACGACGAGCGGGCCGCCATCGTGAAGTGCTGCGATTGGAATCCCGACTGGAAGCTGCCCTTGGCCATCGACACGATGATGAACCTCGAGCTCCTGCTCTGGGGCGCCCAGAATGGCGGGGATCCAGACTGGCAGAGGATGGCGCTCAACCATGCGTTGACGAACCTGCGTGACGCGGTTCGCAAGGATGGAGGCACCTACCACATCGTCGACTACGATCCCGCGACCGGCCAGGTGAGGCGCAAGCAGACCTTCCAGGGCTTCGCCGACGAGTCCACCTGGGCCCGTGGCCAGGCGTGGGCCATCTACGGCTACACGATGGTCTATCGATACACGCGGGATCCACGGATGCTCGACGCCGCGCGGAGAGTCACCGACTATTATCTCGCAAGGTTGCCACCGGACCTGGTTCCCAACTGGGACTTCGACGCGCCCCAGCAGCAGAAGGACTCATCGACCGCGGCCGTGGTCGCCTCGGCCCTCCTCGAGCTCAGCGGCTATGTCGGCTCTCCCGAGCGCGAGCGCTACCTCGAGGTGGCGCTCCGGACCCTGGAGGTCCTCTCCTCGCGCGACTACCTCGCGAAGGGCACGAACAATCCGGGGATCCTGTTGCACGGCGTTGACAATCTGCCGGCCAGCCAGCACGTCGACACCGCGCTCATCTACGGCGACTACTACTTCGTGGAGGCGGTCCTTCGGGCCCGTGCGCTGGAAGCCCCGGTTACCAACGAGCCGCCGGCCCCAGGGCCCGTTGACGTGGCTGCCGAGGAGAGGTCTGGCGGGTGCAGCAGCGTGCCGGGCCCCGCCGTCATGGCGCTCGTATTCGCATCCGCGCTGCTGAGCAGAAGACGCCGCGGGTGAGCTCGCGAGGGATGCGACAGGCGCTGGTCCCGAACGGCGGCTACTGGACCGGCGTTCCGAGAAGCTGAAGGTGTCTCGCGCCCGCAGGGTGCTGGTGGAGGGCGCGTCCGCGTGCGAGGTGGCGCGGGCGCTGGGCACAAGACAGCCCGGCGCCGGGACCGTCCATGAAGCTCGCCGGGCCTGATCTGCGCGTGGCACGCCGGCCAGCGCGGCCGACGGGGGTGGATCGGGTGGACCGTCGAGGGACAGCCTCCCCGGCAGCGCCCGGCCAGCTCCTACTGCATCAGGGCCATCGCTGATGCGTTCCTGATGCAGATCGCCTGCGCGCCCCGCACCCAGCCAATCCGCCAAGTTGGCGGAACCAGCACCTCGCATGACCCTTCCCAAGCTCGGGGTCGCCGGTTCGAACCTTTGTCCGCCGCTCTTCTTGCGGGTGCATCGGCTGGAGGGTGATGCACTGGCTGATGCAGATCTCTGTCCAGAGTGCTCGCGTGCGGTGCACGAAGAACTGGGGAGACGGCGTGCTGGCGCTGCTGCGCAGGTGGATCGCCGCCAGCGCTCCCCCGACCGTCCGGTGGCTGGCGGCGGCGACCGGAAGCGCCATGCATCGAGCTACCGATCCGCCTGCACCTTCTCGACGGCAGCGAGCCACCGCTTCCACATCTCGGGGTCGGCAGTTCCGGCGCCCGGTGTGTAGCGCATCCGGCCGAGGAGATCGCCAATCTCGGCAGGGCGGCTCACCACGTTCCAGTACTCCTCGATAAAAGCGAACATGGCGAGATACGCCTGCTCTGGATCGAGCGGCTGAATCATCTCGGCGGTCAGCGCCCCCCGGCGACCGGTGTTCCTGGGAACCAACTCACCAGTCTGGACCTTCTTGGCCCAAGCGAGCCAGTCGGTCCACATGGCGGGATCCCGCGTCCCCAGGCCGGGAACGTAGTCGCACATGTCGCAGAAGTCGCCGAAGTCGCCGGGTACGGGGTGCTGCTCCCAGTGGCAATCGAGGAATGCGACCACAGCCAGGTAAGCTTGCCGGGGGTCCATCAAATTCATGCCTTACCTCGATCCGCGGAGGAGGCTTTCCACGGACCACGGTTGATCATTGTAGCCGCCCTCTCGAATCGTCCCTTCCCGCACCCAGACCCAGATCTGCTTTCCCGTCTCCAGAAGTCGAGCATAGACGAGGTTTCCGCGAGAGGAGACCCCGACGAAGTTTGCCTCGGTCACCGTGGTCTGGATCAACTCGCGAGCTTCCGCCGTGTCCTCCGCGAAGTGCCCGGGATCCGCCTTGAAGATGTGCGGCAGTGCTTTCTCCAAGAACGGGACCAGACCCCGCTCCGCCGCCGAGATCATCTGCTCGAACCGCGCCTGCTCATCCTCGGCCATGTTCGCCGCCAGCTTCAGGTACTCCCGCGCCTGGTCGTAATCGCGCGCGGCAATGCACGCGAGAACCCGGGCGCGGATGCTGTCGAGCCCTCCCGATCCTCCCACGCCCCTCTCGTCGAGGGGCACGTACCTCGGATGGCACGCAGCCATGGCGACGGCCATCAGGACGACGCTCATCCCGTTGCGCATACCGCCCTCCCAGGGCTCGTTGGACCCATGGACGCGACCGAATTCTCGCCCTGACGGTCAGGACAGCGACCACAGCTCCACGAGCAAGATGCGCCGAAGCGACAGGACGATGAAGTTGTACCCAGCGAACCGCAAGTCACGAGGCGGGTAGGCTGCCTTCGCAGGGAGAGGTGAGGCGCGGTACCGGTCAGCCCGCCCGCGCCCGGTAGTCGGTCGGGCGCTCGCCGAAGAGTTGCTGGAAGGCTCGGGTGAAGGCCGCCTCGCTGGCGAAGCCCACCGCGTGCGCCGTCTGCCGCACGCGGGCGCCCGGGACGGAGAGCAACTCCAGCGCCTTCACCAGGCGCGCCTGGGAGACGAAGCGGCGCAGACCCATCCCCGCCTCCTGCTCGAAGCGGCGGTTGAGCGTGCGCGGGGAGACCGCCGCGGCGCGCGCCACCTCGGCCAGGCCCAGCGGGCGGTCGAGGTTCTCCAGCACGTGGGCCATGGCGCGCCCGAGCTCCGGCGAGCGCGCCGCCGGCAACCGCACCGGGAGCGGGTCCAGGGCCCACTCCACGCTGAGCGCGCCCAGGGCGGCGAAGAAGCGCTCCGAGGTGCCGTCCGGGGCGTGGCCCGGTCCCCAGCGCATGGCGTGCAGGAGCATCTCGCGCGCCAGCGGGGTGACGGCGAAGACGCTGCACGGCGGGACGCGGCGCCCGGCCAGCACCTCGCGGCGCAGGTACACGGTGCGGAGCGAGAGCGGACCACGAGCGATCACCCGGTGCGAGACGCCGGCCCCGATCAGCGCCGCCCGCTGCGGCGGGAGCAGCCACTGGTCGGAGCCCACCTCGAGCTGCATCGCGCCGATGGAGGCGTAGAGCACCTGATGCTTCTGGTGCGCGTGCCAACCCGAGGCGAAGGCCGCGTGCTCCTCGAGGAGGCCGAAGCCGGGTGCTGGATCGCCATCGATGTTGACCTCCGGCATGCAGCCGGATTCTGAGCGGTTTGCCCGGCGGCGCCAATCCCTGTGCCCGGCGCGCCACGCGAGCAACCACCCGCGCGAGCGCCCGAGAACCACGGCACCATGAATGCCCCCGCATCCATCCAGAACCGCCCCGCTCCCATCGCCCCTGCGCCGCTGGCCCCGGCCGCTCCGCCGGCGCCCGCGTCCCCCGTGGCGGCCACCGCCCGGAACGCCGCCGACGCGTACCGGCCCGGCGCGGAGGCGGACGCGACCACGTCCATCGCGCCGGTGCAGGCTCGCTGCGCCGCGCCCACCGGGACGCTCGGCACCTTCACCTCCGGCGACGCGGGCTTCAACACCAACTCGCAGTGGTTCGACACCGGCAAGGAGGTGATCGTCTTCGACGCGCAGTTCGACGCGAAGGACACCCAGGCGCTGATCGACCAGATTCACAGCCAGACCAGGTCGCCCATCAAGTACGTGGTGGTGACGCACCCCAACCCGGACAAGTTCAACGGGGCGAAGGCGTTCCAGGCGGAGGGCGCGCAGATCGTGATGAGCCGCGAGACGGCGGACGCGCTCCACGACGTCCACCAGTACAAGAAGGACTTCTTCATCAAGAACATGGGCTACACCGAGGAGACGTATCCGAAGGAGCCCACCCCGGACCTCGTGTTCGACGACCGTCTGGAGCTCCCGCCGGGCGGCGACCCGGTGGGCCCCAAGGTGGAGCTGCAGGAGCTCCACCACCACGGCGTCTCCTCCAATCAGACGGTGGCGTACCTGCCGTCGCAGCAGGCGCTGATCGTGGGCGACCTCATCCACCACGGCACCCACGCCTGGCTCGAAGGGGGCATCGTGAACGGCGCGCCGAAGCCGACCCTGGACGATTGGCGGCAGGACCTGGCGCAGCTCGCCAACACTCCGGAGTACCAGGGCGCCACCGTCTACGGCGGCCGCGGGGCGAGCGCGCCGCTGGACCAGGCGGTGGACGACCAGCTCGGGTACCTGGACGGCATGGAGCGCCTGGTGAAGGGCTTCGTGGCCGAGAAAGGCCCGGAGACGTTTCTCGGCGGCGGCGACACCTCCGCGCTCTACCAGGAGCTGGCGCAGCGGGCGCACGACGCCTACCCGGAGCTCGGGCTGCAGTCGCTCATCCAGTACGGCGCCTACGGGCTGGCGATGTCGGTCGCGCGCCAGATGGAGGCCGCCCCGCATTGAGCGCGGCCGCGCGCTGACGGTCTTGCGCAGGCCCAGCGCTCCCGGGGAACGGGTCCCGCTGGAACGCGAGCAGGTCTTCGTGCTTGAACAGGCAGATGCGCGCCATCCGCCCCTGCGCTGTTCCTCTGCTGGCCCTCACGCTCTGTTGCGCGGGCGCGAACGGCGACGCACTCGACGACGACCCGAGTGGGGACGCGCTCTGCCCCGAGCTCGCGCGGTTCGCGAATGCCTCCCGAACCGCCGGCGTCCATCGCGTCGTGCTGGAAGGGGGGTGGGGCGACTGCCCTCACTCCGACCATGAGAACAATGAGAACGGTGGCCCCACGATGTGGTGCCAGCGTTGCGAACATGGCGGATTTCCAGCCGGCAAGGCCTTGTGCGCATACCTTCTCGAGAACACGTCGTGGGAATTCCCCAACATCAACCTCCGCCGAGCGCTCGACTGTCTCGGATGGCGTGCGCCGGCGCCGCCGGAATCGCTGCCGGAGTCCGCGAGATTCGATGCAGCGCCCAGGCTTGAGCGAGGGGTGAGCGTGCTGATCGAGCTCGATCAGCGGGCGCTCGCCATCACAGCGGGTCCGACACAGGCGCTCCCGCGAACCGGTCGGTGAGTCGCAGGCGCCAGGACCGGCTGCCGGCGTTGCGCCACGCCTTGTCCGGAGAGTCTCTTCGCGCCCGCGGCTGCCCATGCGGGAAGGTTCAGGGGGTCACCTGGCGAGCGCCTCGGCGTCGGCCCAGGTGTTCAAGCACAGGAGCTGGCCCTTCTGGGCGCCCCGGGCCAGGCCGAGGAACGCCGGGGCGAGGCGGAGGGTGTCGCCCTCGGCGTCCATGCCGAACTGGTTCTTGTGTCCGCCGACCGGCGCGACGCCGAAGTGAATGCAGATGGTGTTGACGCGCACCTTGTCGTTCGCCGTCTCGGCCGCGAGCGCGTAGGTCAGCGCGTTGAGCGAAGCGTTCTTCAGGGTGCCGAGCCAGAGCGAGGGATCAGGGGGCGGGATATGGGCGAGGCCGCCGCTGACGAGCGTGAAGGTGGAACCCTCCCGCCCCTTCAGCTCCGGGAGCAGCGCCTTGGCGGCGAGGAGGTTGTTGAAGAGCCCGTCGTCGAGCGCATGGCGCAGATCCGAGACTGGAGTCTCCGTCGGCGCCTTGGCGAAGGCGACGAAGCCCTGGACCGACACGACGTGATCGATCGGCGCGCCGGCCCGCTCCTTGATGGCCGCCCCGGCCGCGGCGGCCGATGCCTCGTCCTTGAATTCGGCGATCGCCTCCCGGAAGGGCTCGCCCGGGCGGATCTTGATGGTCTCCTTCAGCTTCGCGAGATGGTCCTGCTGCCGGGAGACGCCGACCACGGTTGCGCCGGCATCCAGGTATTTGCGCACGACTCCCGATCCAACGACCCCGGTGGCGCCCACGACGACCACGGTCTTCCGCTCGAACGACATCGTTTCCTCCTGGCGCGTTGCCGGGCGGGAGCCTACGGCTCACGACGGTCGGCGGCTCGATCTATCTGTGCGGGCGCCCCCCGGGCACGGCCGTCGGGGTGGTCGAGAAGGACCGGGTCGTGCCTTCCAGCGGATGTATCCACAGGAGCCCTGGAGCCGCGGCGGCCGTGCCGCGGGCCGCGTCCTCCGCCTGCTCCTGGGCTGAGGCGGCCTATCGGCCCTTGACGTTGAGGAACGGCTTGCTCACCTCGCGGAGGTCGTCCATCTCGGCGGAGTCGAGCGAGAAGGTGAGCGCGCCCGCGTTCTGCGCCGCCTTCTCGCCGTTCTTGGCTCCGGGAATGGGGAGCGCTCCTTGCTGGATGAGCCAGCGGAGCGCCACCTGGCCGGGCGTCTTGCCGTGGCGGGCGGCGATCGCCTCGACCTTGGCGAGCACCGGAGCCAGCTCCGCGAGCCCGCGCTCCTTGAAGCGCGACGTCATCCTCCGGCGCATCCAGTCCGCGGGGATGGCGCCCGCCCGGTACTTCCCGGTCAGGGCTCCCATGGCCAGGGGGGTGTAGGCCAGGAGCGTGACGCCCAGCTCGCGGCAGGCGTCCAGCACGCCGTCCGACTCGGGGTTCCGGTACAGGAGCGAGTACTGGACCTGGTTCGACGCCAGCGCGACGCCGCGCTTCGCCAAGAGCGCGTGCGCCTCGCGCATCTGGGCGGCCGAATAGTTCGAGACCCCGACCGCGCGCACCTTGCCGGCCTGGACGGCGTCCGCCAGCCGGTCCATCAGCCGGGAGATGCGCATCCAGAACACCGGGAAGTGGATCTGGTAGAGGTCGACCTGCCCCCGCCCGAGGCGCTGAAGGCTCGCATCCAGCGCCGCTGGAAGGCTCCCCGAGGTCCTCGGCGGGCGCGGCATGAACTTGGTGGCGATGACGACGTCCTGGCCCCGCGCCAGCGCTCCCAGGCGGCGCTCGGAATTGCCCCCACCGTACATCTCGGCGGTGTCGAAGAAGTTGATCCCCCCGGCGAGGCTGGCCTCGAGCGCGCGCGCCTCGTCGTCACGGCCCGCGGTGCCTCCGTAGGCCGTCATGAACCCCTTCTCGCCCCAGGTCATCGCGCCGATGCCCAGGGGAGAGACGCGCAGCTCCGTCTTTCCCAGCGAGATCAACTCAGCCATGGCTCGCTCCTGACGCTCGCGCCTGCGAGCGTTGCGGGCAACGTAGCGGCCACCCCGCCGGAACGGTAGCGCGCCGCGCTCCACGCATCGTCAACCCGGAGTTGACGATCCGCGAGGGCGGGGCGGGCTGGGGCCGAAGCGCGAGGGGCGATCCGCGTCGAGGAACAGACCCGCTCGCACATCCTCGCCGCTCCGCACCGGTTGCGGCCCGTGACTGCGGGGCCGCGACCTCAGCGCGTTCCGAACTGCTGCACGAGGTCCGCCGGGAGCGCGTTGGCCCGTGCGATGCGCGCGTAGACGCCCGCGCTCGGGCGAGGACGGAGGCCGTGGCTGACGGGGTCTACCGCGCAGAGCCCGAACTTCGGCCCGTAGCCCATGGTCCACTCCAGGTTGTCCATGAGCGACCAGTGGAAGTACCCGCGGACGTCGGCTCCTCCGGCGATCGCCTGCTGGAGCACCTGGAGGTGCTGGACCAGGAAAGCCGGGCGCTGGTCGTCGTCCGCGTCCGCCAGGCCGTTCTCCGTGATGTACAGGGGCAGTTGGTACGGAGCCACCTGCGCCAGCACCTGGGCCAGACCCTGGGGATAGATCTCGGAGCCGGTGTCGGAGCAGACCGTCGGGCACTGGCCCGTCCCATAGTGTGTGAAGGCCGCGAAGCCCAGCGGTGACTCCGGCATCGCCCGGACGAGGAGGCGCTCGTAGTAGTTGACACCGATGAAGTCGAGCCTGCCGGTCAACGATGCCAGGTGCTCTCCCGGACTGATCACGCCATCGGCGTTCAGGTCGAGGTCGCCGAGGATGACGCCGTTGAGAAACAGGAGGTTGAACAGGTAGGTCGCGCGAAAGGTGGCGACCCAGTCGTCGACATCCCCGGGGTTCATCGGCTGGAACGCCCCGAGATTCTGGGCCACGCCCACCCTGGCCGCCTGACCGTCGCCGTCGGCGTCGACGGTGTCCCACTGGTGAAGCGCGTCGTACGCTGCGGCGTGCGCAAATGTTTCGTTGAAGAGGACGGCGAACGCGCCGGAGAGGGTGTGCGCACCCGGCGGGAAATAGGCGTCCGAGGCGTATCCATTGAGATAACCTTTCGCCGCGTTGACGACGGGCTCGTTGAGAGGCAGCCAGAAGTCGACCAGATCCCCCAGCTTCCACCCGATGTACGCGGCGTACTTGGCAAACTCTCCGGTGATGGCTGGGTCCACCCATCCGGCCGGCCCGGGAATGGGCGGCAGGTTCGGGTCACCCACCGAGGTCCCGGCCAGCGCATCCCGCGCGGCAATGGGGTCGTGGAGCCAGAGCGGCAGGGAGAAGTGGCTGAGGGTGACAAAAGGCGTGAGGCCCTGGGCGCGCAGCGCGGTGAGCATGGCGCGGTAGCGGGCGACGGCCTGGGCATCCGCCAAGGCGTCGAGTTGCTGGAGGGTGCTCGGCGTGATGCCGCCGCTGATATCCACCGCCGCGGTCGAGCCTGGGAAGATACGACTCCACTCGATGGAGATCCGGATGGCGTTGGAACCCAACACATTCCGGGCGACGGCGCCATCCCTGGCGAAGCGCTCGTAGAAGGCCGGCCCATCCTCGGGGACTCCTCCCACCCAGCCGTTGGCGATGTTGTCCGGGTCATGGGTCCAGACCCACCAGTCGGAGCCGGGATCCTGGCTGGCCGGAGCGCCGCCCATCTCCGTCTGGAACCCCGCCAGTGCAGTGCCCCACTGGAACCCCGGAGGGAATGGAAGATCCTGCGCCGCCGCCTGCCCGGCGAACGCGGCGAGCGAACAGGCAAGCATTCTCACCACCCGAGCCGGGCAGGGCCATGACGATCGAGCCGAGTGTCTACAATCCACTTGATCTACTGATCGATACGCCATCATGACGATTCCCCATTTCGGTGAACATCAAAAACACGGAGCAAGATGCAATCCGGGCGCCACCGTCGCGCCCGTGGCCTCCTGTCCATGGAATGAGCACCTGCCTGCCCGTCGCGGCGGCCTCGGCCGCCCAGAAAGAAGCCCCGGTTCCGCGGGTGCTACTGGGCGCTCAGCACCACGTAGTAGGCGCCCGCATCGGATAGGCTCCCCGTCCCGGTGGGGGTGAGCGAGTGGCGCCGAACCAGGCCATCCAAGCCCCAGTTCTGGTCACACAGCTTGATCGCCGTCGTGCCGGACGTGGAGATGGTGCAACCGCACAGGAAGCCGACGTGCCCATTCCCGTTCGAGCCATTGTAGACCGAGCCGTTGAACCGAGCGATCGCGGTCCCGAGCGGGATGGTGCTGCAGTTGTCGAGGGCGCGGATTCCCTTGCTCCAGCCGGTCGTCGCCCCGGTTCGGCCGGAGAGCGACTTGACCAGCGACACGCACTGCCCGGTGGTGTCGCCGAAGGCATTGACCCGCGTGCAGGAGCTCGAGTCGCACGGAACGGAGAGCTTGTAGGCGCTCGAGAACCTATTGCCGCCGTACTTCGTACCCGAGTCGGGCCAGAGCAGGCGACTGCTGGCATCGTAGTTGCCGATGATGAACACGTCGAGGTTGCTGGACGGCATTTGGATCGGCGTCGGCGTCGCCAGCGCTTCACTCTGCGCCTTCGCGTCTTCCTCCGGCCCTCCACAGCCCGAAGCAAGCAAGCAGACGCTCGCGGCGAACGCCGCGCCAATCACTGAACACTGATGCATGGGTAGCTCTCCTGGTCCAACGTGTAGAACAAATCACATCCACCACAACATCCTCGAATACACGAATACCTTCCCCCTGTGATGATACGGGAAGCGCAAGCGGACTTCCTCGTAGCCGTTCATGGAGAGTACGGATCCTGGGCGCGACCGCGGCTGCGCGCCAGATGAAAGACGTTTACGCGAGCTTGTAAACACGAGAGCGGGGCGGAGCGCGCGGCCCTCCCCGTCAACTCCCCTGTGGATCTTCGTGCAGGAACCCGCGCCGTTCCTCGGCGGTGAGCGCGCGGCCGGCGTCGAAGGCGAGGACCTGATCGTCGGCGGGTTCCCAGGTCCAGCTTGGCCAGATGCACGCAACTCCGTCTTCACCTGACGTCACCACGTGCCGTCCATCCGGAGAGAATTCAGCGTTCACTCCTCCGGAGTGGCCGGCCAGCCGCCCAAGCTCTTGACCGCTATCGACGTCCCAGATGCATGCCGTCCCATCTCGCGCGGCCGTGACCAACAATCTCCCATCCGGGCTGAAGGCGACGCTCATGACGCCTCCCCAGTGGCCCTCCAGCCTTCTCGATTCGACACCGGTGACGGCGTTCCACAAGCACACGAACCCGCTGGCTCCACCGGCCGCCACCCACTCCCCGCCGGGGCTGAACGCTGCGCTCCAGACCTCCCCCAGGCGGTCTTCCAGTCTCCTGCGCTCGCGACCCGTGGCCGTGGCCCAGATGCGCACCGTCCCGTCGTCGCCGGCGGTCACCACTTCCAGCCCATCCGAGCTGAACACGGCGACCGACACCGTGCCCACATGACCCACGAACGAGCCCAGCATCTTGCCGCTGGTGTCCCACAGGAACACCGTCCCATCTTGACAGGTCGTCACCACCTGCTTCCCGTCCGGGCTGAACAGCGCGCTCCACACCTTGTAACGGTGTCCCTTCAGCTTTCCGATCTCCGTTCCGCTGGACACGTCCCACACCCAGCCAGTTCCATCCACTCCGGCCGTCACCACAAGGTCCCCGTTCGAGTTGAACCCCGCGGTCGATACATTGGCCGTCGGACCCTCCATGCTGGCCAGCTCTGCGCCGCTGGCCGTGTCCCATACCCGCACGGTCCCATCCTGCGCCGCCGTCATCACCCGCTTTCCGTCATGAGTGAACCTGGCGCCGCGGACGGGGCCCGAATGGTTCGTCAGCCTCCTGGTCTCGTTCTCGCCGGTGACATCCCAGACGCGGGTGGTGCCGTCATCACCAGCCGTCACCACCCGCCTCCCGTCCGGGCCAAACGCCACGCTCATCACTTCGCCCGAGTGCCCTTCCAGTTTCCTCAGCTCCAACCCCTGGACGGCGTCCCACACTCGCGCCGTCCCGTCAGATCCTCCCGTCACCACGCGGCGTCCATCCGGGCTGAACGCCGCTCCCAGGACCTTGCCCTTGTGGCCTTCCAGCGCCCTCAGTTCCCGGCCCCTGGCGACACTCCACAGGCGCGCGGTCTCATCGCCTCCGGCGGTCACCACCTGTCTTCCGTCCGGGCTGAACGCGGCGTCCATGACCTCACCTTCGTGGCCTTCGAGCTTCCTCATCTCCTCCCCGTCAGCCGGATCCCACACGCGCGCGGTCTGGTCGCGACCCGCGGTCACCACCCGCCTTCCGTCCGGGCTGAAGGCCGCGCTCGTCACCTCGCCGGAGTGCCCCCCGAGCGCGCGGAGCAGCGCGCCTTCCGCCGCGTCCCAGATGCGCGTGATGCCGTCCCGGCCTGTCGTCACCACTCGCCTTCCATCCGGGCTGAACGCCGCGCTGGTCGCCCCGCCTGGGTGGGCGTTGAGCTCCCTGAGCACCTTGCCGCCCGTCACGTCCCAGACGCGCGACGTGCCATCCTGACCCGACGACACCAGCCGCATTCCATCAGGGCTGAAGCGAGCGGTGGACACCGGTCCGGAGTGCCCCTCCAGCGCCGTCACCAGCAGGCCGCTGGTCGCGTTCCAGACCCGCACGACTCCATCCTGCTCGGCGGTCACGATCGTCTTCCCGTCGGGGCTGAACGAGCTGCGCAGCAGGTGGCCTGACCGGACCTTGATGGTGACGCGTCCAGCTTGTTCCCGGTACCTGCGCCACGCCTCGTTGACCAGCTCGGTCGGGGCGAGCCGGTACGCTTCCTGGATGAGCAGCAGCGCGACCTGGGGATCCACCCGGAGCTCGCGCATCGCCGCTCCCGCCAGCTCGCGGGAACGCGCCAGGTTCCTCTCCCGGCGAAGCCGATCGTTCGCTTCCTCCTGCTCCCTGACCTTGGCCGCCTGGAGCTGCGCGATCGCCTGAGCATGCTCCAGCTCGCGACGCCGGCTCTGTTCAGCCTCGTGCGCCTGCCGATATCGAAACGAGGCGCTGGCCCGGATGTAATCCACCTCCAGGGAGTGAAGCCCCAGGTGCTCGGAGCCGAAGACCTCCTCCACCTCGAGCAGCCGGGCTCCCGCGAGCAGGTAGTCGTCAACCCTCCCGGCTTCGTTCCATTCGCGCGCGGCCTCGGCCAGGCGCTCGGAGAGCCGGAGCCTGCGCCGCGCGCCGTTCACCCAGTCACGCAACCTCGGCCATTCAGTGATCAGGACCTCGTGGGCGACCTCGACCCCGGCGCCGTCGACGATCAGCAACCGGCCCTCCGTGCCGGACAGGATCTGCAGGACGCGATCGATCTGCTCCTGTCTCACCCCCACCGTGTACAGGGCGTCCATCGTGACCCGCCTTCGCGTGTCGGCGCTGTCACCCACGGAGACGAGCTTGAGCAGCATCTCGCGGGCCACCGGGCGGTCCTCCTCCGAAAGCCGGTTCCAGCATTCGTCCGCGTGCTTTCTCAGCGCGCCGGTCACTCCCTCCATCTCGTCGTAGGCGGCGGAGGTCAACCACACGCCCTGCCGCCGGCTCCACAGGCGCTCCAGCGCGTGCTCGAGCAGCGGCAGCATCTCCGGACGGTTCCGCATCTCCTGCATCAGCGCGCTGACCACTCCCGCCTCGAAGTTCGCTCCCCGGTTGATGATCGGGCGCCTGATCGCGTCGCGCAGGCCCTCCGGGGTCATCGGGCCCAGCCACCAGTTGTGGTCCTGGAGGAGCGCGCGAAGCGGGTCGACCGTCATGCACCGCTCGAGAAAGTCGGCGCGTAACGTGGCGATCACGCGCAGCTTGCCGGACAGACCCTCGACGGCCGCGCGCAGGTTCGCGGCGAAGGAGGTGACCACCTCGGGTCCACCCATCCGGCCTCGGTGGGTGAACAGCTCCTCCATCTGGTCGATCACCAGGACGAGGGTCCCCGGCTTGCCGGCGCTCCAGGTCCCGGCGGCCGTCAGCAGCCCGTTCGGGCTCTCGAACATTCTTCTCTCCAGCTGGTCCGCGCCATCAAGGCTGTGCTCCGGCTGAAGCAGAGCGCCGGCGACCTGGTTGGCCAGCGCCCTCACGGGGCTCGAGCCGGGCATGAAGACCTGCGCCCGGATCGGCGCGTCCCATGATCTGCAGTGCTCGCTCAGCCTGGGGACCACGCCGGCGAGGACGAGTGACGACTTGCCTGCTCCGGAGGCGCCGATCACGGCCTCGAAGCTCGACCGATCGAGCCTGCGCAGGACCGTGGCGATCTCTTCCTCGCGTCCGAAGAATCGGTCCTTGTGACGATCGTCGAACTTGAACAGGCCGCGGTAGGGAACAGGCTCGTCCGGCAGGGTGAAGGACGTCTCCCTGCCGGAGACGCCCTTGATCCCCGCCACCAGGCGCTGGAACGGTTCGTTCTCACCCAGCCCGCCCCTGAAGTCCACCCAGACGTGCACGGCGAGGAAGCTCGGGAGCGCGCCGGGATCTGATCCCGGGAGCAGGACCGGGATGATCCGGTACTCCTCCTTGGAGGCGGCGGACCTGAACAGGGCGACCTGCACCTCCTTGTTGTGCCAGGGGCTGAGCCCGGACGGGCCAAGGAAGACGGCGACGGTGGCGCTGTTCACGAGCGCATGTTCAAGCTCCAGGAGCCAGTCCGTGCCCGGGGTCTGCCACTTGTCCAGGAACGGGTTGATTCCAACCTCGTGGAGCCTGCCCGCGATCGCCTCGACCGCCGCCTTGTCCTTGTTGTTGTGCGAGAGAAAAACGTCGAACATGGATCAGTACCCCTTGCCTCCGCACGCCCGGCACACGGGAGGTTCGAGGTCCTTGCACTCTTCATCGGTGGGAACGGGATCGAAGACCCATGAATACTTCCTCTTCTTGCCGCATTTGCAGTAGTTGCAGCAGAGGTGCACGAGGCTCTCTTCCTTCTCGTACGTGATGGTGGCGTGGGGGCACCAGCCACGACCATTGCAGTGCGCACAGACCTGTTCGGACATACCTGTCCTCCACGTGTTTTCGAGACGGCCAGTTCGTCACCGGCGTCCAGGCCCCACACGCCAGGCAGCCGCGAGCGCCTCCGGGATCTCGAAGGGGGCCTGTTCGCCGCTCCGCTTGCGCCGGACCATGGCCTGGACGAACCGGCGGGCCACGAAGCTGCGCCGGCGCCGCGCGCCGGGAGCCCAACCGAGCAGCGCCAGCACCTGCCGCTTCTGCCACGCGCGCGCGGCCACCAGCGCCCTGGTCCAGTTCGGCTCCGGGAGGGCCAGCGCCCGCGCGACGTTCACGCCGAAGGCGGTGTCCGCGAGGAGAAAGTGGGTGAGGCTGTTGGCGTAGCCGGGGAGCCGGAACAGCGTCGAGACCGCGTCGAGCAGGTGGCCCGCCAGGAGCTTGCCCTCGGGGGTCTCCCGGATCTGGCGATTCCCGATGCGAAGGGCGAGCGCGGAGGCGTCCTGCTCGGTCCTGGCCAGGAGCGCCTCGTCGATACCGAGTAATCGGCCAATCGCCGCCCAGGTGTAGACGTATGCATCGGCTTCGCCGGCGGAGAGCCTGGCCCCCATGCGCCGCAGCCCATGAAGCACCGCCACCGAGAAGGAGAGCAGCGTCCCGGAGAGATCCTCCTGGTTGATCGGCGTTCCCCAGGCCTCGGACCAGGGTGCCCCCTGGCCGGACGCCACGTGCCGGCGGATGAGCGCGTGGATCAGCCGGACCTTGCAGGCCGTTCTCCAGCCGACCTGGCCCGTCCCCAGGCCCGTGACCTGCATCACGTTGATGACCATCTGGGCGGTGTCGTAGAGCCTCCGGACGGGGTCGTCCTTGAGGCGCCGGGAGCGGTAGACGACCTGGACGCCGTTGCCGGCGGCGAACGCCAGCGGCAGCGAGCAGGAACCGAGGATCAGGAAGATCTCGGGCCCGAACAGCCCAAAGAGCCGCTGTCCCCGTTCGACGATCTCCGGATCGCCGATATCAACCTCACCCAGCGCCCGTAGGCAGGAGGCGACGAAGGGCTCATCCGCAGGCAGCCCCCGGGTCCGGAACAGCGCCTCCAGGAGCCTCCCCATCGCGTCCGGTCCGTGGGCTTCCAGGTGCGCGGATACGATCGGATCCACGATCGGGTCGCCGATCCTCCGCGCCGCGTCCAGTCGCAGATCATCGAGCTCCGCGGCGCGCATGGGCCGGGCGGCCTCGCCGGAACGGCTCGCTTCACGGCTCACGGGATTGAGGATGACCATCGCCCGGCCGCAACTGCGCGCGTGCTGGACGATGTCGCCGGTCCCCCCAATCCCTCCAGCCGGCGCTCCATTCCAGACGGCCACCAGCAGGTCACAGCGGGCGACGACCTCCTGCCCGGCGCGCAGGTAGGCCGCCTCGTCGGATCGCCCGCCGCGTGCGAGCGCCTCGACCCGGGCCCCGGAGATCAGGCGGTCGTACGTGCGCCGCTGGTGTCCCTCGGCGTACCGGTCGCGGTATTCAGGGAAGGGCACGATGACCTCGAGCGCCCCGCGCCGCTCCAGCACCAGCTCGGCGAAGAGCTGGTCCGCCCCCGCGGCCAGGCTGGACACACCCACCAGCGGCTCCATGTGCTCGCCCAGCACCTGGTTCACGGCGGCGCGCACCCAGGCGGCGGTCGGAGCGTCACCGAGGTCCTGGTGCCCGGTGATCCCGATCCGCATCAGACGCGCCCCTCCTTGACGCGGCGCCAGTACTCCTTGCCGACCGGGGTGAGCTCGACGGTGTGTGACCTCTGCGCTACGTAATAGAGGTGCTCGCGAGAGACCGAGGCGCAGAGCAGGCCGGCGTCCCGGTACTGCTTGAACAGCAGGCCAATCTCGACCTTCTCCGGCACCTCCGGCGCCTTCGCCACGCCCTCGCCATCGCGCTCGGGGTCGTGCGCGGGCTCCATCCGGAACTTGTGGTCCGGGTCCGGGAAGAGATCGCCGATGCGGCGAAGCTCCTGCCTGGACAGCCGAGGCCTGACCTTGCGCAGGACGATCGGCCGGGTCAGGTAGAGCTTGACCACGGGTCGCTGCTTCCAGAGGTTGAACCGCATCTCCACCAGTGAATACACGGAGGTCACCGTGACATCGCCCAGGAAGTCGCTGGCGGTGCCGTCGAGCGCGTCCCTGAGCGCGGCGGTGAAGAGGCCGCCGCCTCTGGGGGATTCGATGGCCTGCTGCATCGGCAAGGACGCGGCCATGATGATCATGTTGTCACGCAGGATCGCGCGCTCGCCGCCGGCCCGCATGATGGGCGGGTTGCCCGCCGCCCCCGCGTGACAGCAGTCAAGCATGATGAGCACGCTGCTGGCCCTGGACGTCGACGCCAGGTCGGTCACTTCTTGCATCATGACGCCGTGGTCGTGCGGCCCCGCGTCGGCGGTCACCAGATGGCCGCCCGTATCGGTCACATGACCATGGCCGGCGAAGTAGAAGGCGAGGTCCAGGCCCTCGCTGTCGGCGAACAGGTCATGGATCGCGGCGCGGAGGGTCGCGCGAGTCACCGGCTCCCTGCCGCCCAGCATCAACCGCACGTCGAAGTTCGGCTCGGAGCTCTCGTCCTCGTGGAAGCGCAGCCTCCTGGCGATCTCCTGCGCGTCCTTCTCCGCGTAGTGGAGCGCGGGGAGCTTGGCGTAGGCGTCGATGCCGGCGACCAGGGCCTTCCGGTGCATGCGCCTCTGTACAGCGTCCGCCGCCGGGATGCTTCATCCAGATCGTTTACACGCCGGGATGTAAACGCCGCGCCGCCGCCCCTCCGTTGCGGGCCCGCTACATTCGATGGTCGAGGAGGGGATGCAGATGGCGGCCACGGATGTCGACGTGCTGAGACAGGAGATCCTCGCCGAGACGCGGAAGCTCTCCGAGGCATACCAGGCCAGGTTCGCCGGCGACGCCGAGGGCGAGCTGCGCGCCTGGCTCCACGTCGCCGCCCGCCGTGAGGCCATGGTGGGCGACTTCTACGGTCGCGCGAATCGGGAGTACCGCCTGGCCGGGGTCCACGCGCCCGCCGGCCTCGTGGCCAGGGATGCGCTGACGCTGATCTGGCAGCAGGAGAAGGACCACACCACGTTCGTCGAGGTGAGGCTCAAGGAGGGCGACCTCAAGGGCCAGGCCCTCAGCGGCGAGCGGCAGATCTGGCTCGGGACGATCGATTCGAAGACCCTCGGAGCCGTCACCGGCCATCCGGGGCTGAAGAGCGTCCTCGGCAAGATGGTGACCCGCCTGGGCGCTCTCCTGACTCCGGGCCTCGTCCCCGATTTCGCCCTGACGCTCGACGAGTTGGAGACCCGGGAGTTCTTCCTGCTCTGTTCGGTCCTCGAGACCACCGCCCGCCAGTCCTATGCCCGGATGGAGCAACTGGCCGACGGCCTGGCTGACCGGAACCTGCAGTTCGAGGGCCTCTCGCGGGAGCTGCGCCGCGTCTTGCTGGACGAGGCGTTCCACGAGCAGGCCTTCCAGGCGATGGCAGGCTGGATCGTGGACGGCAGGTTCGATCCGGCCCTGGACGAGAGCGCCTGTGTCAGGCAGCTCCGCAGGTTACTGCCCCGCGGCGCGAGGGCCGGCGGCGACCAGGAGAGTCGGTTCGTCCTCACCGACGGCGGCCTCGGCAAGCTCTTCGAGAAGCGCGGGATGCCGGTCGTGGTCGGGTGACGCCGGGGCGTAAACGCTACTTGGCGCTCGCAACCGGAGGGCCCCACCCATCCTCGAAGCAGCTCAGCAGCTCGCGCCGCGTGCGGACCCCCAGCTTTTCCCGGGCGCGCTTGAGCAACACCCTCACCGTGGAGTCCTGGATGCCGAGGTGGTAGGCGATGAGCTTGGTGTGATGTCCGTACTTGGCGTACGCGACCACCTGCTTCTCGCGGGGGCTGAGCACCTCCGGCCCTGAGGCCCGTGGCGCGTTCTCGCGCGCCAGGATGTAGCGCCGGCCGTTCAGCTCGATCCGATCGACCAGGGACCACCGGGCGCCGACCAGGGCCTTGCGCACCTCCAGCGAGGCATCGGGATCCTGCCGTTGAAGCGGTCCTCGCGACCTCTCCAGCGCCAGCACCGCCCTCCGCAGCAGCTGGCGGGCGGCGGGGGCCCTCGCGGGCCCGCTGGCTTCGTGGATGCGACCTTCTGGATCGAGCACGGCTTCACTGGCTCCCGCTTCATGGGCGGGGCCGCCGCGGCCCCGCAGCGCGTGCCTCAGGCGCACCGCCGTGGACAGGTGAGCGGCGATCCAGCCCCAGCGCCTCTTCTGGACCGGAGTGGCCCACCGGATTCGCGGGCGTCCGGCGTGAAAGCCGACGCCGTGGCCGGATGGCTCCGCGGCGGTGATCCAGATGGAGTCGTACATGCCGAACCGCTGCACGAACCTCTCCATGTGCGGCTGCTTGCGGAACTCCCTCCGCATCTCCATCAGCTCGCTGCCGGTGACGCACGGCCCGAGGCGGAACGGCCGGAGCCGGATCCCCGGGTCCATGGTGTCGAAGACGGTGTGATAGATGGCGTCGAGCTCGTCCGGGATCCCCACGTGGAACCGCTGGACGATCCTGGGCTGCGCTCCCTCGGGCTTGAAGTACTCGAACGCGGCGAGTCCGAAGCCGTCATCGAGGTGCGGGCGGGCCGCCTGCGCCAGGCCCTGCAGCCACTGGGCATCCGGCACATCGACCTGGTACGCCGCGTCGAGAATGAACGGCAGGTCGCGCGCCTTCGACCTCATGCGAACTCCTCCCGGGCTCATGATCCGGCAGGAACTGCTCCGGCCGCAAGGCGCGGCCTCCGCGTCGGGGACGTCGCTGGCATCGCCGTCCCCCACCGGCGGCTCCCGCCCACGCTCATTGCATGCTCCAGGCCGGAGTAGCCCGCATCCTCGTCATCGACGGCCACGACGCCATGGGCGAGGGCATGGCGGTGACCCTGGAGAAGTCCCGCCACGAGGTGGCGGGCGGTGCGCTCCGGAGGCGGTGGTGATGGGTGGTCACTGCCCAAGGCACCAGCGGGACCGCGGCGCAGGCCAGAGGGATTGGAGACGGAGTATGACCCTGGTGACGAGCTCGCCGGGTGTCCAGAGGGAGGGTGCGATGGACGTGAGCTTCATGGACCTGGATGGCGCGCGGGCCGCTTTCCGGAAGGTGGGAGCGGGCCCGCCGCTGCTGCTGATCCACGGGTGGCCGCTGCATGGCCTCACCTTCCGCGGCCTGCTGCCGGCGCTGTCCAGCCGCTACACCTGCTACGTGGTGGACCTGCCCGGGGCGGGAGAGAGCGAATGGTCGGACCGGATGGACCTCTCGGCGCACGGTCACGCGCGCTGGCTGGAGCGTTTCCTCCACGCGGCCGGCGTGGGCCGGGTCTCGCTGCTGGCGTTCGACAACGGCGGCACGGCGGCGCGGCTCCTGGCGGTCTCCCTGGGGGCGCGGGTGGAGGCGCTGGTGCTGTCGAACACCGAGATGCCCGGGCACCGCCCTCCCTGGGTGCCGCTCTACAAGAGGCTCCTGGGGATGCCGGGGGCCACCGCGACGTTTCGGGCGCTCCTGAGGTTGCGGGCCTTCCGGCGATCGCGCCTGGGGTACGGGGGCTGCTTCGTCGATCGGTCGCTGATCGACGGCGAGTTCCACCAGTTGTTCGTCGCTCCGCTCCTGGAACAGCCCCGGGCGCTCGAGGGCCAACTCCGGATCCTCGACGCGCTCCAGTGGTCGGTGCTGGATCAGATGGCCGATCTGCACGGCCGGATCGCCGCCCCGGTGAAGCTGATTTGGGGCGCCGACGACGTCACCTTCCCACTGGACCACGCGCGGCGCATGCGCTTCCCCCGCCAAGAAGACCTCGCCGAGATCCGGGGCGGGGCGCTCCTGGTCCACGAGGAAAAGCCCGCCGAGTACCTGGCTGCGGCGCTCCCGTTCCTGGACCGCTGCCGGGGCCAGGGCGGGGCGGCGCAACCCTGAGGCGCTCCGGCACGAGTAGGGCATGATGCGTGGAGAGCTGGGGCCCGTGTCCGGATCCCTCCGCGGGCATGACCCCACGACACCTATGGTCTCGAGGAGCCCGTGGCGAAGCGCTTCGACATCTTCCTGAGCCACCACAGCGTCGATACGCCGTGGGTTACCCGCCTCAAGAAGGCGCTCGAGGAGCGCGGGCTCACCATCTGGCTGGGCCGGGACGAGATCCGGCCGGGCGACCTGGTGGTGAACGCGCTCCAGGAGGGGCTGCTCGAGTGCCGGGCCGTCGCGCTCGTGACGTCACCCGAGAGCATCGCCTCCGGGTGGGTTCGCGAGGAGTATTCACGAGCGGTGGCCCTGGCCCAGGATCGGCTCGAGCCCGTCCAGCTCATCCCCGTCCTCCTCCGGGAAGTGGCCCTGCCCGGGTTCCTGGCGAATCGCTCCTGGGTGGACTTCCGTGACGAGGCGCTCTTCGACCAGGGCGTTGACCAGCTCGTCTGGGGAGCGACCGGCAAGAAACCCAGAGACCAGGCGAAGGGCCTCCTCACCCCACCCGTCACCGGTGCATGGTCGGAGCTGCTGGATCCCCCCTACCGCCAGCTCCCCAGGGATCCCTCCGACGCCGAGCTCCTCGATGCCTCCTATGGCGCGCTCCCCTTCCGCGGCCTCCAAGCAGAGGTCGAGCAGGTGGAGCGCTGGTGTCATTCGGGCTCGAGCCTGGCGCTCGGAGTCATCACCGCCCCGGGCGGGCACGGCAAGACCAGGTTCGCCGCGGAGGTATGCACCCGCCTCGCCGCACACTCAGGTTGGGCCGCTGGTTTCTTGAAGAACCGGTACGAGGCAGACGCCATGCGCGCGGCGCTCGGCCGAACGCA
>Ga0134122_10000594_pt1 | contig 24783 bp, 23 predicted proteins | sample KB302_FD_96461 | JGI IMG/M metagenome (GOLD analysis project Ga0134122, IMG submission 96461) | Terrestrial soil microbial communities without Nitrogen fertilizer from Kellogg Biological Station, Michigan, USA - KB3-0-2 | ecosystem: Environmental > Terrestrial > Soil > Unclassified ...
CCGCGATCACTCCGGCCGAGCGATCGTCCCAGGTCAGCGCTGAGACGTCGTTGACCATCCGCGCCCCGGCCTCGAGCGCTGCCGTCATGACGTCAGCCTTGCGCGTGTCGATAGACACCGCGGCCCCGCCCGCGGCGAGCTGGCGGATGACCGGCGTGACTCGCTCGATCTCGTCGCCTTCCCACAGCGGCTTCGCGCCGGGCCGCGTCGACTCCCCGCCAACGTCGATGATCGCGGCGCCCTCGCTTGCCATGTCCGCGCCGGCCTCGGCCGCAGCGGCGGCGTCGGCGAACCGGCCGCCGTCGGAGAAGCTGTCCGGCGTCGCGTTGACGATCCCCATCACCTGCGGCTGGTCGAGGCGAATCGTGCGCGGACCGAGCTCGAGCGGCTCGCGCTGCCCGGTGAGCGCGCCCCACTGCGCCGCCAGCGCGTCGTCGAACCGGTCTTCGATGCCGTCGACCGGCACGAGCTCGCTCGACACCCGGCAATTGCCCTCCACCCCCAACAGCTCGGCGCCGGCAAACCAGCAGAGCCCGCCGGCCAGCCGCGCGACCTTCCCGTCGTGGCCGAACGGCGAATCGACGAACGCGGTCGGGCGGATGAGGGCGCGCATCCGCCTAGTGCACGATTTCCGACGGCGGTCGGCCGACCGGCGCGCTAGGCGTCTCGGGTTCGCGTGCGTCGAGCGCGGCGAGCCAGGCCGCGGTGTCGCTCCCAATGCTGATTTGCGGGCTTGATGGGTCAAACCCCGCGCTTTGCTCCCAGCCGAGGATCGTCACATAGGCCCGCCGGAACTGGCGGGCGAACGTGTCGGGCTGCCGCAGCGCCTGGTTGATCAGGGCGTAGCCGAAGAAGGTCCAGTCATTCCCCGCCGAGCAGCCGAACGATGATTTCATCGACGAGGCGGCGGTCGCGACCACCGTCCGCGGCGCCGCCAGCGAGTCGACGAACTGCCCCGAGAAGCAGGCCTGGAGGATGATCAGCCGGTTCTTGAAGCCGGGCTGGCCGACCATTGCCGCGAGCTGGGGCGGCGTGATGATCGCGTCGGCGCGCTCCGGGTCGCGGAAGTTGAGCCCGGCGTGCGGCGACCCGTGGCTGGTCGTGTAGAGGACGAGCACGTCCTCATCGCGGTTCATGACTGACGCGACGCTCTTGAGGGCCCGGGCGAGCCGCTCCGGACTGGCGGCGCCGTCGGCATCGTCGCTCCCCTCGTCGTGAGCCAGCACCAGGGTCCGCCCTTTCGCGTCGAACCGGCTGGCGAGGACTCGGCCCGCTTCCCGCGCTTCGCGGTTGAACACTGGATCGGCGTCGAGCGCTGCGACGACCACATAGGCATCGACGACCCCCGGACGCTGGGGCTGCAGCCGGGCGAGCGCCTTATCCATCCGGCGGTCGCCCTCGAGCGGGACGCGCGCCGTGTCCTGGCCGACGGCGAGCCCGGCGCTGAGCAGCGCGAATCCGGCGACGATGGCCCGCATCAGCCTCATTGCGTCTCTTCTCACCGGCTGCTGCGAGCCGCGCAAGAGCCTAAGCGAGCGCGGCGAGATGTTGCTGGCGGAGCGCGTCGAGCGGCTGCAATGCGCCGCGCTGCTCGATGTGCCAGAAGGTCCAGCCATTGCACGACGGCGCGCCCTGCAGCGCGGCGCCGACCTTGTGGATCGAGCCGGAGTGCGCATCGCAGGCGATCGAGCCGTCGGCGCGGACGGCCGCAGACCAGCGCCGCTTGGCGTCGGTCAGCCTGGTCCCGGCCGGCACGAGCCCGCTCTCGACCAGCACTCCGAACGCCACGCGCGGCTGCTCGCGCTTGTCTGCGACGGTCTGCATCGCGCTCTCGTCGAGCGGCAGCGTCGAGGCGATCCGCTCGCGGGCGACCTTCACATAGGTCGGTTCACGCTCGATCCCGATCCAGCGCCGGCCGAGCCGCCGCGCCACCGCGCCGGTCGTTCCCGTGCCGAAGAACGGGTCGAGCACGACGTCCCCCGGCTTGGTGCAGGCGAGCAGGATTCGGTACAACAGCGCCTCGGGCTTCTGCGTCGGATGGGCCTTGCCGCCGCCCTCGCCCTTGACCCGCTCGCCGCCGCTGCAGATCGGCAGCAGCCAGTCGGAGCGCATCTGCAAATCGTCGTTGAGCGCCTTCATCGCGCGATAGTTGAAGGTGTAGCGCGCCTTCTCGTCCTTGGCGCACCACAGCAAGGTCTCGTGCGCGTTGGTGAAGCGCGTGCCGCGGAAGTTGGGCATCGGGTTGGTCTTGCGCCACACGATGTCGTTGAGGATCCAGAAGTCGGCATCCTGGAGCAAAGCGCCGACGCGGTAGATGTTGTGATAGCTGCCGATTACCCAGATCGTGCCGTCGTCCTTGAGGATCCGCCGCGCTTGCTCGAGCCAGTCGCGGGTGAAATTGTCGTAAGTGGTCAAGCTTTCGAACTTGTCCCATTCGTCGTCGACCGCGTCGACGCGGCCACCCTCGGGCCGGAACAGGTCCCCGCCCAACTGCAGATTGTACGGCGGGTCGGCGAAGATCATGTCGACGCTTTTGTCGGGCAGCCGCGCCATCTGGGCGATGCAGTCGCCCTGGAGGATGGTGTCGACCGCCAGCTCACGCGCCGCCTGACGCGCCGGGCGTACAGCTGTCCCCTTGTCCGCGATGCGGGCGATGAGATTCATGCCTTTTTGCCCCTTCTCTCGGCCGGCAAGGGTGAGTCAGGGCGGACTCGCGGTCAAGCAAACAGAGGTTAACGAGTCGAAATGGGACAGCGGAACGGAACGAGTCCGCCGCTCGCCGACCACAAGATGTTGAGTCCGGCCGCGCCCCGCGGACTCAAGCAGTGGTGGTGTGACTCGAAGGACTCGCCTCGGCGATTTCGACCAGCTGCAGCTCCGGCTGGGCCTCGCGGTCGAGGATCGCGCGCACCAGGCCGAAGCTGCGGCGGTGCAAGGGCGTCAGGCCGAGGTCGTTGATCGCGCGGCGGTGGTCGGGGGTCGGATAGCCGCGGTTATGCTCCCAGCCGTAACCCGGATACTGGTCGGCATAGTCGGCCATCATCCGGTCGCGGGTGACCTTGGCGATGATCGAGGCGGCGGCGATCGAGCGGCACTTGGCGTCGCCGTCGACGATCGCCTTCGACGGCCGCTGCCAGCGCGGGGTGGCGTTGCCGTCGACCAGCACCCAGGCGGGCTCGAGGCCGAGCGCTTCGACCGCGCGGGTCATCGCCAGCATCCGCGCCCAATAGATGTTGAGCTGGTCGATCTCCTCGACCGTGGCGACGCCGACGCCCCACGCCGCGCATTTCACCAGCCGCTTGTAGAGGGACTCGCGCTTGTCGAGCGGCAGGTTCTTGGAATCGTCGATCCCGCGCGGGAAGCTGTCGCGGTTGAGGATGCAGGCGCCGGCGACCACCGGCCCAGCCAGCGGTGCGCAACCGGCTTCGTCGACCCCGGCGAGCGGCTGCGGATAATCGAGCTCGAGCTTGAAGGAACAACGCCGCGGCATGGCGCGCAAGCCTATGGAGCGGCCGAGTGAGTCGCCAGTAGTTCGCTGAAATTTTTGTGGATTAGTCCGGCATCCGCCACGGCGGGAAGCGGCGCGCTTCGCCGGCCTTGTAGAGGAAGATGATGTTGCCGTCGGGGTCGCGCAGGCGGGCTTCGCGCCACATCCACGGCTGGTTGCGCGGACCGTGCTCGAACGGCAGGCCGCTGCGCGCCAGTTGTTCGACCCGCGAGTCGAGGTCGTCGCATTCGAGGTAGATGGCGGTGGTCGCGATGATCTTCTCTTCGGGGTCGATCTGGACCGACAGGGTCACGCCGCCCGACGTTTCGAACCGTGCATAATCGGGCGGGTTGTCGACGATCTGCTTGAGGCCGAGCCGCGTATAGAAGTCGACCGAGCGCTCGTAATTGGTGCCCGTTACCGTAACCTGGTTGAGGCGCAGCGGTCCGCCCGAATCGAGCCGGACGTTCTGCTGCCCGATCGGGCCGGCGCCCTGCCCCAGCCCCGGCGCCGCGAACAGGGCGACGCGGACGAACTCACGCGCCCGGGCGACCGCATCGGCCAGGGTCGCGCCCTCCCCGAGGAAGGTCGCGATCGCGCTGGCCAGGGTGCAGCCGGTACCGTGCGTGTCCCCGGTGTCGATCCGCTGGCCCTGCCAGCTCGTCATATTATCTTCTTCGATGAGGGCATCGGCGAGCGCGTCGCCTTCGTCATGCCCGCCCTTGATCAGCACCGCGCAACCGTGCGCGCCGACCAGGTGAAGCGCGGCCGCGACCGGGTCTTCCTCCGACGTCAGCTGCTTCAATTCGGGCAGGTTCGGGGTGGCGATCGTCGCCACGTCCATCAGCCGGCCGAACGCCGCGATCGTCGCTTCGTCGGCGAGCGCCGCGCCGCTGGTCGCGACCATCACCGGATCGAACACGATCGGCAGGTCGGGGTCGGCGCTCTTCATTTCCTGGAGGCGGACCGCGACCTGCCTGGCGGCGAAGGCGCTGCCGATCATCCCGACCTTGACCGCATCAACGCCAATATCGGCCACAACCGCATCGATCTGGGCGAGGATCATCTCGGCCGGGACGGGATGGATGGCGGTCACCCCGAGCGTGTTCTGGGCGGTGATCGCGGTCACCGCGGTCAGCGCGTGGCCGCCGAGCATGGTGACAGTCTTGATGTCGGCCTGAATCCCCGCGCCCCCGCCCGAATCCGAGCCGGCGATAATCAGGATGCGGGCTGTCGAGGTCATCGAAGCAGCCTTCGTCCCGCTCCCAGGGGCGAAGTTTTCCATGCGCACGAGAAGAGCCTTTCGCCCGAAATCCCGAATAAATGGTTCACGCCGCCGATTGGACGGCCTCGCAAATGTCGTCGACCACCCGCTCGACCAGCTCGGGGTCGTCGCCCTCGGCCATCACCCGGATCAACGGCTCGGTGCCCGACTTGCGGATGACCAGGCGCCCTTTCCCTTCCAACTCCGCTTCCGCCGCGGCGATCCGCTTGCGCACGCTGTCGGCCTCGAGCGGCTCGACGCCGCCGTTGAAGCGGACGTTCTTCAAGAGCTGCGGCAGCGGCTCGAATTGGCGCAGCAGCTCGCTCGCCGGGCGCTTGGCCGCGACCAAAGCTGCCAGCACCTGCAGCCCGGCGACGAGCCCGTCCCCGGTGGTTGCATGGTCGGCGAGGATGATGTGCCCGGACTGCTCGCCGCCGATGTTGCAGCCGCGCGCCCGCATCTCCTCGAGCACGTAGCGGTCGCCGACCTTGGTCCGGTGCAGCGCGAGCCCCGCCTCATGCAGTTTCCGCTCGAGCCCGAGGTTGGACATGACGGTCGCCACGACCGCGTCGCCGCGCAGCTCGCCGCGCCGCTGCAACCCGAGCGCGATGAGCGCCATCAGTTGGTCGCCGTCGACCATCCGGCCCTGTTCGTCGGCGACGATCAGCCGGTCCGCGTCGCCGTCGAGCGCGAGGCCGATGTCGGCGCCGCTCGCGACCACCGTGTCCTGCAGCAGCCGCGGGTAAGTCGAGCCGCAGCCGTCGTTGATGTTGAGGCCGTTCGGCTTGACCCCGAGCGGCAGGACCTCCGCGCCCAATTCCCACAAGGCGTCGGGCGCGACGTGATACGCGGCGCCGTTGGCGCAATCGATCACCACTTTCAGCCCGTCGAGCCGCAGCTGCTCGGGAAAGGTGTCCTTGACGAACTGGACGTAGCGGCCGCGGGCATCGTCGATCCGCCGGGCGCGGCCGATCGCCTCGGAGCTGGCGAGTTTCGGCGCCTTCTCCATGCGCTGCTCGATCTTGCGCTCGGTCTCGTCGCTTAGCTTGTAGCCGTCGGGCCCGAACAATTTGATGCCGTTGTCGGCGAACGGGTTGTGCGAGGCCGAGATCATCACGCCCAGATCGGCGCGCATCGACCGGGTCAGCATCGCCACCGCCGGAGTCGGCATCGGGCCCAGCAGCACGACATCCATGCCGACGCTGGTGAAGCCGGCGACCATCGCCGATTCCATCATGTAGCCCGACAGACGGGTGTCCTTGCCGATCACCACGCGGTGGCGGTGGTCGCCACGTAGGAAGTGAGTCCCGGCGGCCTGGCCGACGCGCAGCGCGGTCTCGGCCGTCATCGGCTCGACGTTGGTCGTCCCGCGGATGCCGTCGGTGCCGAAGAATTTGCGTATCATCGGCCGCGCTTTAGCGCGTTTAGCCGATCCAGCGCCAGAAGCCGGCGGGGATCGGGTGCACCCAGGTGGCGAGGAAGAACAAAAGGGTGCCGCCGATTAGCGCGACCGCGCCGGGATTGCCGATTCCGCGCGTGAACGGGACAAATGCGGTCTGCGCAGTCCAGTCGTGCCAATTCTCACCAAACTGCCGGGCTTTCTTTTTGTCCTGGCCGAAGGCGCCGAACAGGGCGAGAATGATGATCGCGCTGTCGAACACCAGTGCCTTGGGCGCGGCGATGATCATCAAATGGACCGCGGCCCAGATGGCGAAGGCCCACATCATCGGGTGGCGCGTGATCCGGAACACCCCGTGTGGGCCGCCGACCGGTCCTCTCGCCCCGACCAGCGCGGGATTCTTCACGAACGAGCCGACGAGGAGGATAGACGCCAGCCACATCAGCACGGTCCCGCCGATCCAGCCGACCTTTCCCGCATTCCACAGCCGCTCGTTCTCGCGGCCGATCTTGGCGTAGAAATAAATCATCGAGCCGAAGGTCAGCAGCGCAATCAGCGAATAGATTGCTTGAAAGGCACGCTCTCCGACACGCCGGACGAGCGGTTTGCGCAGCGGATGCGAGAGCAGGAAATGCAGGCCAACGAACAGGATGGCCGAACCGAACAGGCCCATTTGCGGAGTCAATGCCGGTACGCCTCCGGCAGGTCGCGCCGCGGCAGGTAGCGGTATCGGTCGCGCAGCCGCGTCTGATGGGTGTCGAGCGGCTGGCGGATGCCGTCGATGAACACCTGCTCGGCGGCGCTCGAGCCCTCGAGCGGGTCGCCCGACCAGATCACGACGTCGGCGCGCCGGCCGGGGGCGAGGCTACCGAGATCGCCGCCCAATCCGAGCGCCTGTGCCGGCTTCGACGTGATCATCGCCAATGCTTCGCCCCAGCTCACCCCGGTTGCCCCCGGAATCTTGGTCAGCGCAACCAGGTTGCCCGCATACTGGCGCTCTTCGAAGATATAGCGGGTGTCGTTGTCGTCGATAAGCCCGATCGACACGTTGACCCCGGCGGCGCGCATCCGGCCGACGTTGGACTGGGTCGCGGCCAATTGCTCGAACGAGGCCGGCAAATCGTTAACCGCCGAGGCGATCACCGGGACACCGGCACGCGCGATCCGGTCGGCGACGGTCCAGCCTTCGCTCGCGCCGACCAGCACGATCTTCAGCGCCGGGAAGTCGCGCTTCAGCGCCAGCACCTGCAGGATGTCGCTGGCGCGCTCGACATGGACCAGCAGATATTGCCGACCCTGGAGCACGGGCACGAGCGCGGCGGCATCGAACCGCGTCAGCAGCACGTCGTCGCTGCGCCGCGCATCGGGGCCGTAGATCCGCGATTCGTTGGGGTTGCGGATCACCGGTCGCTCGCGTTCGTCCGAGGCCTCCCCGCGCGCCGCAGTGACCGGTGCAGCGTAGCGCCGAAGTTCGGCGGCTTCGCGCAGCGCGTTGCGGAACAGGACATGGGCCGATGCGCGTGACCCTCCGGCCTTGTCCTTGCCGGCCTCGCCGAGCTCGACGAACTGGAATTTCCGCGCCGCGGTGATCGGGTCCATGTCGGCGCCGGTGTCGATCACTGCGCCCTGGCCGGCGAAGATCGACTTGCCGGCGCTCGGCGCGACGATCGCCCGGGTGACCCCGTCGGCGCGATTGACGGCGACGGTCTGGTGCAGCGGGTTGATCGCCGGCACCACGTCGATCGCGGCGCTGAACGGCCCGGTGTTACCGGTGTCGTCGGCGCCGTCGGCCGACAGGTCGACGTCAGCGAGGCCGAGGCGGGAGAAGCCGGCGACGATGCCGGGCGTGACCCATTTGCCGGTCGCGTCGATGATTTGAGCGCCGGCGGGAACGCGGACGCCCGGACCTGCGGCGACGATGCGTCCGTTGCGGACCACGACCGTGCCGCCCCGGATCGGCTCCGAGCCGTCACCCTTGGCCACGACGCCGTTGACGATGGCGAAGGTCTGCGCACCTGCCGGAACCGCCGCCGCCAGCAGCAGCGTGGCAAGGACGCCCCCCCTCACTTGACGTCCCCCTCGCCCGGCTGGCCGAGCTCGAAGTCGCTCACCGGCCGCTTCTTCGGGTCGTTGGCGTCGTACATTTCGGCGCCGTCGATCCACACCCGCTCGGGGCGGGTGTAGTCGCTGAACGGGTCGCCGTTCCACAGCACGACGTCCGCCATCTTCCCGGGCGCCAGCGTGCCCGTCTTGTCGAGGATGCCGAGCGCTTTCGCCGGGTTGCGGCTAAGCCACTCCCAGGCGACTTCCTCGCTGATATTGATCCCGGCGCGACGGCCGTCGGCGAGCGCCTTGGCCGCTTCCTGGTTCAGCCGCTGGATGCCGTTGGGATCGTCGGAATGGACGATCGCGCAGGCGCCCGAATTATGGACGAACGGGATATTCTCCTTGATCGCGTCATAGGCTTCCATCTTGAAGCCATACCAATCCGCCCACATGGCCGAGCAGATGCCCTCGCGGGCGAGGATGTCGGCAATCTTGTAGCTTTCCACCGCGTGATGGAAGGCGGCGATCTTGTAGCCGAACTCCTTCGACATATCGATCATGATGGCCATTTCGTCGGCCCGATAGCAGTGGTTGTGGACGAGGATCTTGCCGTCGAGCACGCCCTTCAGAGTCTCCATCGCGAGGTCGCGCTCGGGCATGTCGCCGCCGTTTCGGTAATATTTGTCCCACTTGCGCTTGTAGGCCTGGGCCTTGATCCACACCGCCCGGGCGTACGCGATATTGCCCATCCGGGTTTGTGGCATGTTGCCCTTCGAGCCGTAGACCCGCTTGGGATTCTCGCCGCACGCCATCTTGAGGCCGTAGGGCGCGCCGGGGAACTTCATCCCCTGGGTGGTCCGCGCCGGGACGTTTTTCAGCACCACCGAGCGCCCGCCGAACAGATTGGCCGAGCCGGGCAGCACCTGGAGCGTCGTCACGCCGCCGTTGATCAGCGCCCGCGAAAAGCCCGGGTCCTGCGGCCACACGCTGTGCTCGGCCCACACCTCGGGCCGCGCCGGCGAGGTCGCCTCGTTGCCGTCGGACAGCGCCTGGACCCCGGGCGAGGGATAGTCGCCAAGGTGGCTATGGATGTCGATGATCCCCGGCGTCACCCACTTGCCGGTTCCATCGATCACCGTTGCCCCGTCGGGGACCATCAGATTGGGTTCGACGGCCTTGACCACCCCGTCGGCGATGAGGATGTCGCCGCGCTCCAGCCGGTGGCCGTCGCCATCGAAGATGGTCGCCCCGCGAATGACGGTCGGGACTCCGGGATAGCGCTCGTAGGTCGACGGGTACGGGTCCTCGTTGATTCGGATCGCGGGCGCCGGCTTGGGCTTGGGCTGCATCGACGCGCACGCGCCGAGCGCCAGTGCCGCCCCGCAGACGCCCCCCAGGCGCAAGCTATTTCACCCCGTGCATCAGATATTTGAGCGGCCAGCTGAGCAGCAGCAGGACCACGCCGATGCCGACCGAAATCCAACCGATGGTGGTGAACACGCCGAGATAGGTATCGAGGCTAACCTTGAGGTTGGTGACCTGCCCGCCCACGGTTTCGACACTCGCCACCTGGGCGACGGCACCGGCGACATATTGCGCCACCGAGATCGACAGGAACCAGACTCCCATCATCAGCCCGACGATCCGGGCGATCGACAGCTTGGTGATCATGCTGAGGCCGACCGGCGAAATGCACAACTCAGCGACCGAGTGTATCAGGTAGAGCCCGGCCAGCCAGGCGAGCCCGACCTGGAAATTCGAATTGGCGAATTGCGCGCCCCACACCAGGAACAGGAAGCCGGCGCCGACGCCCATCAAGGCCAGCCCGAACTTGATTGGAATCGAAGGCTCCAGACCCCTTCGCGACAGCATGTTCCAGATCAGGCTGAAGATCGGCGCGAGGATGACGATGAACAGGGCGTTGAAAATCTGCGTCTGACCTGCCGGCATCACATAAACCGGTTCGCTGCCGAAGCCGCCGAGCCGCGCGAAATGCATACCGACGACCGCAAGCAAGGCAATCCCGGCCCAAACAATCGCCATCGTCCGCCGGGTTCCCCGTTCTTCGCCCCAGGCGAAGAACCACCACGCTAGCCAGGCGATGCCGGCGGAGAGTGCTCCGAAGAACAGATAATAAGTGATCGGCGTCGCGCGGAACGCCGCGAACAGCGGGGCCGTCCAGCCGATCTCGAGCACTGTATTGCGCTCGGCGAACAGCGTCAGCGACGATCCGGCCTGCTCGAATAGCGTCCAGAACACGACGTTGAAGACGATCAGCACCATCGCCGCGACCATCATCTGGAACTCGGTGCGGGTGCCCTTCAGGAACGACCAAATGAGAATCCCCGGCACCGAAATCAGGAACGTGCCGAACAGGAATTTACCCATAATGGGCAGCGACATCACATAGCCGAGCACACCGGAGCCCGGCGGCGGCGCGACGTAGTTCATCAGGTTCCAGAACAGGAAGATGACAACCGGAACCGTGACGAGCGCGCCGCCGTAGATCCACCAGTCGCGATCCTTCGGAGCGGCCTTCGGACGCTCCCCGTAACCGGCGAGGCGCCCACCGTCGAACTGGAAGAGCAGCCACGAACAGGCCATCCCGACGGCTGCCAGGCCGAATCCCGCCCACCAGCCGACGCCAACGGCCAGCAACGGGCAAAAAAACTGCGAAATCAACGAGCCAAGGTTGATCCCCATGTAGAAGATGGTGAAGCCGGCGTCGCGGCGTCGGTCCCCCTCTTCGTACAAGGATCCGACGATGGTCGAGATGTTGGGTTTGAAGAAGCCATTGCCGACGGTGACGAGCGACAAGCCCAACAGCAGGATGAGGACAAAGACCGGCGAACGCTGGCCATCGGCCTTGAACTCATCGGGGGCGAGCTTGCGAACCTCTTGCCCGCCATCATTGACGAGCGAGATCGATTTGTCCTCGTTGCCCTTGATCAGGAGCCGCTGACCGCCGCTCGTGACGTACCGGTGCTCGGCGTCGCCCGTGCCCTGGACACTGACCTCGTAACGTTGACCGTCGAACGTGGCGAAGGGCTTCGCGCTCTCCCCTCCGAAGCACAGCGTCAAATAGCCCAGCGACATCAGGATCGCGCCGAACTTCACCGAGCGCTTCGACCCGAGATATTGGTCGGCAATGAAGCCGCCGACCAGCGGCGTCAGGTAGACCAGCGCGGTGAAGCCGCCGTAAATGCCGGTCGAGGTCGTGTCGCTGAACAGGAAATGGTTGACGAGATAGAGCGTCAGGATGGCGCGCATCCCGTAGTAGCCGAACCGCTCCCACATCTCGGTCGTAAAGAGCCGCTTCAGCTGGCGAGGATGGTTGAACCAGGTGCCGGCGCTGGCCGGATTTACGTGGCTGATGTCGGGCGCGCCCGGTTCTTCGACAGCTGGCGTGTCGACCATATGCAATCTCTCCCCATGCGCAGCCCTGCGCAAAGCGCGGAACCTAACGGGCAAAATCGCCATGTGAAGCGATTGTTGCATCGGCCGTGCGCCGCTAAGCGCCCCGGTCGATGCTCAACGACCGTTCGTCGATCCTGTCGCTGCTCGCAACGCGCCGCTCGGGGAAGCCGCGCGAGCTGATCGGACCCGGCCCCAGCCCCGCGGAGCTGGAGAAGATCCTGACCATCGCGGCGCGCGTTCCGGACCATGGCAAGCTAACGCCGTGGCGCTTCGTCCTCATCGGCGACGACCAGCGCGACGCCCTCGCCCGCCTGCTTCATCAGGCGCTGGCCGAGGAGGATCCCGAGGCCTTGCCGGCAATTCACGAGAAGGCGGAGGAGTTCGCTCATTACGCCGGTCAGCTGGTGGTGCTGGTCGCGGCCCCGACCGAGGGGCACAAGATCCCGGTGTGGGAGCAGCAGCTCTCGGCAGGCACGGCCGGGATGAACCTGCTGCTCGCCGCCCATGCGCTGGGCTTCGTTGCGGGCTGGGTGACCGGGTGGCAAGCCTATTCGCCGCGGGTGACCGCCGCTTTGTGCGCGCCCGGCGAGCGGATCGCGGGCTTCATCTTCATCGGCCATCCGCAGCGCGGGCTCGAGGAGCGCCCGCGACCCGCGCTCAGCGACGTCGTGCGGAGGTGGGCTCCTCCCCGTCCTGGGGAGGATTAGTCATTGAATTTCCTCTGCAACGCTGTATTATGACAGCATGACGCTCGGAAAACAGCACGACAAGCCGGTCTACATCCGCCTGCGCGAGACCATCGCCGACTCGATCCTCGCCGGAAAATATGGCGACGGGGACCCGCTGCCCTCGGTGCGCGCGCTCGCCGCTGAGGAGCAGGCCAACCCGCTGACCGTGGCCAAGGCCTATCAGGGCTTCCAGGACGAAGGGTTGATCGTGGTCAAGCGCGGGGTCGGCATGTTCGTCGCTCCCGGTGCCCGGGCCCGCCTGCGCGACTCAGAGCGCACCCGCTTCGTGTCCGAGGAATGGCCGCAAATCCGCGCCCGCATGGCGCGCCTCGGGATCGACGCCGCCCAGCTGTTCGACCGCGAACGGGCCTAGCCAGCCGTCGCCCTGAACTTGTTTCAGGGCCCATTTTCGTCAAGGGCTGCGGCCACCTCCACAATGGATGCTGAAACACGTTCAGCATGACGAGCACCAAAGTTCTTCCCTATTCTGAAGCGGCCGTTGCTGAAGCCGCCCGGCTGATCCTCGCCGGCGAGCCGGTCGCGGTCGCCACCGAGACGGTCTACGGCCTCGCGGCCGATGCGACCAGCGCGGCGGCGGTCGCCCGGATCTACCAGGCCAAGGGCCGGCCCGCGTTCAATCCCCTCATCGTCCACGTCCCCGACCTCGCCGCGGCGGAGCGGATCGGCGTCTTCGACGATCGCGCACGAGCGCTGGCCGCGGCGCATTGGCCGGGCCCGCTGACCCTCGTCCTCCCCTTGCGCGAAGGCTCCGGCATCGCCGCGATCGTGACGGCGGGCCTGCCGACGATCGGGCTGCGGGTGCCGGCCCACCCGGCGATGCAGGCCCTGCTTCGCGCCGTCGGCCGGCCGCTCGCCGCGCCGTCCGCCAACGCCAGCGGTTCGATCAGCCCGAGCCGGGCCGAGCATGTGCTGAAAAGTCTCGGCGGGCAGATCCCCCTGATTCTCGATTCCGGACCCACGCCGCGGGGCCTCGAATCGACCATCGTCGCGCCGGGCCCCGGCGGGCTTCGGCTGCTGCGGCTGGGGCCGGTCCCGGTCGATGCAGGTCTTGAGGAGCGCGAGCGAATCGAGGCGCCGGGCCAGCTGGCGCGCCATTATGCGCCGTCCAAGCCGCTTCGTCTCGACGCGATCGACGCCGCGCCCGACGAATATTGGATCGGCTTCGGCCGAATGTTTGGCGAGGTGAGTCTCAGCCCCTCGGGTGATCTGGCGGAAGCTGCCGCCCGGCTGTTCGACCTGCTCCACCAGGCCGAAGCGTCGGCCAAGCCGCGCATCGCCGTCGCGCCGGTGCCCGGCCAGGGGCTCGGCGCCGCGATCAACGACCGGTTGCGGCGGGCAGCCGCGCGCTAGGCGGTCGCCGCGGCGCTTTTCGTCCGCGCCTGGAAGCTCTTCCGGAGCTTCTGCAGCTTGGGCGGGATGACCGCGAGGCAATAGGGGTTCCGCTGCCCTTCAGTCGCCCAATAATCCTGATGATAGTCCTCGGCCGGGTACCATCCACCCTTGGGCTCGATGGTGGTCACGATCCGGTCGCCATGCTCGGGGTTGTTACGCTCGATCGCGGCGCGCGCCTTGCGCTTCTGCTCCTCGTCCTGGGGGAAGATCGCCGAGCGATATTGGGTCCCGACGTCGCCGCCCTGGCGGTTGAGCTGGGTCGGGTCGTGGGTCGCGAAGAAGATGTCGAGCAGATCGTCGTAGCTCAGCTCTTCATTTTCGAACGTGACGCGGATCGCCTCGGCATGGCCGGTGTCGCCGCCGCACACCTGCTTGTAGGTCGGGTTGGCGACGCTGCCGCCGGTATAGCCGCTTTCGACCGATTTGACCCCGACCACGTCGAGGAACACCGCCTCGGTGCACCAGAAGCACCCGCCCGCCAGAACCGCGATTTCCTCGGCCATATGTCTATCTCCTTCGGCTGTGCGATGGAGATAGGAGCAGCGGGACGTCATTGCGAGGCCGCGAAGCGGCCGCGGCAATCCACGCCGCTGGATTGCTTCGCTACGCTCGCAATGACGACGGAATGGTCAGCCCTTGTACGAAGCCTTGAGGCTGGCGAGCTCGAGCCGCTTGCCGACCCATTCGGCGAGCTCGTCGAAGTCGAGCGGCTGCTCGAACACGATGCCGGCTCGGCGCTCGGAATACCAGCGCACCTCACCCTTGATCGGTTTCAAACTCTCGACCACCACGACCACCGGCTTGCCGACGCAATATTCCTCGATCGGCTCGACCTTCATGCCGCCCAGGGAAATGTCGTGGACGTCGACCGTATAATAGACCTTGCCGACCTTGACCGACGCCTTGCACGGGATCTGCAGCCGCGGCGGCCGGGCGCGGAAGCCGTGGCGCGGCTTGCGGCCGGCGAGAAGCTCGCCGAGGTCGACGTTCTGGTCGAACTTGACCCCGACCAGGTCGTTGCGAATCCACACCACCGACGACGGGATCTTCTGGGACGAGACCTCGACCGCGACCTCTTCGCCGACCTGCGGCGGATGGGTGACGATCGCCATAAGGCCGCCGGCCGAGAGATTCTTGATGCGGATCAGCTGGTCGCCGGTCGCATTCGTCAGCTTGCCTACGCGCAGCATCGCCGAGAGCCGCTCGTCCCCGCGCCGCTCGATCGGCCGCGGCACCCCGGTCGACAGCGAAACCGTGGTCGATTCGAACGCCGGGTCGGAAAAGCCGTCGCTCGCTTCGGTGCCGGACTTCCTGCGGATCAGCGATCCAAACATCGGGTCAATCGCCTCCAGTGAGCGCGTGGAAGCGCTCCAAAATGGGACTTTAGAGACGGTACGGTTAAAAGAGCGTTTCCTTCCTTGACCTTGCGCTTCGATGGTGCGCAGCGATTTAACGAGGAGAGAATGAGGATTTTGGGATGCCGCAGCCGCGGTTGCTGCTGATCGACGACGAGCCCGCGCTTGCGGACTTCCTGGCCAATGCGGCGCGGGAAAGCGGGTTCGAGCCGGTCATTACGTCGCAGGACCGCCAGTTTCGCGACGAATTCCTCGCCAACCGTCCGAACATGGTCGCACTGGACCTCGGCATGCCCGGAATGGACGGGGTGGAACTCCTGCGCTTCCTCGCCGACCAGGATTATCGCTCGCCGGTGCTGATCGTCAGCGGGTTCGACCGGCGAGTGCTCGAGTCCGCGTTCCGGTTGGGTGAGGCGCTCGGCCTGACCATGACCGGACCGATCGAAAAGCCGGTGCGGCTCGAGGATCTCGAGGCACTGCTGGCCGAGCTCAAGGCGCATCTGGAGGATTGATGCGCAAGGCCGAGGCCGAGCTGCTGGCAAGCTTCGAGCAGGCGCTCGCGGCGGGGCAATTGCACATGGCCTACCAGCCGAAGGTCGCGGTGAAGGACGGCAGCCTGGTCCGGGTCGAGGCGCTGGTGCGCTGGGACGATCCGATGCTCGGTGCGGTTGAGCCAGCCCGGTTCGTGCCCCTGGCCGAGCAGCACGGGCTGATCGACGACCTCACCCAATGGGGGTTGCGGAGGATCCTTGGCCAGTGGCTCAAGTGGCGCGACGAGGGCATCGACACCTGTATCGCCTTCAACATCTCGGCGCTTAGCCTGCAGAGCCTCGACTTCCCCGACCTGGTTGAACGCATGTGCCGCGCGCTCGAGGTGCCGACCGACCGCCTGGTGCTCGAGCTGACCGAGGGCGCGACCCAGCCGCTGATCAAGCTGATGGACACGCTGACCCGCTTCCGAATCAAGGGGATCGGGCTGGCGATCGACGATTTCGGGACCGGCTATTCCTCGTTGATGCAGCTGCGCCAGCTGCCCTTCACCGAGGTCAAGATCGATCAATCGTTCGTCGCCGACATCGAGCGCTCGCGCGACTGCCGGCTGATCATCCAGTCGATCACCGAATTGGCCCACGGGCTCGGGCTCACCGCCACCGCCGAGGGAGTCGAAACGATGCACCAGTTGCGGCTGGTGCGCGAGCTCGGCTGCGACGTCGTCCAGGGCTATCTCATCTCGCCGCCGCTCGAACCGCGCGCGCTGAAGGGCTGGAAGGCGAAGTTCAGGCGCGCCTGGCCGGCGATGATCGCCGAAGAGAAGCTCGCTCTATGGGGCGACATCGAATCGGATGCCCTGAGCGAGGGGCAGGTCTGACCCGTAGTTGATGGTGTTGGTCTGGCGCCGCATGTAGGCGCGCCAGCTGTCCGAGCCGCTCTCGCGCCCGCCGCCGGTCTCCTTCTCGCCGCCGAATGCGCCGCCGATCTCCGCGCCCGACGGGCCGATGTTGACGTTGGCGATGCCGCAGTCGGAGCCGCGCGCCGAGACGAACCGCTCGGCCTCACGCATGTCGCTGGTGAATATCGACGACGACAGTCCTTGTGGCACCGCATTGTTGAGCGCGAGCGCGTCCTCGAACTCGCTGTAGCGGAGCACGTAAAGGATCGGGGCGAACGTCTCCTGGAGCACCGTCCCCGCTTGCTCGTCGACCTCGACGATCGTGGGCCGAACATAGAAGCCGCCCGGCACCGCCTCGACCTGCTCGATCGAGTCGCCCAGCACGTTCTTCATGCCCTCGAACGCAGCTTCGTCGATCAGTGGACCGACCAGCGTATCGCTCTGCCGCGGGTCGCCGACCTTGACCCCGGCGAACAGGGATTTCAGCCGGCCGACGAGCTCATCGGCGACGCTTTCGTGGACGATCAGGCGGCGCAGCGTCGTGCAGCGTTGCCCGGCAGTGCCGGCGGCGGAAAACAGGGTCGCCCGGGTCGCCAGCTCGAGGTCGGCGCTCGGGCAGACGATCGTCGCATTGTTACCGCCCAGCTCGAGCAGCACCCGCCCGAAGCGCCCAGCGACGCGCGGGCCGACCGCGCGGCCCATCGCGGTCGAACCGGTCGCCGAGACCAACGCGATGCGCGGATCGTCGACCAGCGCCTCGCCGACGTCGCGCTCGCCCTGAACCAGCTGGACGAGACCGTCGGGCACGCCGCCGAACCGTTCGCCGGCGCGATGCGCCAGGCGCATGACCATCTCGGCGCAGAGCGGGGTCTTCTCGCTCGGCTTCCAGATGACCGGATTGCCGCACACCAGGGCCAGCGCCGCGTTCCACGCCCACACCGCGACCGGGAAGTTGAACGCGCTGATCACCAGCACCGGCCCGAGTGGGTGCCATTGCTCCATCATCCGGTGGTTGGGCCGTTCGCTGGCGATGGTCAGGCCGTAGAGCTGGCGCGACAGGCCGACGGCGAAGTCGCAGATGTCGATCATCTCCTGCACCTCGCCGAGGCTTTCGGCGAGGATCTTGCCGCTTTCGAGCGTGATCATCTTGGCCAGCACCGGCTTCGCCTCGCGCAGCCACTCGCCGAGGATGCGGACGAACTCGCCGCGGCGGGGGGCCGGGACATTGCGCCAGGTCAGGAACGCGTCGGCCGCGCGGGCACAGGCTACGTCGGGGTCGCCGCGGGTCACCCGGCCGAGCGGCCTGCCGTCGATCGGCGAATAGCTGACGATGCTCCCGGCCGAGTGGATTCCGGCGAGGCCGAGGATCTGTTCGGCTTCCTCCGCGGGGGTCATGCAAGCATCTCCTTGGCTCTGGCCATGGCCGCCACCCCGGCGTCGATCGTCTCGTCCTTCTTGCCGAAGCACAGCCGGACGAGAGTCCGCGGCGGGTCGCGCTCGGCGAAGGCGGACAGCGGGACGACCGCAACTCCGGCCTGCTCGACCGCCTGGGTCGCGAAGCTCTCGTCGTCGAGCGCGATGCCGGACGCAACCAGGTCGACGCACAGGAAATAGGTCGCGGCGGCGTCGAGCACCGAATAGCCGGCGCTGTGCAGCCCGTCGGTCATCCGGTCGCGGGCGCGCTCGAATCGGCGTCGCATCGGCTCGAGCCAGTCGTCGCCTTCATCCAGGCCGAAGGCGATCGCTGCTTGCAGGTTAGGGGCGGTCGAGAAGGTCAGGAACTGGTGAGCGCGTGCAACCACCAATGCCACCTCCGGCGCGGCGACCATCCACCCGACTTTCCACCCGGTCAGCGAGAAGATCTTGCCGGCCGAGCCGATCTTGACGGTGCGCTCCAACATCCCGGGAAGCGCGGCGATCGAAACAAATCCTCCCCGGGACGGGGAGGTGGCAGCGCGGAGGGCTGACGGAGGGGGGTCGGAGCCCTGCACAACGCCCCCTGCACCATCCTGGAGATGGTCCCCCTCCCCGTTCCGGAGCGGATTGAGTACGATTTTTTCCCAGACCTCGTCGGCGATGACGATGAGGTCGTGCTCGCGCGCGGCCGCCGCGACGATTTCGAGTTCGTCGGCGCCGTACAGCCGGCCCGCGGGGTTGTGCGGATTGTTGAACAGAATCGCGCGGGCTCTCGGCGTCACCGCCATTTCAAGCGCCGCGCGATCGATCCGCCATTCGGGCGGCTTCAGCGCAATTTCGACCGGGGTCGCCCCGGCCCGCCGGATCATCGGCGCATAGCTGTCGTACGCGGGGGTGAAGATGATCACCTCATCGCCCGGGCTGGCCGCGGCAAGGATCGCGGCGCCGAGCGCCTCGGTCGCACCGCTGGTCACGCACACATGATCGGCCGCGACGTCGAGCTGCTGGTGCCGCCTATAGAAAGACGCGATCGCCTCGCGCAGCGCGGGCATCCCGCGCGATGGCGGATATTGGTTCGAGCCCTCCCTGAGCGCTCGCGCCGCGGCGTCGAGGATTGCGTCCGGCCAGCCGAAATCAGGAAAGCCCTGGCCGAGATTGACCGCGCCGTGTTTGATGGCGAGCGCCGACATGCGTTCGAACACGCTGGTGCGCATCTGCTGGTAGAGCGGGTTCATGAGACCGGCCCATAGCGGGTGCGGGCCGAACCGTGTAGCGGGCCGCGCATGAGTGACAGCATGGTACGCGCAATCGCTGCGGCGGACGCCGCACAGGCCGCCTTTCCGGGGTGGTCGGCGCTCGGCCCCAACGCCAGGCGGAGCTTGCTCAACGCCGCCGCGGATGCGCTCGAGGCGCGCGCCGACACCGTCGTCGACGCGATGCGTGAGGAATTGCGCGCGTCCGAGCCGTGGGCCCGGTTCAACATCCAGCTCGGCGCCGGCATGGTGCGCGAGGCGGCCGCGTTGACCACCCAGGTCGGCGGCGAAGTGATCCCGTCGGACAAGCCCGGCCTGCTGTCGCTGGCGCTGCGCGAGCCGGTCGGCGTGATCCTCGGGATTGCGCCGTGGAACGCGCCGGTGATCCTCGGCTGCCGCGCCATCGCCGCCCCCCTCGCATGCGGCAATACCGTGATCCTGAAAGCGTCCGAGCGCTGCCCGCGCACCCACGCCCTGATCGTCGAGGCGTTCGCCGCGGCCGGTTTCCCCCAAGGCGTCGTCAACCTCGTCACCAATGCGTCAGAAGAAGCCGCCGACGTGGTCGGGGCGCTGATCGACCATCCCGCCGTCCGGCGCATCAATTTCACCGGCTCGACTGCCGTCGGAAAGATCGTCGCCGAGCGCGCCGCCGAGCGACTGAAACCCGTGCTGCTCGAGCTCGGCGGCAAAGCGCCCCTGATCGTCCTCGAGGACGCCGATCTCGACGAAGCGGTGAAGGCCGCAGCGTTCGGCGCCTTCATGAATGCCGGGCAGATCTGCATGTCGACCGAGCGGATCATTGTCGTGGAAGCCATCGCCGACGCGTTCGTCGAGAAATTTGCGGCCAAGGCGGCAAGCATGCCCGCACCGGCGGTCGGGGAGCAGGTCGACGAAGCCGCGCAGGCCAAGGTCGCCGCGATGGTCGACGATGCCGTGACGAACGGCGCGCGCTGGGTCTCGGGGCAATGTGCGATGGTGGTCGACGGCGTGACTCCCGAAATGGCGCTGTATCGCGACGAAAGCTTCGGCCCGGTCGTCGGGATCGTCCGCGTCAGGGACGAGGAGGAAGCGATCGCCGCCGCCAACGACAGCGACTACGGGCTTTCGGCCTCGGTCTTCACCCGCGATGCCGCCCGGGGCTTGCGTGTTGCCCGCCGCATCCGTTCGGGCATCTGCCACGTCAACGGCCCGACGGTGCACGACGAGCCGCAAATGCCGTTCGGCGGGATCGGCGCCTCGGGCCACGGCCGCTTCGGCGGCAAGGCGGGCATCGAGGCGTTCACCGAGCTAAGGTGGATCACCATCGCCGGCGAACCGGGGCATTATCCGATCTAAGCATCGCCTCTTCCAACCCGCGGTTCGGGAGCTATAAGCGCCGCTCTCCCGCCGATGCGGCGCGATGCTGGGGCGTCGCCAAGTGGTAAGGCACCGGTTTTTGGTACCGGCATTCGCAGGTTCGAATCCTGCCGCCCCAGCCAATTTCACGTCAAGGTGATCAGATGAGCGAACCGTCGATCGAGAATTTCCACGCCCATATTTATTACGACCCCGACCAGGTCGATCGAGCGAAGGCCCTCGCCGCGGCGGCGCGAGAACGGTTCGGCGTGCCGGTCGGGCATTTTCATCTCGTGCCGGTCGGGCCGCATCCGCGCGGAAGCTGCCAGCTGACGGTGTCGCGCGACCAGTTCGGTGATTTCGCGCAGTGGATCGCGCTCAACCGCGGCGGGCTCACCATCTTTGCCCACACGAGCACGGGCGACGACCGCGCCGACCACACCGAGCATGTGATCTGGTTCGGGCCGAGCGAGCCGCTCGACCTGTCGATTTTCGACTAGGTCAGGCCGCCGGATAAATCGCCAGCGCGCGAACCTCGATGCTTTCGCGCTCGGGCGCGTCGGCCGGGCTGAGCGGGTCGTCGAACGCGACGTGCGGCGTGAATCGCGCCACGCCCTCATCCGAATCATAGCCTTTGAGCAGGATCGCTTCGTTCGGCGACATGTTCGGGAAATAGTGCCAGCGCTGGGCATCATTGTGCTGCACCGAATAGGTCTCGCCGACGCGATCGCGATAGATGAGGTCGGTGGCGACGAGGTCGGCCGCTGCGACGCTACGGACGTCTGCCAGCGCGAGCGGAGACTTGAGCGCGGGACGGTTGATCGGCCGCCACAGGTTGATGATCGCGAAGCGCCGGCGAAGCAGGGCGTCGGCGTCGAGGCCGCGCAGCTCGAGCTCGGCGCGGGCGCGCTCGGCGCCCGAGCGGTGCGTGAAGTCGTTGTGAGCGCGCGGAACCGGTCCGCGAATTCCCGCATCGCCCTTCGCCGCGCGGTCGGCGCTGCGAATATTATGGTCGAAACCGATCACCTGCTCGGCGCCGGTCGCGGCGGCGATCAGCTCCTCGACCGCGGGAAAATAGACCGAGCGGATCGCAGCGTCGTCATCGTAGTCGGAGAAATCGGGCGCCCGAACCAGGGTGAAGCCTTCGGCGTCGAGCGAGAGGTCGGCGACCAGCGGACGGGCGTTGCGGATCCTCACCAGGTGCGGGTCGTAAGTACCGTTTCGAGGCGCGGTGCCTTCCGGCGGATCGTACTGATAGGAAAAAGGCCGCTCGGGCATCGGGCGCAGGAACTGGAGCTGCGCTTCGGTCACAGCCGGAAAGATTGGGCTGAAAGCAGACATGAAATTGGTCCTTCGGTTGGTGCTCCAGTCCCGAGGCCCAATTGCAGTTTCGCTGAGGCGTTGCCCAACAGAGATGCCGGGCAGGTCGATAAGCTGGTTTTATCGCGCCGGCGCGGGTTCGGGTGTCGGTCCGAGCTTCCGCACGACTCCGAAGATCACGATAAGAAGGCCGCAGCCGACGAGCAAAGCCGCGAGCAGGAACGCCCCGCCCGGTTCGCCATGCTCGGCGCCGAAGGCGAGCGCCTGGGTCATGGCCAGCGGTCCGACGATCGCCGCGACACTGGCGATGCTCGCCATCCCGCCCTGTAGCGCGCCTTGGTGCGACGCGTCGGTCATCCGCGACAGCAACGCGTTCATCGACGGCCACACCAGGCCCTGCAGAGCGGACGCGAAGATGATCGCAAACACCATCCAGTCCGCGGTCGCGAACACGTAGGCGAGGAACGAAAGGCCCCCGACCACCATGCCGATCACCACCGTGCGGGCTTCTCCGAAGCGGGCGATCGCGCGGCCGGTGAGGAAGGTTTGCGCCAGCGCCATCGCGAGCCCGGCCGCGGCCAGCGACCAGCCGATCAGCGCCGCGTTCCAGTGATGCGCCAGCCCTGCCCAAAAGGCCCAGGTCGCCGGATAGACGATATGCGCCAGCTGCCACAGGAAAGCGGCGACCAGCAGCGGCGTCGCCCCGCCGGCGTGGAACAGCGGACGGAAGGCGCCGAAAATATGCGCATCGCGCCACTGGAACGGGCGGCGGCGCTCGAGCGGGAGCGTCTCGGGCAGGCTGAACGCGATCCACAGCGCGTTGGCCCCCGCCAGCGCCGCGGCGATGATGAACGGCGTGCGCGTGCCGAAGCTCGCGGTGAGCCCGCCGATCGCCGGGCCGAGGATGAAGCCCAGTCCGAATGCCGCGCCCATCAGGCCGAAGGTGGCGCCGCGCTTCTCGGGCGGCGTGATGTCGGCGAGCACGGCGTTGGCCGGCCCGTAGGTGGCGCCGGCGATCCCGGCAATGAAGCGCCCGACGAACAGCCAGGCGAGCGTCGGGGCGGCGGCCATGAGCAGATAATCGAGGCCGAACGCGACCGCGCAGGCAAGGAGGATCGGCCGCCGTCCGAACCGGTCGCCCAAATTGCCGATAACCGGCCCGGCAAAGAATTGCGCGCCGGCATAGGTAACCAGCATGTAGCCCGCGATCCGTGTCGCTTCGGGCAGCGAGACCTTGCCGAGGTGGACGATCAGGTTGGGCAGGACCGGCAGGACGATGCCGAAGCCGATCGAATCGATCAGCAGGATAGTGAGGACGATCGGGACCGCGGGGTGATGGAAGCGCTTGCCCTCCATATCGCCGCCTGCCCCTGGACAGCCTTAGACGAGCTCGGTCCAGCCGTAGGGATCCGGCGCGGCGCCGCGCTGGATGTCGACCAGCGCCGAGCGCAGCCGCATCGTCAGCGGCCCGATCGACTGGCCGCCGATGGTGAATTGGCCGTCGACTTCCTTGACCCTGCCGATCGGCGTGACGACCGCCGCTGTGCCGCAGGCGAACGCCTCGGTCAGCCGGCCGCTCTCGGCGTCGGCCTTCCACTGGTCGATCGCATAGGGCTCCTCGCGCACCGTCAGGCCCATGTCGCGGGCCAGCGTCAGCAGCGAATCGCGGGTCACTCCGTGGAGGATCGTGCCGTCGAGCGGCGGCGTTTGCACCGAGCCGTCGGCGAACACGAAGAACACGTTCATCCCGCCCAGTTCCTCGATCCAGCGGCGCTCGACGGCGTCGAGGAACACGACCTGGTCGCAACCCTGGCGGACGGCTTCGGCCTGCGCGATCAGGCTGCCGGCATAATTGCCGCCGCACTTCGCCTCGCCGGTCCCGCCCGGCGCGGCGCGGACATAGTCGCGGGTCACCCACAGCGACACGCTCGGCGCATTGCCCTTGAAATAGGCGCCGACCGAGGAGGCGATGACCGCGTAGATGAACTCGGTCGACGGCCGCATGCCGAGGAACGAGCCGTTGGCGATCATGAACGGTCGCAAATAGAGCGACCCGTCGTCGGTCTTCGGGATCCACTCACGGTCGATGCGCACCAGCTCGCGGACCGAGTCGAGGAACATGTCTTCCGGCAAGGGCGGCATCGCCATGCGAATGGCGGATTTGGCGAACCGCCGGGCGTTGGCATCGGGCCGGAACAGAGCCGCGCGGCCGTCGGGGCGGCGATAGGCCTTCATCCCCTCGAAGATTTCCTGGGCGTAATGGAGCACGGGCGAGGCCGGATCCATCTTGAACGGATGGCGCGCCGTGATCCGGGCGTCGTGCCAGCCCTTCTGCTCGTCATATTCGATCATCGCCATATGGTCGGTGAAGACCCGGCCGAAGCCGGGATCGGCCAACAGCTTGGCGCGTTCCTCCGCCGGGACCGGTTTTGCCGCCGGTTCGACGGCGAGGTCCGTCTTGTCCGCCTCCATAACGTCGCCGATCATGCCGTGTCCTTTGCGGGATCGGCGACTAGTGGAGCGAGGCCTCGCTAGCAAGCTTGGCCGCCTCGGCGAGCTCGGCGCCGCGGCGGGACGCGGCCTCGATTGTCACTCCGATGAGGTCGTCGAGGGCCTTGTCGAGCACCGCCAGACCCGCCTCGGTCGTACCGTTGGGGCTGGCCACGCGCTTGACCACCGCGTCCATCGTCTCGCCGCTGGTCGCCGCCATCCACGCCGTGCCGAGCACGGTTTCGAGCGCGATGGTCGCTGCAATCTCGGGACTGAGGCCCTTCGCCTCGCCCGCCTTGGCGAGCGCGGCGATGAACCGCGCGACATAAGCCGGGCCGGCGCCGGCAACCGAGCCGATCGCCGCGAGCCGCGCCTCGTCGAGGGTCCACATCGCCCAGCCGAGCGCGACGAACAGGTCGCCGACCTGCTGCTTCACGGCGTCATCGGTATCGTCGGTGTAGAGCGCGGTC
>Ga0134122_10000595_pt1 | contig 24774 bp, 19 predicted proteins | sample KB302_FD_96461 | JGI IMG/M metagenome (GOLD analysis project Ga0134122, IMG submission 96461) | Terrestrial soil microbial communities without Nitrogen fertilizer from Kellogg Biological Station, Michigan, USA - KB3-0-2 | ecosystem: Environmental > Terrestrial > Soil > Unclassified ...
CGCGACGATCTGCTCCAGGCGCACGCCTCTCCGCCACTGGTCCCGCGGCTTGAGGTGGACGGTGGTCTCGAACATGGAGAGCGGCGCCGGGTCGAGCGGGCTCTCGGCGCGCCCGGCCTTGCCGAACACCCGCTCCACCTCGGGGACGGCGCGCATCTGCTGGTCCTGCCACTGGAGGATCCGCTTCGCCTCCGTCACCGAGATGCCGGGCACGGTGATGGGCATGTACAGGAGATCTTCCTCGTAGAGCGGCGGCATGAACTCCGAGCCCAGCTTCGAGAAGGGCAGCGCCGTCGCCAACATCGCCACCAGGACCAGGCCGATCACCAGGTAGCGCCGGTTCAGGGAGGCGCGGAGCACCGGGCGGTAGGCGGCGATGAAGAAGCGGTTGATGGGGTTCTGCGCCTCCGGACGGATCCGCCCCTTGAGCAGGGTGACCATCAACGCCGGGACCAGGGTGACGGCGAAGAGGGAGGCGAAGGCCATGGAGAAGGTCTTGGACAGCGCCAGCGGCCGGAACAGCCGTCCCTCCTCGCCCTGCAGCGCGAACACCGGGAGGAAGGCGATGGTGAGCACCAGCAGCGCCCCGAACATCGACGGGCCCAGCTCCCGCGCCGAGGCGATGATGATCTCCTTGCGGTCGACCGCGCTCCCCTCTTGCTCCGCCTCGGCGATCTTCTTGTGCGCGTTCTCCACCAGCACGCAGGCGGAGTCGACCATGTCGCCCAGCGCCAGGATGACGCCGGCCAGCGACATGATGTTGATGGTGATGTCCAGGTAATAGAAGGTGACGAACGTCGCCGCCGTCGCGGCGGGCAGCGCGATCGCCGCCACCATCGTCGAGCGGAAGTGAAACAGGAACACGAAGATGACGAGGATGACGACGCCGAGGATCTGCAGCAGGTTGGTGGACAGCGTGGACACCGAGTCCTTGATGAGCTGGCTGCGGTCGTAGACCGGGACGACCTTCACCCCCTGGGGGAGCGAGGGCTGCACCTCCGCCAGCTTGGCCTTCACCCGCGCGATGACGTTGAGGGCGTTCTCGCCCGACCGCATCACCACCACGCCGCCCACCACCTCGCCGTTCCCGTCGAGGTCCACCAGGCCGCGGCGGATGTTCCCGCCGATGGTCACGTCGGCCACATCCCGGATCCGGAGCGGGGTCCCGCGCGCGTCGGTGGCGACGACGGCCAATTCGAGGTCTTCCTTGCTGGTGACGTAGCCGCGCCCGCGCAGCGCGTACTCGTGCTGCGACATCTCGATGACCCGGCCGCCCACCTCCGCGTTGGCGCCGCGCACCGCGGCGGCGACCTGGCCTACCGAGACGTTCCTCGCCTTCATCCGCGAGGGGTCGACCTGGATCTGGTACTCCTTCTCGAAGCCGCCCACGCTGGCGACCTCGGCCACGCCCTCCAGGCCCTGGAGCCAGTACCGCAGGGACCAGTCCTGCAAGGAGCGCAGCTCCTGGAGGTTGTGCTTCCCGCTCTCGTCCACCAGCGCGTACTGGTAGACCCAGCCCACGCTGGTGGCGTCCGGGCCGATCTGCGGGGTGACGCCCTCGGGAAGCTTGCCTCCGACCTTGGCCAGGTACTCCACGACCCGGGACCGCGCCCAGTACAGGTCCGTGCCGTCCTTGAAGACGACGTACACGAACGACATCCCGAACATGGTGAACCCGCGGACGGTCTTGATCTCCGGCGCCCCCAGGAAGGTGGTGACGATGGGGTAGGTGACCTGGTTCTCGATCAGCGTCGGGCTCCGGCCCATCCACTCGGTGGCGACGATCACCTGCGTGTCCGAGAGGTCCGGGAGCGCGTCCAGCTGTGACCGTTGCGCGCTCCACACGCCCCACAGGGTGAGCCCGGCGGTGAGAAGGAAGACGATGAACCGCTTGCGGGACGCGAAGTCGATGACGCGTTCGACGATTCCGGGCGCGGGCTCAGTGGACATGGCCGGCCCCCTGCCCGCCGGTGGCGCGGAGCCGGCTCTCGGAGTCGAGCAGGAACTGGGCCCCGGTGGCGACGCGCTCGCCGGGCGAGACGCCGGACTCCACCTGGTAGCTGTCCCCCACCAGCGGCCCCAGCTTCAGCTCGCGCGGCTCCAGGTGCCGGGCCGGGTCTCCGTGCGCCACGAAGGCGATGGCGCGGGTCCCGGTGCGGATGACGGCGCTCTCCGGGATGGCGAGGCCGCGACCCATGGGCAGCTCCATCTCCACGGTGGCGAAGGCCCCCGGCAGGTACTTGCCGCCCGGGTTCGGCAGCTCGAAGCGCACCTTGCGGGTGCGGGTGGCCTCGTCGAGCGTGGGCGCGAGGAACACCACCTGGCCCTCCACCGGGGCGGGCTGCCCTTCGATGGTCAGCCGGGCGCGGCCTCCGGCGCGGACGTGGGGCACGTCCGTCTCGTAGACGTCGGCCAGCACCCAGACGCGAGACAGGTCCGAGAGCGTGTACAGCTCCACCGACGGGTCCACGAACGTCCCCTGGATCGCCTCCTTGGCGATGACCGTCCCCGCGCGCGGCGCCAGGAGCGGGAAGGACCGGCGCGGCTCGCGCGTCGCCTCCAGGCGGTCGATCTCGCTCTTGGGGACATCCCACAGGGAAAGGCGGCGGCGCGCCGCGTCCAGGAGCGCGTCCTGGCCGGAGGTGACGGCGGGGCCCTTGAGGAGCGAGACCAGCTCGATCTCCGCGGAGTAGATCTCCTGGCTGTAGATGGAGCACAGCGGCTCGCCGGCCTTGACCTGCTTCCCGGTGAAGTCGACGTGGATGGCGTCGACCCACCCGCGGACCTTGGCATGCACATGCGCGGTGCGGGTCTCGTCCAGAGTGACCACGCCCACGGTGCGGAGGGTGCGCTTGAAGTCCCGCTCCTCCACCGGCGCGGTGGTGAGCTGCATCGCCGCCGCGTCCGACGGCCCCACGGTCACCGGGGCATAGCCGGGCGGGGCCGCTTGCGACATGCCCTCCATCTGCTCGTGGCCGGCGTGCTGCTCGTGGCCGGCATGGGCCGCCGCGGGGGCGGGCTGCGCCGCCACGCGCGCGCGCGGCTGGGTCGCCGGCGAGAAAGGCCAGCTCCTGCGCAGGTACTGGCCGGCGAGGATCGCCAGGACCAGGGCCACCGCGAGGGCGATCCAGATCGCCCGCCCGACCGGGTGCTTCCTGCTCGCCAGCGTCGTCATCGCGCGACCCCTTTCGGTCCCGTGGCCCGTCCCAGGCGCGCCCAGGCCATGCCCAGCTCGAGCTGCGCGCCGATCAGCTCCATCTGCGCCATCCAGAGCACCTGCGCGGCCTCGATGACGCTCACCAGGGGGAGCTGACCGGAGGCGTAGCCCGCCAGCGAAGGGTCGATGGCCTGTTTCGCTCGCGGGATGACCTCGTCGCGGAGCGAGAGATACCGCTCGCGCGAGGCGGCGACCTGCTCGCGCGCGGACAGCGCCTCGCCCTCCACCATTCTCCGCATCGCCGTCAGGTCCGAGCGGGCCATCTCGGCCATCGCCTGCGCCTCGGCCACTCCCGCGCCGAGCTTGTCGCGCCAGAGCGGGATGCTGACGCCGACCATCACCATCCAGCCGGGCCCGTCCGTCATGGTGTACGCGGGGCCGGTGCGGACCATGGCCATCGGCGCGTACATGGACTGCATGGCCGCGACCTCCGCCTGGGCGCGGTCGATCTCCGCGGCGCCGGCGCGCAGCTCCGGGCGCCCGTCGAGCGCGGCCGCGAGGACCTCCTCCGGCGCGGGCGGGGCCTCCGTCTGTGCGGGCGCTTCCAGAGGCGGCACCGGCGCGCCGGCCGGGCGCCCGAGGCCGACGTTCAACATCACCTCGGCCGCGCGGACCTCCGCCACGATCGACCGCCGCTGCCCGTCCAACCGCGCCGCCTCGATCTGCGCGCGCAGGGCGTCCGCCTGCGGCCCGGTGCCGGCCGCGTAGCGCGCGGTCGCGGCGCGCGTCATCTGCTCCGCCAGCGCGCGCTGCTCCTCCAGCACCCGCGCCATCTCGCGCCGCTCCTGGAGCATCAGGAAGGCGGAGGTAGCGTTCAACTCGACGTCGATCTGGATCTTGTCGGCCTCGGCCCTCACCCGCTGGGCGTCGGCCTCCGCGGCGCGCCGCCGGTCCCCTCGAATCCCGGAGAGCGGGAAACGCTGCTCGAAGCCCAGGCTGACGTCCGCGCCGTTCAACATGAACGGCAGGTGGTCGACGGACGGCGAGACCTCGGGGTCATCGAGCGCGGAGACGATGGCGGGCCGCTGAGCGGAGGCCCGGGCGCGCGCGCGGGCCGCGGCGATCTCCGCCCGGTGCTCGCGGGCGAGCTGGACCGCCTGCTCCAGCCGGAGCGGCGAGGGCAGCGGCGCCGCCTCCTCCGCGCGGGCCGAGGATGTCGTCCAGGCGACGAGAGTCGCTAGCAGGACATGCGCGTTCATCGCCCACTCCGACTTCAGGAACCGTGCCCTCGGCCGGACCGCACACCGGCCCGTGCCGGGAGCTCACGCTGCGCAAAAGCGACGGCCACGCGCATACCGGCGCACGCATTGCGGACCTGTTCCCAACGCGTGGAACGGCGTTGCCCATGCGTATGGAGCGGCTGATGCACGCCAGGCGTGATGAGACGGAGAGCCCCCAACTGCCGGAAGCGCTACCCGGTCGAGGTGAAGTCGTCAGAAGACCGAGCGCTCGCTCGCCACGTCCCGGTTCGTCTTGGCCTGGGGCCGCGTCCGGACTCGCCTCCAGGCGATCGCGAGCTGCACGGCGGTGGTGATCATGGCCAGGTACCCGATCGCGATCACCGCGACCTCGAAGCGATACTCGCGGCGCACCCCGTAGACGGCGGACACGGCCGCCAGCGCCGCGACATCGGCCAGGAACGCCGCGATCGAGACCCACGCGATGGCCCGCGCAGACCGCCAGAACACCGGCGCCAGGCAGGCCATCGCCACGCTGACCAGCAGGTACCCAAACTCCTCGAGCACCACGAAGAGACCGTGCGGGTTGTACTGCGACAGCAGGGCGACGCCGGCGCCCTCTCCGGCGAGGAGGCTGGGCGGGACGGTCGAGAACTGCACGTAGTAATCGGCCGCGACGACGAGCGCGCCGGCCGCGCCGAGGACCATGCCCACTTGGCTGTAGACCCGCTCCTCGGGCGGCGTCGAGCGGTGCACGCAGACCAACAATCCCATGAAGGCGAGCATCAGGACGGTGCCCGGGTACATCCACAGGAAGTCGCGAGGGTAGCGGGTACCAGCCCCGGCATACGGGTACTGGAAGCAGTCCACGGCACAGAACGGGCCCGAGAGCGGAGGCGTGAGGACTGCCGCGGCGAACGTGGCCGCGGCGAGCGCCGCCACCAGCATCGCCAGCGCCGACCCCACCCGGGCCGCGGTTCCTGGAAGGGGCCACCGGCCCTCCGGCACCGCCTCGGCCCTCGTGGATCCACCGCGCTCCGGCATGACGAGATCGGGAATGCATCTCGCGTGCCTCCAACCCCTCCGCGGAAGGCGGCTCGTCCCGACGGGCTCGCCCGGCCGTCAGCCGCCCGAGGCGTGGACCGCGCCCGCGTGCTCGCGCCCTCGCACCAACGCTGCTACCCGCGCGACCGCGGCCGTGTCGAAGCCGCCTGCGGCCGTCACATCGGGCCAGAGCGGCCGCTCGAAGGGCGCTCCCGGGCCGGGCAGGTCGGGGGCGAGGCCGGCACGATGCTGGGCGTAGAGGCCCTTGGGGTCGCGCGCCCGGCACTCTTCGAGCGGAACGTCCACGTACACCTCCAGGAAGGTCCCGGCGCACCGGCGCAGCTGCTCCCGGTGCCGGCGCAGGGGATGGGTGGCGGAGGCGATCACCCAGAGCCCCTGGCGGGCCAGTAGCCCTGCCAGGTTGGCGAGCGAGGCATAGAACGCTTCCCGTCCCTCGCGGTCGTACCCCGGAGCGGGCACCAGCGCCTCGCGCACCGCGTCCCCATCCAGCACCACGGCCTCCACGCCGTCCTCGCGGAGGCGCCGCTGCAGCCGCGCGGCCAGCGTGGACTTGCCGGACGCGGGCAGTCCGGTCACGCAGACGATGCCGCCGCCGCTCACCGGAACAGCTCCTCGGCGAACATCGGGTCGAACCGCTCCGCGGTCAGCGCGCGCTCCGCCAGGCCCAGCAGCCGGTCCCGGCCACCGGGCGACAGGTCCGGGTAGAAGACGGGGTTGCAGACCACCAGCAGCCTCCAGGCGAGGAAGAGCGGGGCCACCAGGAGCAGCTCGCCGTCGCCGCTCCGTCGCGCGTAGCCGGTCCACAGCCGCCGCCACAGGTCGCCCAGGCCGCGTTGCCATGCGCCCTCGGCGTCCACCGCGAAGAAGACGTAGTTCACCGCCAGCGCGGTGACGTCGTCCGCCGGATCTCCGGCGCAGCCGCGGGACGCGTCCAGCAATCGGAGGTCGGCGTCGCCGTGGAAAAGGAGGTTGAAGGGGTGGAAGTCGCCGTGGATTCGCCGCCCGCGGTGCTCGAAGGCGCGCAGGCGCCAGCGCCAGGCCTGGCAGAGCTGCTCCAGCTGGTGCAGCCGGGCGGGCGCGGCGGCGGGCGTCGCCTCGGGATACGAGTCCAGCACGCCGAACACGCCTTCCCCATGGCCGACCACGTCGCGCACCGCGCGGCGGTAGTCGGACGGTCCGACCGCCGGACGGTGGATCTCCAGCAGCGCGTCCACGAGCGCGTCCAGCCGCCGCTCGCCGCGCGGCTCGAGCGCCCCGCCGCGCGCGATCGCCCGGAGGTCCGAGGCGTACACCTCGCCCGGCGCGTACTCGGTGAGGAGGTACAGCTCGTCGGTGCTCGCGAGCGAGCGCAGCGCGCCCGAGCGGTCGATGGCCCCCACGTCGAGCGCGCGCACGTGCCGCGGGATCGCGCCGAAACGGTCGAACGCCAGGATGGCATCCGCGGCGCGGTCCGAGCGCCGGTCGTGCCCGAACCCCCCTGGGGCGCCGGTGCGGAACACCAGGCGCAGCATCTCGCCGCCGGCCCGTTCCGCGATCAGCAGGAGCGGCCTGCCGTAGCCGGCCGCCTTGGTCGTAGTCCCGGCGCCGTCTCCGCCGGCGTCCGGCGACAGCGGCCGGACCGCCAGCAGGCGCGCGCCCGGGAAGCGCGCTTCGACCAACTCCCGCAGCGCGGGCGCCGGGATCGGCTCCGAGGGAGACGCAGCCTCCATGGGCGAAAGATGGAGCAACGGGTGTGCCGCGGAGACCCGAGCCCGGCGCGGCGCGTAATGCCCGCTCGCCGTCTGACCGGGCCCCGCCTCTCGCCTGCAAACGCTGCGCGGCGGCGCGGGCCGATGCATGGCTGGCGCTGGTGAAGCAGGCTCGTCAGGGCCAAGGCGGCACGTCCGTTGCCTGCATAGGTTCCGACGTGGGGCCGCAGGGCCCTGCATGAACGGAGGCGGGCCATGAGCATCGTGTTCGGGACGGACTTCTCGGAGCCGGCGTCCAGGGCAGGCAAGGTGGCCGCGCTCCTGGCCGCGCGCCGCCACGCGGCGCTGGACATGGTGCACGTGCTCCCTCCAGACGACCTCGAGGAAGGCCCGGCGAAGGATGCGGCGATGCGCAGAGCCGTGGCGAAGCTTCGCGCGGAGGCGAGCGAGCTCGGGAGCCTCGGGCAGCACGTCACGACCGACGTGGTGACCGGCCTGCCGGACGAGGCGCTGCCGGCGCTGGCGGAGGGCCGCAAGGCGGAGTTGCTGGTGATCGGCGCGCTGGGACGGCGCCCGCCCTCGCGCTGGAGGCTGGGGACCACCGCCGAGCGCGCCGCGCAGGCCTCGGCCATCCCCACGCTGGTCGTCCGGGACGCGCGCCCGTTCGAGGCCTGGTACCGCAAGGAGCGATCGCTCCGGGTGGTGGTGGCGGTGGACTTCTCACGCCGCTCGGACGCCGCGCTCGCGTGGGTGGCCTCCATGCGCGCCCTGGGGCCGATGGACGTCACCGTGCTGCACGTCTACTCGCCAGGACTGGAGCGCGAACGCCTGGGCCTGAGCATCCCCGCCAGCCTCGCTGGCCCGAACCCGGAGCTGGAGGAAGTCATCGCCCGGCAGCTGTCGCACCGGGTCTGGGGGCCCGGCGGCCCGGGCGACCTCAAGCTGGAGGTCCGCCCCGGCAGCGGCCGCCCCGCCGACCACCTGGTGCAGGAGGCGGAGGCGCTGCGCGCCGACCTGATCGTCGTCGGCACCCATCGCCGCGAGGGCCTGGACCTGATCCGCCACGGCTCGGTGTCCCGGGGCGTGCTCCACGGCGCCTCCATCTCGGTGGCCGTGGTGCCCGGCCCTGGGCCGGAGCCGGAGGAGCGGATCCGCCGCCTGCTGGTGGGCGTGGACTTCACCCCCGCCTCCGAGCGCGCGGTGCGCCTGGCGTTCTCCATGGCGGGCCCCGGCTCCACGGTGTGGTTGGTGCACGTGCGCAAGCGCGGCGAGCACGCAGACGATCCCCAGCTGCTGCGAGGCCAGCTCCGCCGGATGGTCCCCGCCCGGGCGGAGAAGTCCGGGGTGACGGTGGACGTGCAGGTGGTGGACGCCTCGGAGCCGGCGGAGGCGCTGCGGCAGTGCGCCGAGCAGGCGGATGCGGACCTGGTCTGCCTGGGCACTCGCGGCCACTCCGGGCTCGCGGGGTCGCTGATGGGATCCGTGTCGCAGGCGCTGGTCGCCTCGTCGAACCGGCCGGTGCTGCTGGTCAAGGCGAAGGAGGAGTAGCAGCTCCCGGCGCGGCGGAGCGGACGTCCCGGCGGGCGAGCCACTGCTTGAGGTACGCCCGCACCGCCGGGTGGCGCGAGCGCTGAAACTCCTCCGCGGAGGCCTCCAGGGCGATCCGCCCCTCGCTCAGCAGCGCCACGCGGTCGGCGACGCTGAACGCCAACGGGAGGTCGTGGGTGATCACCAGCGAGGTCGCGGAGACGGCGCGCTGCGCCCGGCGGATGACCGCGGTCACCGCGTCGGTGGTCAGCGGGTCGAGCCCCGCCGTGGGATCGTCGAGGAGGAGGATCTGCGGGGCGGCGACGAGGGCGCGGGCGAGCGCCAGCCGCTTCTGCATCCCACCGGAGAGCTGCGCCGGGAAGAGCTGCTTTGCGTCCTGCAGCTGTACCAACTCCAGCGCCTCTGCGGCGCGCCTGGCGGCGGCGGGCGCCGAAAGCCGCAGATGCTCGCGGAGCGGGAACATCACGTTCTCCAGCGCGGTGAGCGAATCGAACAGTCCTCCGGACTGGAACAGAACGCCCAGCTTGAGGCGGATGCGTTCCAGCGCTTCGGCGTCCGCCCGGCCCACATCCTCGCCGTCGATGCGGACCTCTCCGCGGTCCGGCTGCAGCAGGCCCAGCAGGTGCCGCAGGAGCACCGTCTTGCCGGAGCCGGATTCGCCCAGCAGCGCCAGCGAGTGGCCCGCAGGCACGCAGAGATCCACGCCTCGCAGCACCTGCTGCGAGTCGAAGGCCTTATGCACGCCGAGGATCTCGATCGCGCTCACGGCGCTGCTCAGCCTCCAATTCACGGTAGGGCTGGGGCCTTCCGGGCGCAAGGTGGTGGTGGGCCGCGGTGGGAAGGGCGCCGTCGCCCGCGCCCTGCTGGGGAGCGTCTCCAGCCGCCTGGCCCACGCCTGGCCCGTTCGCCGGCAATGTCTGCGCGCCGTCGCCGGACTCGAGCACGCGCGCCATTTCATTCACCTCGTCGCGACCTCCGTCGCGCGTGCGCCCCTGTAGAACCACTTCTTCATCAGCTCCGTCGCCAGGACGTAGAGCGCGGTGACTCCAGCGAGCGCCGCGAGCAGGCTGCCAGGGACCGCCACGAAGCCGAGCACGCCGATGTGCGGGAGGTAGGGGATGGCGAACGCCACTGGAATCAGGACCATCGTCGAAACGAGCAGCACCTTCCCCGGCTTGCTCCGGAAGAAGGGCCGGCGGGTGCGAACCACGAGCGCGACCACCAGCTCGGTGAGCAGCGACTCGACGAACCAGCCCGTACGGAAGAGCTCGGGCGTCGCGTGGAAGAGACCCAGGAGCGCCCCGAACGTGAGGAAGTCGAACGCAGAGCTCAGAATGCCGAATTCGAGCATGAAGCGACCGATGAAGCGGATGTCCCAGCGGCGGGGCCGTTCGACGAGCTCCGGATCCACGGTGTCACCCGCGATGCCGACGGCCGGAATGTCCGAAAGGAAGTTATTGAGCAGGATTTGGCCTGCCAGGAGCGGCAGAAACGGCAGGAAGAGCGAAGCCGCCGCCATGCTGACCATGTTCCCGAGATTGGCGCTCGTCGTGGTGAGCACGTACTTGAGGGTGTTCGCGAACGTCTTCCTCCCTTCCTCGACACCGCGCCGGATCACGTCCAGGTGGCGATCGAGGAGCACGAAGTCGGCGGCCTCCCTCGCCACATCGACCGCGTGCTCGACCGAGAGGCTCGTATCCGCCGCGTGCATGGCGGGGGCGTCGTTCACGCCGTCTCCCAGGAAGCCGACGACGTGCCCCATCTTCTTGAGCGAAAGGATGATGCGTTCCTTCTGATTGGGGTCCACCTCGACGAACAGGTTGGTCCGCTCGGCGGCGTTCCACAGCGCCTCGTCGTGGAGCTCGTCGAGATCCGTCCCGGTGAGCACGCGGTCGGCGGGAAGCCCCACCAGCCCGGCGAGGTGCTGCGCCACGAGCTTGCTGTCGCCGGTGATGAGCTTGACGGATACGCCGAGGCGCGCGAGGTTTCCAATCGCCTCGGTGACTCCTTCCTTTGGGCGATCCAGGAACGTCAGGAAGCCGGCGAACGTGAGGTCGTGCTCGTCCTCCCGCCGGTACGCAGCTTGCGCAGGCATGCTGCGCATGGCGACCGCGAGCACCCGGATGCCGCGGCCGCACCACTCGTCGTAACGGCGCTCGAGCGCGGCGCGCTGCCACGCATCAATCGGCGCGCCGTCCGGCAGCCGGCTGCAGTCGTCCAGAACCCGGTGGAACGCCCCCTTGGTGACGAGTTGGAGGCCGCCCTTGCCCTCGACGATGACGCTGACGCGTTTGCGGACGAAGTCGAACGGGATCTCGGCCACCTTGCGCAGGTGAGACAAGTCCGGCGTTCGGACCTGCAGGATCGCATCATCGAGCGGGCTGGGCAGGCCGGTTTCGAGCGAAGCGTTCACGGCGCCGAGCTCGAGCACGCCGTCGGCCTTCGCGCCCGTCGCGTCATATGCTCCCTCGAGCTCCACGACCCCCTCGGTGAGCGTTCCCGTCTTGTCGGTACAGAGGACGTCCATGCTCCCGAGGTTCTCGATGGCGTTCAATCGCCGGACGAGCACGCCGTGGCGGGCCATCATCTCGGCGCCGCGCGCCAGGTTGACGCTGAGGATGGCGGGGAGGAGCTCTGGGCTCAAACCCACCGCGAGCGCGATGGCAAACAGGAGCGTCTCGACGGGCGGCCGCCCGCGGAACATGTGCGCGGCGAAGACGAGCAGCACCATGATCAGCATCGCGCTCGTGAGCAGGTAGCCAAAGCGCCGGATGCCCTTGTCGAACTCGGTGTCGGGCGGCCTGAGCGAGAGGCGATGAGCGATGGTGCCAAACTCGGTCGAGGAACCCGTCGCCACGACCAGGCACCGAGCCGTTCCGCTGCGCACGTTCGTCCCGAGGAAGACGCAGTTCGCCCGCCTGGACAGTGGCGCCGCCGGCTGGCTCGCGCCGGGCTCCTTCTCCACGGGGAAGCTTTCGCCGGTGAGGACGGCCTCGCTCACGTGGCAATCCTTCGCCTCGAGCACGACGGCGTCCGCCGGCACCAGGTTGCCGGCGGAGAGAAGCACGACGTCTCCGGAGACGAGCTCCTCGATCGGCACCTGCTTCGGCTGCCCATCGCGCAGGACCTTGGCGCGCGTCTTCACGCGCACGCGGAGGGCTGCGGCCGCCGCCTGGGCGTGGTACTCGCGTTTGTACCCGAAACCCACGGTCGCAAGGATGATCGTCCCGACGATCAGGGCATCACCCCACTCACCGCTGACCGCGGACACGGCCGCGGCGAACAGGAGCAGCAGCAGCAACGGGCTCCGGACCTGGTTCCACAGGACGCGCGTCCGCGTGAGCGGCCGCTCCTCCTTGAGCTGATTCTTGCCGAACCGCCGAAGCCGGTCCGCGGCCACGTCAGAGGAGACACCCTGGTCGGTGGACTCCAGCCGCCGCAGGAGCTCGGCGGGTTCGAGCGCCCAATAGGTGTCGACGGCCGGGGCACGCTCGCCCCGGGCGCGAGACATCGCGCGCCGAGAGAACCAAAGCCCCGGGAGCATTGGCAACCAGAAGCTGAGGCCTCGAAACAAGAGCGTGGCGGCGAGCGCCACCGCGCTTGGCACACCCACCATGTGAAGCGTCACCACGGACGCCGCTTCGAACGTTCCAAGCCCCCCGGGCATGAACCCGATCGTGCGAAGCAGGCTGGAAATCATGAAGCTCGCGAACACCCCTCCTGGAGAAGCCTCGGCTCCGAGTGAGCGAATGAGGACCCACACCGTCGTCGCGTCGCAGAGAACGACCACGAGTTGGTACGCGCCCGCCTGGAGGAGCAATCGAGTGCTCCGGGCGAGCCGTGGGTCCGCTTGCTCTATGAAGTCGAGCACGGTCCGAAGGGGACGGAGCCAGGCCAGCTGTCGGGGAACCCTCCTGTTGCGCCCGGAGAGCGCGAGGACCCCGGCGCTGAGGCCGATTCCGAAGAGGAAGAACACCAGGGAGACGAGCAGGATGATCGTGCTCGCCTCGCCACGTACCGCAATGATGACGAGGGCCAGCGCGAGGCTGAGCACGTACGCGAGATAGTACGAGACGAGGTCGACGACGATGCCCGCCGCGGCCACGGGCCGGGGAATCCCCCGCTGCGCGAGCCCGTTCGCGAGGACGACCGTCCCGCTCAGCCCGGCGGACGGAACAGCCTGATCGGCGAAGAGCTTCGTGAGACTGAGTCGACATGCGGTGGCGAGACTCAGCGAGTGCCCACCCGCCCGGGCCGCACGGCGAAAGACCTGCCCCGCCGCAACGTATGTCCCCATCTGGAGGACGACTGCGAGGATGAGCCACCAGGGCTCAGCGCGCTCCGCCAGACGGGCGAAGTCTTGCGCTTCGGCGAAGTGAAGCGCGCCAAAGATGACCGCCGCGACCAGGGCGGCGCCGAAGACCAACGGAAGCCATCGCAAAGATCGACGGGCGGGAGGCCCCGCATGCCCGGCGCGTGAATCGAAGCCTTGCGTGGACCCGCCTGTTCGTTCCATGTGCCACTCACCTTGCCGCCGCCGGGTAGAGACGCCCGGCGATGAGAACGAGGCCGACGTCTGTCGGCGGATAGGCAAAGAAGCGCGGCATCGTCAGGACCTGGCCGATCCCATGACGCGCGCCGAGCTGAAAGGCAAGCTGGCCGTTCTGCGCGGCGGAGCAGCGGTGCGACCTCGGCAGCGGCGCATGGAACGTCCCTGGTCGCGGCACCGGGCCCGAGCCACCGGGCAGGCGCCCCTGCCGCTGGGAGGGGTGCGCGCCTGCGAGGCGCAGCCATTGCACGAGATCGACGCCGCCCCACACCAGGTGCCGCGGTCAGCGAAGCGTGGCGATCCACGCCGCCACGTCCAGCGACGAGACGACTCCCACCAGGACCCCGGCTCGGTCGACCACCGGCAAGCCGTGGACGTGGTGCACGGCCATCAGCTCGCATGCATGCGCGATGGTGTCGTCCTGGTAAACGGAGATCGGCTCCTGCGCCATCAGGTCGGACACGGTGGGGCCGGGCTGTTCCACGTGCATTCCCGCTGCCGGCGTGCCTTCGCACAGAGCCGAGGTCTGCCCCTCGGCGGCGCGTTCGGCGGCGTAATCGCGCAGCGTGAAGATTCCCAGGACCTTCCGGCCCGCATCCACCACCGGGAGCCGGCTGAGCCCATTCAAGTCCATCATCCTCACCGCCGCCTCGGCCAGCATCTCCGGGCCCACCGACGTCGGCTCCGGCGTCATGATCCCCGACACCGCGTTCCACCGGGCCGCCTCGCGCGTCTGCCACTCGTTGCCACTCGTCCGAGCCTGGTTCATGGCGTTCCATCTGAAGCAAGCGACATGCCCTTTGCCACGCACCGCTCTCCGCACCGGCGTCAGGCATGCCTCGTCAGGCGTGCCTCTGGCCCAAGGTCACCCCTGCGGGCGGCGCTGCGCGCGCTGGTCCTGGAACCGCTTCACCTCGGAGGCGATCTGTCCCAGGGCGCGGAAGGAGATCTCCGTCACGTGCGCGGCCAGCCGCTCCGCCTGGAACAGCCGGGGTTCGATCTCCCGCCAGCGGTCCCTGGCCTCCATCCAGGCCAGGTGAGCGTCCAAGCGCGCCTCGTTGCGGAACCGCTCCAGGCGCCGGGTGATGGAGCTCGGCGCGCGGGGTTGCATCGCCTTCACGATCACGGGTTTCGTCGACAGCGGCGTCATCGCGGACCTCCTGGAGCTCATCTCCAGGAGCGTGCATGTCGCTTGCCGCACCGCTGCTGGCAGCCGCGCCATCCAAGAGCGCACGACCTGCACGCTGGCACGAGAAGCGCGCAAGTCAGCGCGCACCGCGAGATGCCCCTCGGAAGATGTATGGAAGGCACGGCAATTGCTCGCCAGCGCGGGTTGCGGGCAGGTGCCCGTGAAGGCTCACGTACTGGAGGAGTCCCATGAAGACGATCAACCTGCAGAAGAAGGCACCCGCGCAGGAGGCGGCCCTGGTCCGGCCGTTCGACCTCTTCCCGAACTGGGAGCCGTTCCAGCGGATGAAGCAGATGTTTGCCTGGGATCCGTTCGCGGAGATGACGGAGCTTCCGGGCTACGGGTATCAGCCCACCTTCACGCCGGCGTTCGAGGTGAAGGAGACCAAGGACACCTACGTGTTCAAGGCGGACATCCCGGGCATCAAGGAGGCGGACCTCGACCTCTCGATCGCCGGCGATCGCCTCACCATCTCCGGCAAGCGCGAGATGGAGCGCAAGGACGAGCAGGAGACCTACTTCGCTTACGAGCGCTCCTACGGTTCGTTCTCCCGCTCCTTCACGCTGCCCACGGGCGTGGACGCCGAGCACGCCAGGGCCGACCTCAAGGACGGGGTGCTGACCATCGCCTTGCCCAAGGTCCCCGAGGCGCTGCCGAAGAAGATCGAGGTGAAGTCGGAGAAGGTGAAGGCCTGAGGGCGCCCCACGCGGTCCTCGCGGCACCGGTAGGCGCGCCCGCCGTCCCCCCGAGCGGTGCGCGTCACCGGGGCGTCTCCCGTTGCTCGGGCCTGCCATCCTTCCCGGCGCCCCACGAGCTCGTCGTGTCTCAGGGCAGGAACTGGCTGCGTGCACCGAGCCGTACGCCGAGCGGTTCAGGCGGCTGCCGGGAGTCGGCTCCGGGGTTGGTTGGGAAGCTGTCCTTGTTCGGCAGGAACTGTACGACCGCCTCGAAGGCGCTCGTCCGCATTCACCTGCTGGCGCTCCGACTGACTCCCTGATTGGTCACACACGGAGTGGCGCGCGCCAAGAAGGGCGATGAGACCGGGGCGGAGCGGTTGGTGGTGGCTGTGTTGGCGCCTTGTCGGCGCCCATGGTGGCGCGGCGGGCCAGGGCTCTCGCTCCGGACGGGAAGGGTGCTCGCGCTCCCGAAGCGGGCGGCTTCGATCACTCCTTTAGAGGAGGGGCTTGCTACCGCCTTGCTACAGACGCGCCGCGCCAACAAAAGCCCCCAAGTGACGGGCATTTGAGGGCTCTTTTTCAGCGAGGGGTACGGGACTTGAAAGCGCCGCCGCCCACCTCGGTTGAGGGCGGTTTGGAGCGGTTGGCGTCGGATTCCATCGGAGATCCGGCCGGTTGGGAAGAGGGACGCACGGCGCCGACCTCGGTTGAGCCCGGTTCGGATCGGTCGGCGCGTAGCACGGTAGCAAGCCTCCTTCTCCGGGCGTTGGCGCGCGCTAAGAAGGGCGACGAGACCGGGGCGAAGTCGATCCTCCGCGAGATCTGGGGCAACGAGCAGGAGTAGGGCCGACGAAGGCGAGTCTCGCGGTTTCTGTCCGGTAGGACCATGAGCGGGGTGCGCCTATGCCGGCGGGTCTCTCCGCCTCCGCCGGAGGAGGCTGGCCATCGTCATAGGGTAGAGTTTGCAGCAATGCGAGCCCGGAAGCTGGCTGCCGTGGCGCTCCTTCTGGCCTGCACCTGTGCTACTGCCCGGCCGATCGAGCGTGATGAGGGAGGTGGCGGTGGCGACTCGATCCGCTGGAAAACGCTCCAGTTGCTGGTGGCGGGCGATCTGGACGGAGCCGGCGAGTATTACCTGCTCGCAACCGGCGCCTCCCAACTGCCCAAATGGCTGGTGGCCTTCCAGAATGCGTTCAGCGCGGCGAACCGGGTCGCCGGAGCCTGCGAACGCGTCGCGGACGACGTCTTGGAGGGGTTCAAGCAACTGGGCGAGAACCCATCCCTGGTTCGATTCACGACTGGCAATTCGGCCGGCGCTGCTGGGGTCATCGGGTTCGACGTGGGAGATGGGACCGTCCAGCAGGTATCGGTGAACGGCCTCCACGTGGCCGTGCGCTGCGGCGACCGTATCTACGATGCGTTCACGGGTCCGGTGGGGATGCGGATCGCCGAGTACATGACCCACCTGATCCCTGGGATGCAGCGCTTCCCCATCACCATGCAATAGGGACTCGAGTGGCCATCGAGGGCACATTGTTCGAATACCTGGCTGACATGCGGAAGTGGCTCGGCCAGTCCTTCAATCCTCACCTGCCCGAGCTGAAAGTGAGTCGTTTGGCCGGGTACATCGACGGCTATCTGGCCGCGAGGATCCAACTCGACTCCCCAGACCTGCTTGCGAACCAGTTCTTCACCTGGCTCACCGAGCACGGAGACCATCCACAAGAGGGCTGGGCCGCCAAGCTCCTCCGAGACCACAAGGGCGACGAAGTCGCCGCGATTCGCCAGTTCCTGGACCTCGCCGCCGAGTTCATCCGCAGCAGAGGCGCCGCTCCGGCCCAAGACGAAGGCTGGAGCTGATCCGAGCGAGAGGATTTTGTTACCGCCTTGCTACAGACGCGCCGCGCCAACAAAAAGCCCTCAAGTGCCGGGCACTTGAGGGCTCTCTTTCAGCGAGGGTACGGAACTTGAACACGTCCCAACGCCCCGCACAAGAGGCCAAAACCACCCGAACCTACACTTCTTCTCCCTCTGCAGAGCCTACCGCAGGCGCAGATCTCCAGGAACCAGCAGGATGGACGACCACGCTGGCCGCCCAAGAGGTGGTTCACCGCGGCATCTTCCCGAAGGTTGGTCGAGAGACCATCCGGGTCGTCCTAGCCCCCCACGACCTGAAGCCGTGGTGGGAAAAAAATGTGGTACGTCGCGGAAATCGACCGGGAGTTCATCGAGCGGATGGAGGACCTGCTCGAGTTGTATGCCAGGCCCCCTGTGTTGTTCGCGGACAAACGGGCGGAGCCTGTGAAAGAGCGATCGAGCGGCGGTGTGGTCAAACCCCGCACCAATAGTATCCATTGACGCTGGTGATACTGTGCGGTACTGATGGGTCGTTGCCGGTACTCAGTACTCTCTCGGAGCAGCGAATGGCCAAAAAGAGCTTTGCCGCCGCGTCCACGCTTCGGCCGGTCTCAATGCCGCGGTTCACGGTCGATGGTGTTCCGATCGAAGTGGCCTTTGAGGAGGTTCCACTCGACGAGGTGCGACTCGATCCTGACAATCCCCGCATTCGTGAGCGCCTCAGGCTGAAGGGCAACACCGATCCGTCGCCTGAGGATCTGCAAGCCCTTATCCGGGAAGTGCCCGAATACAACCCGCTCCAGGCGAACATCCGGGAGAACAAAGGTCTCAGGGAGCCGATCCTAATTCTCGCCGATGGGCTTGTCGTCGAGGGCAACTGCCGCACCGTTGCATTTCAAGTGCTCCGCAAGGCGCAGGCAAGCGCGGAGCATTGGAAGAGGATTCCCGCATATCGTCTTCCAGCGGACGTCAAGCCTCGCCAAATAGCCGTCCTCCTCGGTCAGTACCACGTCAAGGGGAAGATCACTTGGCCCGCCCACGAGAAAGCGGGCCATCTCCATCACATGCACAAGGAGTTGAAGCTCTCTCCAGCAGAGATCGGTACCTCCCTCGGCCTTGGTGAGACCGACGTGGTCCGCAATATCCAAGCCTACGAGTTCATGCGCAACGAGGTGCTACCGCAGCTCAAGCGGCCCGCCGGCGGCAAGGGCAAGGCGGACGGTCTGGACAAGTTCAGCTACGTCCTCGAGTTCTTCAAGGGGAAGAAGCTCGAGGAGTTCCGGTCAAAGCCGGCCAACGCCAAGCAGTTTGCTCAGCTTGTTGCTCAGGGCCGCATTGAAGGAGGCGCCAACGTCCGATCGCTTCACAAGGTCTTGGCAAATCCCAGGGCGACCGAAGTCCTCAAGAAGGAGGGCTTCGGAAAGGCTATCGCGGTTGTGGGCCGGTCTGATCCCACGGCTGACTCCAAGCTCTTCCTCCTCTTGAAGAAGACGTCAAAGGCCCTCTCGGGCATGCGAGGGCCCGAGCTCGCTCGCCTCAAAGCGGGTCAGAACGAGCAGAACATCCTTCGCGAACTGCACGCCACTCTAAAAGGGGTGGCGGACACGGCGAAGGTTCGCCTGGATTGAGGAGGTATCCGATGGCTCGCCGCCCTTCCGAACCCGTTGCGACTGGAATCGACGAGATCACCCTCGAGGGCAAGAGGGTTCGCGTCTTCAATGTCGATCTCCCTCTCGAGCAGGTGAGTCTCGATCCGGCAAATCCGCGCATCGCGAATACCGTTGAGGTAGCGGCTTTTGGGGAAGGCCCCGAGCTTCAGAAGCGACTCGAGACGATCCTCTGGGACGACCCCGATGTACATGAGCTCTACAGGCAGGTACTTGTCAACAAGGGCCTCGTGGAGCGCGTCATCGTTCGCCAGGATGGCCGCGTTATTGAGGGCAACTGTCGAACGGTTGTGTACAGGCGGCTGCGGCAGAATCAACCCAAGGAGGCGCGATGGAGTCACATTCCTGCGCGCGTTCTTCCGGAGGACATTGCCGAGCGAGACGTCGCCATCCTTCTCGGCGAAATGCATGTGGCCGGAAAGAACACCTGGTCGCCCTTCGAAAAGGCGGGCCACGTGTTCCGTCTGCATCGAGACTTCGCGCTGACTCAGGACGAGATCGCCCACCGACTACGGATGTCCAAGTCGAAGGTGAACCAGCTCATCCGTGCGTTTGATGTGATGAAGAACAAGTTCCTGCGGCACTATCCTCTTGCCGCGAACATACGCAAGTTCAGCTACTTCGAGGAACTGTACAAGAAGCCGCAGCTTCGCGAGTGGCTGGCAAGAGACCCGAAGGCGGAAGATCTGTTTGTCGAGTGGGTGGGAACTGGAAAACTGTCCCAAGGTCTTAGTGTCCGTGAACTAAGCGCGATCATCGAAAACGATAATTCGCTGCGCGTGCTGACCGAGCGAGGCTTCGACGAGGCGAAGCGGATGCTGGAGCTCGACGACCCTGCAGTGACTTCGCGTCTCTTTCGCCGGATGAAGGAGATGACAGAGGAGCTGGAGCAAGCACGCCTCGATGACATTCAGCGAGTACGGGCGGGTGGCAATGAGACAGCGAAACGAATTGTGCAGGATCTCAATGCTTCGCTGAGTCGCTTCATCGAGCTGTGTGGTGTCGAACTTCCCTCGTAGGTGGGAGTCGCCATGGCTAACTACGTCCGCAACATCCAGGGTCGCGCAGTGTCCTTGTCGTTGGTAGAGGTCGACCCAGCGGCAGTCACGTTGGATACCACAAATCCTCGGGTCGGCTTCTCAATGAAGCAGCTTGAGGAACAGGAGCGCAACGACGCTGCCTGCACCCTGCTGCTTACGAGCCAGGAGGACACCGAGGCACTGCGCCGATCCATTCTGCGCTCTAACGGCATTCAGGAGCCGATCTACCTTCGGGCTGATGGACGAGTGGCGGAGGGTAACCGTCGCGTGGTCGCTCTAAGGGCGCTTCGTGAGGAGTACCCGCACGACGAGCGGTTCGCCAAGATGCTCGCATGGATGATCCCGAGCGAGACGCCCGAGGATGTAATTCAGGATCTCCTAAATGAGATCCACCTCGGATCCGTACGTGGGTGGGCCCCTTATGAGAAGGCCCTGCAGATGAAGGGCCTCATCGCTAGCGGGCTGATCGAGGAGGAAGTCGCCGAGCGCTACCGGATGGCGCCCCGAGAGGTTCGACAGCAACTCGCCGCCATCGATCTGATGGACACGCTCTACTTTCCCATTGTCGAGGACCCGAGCGATCACGAGCATCGGGCGAAGTTTTCGTACTTTCTGGAATTCAACAAGAACGGCCGGATCCAGGAGCACTGCCAGCGATCCCCCGATCTGCCTGAGCGGTTCGCTGCCTGGGTCAGGGATGGACGGATCGATACCGGCGCTCGCGTGCGTCGGCTCCCGACGATTCTCGACTCCAAGGAGGCGACCGCCCTCCTTGACGTTGTGGGTTTCAAAGCGGCAGACGAGTTTCTCTCCAAACAGCATCCCGAGGAGCAGGAGGTCTACGCGATGGTTGAGCGCACCAGATCTCGGTTGGCGGGGATGACGGTTGCAGAGCTCGCTGAGCTAGGAACGAGCCAAGAGCGACAGGCCATCCTGCGTGCTCTCCAGAAGGACCTGGCAGAAGTACTCAGTACACTGCCTGGCTCTCGTAGGGCGGGTTAGCGATGCCATCAGCCGCGCATCAGTGGTTGGTCCTGTGGGTCGCAAGAAAGATGGTGTTTGACGGCTTTCAGCTCCGAGGTTTCGAGGGACCGGCCCCCCGTGGTGGGCGATGGAACGTCCTCCCAGGTCCCTTCGAGATCGCGGGCGCACGACCTGATGTATGGGGGATTCGAGCAGGGTCCGGCGAAGTCGCGGTAGGTGAGGCTAAGACCAGCGATGACCTCGCCAGAGTTCACACCTTGGCCCAACTCCAGGCGTTCGGGCGGCTCATCCAGAGACGCCGGGGTGCTGTCTGTAGGTTGTACCTCGGCGTCCCGCGCTCGGCCGCCGGCATCTTGGATCGAGTCCTTGAACGCCTGGGTTTGGCGGGCGCGCCGCACGTGTTCCGGCTGCACGTTCCTGACTGCTTCCTTTCGGATGATGGCCATGAGTACACATAAGCGGCCCCCCGACGCTTTTCCGCACCAGCAGGAAGGAACGCGATTTCTCCGTGAGCGCGGGTCGGCAGCCTTGTTTGATGAGCAGGGTCTTGGGAAGAGCAAGCAACTGATCGACGCGATTGCTCAGGAGGTTGTCCAGGGCAGCCTCGACGGGGCGCTCATTATCTGCCCAAACACGCTCAAGACGACCTGGGGTGAGGAGATCGAACGGCATTCAGGTCTGCGCTACGCGCTCTTTGGAGCAGGACGCAAGGCTCGACGCGACGCCTTCCGAAGCCTGCGCTCAACATTCTACGTGATCAATTACGAAGCAGTTGCCGGAGAACTGCCCTCACTGCGTGCGCTGCTGCGCTTCAAGCGGATCGCCCTTGTTTTGGACGAGAGTCACCGCATCAAGACTCCCGGAGCGAAGACCACCAAGGCGGTGCTTTCTCTTCGGCACGATGCCGCGAGGAAGTTCATCATGACCGGCACGCCGGTCGCGAACAAGCCTGAGGACCTATGGAGCCAGCTGTTCTTCCTTGATGACGGCGAGAGTCTCGGCGCGACGTTCGATGTGTTCCGGAAGAGATACGGGCCCGGCACAAATGGTTATTCGCAGATCGACGAAGTTCGGGACCGGCTGTCCAGGATCTCTCTTCGCCGCGAGAAAGAGGGAACGATCGCACTCCCGCCTAAGACTGTTGTCCGAACACCTGTCGTCCTAGTCGGTACGCAGCTCAGCATGTACGAAAGCCTTCGCGCCGAGTTGGAACTCTGGGTGAGGACGCTCTCGGGAGAAGAGGTCCTTGCTCAAGCTGAGAACATTTTCTCCCGCCTTGTGCGCTTGGCACAGCTTGCTTCGAACCCTTCGCTTCTGGACGCGGGTTACAACGAGGTGCCAGCCAAATGGCACGTGCTAGACGAGCTTCTTCCTGCATATCTGGCAGACCCGGCGGAGAAGGTGATCCTGTGGACTTCATTCGTTCCGAATATTGCCGCACTAGCACGGCGATTCGCGTCCTTTGGTCCCGTATGCGTCCACGGCGAAATTGCTGGGGAGGCAAGGGACCGGGCGATCAAGGTCTTCAAGACGTCGTCCCAAGCCCGGCTGCTGATCGCCAACCCGGCCGCCGCGCGCGAGGGTCTGACGCTCACCGAAGCCCATCGAGCGGTCTACCTTGACCGCTCCTTCAACTTGGTCGACTACCTGCAGTCCCAAGATCGAATCCACAGGCTGTCGCAGTCGCGCGATTGCGAAATCGTCCTGCTGATCGCTCAGAACACGATCGACGAGTTTATAGATTATAGTCTTAGTCAGAAGCATCGGCTAGCGAGGTACGCGCAGGGTGACACGGCCAACATCGCTGACGAGGATCTTGCCCTGACCAAGCCGGACGTTCTGAGGGCACTGCTCCAGCCCTCCTAAGCTCCGTCTCCGTCAACGAGTTCATGAAGCCGTGATTCCCCCACGACGCTTGTGGGAGCCTGCCTCACGAGTCGGCGCTGGATCTGCAGCCGATTCGATTGAGGTGCACCATGCTCTGCACTGCCGTCTCCGCCGAACGTAGACGAGGCGATAGGCGCGTGGGCCAGGCCTCGTACGCGGCTCGGGTTCGTTGTCCGGAGCATCTCCTCGCACTACCTCTTGCCGCCTAGATCATCGTTCATCCGCTGGATGGCGGCGCGGACATCCTTGGCGGCCTGAGTCTTCTCCTGCCGATCGAGGTACTCCGCCTTCGCTTGGTCCATGTTGGCGGGCTCGACGTCTACGCCTCCGTGCAGCACACGAAGCTTTACGTTTCGGTTTCGGGCGGTGTCGCGCAGGGGGGCAGGGACGAACGGACGGTCTACCCGCAACGGTCCGCCACGAAGCTTTAGGCCGTACCGCGCGAGGAGGTCGTGCAGCGAACCGGGCCGCCAGTCGGCTTGAAGGAACCGCTCAAGCCGACGAGATGGCGCGGCCTGACCAAGGCGTCCGTCAGCTTGGCGTACGAGGTCGCCTCCGGGGATGAACTTGACGGGGTCATCTGGAGGGAAGGCGCACCGAAAGTCCTCCGCGCGCTGCTCAAAAGGCCGGACCTCATGATCCCACGTCCCCCAGGTGAGGATCCCCATCGAGCGCGAATAGGGGTAGTGTTCTGGCGCATCCACCAGGTCCGCGACATTGTAATGGTGAATGACTCTGGGCTTCTTTCGTTCTCTCGGCATGCTCGTCACCAAATCAACCGGTTGTCGTTGCCATTGTGTCTGAGGAACTGGACCCGTCGATCAGAGGTTCTGGACACGCAACCCCATCATGGCGCGCAAGAACGCGGCGAAGCGCGCCGTATACGGCGTTACCCCCGTCGAGTTGGAACGTCTGACCCATCGTTCGGGCGTTTAGGCGAAATGCAAGCGATTCTAGCGCCACGTAGTCAGCCAGCCGGACGCCAGTACGCTCGAAGTTGTATTTGAGGAATGGGTAGAGCTTTCCATTGAGGTGATGGAGGTCGAATCCCATCTCTCCCAATAGGTATTCCTCGAACTGCTCAAACATGATCGACCCGGGGACCGGCGTGAACAACATCGGGACCAGTCCACCAACCATCTCGGAGGCGTAGAACATCGTGTTCACGATATTTTGGAGGTTCTCGTCCGGCATCCCAAAGAGAACGAAGGCGTTGACCTCCATGTCGTGTAGGCGGAAGTTTGCGTCCTGGCAGATCTTGACCGCCTTCTCGAACATTCCGGCATGGGAGTGCCGACGGTTCCATGCCCTCGTGACCTCCTGAGACATCGTTTCGAGAGGCAGGTAGACGCTCTCGAAGCCGGCCTCTCGCATCAGCCTGACAAAGCCCAGGTCCTGGTGGAGAAGCCGCACTTCAATGCCTTCCGGCGCGTAAAGTTTCAGATGTGGCATCTCATGCTTATGCTCAATCAACTGGCGGAGCAGTCGCTCGATGTTTGGTTTCTCTAGGAGAAAGTTGTCCTCGTAAAAGGCTACCTGGTGAACGCCGTAGGTGTGATACTTGTGCCGAATCTCCTCAAACGTATCCTTCGCGGGCCGAATTCGTACCTTCAAGCTGCCCTCGTTGTATGCCTTTTGCGCGCAGTATGAGCAGTCGAACGGGCAGCCTCTGCTCGTGGTCAGGATGGCATAGTCTGGCAGGCGCTCGAATCCCTCCATCGCTCGGGTCATTCGACGATACGGCTCGAAGTCGAGATTGAGGTTGGAGGCGGCGGGGATCTCGCCCGTGACAATGCAGTCGAGATCGCGGACCACAACCTCTTGCCCCACTTTCTCGATTGCCAGGTCGCGGCCCCTGACAATCTTGAACGTGTGCCCCTCGCCCGCGAGCGCGCTCCTCAGATGCTGTGGCGCAAGCGTTGGATAAATCCCTCCGACGCGGATTCTCGCGTTGGGGAAACGTCGCTTCATCAAGAGCACGGTGTCGCGGGTGCTCTCCCACCAATATGTCATTATCGAGGTGATCCAGATCTCGTCAGGCGTCCACGTCTCACCTTCGAACAGGCGCATCTGGAGCTGCGCGTCGAGGAACTCCTCGACGGCGCGGAGGGGCATTCCGAATTCGCACTTGTATCGATGATTCTGCGGAAGCTCGATAGTCGACCGCTTGAACCGCTTCTTGACGATGTCTCTGTAGTCGGCGAGCGACCATTCCACCGAGGAACAGA
>Ga0134122_10000596_pt1 | contig 24747 bp, 18 predicted proteins | sample KB302_FD_96461 | JGI IMG/M metagenome (GOLD analysis project Ga0134122, IMG submission 96461) | Terrestrial soil microbial communities without Nitrogen fertilizer from Kellogg Biological Station, Michigan, USA - KB3-0-2 | ecosystem: Environmental > Terrestrial > Soil > Unclassified ...
GTGCCTCTCTCCATTGCGGATTGCGAATTGCGGATTGCGGATTCAATCCGCCAATCAATCCGCAATCCGCATTCCGCGATCCGCAATGTCATCGTCAGATGTGGGCCGTCAGAGGTTCCTGCACGGGCCGGCCGGCGTCGAGCGCGGCCAGCAGTGAGGGCACCAGCACCGGCGCCCGCTTGAAGACATCGTCGCCGACCGCGTTGGCGAGCGCGTTGAGCACGGCGCAGCAGCCGGCGGCGACCGGCGGCTCGCCGATGCCGCGTGCGCCGACCGGCGTTTCCGGATCGGCGATGTTCAGCGCATCCCAGGCCATCTTCTGGGGCGCGTCGAGAATGGTCGGCGGCTTGTTCTGGTAGAAGCGCTTCGCCACGGGCAGGCCGTAGTGCTGGTCGTACACCCAGTGCTGGCCGATCGCGTGGGCGATGCCGAGCATCGACCGGCCGAGCACCTGTCCGCCGAGCGAGTGCGGATGGATGACCGTGCCGACGTCGGCGACCGCGAGGTAGTCGAGGATGTGGAACTTGCCGGTTTCGAGGTCGACTTCGACCTCGGCGAAGCCGGCGACGAAGGAGTGCGTGACGCCGTCGCGTTTGTAGGAGTCGCGCGCCACGCCCATCAAGCCCTGCCCGGCGAGCGCGGCTGCCGACGCTTTCGTGACCGCGTTGATGTCGCTGGGCACCTCGTGGCCGTCGTACTTGCCGCCGAGCTCGATCGCTTTCTGCGCCGCCTGCGCCAGCGTCATGCTGCCGCCGGGGCCCGACACGCGCTCGTTCGCGACGGTGTACTGCTCCGGCCGTCCGCCGTGCACCTTGGACGCAATCTCCTGCAGCTTCTTGATCGCGTCGGTCGCGGCCGCATGCGCCGCGCGCGTGTGCGCGTGCGTCGTCTGGCTGCCGCCCGAGACGCAGCTCCACGGCAGGTTCTTGCCGGTGTGGCCCCAGGTGAGATCGACCTTCTCCCACGGGATGCCAACCATCTCGGCCGACACGCGGTGGCAGTCGCTCATCGACTCGGTGCCGAGATTGCCGATGCCCGACTGGATCGACATGCGGCCGTCAGGCTTGATCACGAACAGACCGTCGTAGCCGACCGAGCCGGCGACGAACGAGCTGGTCGCGACGCCGTAGCCGCGCACCTTCGAGCCCTGCCGCTTGCCGCCCTGCGCCTTGCGCTCGTCCCAGCGGAACAGCTCCTTGCCGCGATCGAGCGTCTCCTTGACGAAGGCGCTGGTCGCGTACGGGCGCTCGCCGCGCGGGTTCGCCGGCCCGAATTTCGCCTTGCCTTCCGGCGCGTTGACCCGGTGGATCGCCACTTCGTCGACTCCGAGCTTGCGCGCGGCCTTCGCGAGGATCGGCTCCATCACCACGATGCCCTGCATGCCGCCGGGCTGGCTCTGCGCGCGCCGCGGCGGCGTGTTGGTGAGCACCGAGACGCCGCGCCATCGCATCGCCGGCGGCTGGTAGAGCAGCGAGACGGTGCGGCCGGTCATGCCGGTATCGCCCTGCGCCTCGTACGGGCCGTTCTCGTTGACCACGAACATGTCGAGCGCGGTAATCCGCCCGTCTTTCGCGAACCCGACCTTCATCCGGCCGAACACCGACGGCCGCGCGCCGCCGATGTAGTGCTCGGTCTCGCGATCGATCCGCATCATCACGGGCGCGTTCAGCTTCTTCGACAGCAGCGCCGGAACCATCGAGCTGATCGTGCCGGTCGCCTTGCTGCCGAACCCGCCGCCCGTGTACATGCTGACGACCACGACGTCCTTCGGGTCGAGCTTCATCCATCGCGACACGGAGCCGACGGTTTGCACGACGCTCTGAGTCGAGCAATGGATGTAGAGCTTCCCGTTCTGCCAGTACGCCATCGAGGTGCGCGGTTCGAGCGTCTGGTGGCTGGTATTGGGCGTGAGGAATGTTTCGTCGAGCACCAGCGCCGCGTTCTTGAAGCCGGCGTCGAGGTCACCGTACGTCCATTCGTCCGGCGTCTTGCCCATCGGCAGACGCCCCTGCTCGTAGTCGGCGAACTCGGCGTCGGTCCACTTCAGCTCTTCGATCGCCGCCGGTGATGGCGGCTGCCCCGCGGCGGGCGGCTTCGGCCGGCCCCAGATGTTGCCTTCGAGCCGCGCGTTCGGGCCGCCTGCCCGCAGGCTGACCAGCGGATCGACGACGAAGGGAAGGTGTTCCCACTCGATGTCGATCAGCTCGATTGCCTCGGCGGCGGTGAGCTCGTCGACCGCGGCGACGGCGAGCACCGGTTCGCCCTGGTAAACCGGTTCGTTGGTCAGCGCCTTCTCGCCTTTGGTGTTCGCGGGGATGCGCTGCCCGAGGTCGGTGACGATGTCCGCCGGCGCCGGCAGTTCGTCGGCGGTGAGGATGCCCTTCACGCCCGGCAGCGCCAGCGCCCGGCTGGTGTCGATGCTCTTCACGCGGCCATGCGGCAGCGGGCTGAGGAGCAGCTTGACGAACAGCATGCCGTCGACGCGGAAGTCTTCGGCGTACTTCGCCTGGCCGGTCACCTTGGCGACCATGTCGGGCGTGACGTAGTTCTGGCCGACGAGTTTGTTCGCCATGATGTCAGCCTCGCTGCAACTCGGCGCCGCGCATCAGCGCCGTGAGAATCTTGTCGTAGTCCTGGCAGCGGCACAGATTGCCCGAGACGCCGTGCGCCAGTTCCGCGCGCGTCGGGCTCGGGTTGGTCTTGAGGAACCCGGTGGCCGCCATCACGAAGCCCGGCATGCAGAACGCGCACTGGAAGCCCTGCTCGTCGACGACGCCCTGCTGGACGGCGCTCAGCTTGCCGGTGGCGGGATCGGCGAGCCCCTCGATGGTGACGACCTTCTTGCCGCGCGCGCGGTGCGTGAGCACCGAGCACGAATAGTGCGGCACGTCGTCGATGAGGACGGTGCAGGCGCCGCACTCGGCGCGATCGCACCCCAGCTTGGTGCCGGTCAGCCCCAGCTTGTAGCGGAGCGTCATCGCCAGCGTCTCCTGCGGCATCACGTCGACGCGGCGGTCCTGGCCGTTCACGTTGAGCGTGATCAACCGCTCGACGGTGCCGGCGGCCGAAGGCTGGCCGTGGAGCGCGGTCGATCGGAAGAGGTAGGCCGAAGACGACGCAACGGCGCCGGCGGCGACGACCCCTTTGATGAAATTGCGCCTGGAGAAATTCTGAGCCGTGTCTTCGGTCATCATCTCGACTCCTCTATGACCGACGCGTTGAGGGACCGGAACATGTCGGCGTTCAGCAGTTGCTAAGGATACCCGACCGCTTCCTCCACCGTAAACGACCAATTCAGCGCGTTCGACTCGACAACCACGTAAAAAACATGGGGATCCTGCTGGACGTAGCCGGTGCCGCTCCCGGCGCCCGCCTGGTCGACCACACCCTGGAGCAGGCGGCCGCTGATGGCGCTGTGGGCGTTCAGCCGGAATACCGCCGGGCCGGGAGGCGCCGCGGGCCCGGGCAGCCGCGCTTCCCACCGCACGCGCAGCGCGCCGGTTTCGCTGGTGAACGATTCGGTCTGCAGGCTGCCGTGCCCCGACCAGGCGCCGAGTTTGCGCCAGACGACGCCGCGCGCGGCGGCTGCCTGAGGCTGAGGGTTGGCGCGCTCGCAGGCTGCGGCCGCGAGCACGGTGGCGACGAGCCCGGCCGCAACCATCCGCAGCCGCGTGCGTGGGATCACGTCGTCAGTGTACTTCGGCAGGGAAGCGTGAGGGAGATGGCGGGTCAGCGAGACGCGGCGGTCTCAACGCCGCATCTTGGCGCTGAGAAAATCGAGCTCCGCCTGCAGCGCCACCGTGCGTTTCATCACCACCTCGAGGAGCGTACTCATCTCCCTGCAGCAGATCTCGAGACGCCCGAGTCGCTGCTCCAGTTCGACAGACTTGGGAGCAGCCGGCAGCTCGTTCGCTATGCCCGCTCTGAGTGGGATTGTGGCGCGGCGACGCGATGACAACGGGCGACAATCGTAACCAAATCAGCGCAGCTTGTCACTAGCATCAATGGCTGTGCTGGCGCCGCAAAAGAGCTCAGCGTTCTTCGATGCGGACGATCGACGCGCCCCACGGACAGAAGCGCCCGCCGCCGAACCCGGTGCCTTGCCGTTCGACGTCGGAGGGGCGGCCGTCGCAGAGTTCGATCGTGACCGCGGCGAACTCGACATCCTCGAGATGCCAGGTCCATCCCGTGTTCACCTGGGAGCCGGCGACGATGCGGCCGTTGGGAATTTTCGCGGGGCCGCCGCGTTCGGCCGCGCGCGCCGCGGAGACTTGCGCTTCGCTCGTCAGCGACACGCGGAACGTCTCGCTCGCCACAGCAAACGTCACCACTGCGCTCGATGATGGTGCGGTTGCGGAGCGGCCGCAGCCGCTGGCTGCGACCGTCGCCGCGAGCACGATGGCCTCGGGGAGAACTCTCATCGCCGACAACAGTCTGACGCGGGCGAGCCCGGATGGGTTTCTCGCGCGATCACGGACCGTGCAAAGCGGCAGGTAGAACGCAAAGCCCGCGAAGCCCGCAAAGCTTCCTGCGGACGACGGTCAACGCAGAACCCGCGGAACTCGCAGAGCGAAGACCGCCAGCGCCCGATGGGACGACGGTCAACGCAGAACCCGCGGAGCTCGCAGAAGGTCGGCCCGCGCGCGACGGCCCGCGAAGCGGGCCGACGAAACGAAAAGCGTCTCACCAAACGCAAGCCGGCAGTGTCATGCGGCTTGTGTTTGTGAGACGCTTTCCATCTGGCAAGCGGCCGGCAACGCCGGCCGCTGTCGCGCGCCGGATGCCGTTGCGAAGAGCTTAGCGGGCTTAGCGGGCTTTGCGTTCTTTAGTCGCGATCGCAGCGTGACAATGAACCGAGCGATGGTACCGTTCTGCGGGCTCCGCGTGTTCTGCGTTCCTCGTCGTGGACAGCGAAAGGCGCCGATATGAATCCACCATGACCGTCCACGACGCGAACCCGCCCGGCGACGTCCGCATGCGCGGCTTTTTGCGGCGGCATACGGTCGACGATGCGCTGGCGTGGCTCGATGCGCACCTGCCGGCGCGCCGCGACGAGAGCGTGCCGCTGACACGCGCCGCCGGCCGCGTCGTCAGCGCCGACATCGTCAGCGACGTCGACGTGCCAGGCTTCGACCGCGCCACCATGGACGGCTACGCCGTCGTCGCCGACAGCACGTCGGGCGCCGCACCCTACAACCGGCTGCCGTTGACCGTCGTCGGCGAGGCGCTCCCGGCGCAACCGTTTGCGGGCGCGGTCGCGGCGGGCGCTGCGGTTCGCATCATGACCGGCGCGCCGATGCCGGCCGGCGCCGACGCCGTGCTGCCCGCTGAATGGGCCGACGCGAGCGCTGCAGCCGACGATCGCCTGGTCGCGGCGGTTGCTCCGGTGACGCCGGGAAAACATGTCGGCCGCGCCGGCGAAGACGTTCGTCGGGGCGCGGTGCTCGTCGCGGCGGGCCGCGCGCTGCGGCCGCAGGATCTCGGGCTGCTCAGTTCGGCCGGCGTCAGCGAGCTCCGCGTCTGGCGGCGGCCGCGCGTCCGCCTCGTCGTCACCGGCAACGAGCTGATGCCGGCGGGCTCGAAGCCGTCCGCGCATCGCCTCGCCGATGCGAACGGCCCGATGCTCGCCGCGCTCGTGGAGCGCGATGGCGGCGTCGCCGACTTTCCCGGCCTCGTGCCCGACGACCCCGCGGCGATCGGCGTTGCGCTGCATGCCAACGCCGATGTCGTGATCGTGTCCGGTGGATCGAGCGTTGGCGTCGAGGATCACGCGCCGGCGCTGGTGGCGCGCGACGGCGAGCTCGCCGTGCACGGTGTCGCGATGCGTCCGAGCAGCCCGACCGGTCTCGGGCGCATCGGCGATCGCCTCGTCTTTCTCCTGCCCGGCAACCCGGTCTCGTGCCTGTGCGGCTACGACTTCTTTGCCGGCCGGGCGATTCGCGCGCTCGGCGGCCGGCCGACGGCGTGGCCGTACCAATCGATTGAGGCGCGGCTCGCGCGCAAGATCAGCTCGCCGATCGGCCGTCTCGACTACGCGCGCGTGCGGCTGGTGGATGGCGCCGTCGAGCCGCTCGCCGTCGGCGGCGCATCCATCCTGTCGTCGACCACCCGGGCCGACGGCTTCGTCGTCATCCCTGCCGACAGCGAAGGCTTCGCCGCCGGAGCCGAGGTGAAGATCTGGCTGTATGGGTGAGCAGGAGCAGTTCCTCCACGTCCTCGATCGCGACGAAGCGGCGCGGCGCTTCCGCGCCGCGATCGCTCTGACGCCGCGCGGCGTGGAACGCGTCGCGCTCGACGCCGCGCTCGAGCGCGTGCTCGCCGCCGACGTGCGATCACCCGTCGATGTGCCGTCGTTCGATCGCGCGAACGTCGACGGCTTCGCCGTCGTCGCGGAGGACACGTTCGGCGCGTCGGAAGAGGCGCCGCGCACGCTGCGTCTCTGCGACGAGGCGATTCATACCGGCGTCGTGCCGGGATCGATCGTCCGCCGGGGAACCGCGGTGGCGATTGCCACCGGCGGCATGGTGCCGCGCGGCGCAGACGCGGTCGTCATGGTGGAGCACGCCGATGCGCGGGGACGCGAGCTGCGCATCGCGCGGGCGGTCGCGCCGGGACACGGCGTGGCGTTTGCCGGCACCGACATCACCACCGGCGAAACGGTCGTTCGCGCCGGCCACGTCCTGACCAGCCGCGACACCGGTGTGCTGGCCGCGATCGGCGTCGCCGACGTCGACGTCTGGCGCAAGCCGATCGTCGCGATCATCTCCACCGGCGACGAGATCATCGCGCCGGGCGAACCGATGCAGCCGGGCAGGGTGTACGACTCGAACGCCCAGATTCTCGCCGACGCCGTACGCGAGGCGGGCGGCGAGCCGCGCCGTTTCGGCGTCGCCCCGGACGCTGCGGCGGCGGTGCGCGAGAAGATGACGCAGGCGCTCGCGTGCGCCGACGTCGTGCTGCTGTCGGGTGGGACCAGCAAGGGCGAGGGCGATCTCTCGTATCGCGTCGTCGCCGAGCTCGACGATCCGGGCATCGTCGCGCACGGCGTGGCGCTGAAGCCGGGCAAACCGATCTGCCTTGCCGCCTCGCGCGGCAAGCCGGTCGTCGTCCTGCCCGGCTTTCCGACGTCGGCGATCTTCACGTTCCACGAGTTCGTCGCGCCGGTCGTGCGCAGCCTGGCCGGCCGCGCGGAGCCGCAGCGCTCGCATGTGCGCGCGCGGCTGGCGGTGAAGGTCAACAGCGAGATCGGACGCACCGAGTATCTGCTCGTCGGGCTGGTCGAGGCGCCGGGCGAACGCGGCGACGCGGCGCTGGCCGCGTATCCGATGGGACAGGGCTCGGGCAGCGTCACCACGTTCAGCCGCGCCGACGGCTTCACCACCATCCCGCGGCACGACGAGATTGTCGAAGCCGGCACGATCGTCGACGTGCAGCTGCTCGGCCGCGAGTTGCAGCTCGCGGATCTGGTGGTCATCGGCAGCCACTGCATCGGCCTCGACTACCTGCTCGGCGAGCTGCAGCGGCGCGGCGTCCGCTCGAAGTTCCTGGCGGTGGGCAGCAGCTCGGGGCTCGATGCCGCCGCCCGCGGCGAGTGCGATCTCGCCGGCATCCATCTCCTCGATCCGAAGAGCGACGAGTACAACCGTCCGTTCCTCTCGCCGGCGCTGACCCTGATCGAAGGCTACGGCCGCGCGCAGGGTGTGGTCTTCCGCCCCGGCGACGCGCGGTTCGAGGGACGATCGGCGCACGAGGCGATCGCCGCGGTGCGGCACGACCTGGGCACGGTGATGGTCAACCGCAATCCGGGCAGCGGCACCCGCGCGCTCGTGGATCGGCTGCTCGACGGCGCGCGGCCGCCGGGGTACGCGGTGCAGCCGCGCAACCACCACGCGGTCGCGGCTGCTGTCGCGCAGGGGCGCGCCGACTGGGGCGTCACGCTCGATACCATCGCCAGGAATGCCGGCCTTGGCTTCCTGCCTCTGCGCGAGGAGCGCTACGACTTCGTGGTGCCGGCCGCGCGCGCCGAACGCGCCAGCGTCGTCGCATTCACACGGCTGCTGCAGGAGCCGTCGACGCGCGCCGCGCTGGCGCGATTGGGGATGAGGGTGTGAGGTGACCGCGGGCGGCATCGTCCTGTGCGGCGGGAAATCGACACGCATGGGATTTCCCAAGGCGCTGCTGCCGTTCGGCGACGAGACCATGCTGCAGCGCGTCGTGCGGCTGCTGGGCACGGTCGTCTCTCCGGTGGTTGTCGTCGCCGCGCCGGGCCAGCAGGTGCCGGCGCTGCCGGCCGGCGTCAGCGTCGTGCGCGACGAGCGCGAGGGGCGCGGACCGCTCGAGGCGCTGCGGGTGGGACTGAACGCGCTGCCGGTCGACGTCGACGCCGCCTACGTCACCAGCTGCGACGTGCCACTGCTCGTGCCGGCCTTTGCGCAGCGGATGATCGAGCTCGCCGCCGATCACGACATCGCCGTCATCGAGATCGACGGCTTCACCCATCCGCTGTCGGCGGTGTATCGAAGGAGCACGCTGCCCCAGGTCGAGGCGCTGCTGGCGGAGGATCGATTGCGGCCGGCCTTCTTGTTCGATCGCGTGAAGACCCGGCGCGTGCGCGCGGAGGAGATGGCGGAGGTCGATCCGTTGCTGCTGACGCTGCGCAATCTCAACACGCGCGAGGATTACGAGCAGGCGCTGCGCGGGCAGCCCTGAAGGGCTGCGCTACGTCGTCACCGGCGTCGTCACGGGCCGCCCTAAAAGCGCTGCGCTACGTCGTCACGCGCCTCGTTGGCGGTGATATTCGGTGACCAGCGTGGCGAGCTGCTCGCGCGTGAGCCTGGCGGCCGGATCGTTCGGCAGCGCGGTGTCGAGGAAGCGATCGGGCAGCGTGTCCTCATCGGGCGTCCAGCCGGCGAGCAGGTTGAACTCCCGCTTTGCGCCGACGACGCGCCGCGCGGTTGCGCGCAGCTCGCCGGCGGTTACGTCCCACCCGGTCACCAGCTGCAGCATGGTCGCCGCCTCGGCGTAGAAATCGTCGAACACGCCCCGCAGGAACTTGCAGAGGATCAACGAGTCCATGATCGCGGCCTTGTCCTCGCTCTCGATCGCGTGGCGGACCGCGTCGAGCGTCGCGTGCCGGCGATCGACCTTGTCGGAGAAGTCGACCTCGTAGGCGCCGCTGCGGTTGTGGTCGGCGCCGCGCGCGCCGACCGCGAAGCCGAGCGCCATCGTCTGCAGGGCTCTTGGCTCGTAGCCCGGGATCTCCAGGCCCTTCACCTGCGGCGCGAACGCCAGGCTGTCGTGCCCGATGACGGCCGCCGCGCGCCGGCTGCCTTCGGCGAGCAGATCGCCGACGCCGTCACGGCTGCCAATCGATTCGATCGCGCGCAGGAGCGCGTCGCCGCTCCCGAAGGTCAGCCACGGCGCGTCGAGCCAGCCGCGCTCGACGCACTCCATCGCGAACGCAATCGTGCCGCCGGCGCTGATCGTGTCGAGCCCGAGCTCGTCGCAGCGCTGCGCCGCGCGCAGCACGGCGTCGGGATCGCCGACGCCGCAGAGCGGCCCGAGCGCGAACAGGCTTTCGTACTCGAGCCGGACCCCGCCGCCGTCGCCGGTGGCGTAGATGTGCTCGCAGCCGATCGTGCATGCCGCGCAGCTGGCGCGCGTCCGCGCGCGGGTCGCGCGGATGGATTCGGGCGCGATGTCGCCGGCCGCGTCGAATGTTCCGCTCTGGAAGTTACGCGTCGGCAGGACGCCGAGACGATTGAACGTCAGGAGATTGGCGGCCGTGCCGAGCTCCCGGTACTTCGCCGTCGCCGGCCCGAACGATCGCGCCGACAGCTCGCGGCTGTATTCGGCGAGGCGCGCAGCGTCCGCCCACTCGGCCCGCGCGGTCCCGCGAACGGCGATCGCCTTGATGTTCTTGCTGCCCAGCACGGCGCCGCTGCCGCCGCGGCCGGCGTGACGGCCGTCGTGCGAGATCGTCGCGTAGCGGACGCCGCGCTCGCCGGCGGGGCCGATCGACGCGATCCGATAGCCGGCGCCCAGCCGTGCCGCCAGCGCCGCCTCGGTGTCGCGGCAGCTCGCGCCGCGCAGGTCCTCCGCCGCCTCGAGCCGTACCTCTCCATCGTCGACGACGAGCACCGACAGCGCAGGCGCGCGCCCGACGATGACGAGCGCGTCGGCGCCGCAGCGCTTGCCGGCGATGGCGAAGCCGCTGCCGGCGAGCGCATCGTTGATGCGGTCGGTCAGCGGGCTCTTGCTGACGACGGCGAACTTGGCGGAGGTGGTGAGAGGGCTGCCGACGAGCGGGCTGAACGCGAAGATCAGCGGCGCCCCTGGCGCCAGCGGATCGCCGCCGGGATCGCCCTCATCGAGCAGCAGGCGCACGCCGAGGCCGCTGCCGCCGATGAACTGCCGCAGCGTCGCGTCGGCAAGCGGCATCCACCCGGCGCGCCCGTCCGAGACATCGATTCGCAGGTAGCGGCCGTGATACCCACTCTGCATCAGTGCACTTGTCTCAGTAGCCAGTAGCCAGTAGCCAGTAGCCAGTAGCCAGTGGCAGTCGGCAGTAGCCAGTGGCCAGTAGCCGGTCGCCAGTAGTGAATTGCCGGTCGTCAGTGGCCAGCCGTTGGTAGCCAATCGCGACTGCCACTGGCCACTGGCGACTGGTTCCTGGTTCTCTGTTTAGCCGCCGGCGTCAGCGGACAGAATGAGCACGCAGTCGTCGTCTCGCAGCGCGGTGCGCGGATCGGTGACGAAGCGATCGCCGTTGACGTTGGCGGCAAACGAGGGATGCAGCCGGCCGCCGCGGACGAGGTCGCCGAATGCCGGAAAGCGCGACGCGAGCGCGTCGAGCAATTGGCCGAGCGTGTCGGCGTCGACGTCGATCTCGGCGACGCCCGCCCGCTCGCGTGGAAGACCGAGGAACTCGACCCGCATCGTGCCCGATTCGAAATGTTAGCATGGCGCTCTCAGGTCGATGGCGCAGGCCCAACCACCGAACACGCGCACTCGCAAGCGCGCAGCGCCGAAAGGGCGCCGCGTCGATCCGGCGGCGCTAGCCGACGTGGTGGCGCTGCTCGGCGATCGACCGCGCCGCCGCGACCTGCTGATCGAATACCTGCATCTCATCCAGGATCGATACGGCTATCTCTCGGCGGCGCACCTGGCGGCGCTGGCGGCCGAGATGCGGATGGCGATGGCGGAAGTGTTCGAGGTCGCGACCTTCTACCATCACTTCGACGTCGTCAAGGAAGGCGAGACGCCACCGCCGGCCATCACCGTGCGCGTCTGCGAATCGATTGCGTGCGAGCTGGCCGGTTCGCACGCGCTCGTCGAGCGCCTGCGGACGCAGTACGGCGACCGCGTCCGCGTCGTGCCGGCGCCCTGCGTCGGCCGCTGCGACACGGCGCCGGTCGCGGTCGTCGGGCAGAACCCGGTGCCGCACGCGGACGCGGCGAAGATCGAAACGCTCGTGGCCTCGCGCGCGCTCACGCATCCGGCGCGAAATGGCGGCGCCGCGCATCCTGATCTCGACCTCGTCACGCCAGGCCACATCGATTACGACGCCTATCGCGCCGCCGGCGGCTACCAGCTGGCGAAAGCCTGCGCCGCGGGCGAGCGGCCGCGCGAGGCGATTATCGCGGCGATGGAGGATTCCGGCCTGCGAGGTCTCGGCGGGGCCGGGTTCCCGGTCGGACGGAAATGGAAAATCGTCGCCGCGGAGCCCGAGCCGAGGTTGATGGCCATCAACATCGACGAGGGCGAGCCGGGGACATTCAAGGATCGCTACTACCTCGAGCGCGATCCGCATCGCTTTCTCGAGGGCGCGCTGGTGGCGGCCTCGGCAGTCGGCATCGCCGCGATCTACATCTACCTGCGCGACGAGTATCACGGCTGCCGCGCGATTCTGGAGCGCGAGATCGCGGCGCTCACCGCCGATCCGCCGTTCGCCATCCCGCCGATCCACCTGCGTCGCGGCGCCGGCGCCTACATCTGCGGCGAGGAGTCGGCGATGGTCGAGTCGATCGAAGGGAAGCGCGGCGAGCCGCGGCTGCGTCCGCCCTATCTCGCGCAGGTCGGCCTCTTCAACCGGCCGACGCTCGAGCACAACATGGAATCGCTGCACTGGGTCCGCGACATCGTCGAGAAAGGGCCGGCGTGGTTCAGCGGCCACGGCCGGCACGGACGAAAAGGGCTGCGCTCGTTCTCGGTCAGCGGCCGCGTCAGCAAACCCGGCATGCATGTGGCGCCGGCCGGGATCACCGTCAACGAGCTGATCCAGGAATACTGCGGCGGCATGCTCGAGGGGCATCGCTTCCGCGCCTACCTGCCGGGCGGCGCGTCGGGCGGCATCCTGCCGGCGTCGATGGGTGACATCCCGCTCGACTTCGACACGCTCAACCAGTACGGCTGCTTCATCGGGTCGGCGGCCATCGTCGTGCTGTCGGATCAGGATCGGGTGCCCGACGCGGCGCGCAACCTGATGAAGTTCTTCTCCGAGGAGTCGTGCGGACAGTGCACGCCGTGCCGTGTCGGTACGGTCAAGGCGCTCGCGTTGATGCGTCACGCGGTCTGGGACGAGGGGCTCCTGAAGGAGCTGTCGCAGACGATGGTCGATGCCTCGATCTGCGGGCTCGGGCAGGCGGCGCCCAACCCGGTGCTGTCGGTGCTCAAATTTTTTCCGGAGACGGTGAAGTAGGGGAGCGGTGGCTGTCGAACCTTCGACCCGTCGTGCGGACGCGGCCGCGGCGCCGATCGCGTTCACGCTGAACGGCCGCGCCGTCACCGGCCGCGCCGGCGAGAGCCTGATCGAGGCGGCGTCGCGGTACGGTGTCGAGGTGCCGCGGCTCTGCTACAAGCCGGGGATGCGCGCCGACGGCAACTGCCGCGCGTGCATGGTCGAGATCAAGGGGGAGCGCGTGCTCGCGCCCTCGTGCTGTCGCTTCCCGGCCGACGGGATGGTGGTGACGACCGACAGCCCGCGCGCCCTGGCCAGCCAGCGGATGGTCGTCGAGCTGCTGCTGTCAGACGTGGCCGAGGCGATCTATACCCGTCACTCCGAGCTGGATGACTGGGCCGCCAGGCTGGGGGTAGGCAAGCCGCGGTTCGCGCCGCGCGTCCAGCCGCCGGCGGATCCGTCGCACCCGGCGATTGCCGTGCACCTGGACGCCTGCATCCAGTGCGGCCGCTGCGTGCGCGCCTGCCGCGAAGAACAGGTGAACGATGTCATCGGCTATGCCTTCCGCGCCGGCGAGTCGAAGATCGTCTTCGACTTCGACGACCCGATGGGGGATTCAACCTGTGTCGCCTGCGGCGAGTGCGTCCAGGCGTGCCCGACCGGCGCGCTGATGCCGGCGCGCGACGTGGGCCTCGTCGCCGCCGACCGGCAGATCGAATCGGTCTGTCCGTACTGCGGCGTCGGCTGCCAGCTCACCTATCACGTCAAGGACAACGCGATCCTGTTCGTGCAGGGTAAAGACGGGCCGTCGAACTCGAGCCGGTTATGCGTCAAGGGACGCTACGGGTTCGACTACATCCAGCACCCGCATCGCCTTACCGTGCCGCTGTTGCGCAAACCGGGCATCCCCAAGCACAAGGACTTCGTCGTCGATCCGAACGACTGGCGGAGTGTCTTTCGGGAAGCAAGCTGGGACGAGGCGCTCGAGTTCGCCGCCGAGGGCCTGCGCCGCATCCGCGACACGCACGGCAAGCGGGCGCTCGCCGGGTTCGGCTCGGCGAAGGGCACCAACGAGGAGGCTTATCTTTTTCAGAAGCTCGTTCGCACCGGCTTCGGCTCGAACAACGTCGACCACTGCACCCGGTTGTGCCACGCCTCGAGCGTCGCGGCGCTGATGGAAGGGATCAACTCCGGCGCGGTGTCGAACCCGGTGCGCGACGTCGCGAAGGCCGACGTGATCTTCGTCATCGGCGCCAACCCCACCGTCAACCACCCGGTCGCGGCCACCTGGATGAAGAACGCCGCCAGGGCGGGCGCCAGGCTGATCGTCGCCGATCCGAGGCGCAGCGATCTGGCGCGGCACGCGACCTACTACCTGCAGTTCCATCCCGACACCGACGTGGCGCTCCTCAACGCGATGCTGTACGTCATCGTCGAGGAAGGGCTCGCCGACCAGGCGTTCATCCGCGATCGCACGTCGGGCTACGAGGCGCTGGTCGAGAACGTGAAGAAGTTCGCGCCGGAAACGGTGGCGCCGATCTGCGGCATCGGCGCGGAGACGATCCGCGCGGTCGCGCGGCTCTACGCCACCTCGAAGGCGTCGATCATCATGTGGGGCATGGGGATCTCGCAGCACATTCACGGCACCGACAACGCGCGCTGCCTGATTGCGCTGGCGCTCTCCACCGGCCAGATCGGCAAGCCGGGCTCGGGGCTGCACCCGCTGCGCGGCCAGAACAACGTGCAGGGCGCCTCCGACTCCGGGCTGATCCCGATGTTCTACCCGGACTACCAGCGCGTCGGCGCGCCAGAGGCGAGGCAGCGCTTCGAAGCGTTGTGGAAGACGACGCTCGATCCGGATCCGGGGCTGACCGTGGTGGAAATCATGAATGCCGCGAGGAAGCGCGACATCCGCGGCATGTACATCATGGGCGAGAACCCGGCGATGTCGGACCCCGACGTCGATCACGCGCGCGAGGCGATTGCGGCGCTCGACCACCTCGTCGTTCAGGAGATCTTTCTCACCGAGACCGCCTACCTCGCCGACGTCGTGCTGCCGGCCACCGCATGGCCCGAGAAAAACGGCACGGTCACCAATACCGATCGCATGGTCCAGCTCGGTCGGCAGGCGATTGAGCCACCGGGCGATGCGCGCGGCGACCTGTGGATCATCAACGAGCTGGCGCGCCGGATCGGCCTCGACTGGCGCTACGCGCACCCGCGCGAGGTGTTCGAGGAGATGCGCGCGTGCATGGACTCGATTGCCGGCATCACCTGGGATCGGCTGGAGCGTGAATCGTCGGTCACCTATCCGTGCCGCGCCGAGGGCGATCCCGGACAACCCGTGGTGTTCGTCGACGATTTCCCGACCCCGTCGGGCCGCGCGCGCTTCGTGCCGGCGGACCTGATCCCCGCGGCCGAGCGCCCGGACGCGCAGTATCCGATGGTGCTCATTACCGGGCGGCAGCTCGAACACTGGCACACCGGTGCGATGACGCGGCGCGCCTCGGTACTCGATCGGCTCGAGCCGGAACCGGTCGCGTCGCTGCACCCGCTCGACCTCGCGCAGCTTCGCGTCGAGCCCGGCGACACGCTGACCATCGCCTCGCGCCGCGGCGAGATCACCCTCTATGCCCGCGCCGACGAGGGGACGCCCCGCGGCGCGGTGTTCGTGCCGTTCTGCTATTACGAGGCCGCCGCCAACAAGCTCACCAACCCCGTGCTCGACCCGTTCGGCAAGATCCCCGAGTTCAAGTACTGCGCCGTCCGGGTGACGAAAGGCGGAGCGCTGCCGGTTCGCCTTAGCTTCGGTGGCGGAACGCTGCTGCCGCACACCGACTGACCCCTTCACATTTTATTTTTGTGGTTGGCGGGCGCAGATGAGTTGGTTACAATCTGCGGCCGACCGCTCACGAATTCACTTTAAGCGACACGATGATGTCGGGTCGGAGATCCGGCCTTACCGCCCTGTTTGCCCGCCACAGGAGTGGCGACGGCGACGCGCTCGGCGACATCGTTGCCCTTCTGTACTCTGAGCTGCATACGCTCGCCGCCCGGCGGATGCGCGGCGAAGCCAGGTCGCACACCCTTCAACCGACCGCGCTCGTCAACGAAGCCTACTTGCGGTTGATGCGCGGCGGCTCCAGCGCCATCAACGACCGCACGCATTTCTTCGCCCTCGCGGCCCGCGCGATGCGGCACGTGCTGGTCGACTACGCGCGGCAGCGGCGTTCGGCGAAGCGCGGCGGCGAGTGGCAGCGCGTCACCCTCGACCTCGCGCCGGGACGCGAGGCGATCGACGTCGACGTGCTGGCGCTCGACGAGGCGCTGACCGAGCTCTCGACCCTCGACGAGCGCGCTGCCAGCGTCGTCGAGCTGCGGTTCTTCGGCGGGTATACCGACGACGAAGTCTGCGAGATCCTCGACCAGAAGCTGCCCACCGTCCGCCGCGACTGGGTCTTCGCGCGCACGTTCCTCAAGACCCGCCTGGCGCCCTTCGACACCGGTCGACGTGCCGCTCAGGGCAGGCCGGCCGCACGTTGATGACCCCCGAGGACTATCTCCGCGTCCGCGAGGTGTTCGACCGCGCCATGGCGCTCCCGGTCGCGGAGCGGCGCCGCTTCGTCGACGCGCATTCGCCGGCTGGCGATCCGATGCGCACCGAACTCCTGGCGATGGTCGAAGCCGGCGACGACAGCGCGTTTCTGGCCACCGCCGTCACCGCCGGCGTCTTCGACGAACTGCCGGCACCTGCCGACACGCCGGCGCAGATCGGCAAGTACAAGATCCTCCGCGTTCTCGGCCGCGGCGGAATGGGCGTCGTCTACCTCGCGCTGCGCAACGACGATGCGTTCCGCAAGATCGTGGCGCTGAAGGTGATCGGCGACTCGCTCGACCCGGGCGACGCCGCGCATGTCGAGCGCTTCAAGCGCGAGCGGCAGATCCTGGCCGCGCTCGACCATCCCAACATCGCCCGCATCCTCGACGGCGGCAACACCGACGAGGGTCGGCCGTTCTACGTGATGGAGTACGTGGCCGGCGCGCCGATCGACGAGTACTGCCGGCGGATGAACACCGACGTGCCGACGCGCGTCCGGATGATGGCGCAGGCGTGCGACGCGATCGAGTACCTGCACAACAACGCCGTCGCCCACCGCGACGTCAAGCCGCAGAACATCCTGGTGACGCTCGACGGCCGCGTGAAGCTGGTCGACTTCGGCATCGCGCGGGTCGAAGCGGCCGGCGCGCTGCTCAACGCCGTCTCGTCGGGCGGCCAGCCGACGCTGATCATGACGCCGGGCTACGCCAGCCCGGAGCAGATCTCCGGCGATGTCTCGGGCAAGAGCGGCGACATCTATTCGATCGCCGTCGTCTTGTATCAGCTGCTCACCGGCAAGCTGCCGTATGCGGACGCCGAGGGGCGGCCCGATCTGCGCGCCCAGTTGTCGGGAGAGGCGCCCGAGCCGCCCAGCCACGACCTGACGAAAGGCGTCCGGCGCACCGCGGCGCAGGCCGAGCCGCTCAAGGTCAGTTATCCCGACCTCGATCAGGTCGTCCTGACCGCGCTGGAGCGCGATCCGCTGCAGCGCTACGCCACCGTCCAGTTGTTCGCCGACGACCTGCGGCGCTGCCTCGACGGCCGTCCGATCGCGGTGCGTTCGTCCAGCCCGATTTATACGTTTAGAAAATTCGTGGGACGCAACCGGCTCGCGGCGGCTGCGATCGCGCTCGCCCTGGTCGCGGCCAGCGGGGCGACCGCGCTGGCGATCTCGGCGCGCATGGAGCGGATCGCGCTGCAGGCCAAGGAGTCGGAGCTCGAACGGTTCATCGGCCTGCTCGATCGCAAGGTGCAGCGCTGGCAGGAGCCGGAGCAGCGGGTGTCGCCGGCCGAGAAAGTCGCCGATGTGCAGGCGGCGAACCAGGTGATGGCCTCGGATTCGGTGCGCACGCTGTCGGAGCGCGCGCCCGACCCGTTGCGCGTGAAGCAGCTGGTCAACGATCTGCGCCGGGTGCTCGAGCGCGCCGACAGCATCTCGTCCGATCACCGCGCGGTGCGCAAGGAGATCGCGCTGGCGCTCAGGCAGATCGGCGACTTCGAGAACCACGCCCCGCTTGCGCAGATCGCCGACAAGCAGGGCGCCGCGGCCTCGTATCGGCGCGCGGCGCGAATCGTGTCAGAGATCGGCGCGGCCGAACGGCCGTGGGCCAACCAGCAGCTGTCAGAGCTGTCGGCGCTTCTGGCTGGTCTGGGCGCGCCCGCGGATCCCGCGGCGGCCGTCTTGTCGGCCTTGCCCGAGGCGCCGGCCGCGGCGGTCGAGCCGCCGGCACGCGCGCCGGCGACCGCGCGCGCGGTTTCAACCGCCAGCGCACCGCCGCCGCCAGCGCCTGCACCAGGCGCCGATGTCGACCCGGCGCTGCGCGCCGAGCTGGTGCAGCGGCTCCGGAGCGTCACCAACGACGCGCAGCGCGCGCGGCGAAGCGTCGAGCAGCTGCAGGCGTCGCTCGCCAGCCAGGGTCAGGCGCTGCGGCCCGATATCGCGACCGCCCTCGGCAACGCCGACGGGCTCATCGACGATGCGCGGGCGGCGCTCGACGCCAACGATTTGACGGCTGCCGACGATCTCTTGCGGCAGGCGGGATCCCATCTCCGGAAGGTGTTTCAGGCGGTCGGCGGCTAGCCGCGACTGCGGGCAACGGACCAGTGATCAGAACCACGCCGGTTTTTCGCTTTTCCAGGTGACAACGTTTTGGAGGTGTGACGTGAGACCATCAGCGGCATCCTGCGTCGTATACGGGTTGGCGGCGTTCCTCCTCGCTTCCGGTGCGTCGGCGCAGACGGCGCCGAAGCCGGCGCCGCCCGCAGCGCCCACATCGCTCGTCGCGCCGAAACCGGCCGCGGCGCCACGAGCCCCGAGCGGCGTCGACACGGTGATCGCGCTCGTCAAGGGCGGCATGTCCGAGGCGCTGGTGGTCCGCACGCTGCAGCGTGAAGGCAAGACCTACACGCTGTCGACCGCCGATCTGCTCAAGCTCCAGAGCGCCGGCGTCAGCGAAGCGATCATCCACGCGATGACCGAGCCGGGCTCCGCCGCCGCGGCGGCGCCGGCAGCGGCGAGGACCCCGGCCGTGGTGACTGCCGCAGCCGAAGTCCCCGCGGTGGCCCACGGGGCCGCGACCGCGTTTCCCCCGGATCTCGCCGACGTCCCGTCGGCCAGAAAGCGCCGGCTGGCGGTGCGCCCGTTCGACTATTCGACGGTCACGACCTGGGTCAACTTCTGGTTCAACAACAACGTCAACATCGGCGAGGGTATCCGCGCGATGCTGACGGTGCGCATGGACCAGTCGAAGAACATCACGCTGCTCGAGCGCACCAACATCCAGGACGTGATGAAGGAGCAGGATTTCGGCGCGTCGAACCGCGTCAAGAAGGGCACCAACGCGCGCGTCGGCCAGCTGTCGGGCGCGGACGCGATGCTCTACGGCGACATCGTGATCTTCGGCCGTGACGACACCACCAAGCACAAGGGCCTCGGCGCGGCGATCGGCCGGTTCAACCCGGTGGCCGGCGCGGTGGTGACGATGAACAAGGAAGAGAAGGCGGTGGTCGGCATCAACCTGCGCCTGGTCGACACCGAGACCGGCGAGGTGATCGAGACGGCCGAGGCGCGCGGCGAGTCGTCGCGAAAAAGCAAGGACTACGGCGCCATCCTCGGCGTCAGCAGCGTCGGCGTCGGCGGCGCCGGCGCCAGCATGACCAGCTCGAATTTCCAGCAGACGATCATCGGCGAGGCGACGTCGAACGCGGTGACCAAGATCGTCGAGTTCCTCGAAGCCAGGATCCCGCAGCTGCCGGCCAAGCCGCGCGACATCGAGGGGCGCGTGGCGACAGTGGGCACCGGCACGATCGTGCTGAACGTCGGCAGCCAGGACGGCGTGCTGCGCGGCGACCGGTTCGAGATCCTCCAGATCAACGGCGAGATCAAGGACCCGACGACCAAGGAAGTGATCGACGTCGACGCCGTCAAGATTGGCGAGTTCGTCGCCGACGGCGTGCGCGAGAAGACGGTCAGCGGTGCCTACGGCGGCCAGCCGTTGTCGGCGCCGTACGTCAGCGTCTCGGGAAAAGGCTACGCCGCGCGGCTGATGTCGAAGTAGCCACCGTGTGACCGGCTGGGAGGGCGTCATGATGCGAACCGTTGTCGTCGCGCTGGTTGTCGGCGTGCTGGTGGCCGCCGGGGCGCCCGTGGTCGCGCAGCAGCGCGGCGCCTCGCCGAACCCGCAGGTGGTGCTGCGGCGAGATCTCGACGCGATGAACGGCCGCCCCGGCGCAGTCCGACTGACGCCGAGGGAAGCGGCTGCCAACGCGCAGAGGCTGTCGCTCGGATACCGGTCGCTCATCCCGATCGTCGGCGGCTTCGGGCCGGCCGACTACGCGCTCAACCGCGTGCTGGCGCAGCAGTCGCTGGCGTGGCTGGCGCGCACGGGCGTCTGGTATATGAACGATCCCCTGGCGGCGCGCGCGTATCTCGACGCCTACGACACCATCGGCGGGTTCTATCGCGACAACGGGCGGTTCTATGCGCCGGGCGCCTACGTCGCTTACGCGGGCGGCGCGCGCCTCGCGCGGCGGCTGATGCTCGGCACGCCCTACGACTGGTCGCAGCGCGAGCTCGAACGCTATGCGCTCGCGTACGGCACGATGGCCGCGCTCGACGGCCGATACATCGGGCGCTGGGAGACGCCGCAGGATCTGCCGGCGGACGCGCCGCCGCCGGCGCAGGCGCCGATGGCCTTGAAGCCGCTCGAGCTGCCGACTATCGATCAAGCGTCGCTGACACCCGCGCAGCGCGAGGCGTGGGTGGAAGTCCGCGGGCGGTTCCGCTCGGTTGCGTCGCAGGTGCACGCGGCCCGGCTGCTGCTCGACGAGCTGGCCGCGCGGCTGCAGCAGCAGCGGCTCACGCTGCATCCGGCGAACGCCGCCTCGGCGTTGAAGATGCAGGGCTTTCTCGAGGATGCGGCCGATCTCATCGAGTCGAAAGAATTCGAGATGGCGACCGACGCGCTGCGGCGGGCCGAGTACGAGCGCGGCCGGTTGAAGGGCGTGACCGGCCAGTAGCGCGGACACGACGATCGCGTGGCGATCTCGCATGCGGCGACGCGCACTCTCGCCGCATGCGAAACCGCTCGCCGGTGTCTACGCGAAGGTGTCCGCCAATAGATTGCTGAACCACCCGCCCATGTCTTCGAAATGGCCGCGCGTCGCCGCCGCGGCTTCAGTTGGCGCACCACCGACCGCGACCATCGTCCTCGACACCGCATCGTAGCGGTAGACCGCCGACAACCAGCCCGCGGTCTCGAAGGTGATCGGGCTGAAGATGGTGGAGTTGGTCATCGGGTCCGGGTCCGGCAGATCGCCCCGCAGCATCCGCGTGATCGCATCCGCGCACACCTTCGCTTGCGCGTTGCCGACGTGCCCGCCTTTCGGCATCGTCGTCGACGCCGAGTCGCCGAGCACGTGCACGTTGACCGCGGCGGTCGACTGGTAGCTGAGGACGTCGACGCCCGCGTAGCGGCCGCCGTTGGCGTTGTTCAACCCGGTGTCGGTGATGATCCGGCCGGCGCGCTGCGGCGGGATGGCGTTGATCACGTCGGCTCTGATCAGGCCGGCGCTGGTGTTCAGCGTCCGGGAGGCGGCATCGATGCTGTTGAGCACGACCCCGGGGCGGTACTCGATCACGCCGGCATGGGTCACCTGGAACGCGCGCGTGTAGGTGGCCTTTTCCGCCAGGATGTCGGCGTTAGCGTCCAGGATCAGCACCCGCGATCCCGGTTTGTTTCGCTTGAGATAGTCGGCGACGATGCAGGCGCGGTCGTAGGGCGCGGCGGTGGCGCGGAACGGCGGCGTCGGGATGGTGATGACGAACAGGCCACCCGTGGGCATCGCGCGGATCTGATCGCGCAGGATCTCGGTCTGCGGTCCCGCCTTCCAGGCGTGCACGACCGCCGCCTGCGCTTCAAGCGATTCCAGCCCCGGAATCGTCCCGAACTCGACGCCCGGCGCGACGATGACCTTGTCGAACGCGAACTCGCGTCCATCGGCGGTGCGCACCCGCTGCCCGATGGGATCGATGCCGGAGACCTCGCCCTGCACCACGTTGACGCCGTAGTTCTGGGCGAGCGCCGCGTAGGTGAATCGCTGATTGCCGAGGGTGCGGCTGCCGTTGAGGATGAGATTGCTGAGGATGCAGGTGTAGTACTGAGGGTCGCGCTCGATGAGCGTCACCTGGACGCCGGTGCCTCCCCAGAGGCGGAGATACTTCGCGGCCGTGGCGCCCGCCATGCCGCCGCCCACCACCACGACGCGGCCGTTGGCGCCGGTGTTGGCGGGCACGCGCGGCCGCGGGTCGTCGTGGCTGGAGATGATCTCGGGCAGCGCGAAGCCGAGCGCGCCGGCGCCGAGGTACTGGGCGAATTTGCGACGATTCATCATAAAGTCCTCTCAGACTTCGAATGGTTCCATTCGAGGTTCGAACTGCGAACTCTGACCACGCTCATCAGTGCGGCTGCCGCGAGAAGTAGTCCGCGATCAGCCGCAGCTGCGCGTCGGTGTAACCGCGCGCCTGAACGTGCATCACGCTGCGCGTGATTGGTTCAGCTCTCAGTTCGAGCAGGTCTCTATAGATGTCGTCGGCGTTCCGATCCGCGAGCCGCCGGATCTCGCCCAGCGCATTGCCGTTCGTGTTGTGGCACTGGAAACAGTTGGAGGCGAGCAGGCGCCCCGGGTGCGGCGGCGGACTGCTCTGACCGAAGAGGACCGGCGCCAGGCCGATGAGCGCCGTCAGGACGAAAATCTGCACTCCACGCATAGGGGTCTCCTTCTGCAGGGGCGCGACTTGCGCGGGGTTACCGGGTTGGGAAGTGAAGCGCGTCAGTCACGTCGTGGTTGGGACAAACGCCCGCGTCGGCGCGCAAGCGTCGTGCCGCGGCGTGAGATATGAGGATGTCGTTGCGCGCGAGCAGGTTGGCTCAATCGCCGGCGCGGACGCCGCCGCGTGCACGGCGTGGTCCGTGTATGTTCGGCGGGGTACGGTCGTGAAGGTTACACTGAAGCGCCATGCTGCCCGTGGAGCGCGAGTTGGCCGCGCTGAAGTTCATCGACGGCCTGTCGGCGCATCTGAAGGAGGTGCGCGAACCGCACAAGGCGTTGCGGCATGCGCTGCGGGATACGCGCGAATTCTTCCGCGCCTCCGGCGGCTGCATCGCCACGCTTCGGCCCGGACTGCCTGAAGCCGAACTGTTGTTCACGCTGCCCAAGCACACCGCCTGGGACCGGCGGGTGCTGACGCGCTTCATCCGCCACACCAACCCGCCGCTGCAGCGCGACATGCTCATCGGTTCGGTCCGCCGCCGCGGCGGCGCCTGGGGCGCCATCGCCCTGCTCGCTCCCGGCCGCGACTTCGACCGCGAGGATCGGCGCCTGATGGCGCGGGTCGCGGCGGTGCTCTCCGAAGCCGTGCACCGGATCGATCGCGACCGCCTGCTCGGGGTTCGCGACCGCATCGACCGGAAGATCATGGAGCAGATCCAGCCGAAGGACCTCTTCTATCAAATCCTCGACGGCATCCGGTCGCTCACCCTCTACGACCACTCGTCGGCGCTGCTGATTCGCGAGGAGGACGAACCGTCGCTCCGCGTCGTCGCCGAGCAGATCGCCTGGACCAAGGCGAAGAGCGAGCGGATCGGCCTGCGCATCCCGATCACCGACGACGCGGCGGCGCTGCTGCAGGCGGAGCGGATCTATGGCTTCGATCGCCGCGGCGAGGGCTGGCGCGAGTGGAGCGATCGGCCGGCGGCCGGGCTGGCGGCGCTGCTCGACTACAACGACCTCGGCGCAGGCGACGCGCCGGCGGTGCGCGAGGGGTCGATGTTGTGCGCGCCGCTGGTGACGCGTGACAGCCTGGTCGGCGTCCTGAAGATTGCGGCGCGCTACCCGGAGCAGCTGAAGCCGTTCGACGCCGAGCTGGTCGAGCATTTCCGATCGCAGGCGGCGATTGCGATCCAGAACCTGCACCGCACCGAGTCGCTGCGCGCGCGCGTGGTGACGGCCGAGCGCAAGCACGCGATGGCGGATCTGGCGCGCAGCGTCTCGCACGATGTCAACAACGCGCTCGGCTCGATGCTGCCGCTGGTGCAGCAGATGCAGGTCGACCTCCAGGAGGGCGTGCTGGCGCCGGCGGCGTTTGCCGAGGATCTCGAGCACGTCCAGAAGTCGCTGCAGGTCTGCCGCCGCATCTTCGGCGGCATGCTGACCTTCTCGCGCAACGCCGCGCGCGGCAGCGGCTACGCGCAAGTGCGGCGCGCCATCGAGACGGCTTCGGCCATCCTGAAGTACGGCATGAGCCGCAGCGCGATCGAGTTGCAGGTCAACGTCCCCGACGACCTGCCGGAGGTCGCGTGCAGCCAGACCGACCTCGAGCAGGTGTTCCTCAACCTGCTGACCAACGCGCGCGAGGCGACGCCGCACGGCGGGCGGATTGCGGTCGCCGTGCACGCGATCGACGGGATGGTCGAGATCTCGATTGCCGACACCGGCTGCGGCATCGCCGCGGAAAACCTGCCGCGGGTGCTGGAGCCGTTCTTCACCACCAAGCCGCACGGCAGCGGCCTCGGCCTGTCGATCTGCCGCTCGGTGCTGTGGCAGGTCGACGGCACGCTGCGCATCCACAGCGCGCCCGGCGGCGGCACCGACGTGCGTGTGGTCGTGCCGCAGGCGGCGGCGCAGCCGCAGCGCCAGTGGTCGTGAGATCGGCGCGCATCCTCGTCGTCGACGACGAGCCGGGCATGCTGCGGGCGGTGGAGCGCGTGCTGAGCGGCGCGTATCAGGTGCGCGGCACGCGGCTGTCGCGCGAGGCGCTCGCCATCGCCAGCGAGTTCCAGCCGGAGCTGGCGATTGTCGACATCCGCATGCCCGATCTCGACGGCTTCGAGCTGATGGCGCAGCTGAAGGCGCGCTTCCCGGCGCTCGACGTCATCCTGATGACCGGCAGCGTCGACGATCTCGACGAGAA
>Ga0134122_10000597_pt1 | contig 24741 bp, 23 predicted proteins | sample KB302_FD_96461 | JGI IMG/M metagenome (GOLD analysis project Ga0134122, IMG submission 96461) | Terrestrial soil microbial communities without Nitrogen fertilizer from Kellogg Biological Station, Michigan, USA - KB3-0-2 | ecosystem: Environmental > Terrestrial > Soil > Unclassified ...
ACGTAATCGTCGACGTTCTTGGCGAGCACGTCCATTGGCACGTTGCCGCCTTTGACCACCGCGTCGTCGAAGGCTCGCAAATCATATTTCCCGCCGAGGGCCGCCTTGGCGCGGTCGCGCAGGCGGTTGATGGTCGAATGGCCGACCTTGTAGCCGCACGCCTGGCCCGGCCAGCTGCAATAGCGGTCGACCTCGGACGCCACCTCCATCGGGTTGGAGCCGTTGACGTTGACGAAGAAGTCGACGCCCTGCTGGCGGGTCCAGCGCTTGGCGTGCAGGCCTGAGTCGACCACCAGCCGGCAGGCGCGGAAGGCGATCGACTGGAGGTAGCCGAGCTCAAGCGCGGGCTGGCCCCGGTAAAGGCCGAGCTCGTCGACCAGCTGCTCGGCGTAGAGCGCCCAGCCTTCCGAATAAGCGTTGAACGCCAGCATCGTGCGGACCAGCGGCAGCTTGTTGGCATATTCGCCCTGCCACACGTGGCCCGGGATCGCCTCGTGAGCGGCGAGGTCGGGCAGGCTGTACTTGCTGTGCAGGCTGGTGTCGCGGAGGTTGATCCAGAATTTGCCGGGAATCTTGCCGTCGATCGAGCCGGCGCCGCCATAGGCGCCGGGCGCGCCGGGCTCCTCTTCGGGCGGCATGCGCTTCACCTCGAGATGGCCGGGAACGAGCGTGTTGAAGGCGCGCGGCAGCTGGGCGCGAACCAGCTTAATGCGCTCCTGGATATAGGCCATGATCTCGGCCCGGCCCTGGTCGCCCGCGCTGAACTTGTAGGCCGGGTCCCTGGCCAGCGCCTGCATCCGCTCGCCGACCGAACCCTGGGTGTAGCCGAGCCCCTTGAGCAGCGGGTCCATGCGCCCGTGCAGCTCCTTGAGCTGCTCCTGGCCCATCGCGTGGACCTCGTCGGGCGACATGCTGGTGGTGGTCGAGGCCTTGAGCGCCCAGGCGTAGTAATCGGCCCCGTGCGGCCGCGACCACATGCCGGGGACGTCGGTCGCCGAGGCGCGCTCGGCCTGGAGCTCGGCGATCTGCCGTTCGAGCGCCGGCGCGACCTGCTGTTGGGCAATGCCCCTGGCCTTCGCTTCCCAAATGTCAGAGAAACCCGACATCGGATGCACGATGTTCTTCGCGGCGGTCCGCCGGACCAAGCTCTCGACCAGGCCATCGCCCGCGTGCGCATTCTTCGCCGCCAGCGTCAGCTGGTCGATCGCCTTGTCGATCAGGAAGCTGGGCGGGACGAGGCCCTTGGCGCGCGCCGCCTTCATCCGCTCGAGCTCGCCGTCGAGCTGCGCCGGATATTGGGCGAGGCGGGTGAGATAGGCGTCCGCGTCCGCCGCCGTTTCGATCACATGGTCGGTGTCGAGGAACTTGGGCGTGTCGAGATAGGCGCCGACGTTCTGGATCACGACATAGGGCGTGTTGCGCCAGCCGCCGACGGCGACGTCGCCATAGGGCAAAGCGAGCCCCTCGAGCGCCGTCTTGTAGGCGCTCCGCACCACTTCGACGCTGGTCCGCACCGGGAAGGACAAAGCGGCGACGTCGATCGCGTCGGCGCGGGCGAGGTCGCCCCGGAGAGTCGCCGCGAGCTTCTCCTGCCCGGCGGGCGAGCGGTCGCCGAGCTGCGACCGCAGCGCCGCACGGTTGCCGGTGTCGATGCCAAGCGAGGTCGCACCCTCGGGGCTCAAGCGAAGCAGGTTCTCCGCGATCGAATCGAGCAGCTTCGCGGCGTCGGCATCGCCGGCGGCCGCGCCGGCCTTGCCGGGCCGGGCCTTGCACCCGGGGAGGAAGGAAAAGGCCGCAGTGGCGGCGAGGGCCGCGACCGTCTCGCGGCGGGTCAGCTCAAATGTCGGCACGAAATTCTCCGTCAGGCGGATGGGAGGACGCGGTCGGCCTCGACCTTGAGGCAATTGCCCTCAACGCCAATGATGCGCACGCGTTCACCGACGGCGGCCGGGCCGCCGCGCGCGCTCCACTCGCTGTCGCCGACGCGAACACGGCCGTCGTGATCGTCGACCGCGGCGACTACCGTCACCATCTTTCCGACGAGCCGTCCCACCCGGTCGTTCAAGAGGGGGTCGGTGCTGTCGGCGGTGCGATTGGCGTAAAAGCGGCGGCCGACCAGCATCGCGATCACCGCATAGAGCGCGAACAAAGCGAGCTGCGCAGCCGCGCCAAGGCCGAACAGTACGGTGAACAGACCGGTCGCCATGGCCGCCGCGCCGAGGAACACGAGGAAGAAGCCCGGCGCGATGACCTCGAGGATCAGCAGCAGGACGCCGCCGATCAGCCACAGCCAGCCGGGGTCGACGTCCAGCCCATTCATTCGCCGCTTCCCCGAACGGTCGGCACGGCCTTGGCCCGGGTCGGTGCAACGGCCTTGCCGGTTCCCTCGCCGAACGCTTCCTTGGCGAGCTCGCCGATCCCGCCGAGCGTGCCCATCAGCTGGGTCGCCTCGACCGGGAACAGGATGGTCTTGGCATTGGGCGAGGTCGCGAACTTGCCCAGCGCCTCGACATATTTCTGGGCGATGAAATAATTGATCGCCTGGGTGCTGCCGCCCTCGATCGCGTCGCTGACCGACTTGGTCGCATTGGCTTCGGCCTGGGCGGCGCGCTCGCGGGCCTCGGCCTCGCGGAAGGCGGCTTCCTTAAGGCCCTCGGCCTGCAGGATCTTGGCCTGCTTCTCACCTTCGGCGCGGAGGATCTCCGACTGCCGCATGCCTTCCGACTCGAGGATCGCGGCGCGCTTTTCGCGTTCCGCCTTCATCTGCCGGGTCATGGCGTTGACGATGTCCGACGGCGGGCGGATGTCCTTGAGCTCGACCCGGGTGATCTTGACGCCCCACGGCTCGGTTGCATGGTCCACGACCGCCAGCAGCCGGGCGTTGATCTCGTCCCGCTTGGACAAGGTCTCGTCGAGGTCCATCGAGCCCATCACGGTGCGCAAATTGGTGGTCGAGAGCGCCATCAGCGCACTGTACAGGTCGCTCACTTCGTAAGCGGCCTTGGCGGCGTCGATCACCTGGAAGAACACCACGCCGTCGACCGCGACCATCGCATTGTCCTTGGTGATGATCTCCTGCCCCGGGATGTCGACGACCTGCTCCATCATGTTGATGCGGCGGCCGACCCGGTAGAAGAACGGGGTGACATAGTTGAAGCCGGGCTCGGCGACGCGCACGAACCGCCCGAAATGCTCGATCGTGTAGCGATAGCCCTGGCGGACGATCTTGATCCCGGTCATCAGGATCAGCGCCGCCAGCGCCGCGACCGCGATCATGAATATGGTCAACATGGATTCCCCCGAATAATGCGGTGCCGCATGATGCGACGGCGATGAGCGCAGCGGAAGCGAAAAGCGACATGGACCTGTTCTCGGTACGATCGATCCTGTTCCTGCCCGCGTCGAACCCGCGCGCGATCGCCAAGGCGCGCGAGGCCGGATCCGACCTTGTCGTGCTCGACCTCGAGGATGCGGTGAAGCCGGAGGACAAGGCGGCCGCACGCGCCGCCGCAATTGAGGCGCTGGCGACGGACTGGCGGATGCCGGTGGCGATCCGCATCAACTCGATCGGCACCGAATGGCATGGCGAGGATATGGTCACCGTCACTCATTGCGACCCGGACCTGGTGGTGGTGCCAAGGGTCGAGGACAAAGAGGAACTGACCTTCGTCCGGACCCAGACGGGCAAGCCGATCGCGGCCATGATCGAAACCGCCAAAGGCGTGCTGGCGGTGGAGAGCCTGACCCACGACGCGGTCGCCCTGATCGCCGGGACCAACGACCTTCGCGCCAATCTCCGGCTGCCGCTCGATTCCTCCCGCGACCCGATTTCCCTCTCACTGCAGATGATCGTCCTCGCGGGCCGTGCAGCCGGAATCGCGGTGTTCGATGGCGTGTTCAACCGCCTCGACGATTTGGACGGGTTCTTCGTCGAGGCCGCCGCGGGACGCGCGCTGGGCTTCGACGGCAAGAGCCTGATCCATCCCGACCAGATCGAGCCCTGCCACCGCGCCTTTGCTCCGAGCGAAGCCGAGCTCGAGCGCGCCCGCCGCCTGGTCGAAGCATTCCGGGGCGGGGCCGAGCGGTTCGAGAATGCGATGATCGAGCGCATGCACGTCGAGCAGGCCGAGCGGTTGCTGGCGCGAGCTCCAGCCTAACCGCCCACTTGGCGAATCGCTTGACTGCTGTCATGGGCCGATATGGCCCAACTCAACACTACCTCTGACATCCCGCTCGGACTGACGTTCGACGACGTCCTCCTGCAGCCGCTTCAGTCCTCGGTCCTGCCGAGCCAGGCGGACACAAGCACCCGGCTGACCCGCGAAATCCCGCTCAACATTCCGCTCCTGTCCTCGGCTATGGACACCGTCACCGAGGCCGACATGGCGATCGCGCTGGCCCAGCTCGGCGGCATCGGCGTGCTCCATCGCAACATGGACCTCGAGGCGCAGGCGGCGGCCGTGCGCCTGGTCAAACGGTTCGAGAGCGGGATGGTGGTCAACCCGATCACCATGGCGCCCGACCAGACGCTGGCCGACGCGCTCGAGCTGATGACGGCGCACCGGATCAGCGGCATCCCGATCGTCGAGAAGGGCGGCAAGCTCGCCGGGATCCTCACCAACCGCGACGTCCGCTTCGCCGAGAACCCGCGCCAGCCGGTCAGCGAGTTGATGACCAGGGACAATCTCGCGACCGTCCGCCTCGGGACGAGCGAAGAGGAGGCGCGGCGCATCCTCCACCAGCGGCGGATCGAGAAATTGCTGGTGGTCGACGACGAACTGCACTGCGTCGGGCTGATTACCGTCAAGGACATCGAGAAATCGGTCGCCGCGCCGTTCGCCACCAAGGACGGGGAAGGGCGGCTGCGGGTCGCCGCGGCGACCACCGTCGGCGATGCCGGCTTTGCCCGGTCCGAGGCGCTGATGGAGGCCGGCTGCGACTGTATCGTGATCGATACGGCGCACGGCCACAACACCGACGTCGCCGCGGCAGTCGAGCGGGTCAAGCGCGCGTCCAACTCCGTCCAGGTGGTGGCCGGCAACGTCGCCACCGCCGACGCGGCGAAGGCTCTCGCCGACGCGGGCGCCGATGCGATCAAGGTCGGGATCGGCCCGGGCTCGATCTGCACCACGCGGGTCATCGCCGGGATCGGTGTGCCCCAGCTGACCGCGATCATGGACGCGGCGGGCGCGGCGGCGAAGACCGGGGTGCCGGTCATCGCCGACGGCGGCATCCGGACCAGCGGCGACATGGCCAAGGCGCTCGCCGCGGGGGCGTCGACGGTGATGGTCGGATCGCTGCTTGCGGGCACTGACGAGGCGCCGGGCGAGATCTTCCTCTACCAGGGCCGGAGCTACAAATCCTACCGCGGCATGGGCTCGGTCGGGGCGATGGCCCGCGGCTCGGCCGACCGCTATTTCCAGCAGGACATCAAGGACCATCTGAAGCTGGTTCCGGAGGGCATCGAGGGGCAGGTGCCCTACAAGGGCCCGGTGCGCGAGATCATCCACCAGCTGGTCGGCGGGGTGAAGGCGGCGATGGGCTATACCGGGTCGACCACGATCGCCGACCTGCAGAAGCGCGCGAAGTTCGTCCGAATCACCAACGCCGGCCTGTCGGAAAGCCATGTCCACGACGTCGCCATCACCCGCGAGGCGCCCAACTATCCGACTCGCTAGCTCATGACTCCCGCCGCTCGCCTGCAGGCGGCGATCGAGGTGCTCGACGAGGTCATCGCCGCGGTCCGCGACGACGGGCCGCCTGCGGATTCGATCGTCACTCGTTATTTCAAGCAGCGGCGCTATGCCGGCTCGGGCGACCGCCGGGCGGTGCGCGAGCTGGTGTTCCGCGCCATTCGCCGTTCCGCCGAACGGCCGGAGAACGGGCGCTCGGCAATCATCGGCCTTGCCGATGACGACCCGCCGCTGCGGGACCTGTTCGGCCAGTTGCGCGGCCCCGAACCGCCGGATGAAGCGGAGTTGGGGACAGTCCCTTCTGGAGGGACTGTCCCCGGATGGTTGGCGCCGGAGCTTTCTTCCCTGCTCGGCGAGACCGAATGGGCGGCGCTGCTCGACCGGGCGCCGGTCGATTTGCGGGTCAACGCCGCGCATACCGCGCGCGATTCGTTGTTGGGCGAGTTTCCTGACGCAGCCGCGACCCCGTTCAGCCCGTGGGGCATTCGCCTGCCGGCCGGCAGCAAGATCGACGACCACCCGGCCTATCGCTCCGGACTGGTCGAGGTGCAGGACGAAGGCAGCCAGCTGATCGCGCTGGCCTGCGCGCCGCGCGACGGCGAGGCCATCGTCGACCTCTGCGCCGGCGCCGGCGGCAAGGCGCTCGCGCTGGCCGCGGCGGCGCCCGGAGCGACGATCCTCGCGACCGACAGCAACCGAGTGCGGCTGTCACACCTGGCGCCGCGCGCGGATCGGGCCGGCGCCCGGATCGAGACGCTGCTGCTGAACCCGCCGAACGAGCTCGACCAGCTCGACGACTGGCACGGCAAGGCCGACCTCGTCCTGGTCGACGCGCCGTGCTCGGGGAGCGGGACGTGGCGGCGCAACCCCGAGGGTCGCTGGCGGCTGACTCCGGAGCGGCTCGACCGGCTGGTGACGCTTCAGGCGCGGTTGCTCGACCTCGGCGCCGAACTGGTGCGGCCCGGCGGGCGGCTGGTCTATGCCGTCTGCTCTTTGCTGTCCCGCGAAGGGGCAGGGCAGATTCAGGGCTTTCTCAGCCGCCGTTCATCATGGATTGTCCAGGAAACGCCGTTCGCAGCCGGACGGTCGGAAGGCGCCGGGCGCCTCTTGACCCCAGGCCACGACGGCACCGACGGGTTTTTCGTCGCGAGTCTCGGTCGCGCGTGCTAGGGCGGGCCGGTTGAGTGGAGAGAGATTGATGCGCTTGTTTGCCCTTGTTCTTGCGGTGAGCTTCGCCGCTTTGGCCTTTGCCGCGCCGGTTTCGGGCCAGCGGCCCGACGACCAGATCGCGCCCAAATCGGCCGCGCTGCAGAAGCAGGGCGAGACGCTGATGGCCGCCGGCAAGTTCGAAGCTGCCGAGGACGCGCTCGAAGCGGCGCTCGCGGTCGATCCGCGCAACCGCTGGGCGTTCGTCGACCTCGCCCGCGTGTCGGAGAAGCAGCGGCTGTTCGGCAAGGCTATCCGCATGGCCAACAAGGCGCTGATGCTCGAGCCGAACGACCCGGACGCGATCGCCGTCCAAGGCGAGGCGATGGTCGAGCTCGGCGCGACCGCGCGCGCCCAGGCGAACCTGCAGAAGCTGCAATCGATCTGCACCAGGGGCTGCCCGCAGTTGGCCCAGCTGTCGGCCGCGATCACCCGCGGCCCGTCGGTTGCATCAGCCAAGGCCCCGGCGAGCCCCAAATCTAACTGAGCGCTCGCGCCAGCTCCACATATTCCTCGACGCTGAGCGTTTCGGCGCGCCGCTGCGGGTCGATCCCCAGGCGGTCCAGCGCCGCCAGCGCATCGGGCATCCGCTTGAGGCTCGATCGCAGCATCTTGCGGCGCTGGCCGAACGCCGCTTCGGTGACCCGTTCAATGACCTCCGCTCGGACTCCGGCAGGGGCGTCGGCGGGTACGATGTGGACGACCGCCGAAGTGACCTTGGGCGGCGGGACGAAGGCCGAGCGGTTGACTGTCAGCGCGATCCGCGGCCGGCTCCGCCACTGCGCCGCGACCGACAGGCGCCCGTAGGCGCCCGCGCCCGGCTTCGCGACGATCCGCTCCGCGACCTCTTTCTGGAACATCAGGGTCAGCGACGCCCACCACGGCGGCCACGGGTCAACCTGAAGCCAGCGCAGGAGCAGCGCGGTGCCGACATTGTAGGGCAGGTTGGCGACGACGTGCGCGCCCTCGCCGACCTCGGCGCGCTCGTCGATCCGCATCGCATCGCCTTCGACCAGCCGCAGGCGGTCGCCATATTCCGTGTGAAGCTCGGCCAGCGCCGGCAGGCAGCGGCGGTCGCGCTCGACCGCAATCACCGTCGCGCCGGCCTCGAGGAGCGCGCGGGTAAGACCGCCGGGCCCGGGGCCGACCTCGTAGACCGTGGCCCCGGCGAGCGGGCCGGGAATCGCCGCGATCCGCGCGAGCAGGTGGCGATCGAGGATGAAATTCTGGCCGAGCGCCTTGCTCGCGCTCAAGCCGTGGCGGGCGATGACGTCCCTTAGGGGCTCCGGCGCGGGGCTCACGCCGCCGCGGCGCGATGCGCCGCCGATTCCGCCGCCATGCGAATGGCCGCGGCCATCGGCCGGGGATCGGCGCGGTCCTGCCCGGCGATGTCGAACGCCGTGCCATGGTCGGGCGCGGTGCGGACGATCGGCAGGCCGAGCGTTACGTTGACCGCGTCCTCGAAATGCAGCGCCTTGACCGGGATCAGCGCCTGGTCGTGGTACATGCACAGCGCCGCATCGTAATTGGCCCGCGCGGCGGCGTGGAACATGGTGTCCGCCGGGTGGGGACCGGTCACGCGCCAGCCTTCCGCGGCGAGCGCGGCGATGGCTGGAGCGATGATCTCGACCTCCTCGCGGCCGAGCTGGCCGCCCTCGCCGGCGTGCGGGTTCAAGCCGGCGACGGCGAGGCGCGGATCGGTAATTCCGAAGCCGCGCTGCAGCCCGCGCAGGACGGCTCGGGCGCGCGCCTCGATCAGCCCGCCGGTCAGCTCGCGCGGCACGTCGGCAAGCTCGACATGGGTGGTGACCGGAATCGTCCGCAGAGTCGGCCCCGCGAGCATCATCGCGACGTTGGCCGAGGAGACCCCGCAGCGCTCGGCGACAAACTCGGTCTGGCCAGGATGAGCAAAGCCGATCGCATAGAGCTGCTCCTTGGACACTGGGCCGGTGACCACGGCGGCGGCGGAGCCGGAGCGCGCGAGGCCGACCGCAAGTTCGAGCGAATCGAGCGAGCAGTGCGCCCCCGCGACGCTCGGGTGGCCGGGCACCGTGTCCTCGGCGGACAGCAGCTGAAGCAGGGGCAGGCCGACGTCGAACGCCGAATCGGCCTCGTTCGGGTCGGTGATGATCTCGATCGGCCCGTCCCACACCGCCCCGATCGAGCGCGGGTCGCCGATGGCGACGAACGGCGGCAAAGCGAAGGCGGCCCGATTATCCCAGCACTTGGCCAGGACCTCGGGTCCGATCCCGGCGGGATCGCCAAGCGAAATCGCAAGCGGTTCGGAAGCAGTCGACGCCACAGGCGGCGCGTCTAACGGAAAACAGGCCCTAGCGGAATTCGATCACCGCATCGCGCCGCAGATCGCTCAAATAGCGCCGCCAGCGCAGGTTGATCCGCTCTTCCGCGATCTGGTTCGAAATCTGGTCGGCCGACGGCTCGCTCGGGTCGACCTCGTCGCGCCCGCAGATCACCAGCACCCGGACGCCTTCGTCGAGTGAGCCGAACGGCTGGGTCGCCTGACCGACCTGCATCGGCAGCATCAGCTGCTGGAGCGCCATCGGCAGGTCGCGCATCTTGACCTGGTCCTGCTGGACCATCTCGCCGTGGAAGTCGGCGGCGATCTTGTCCGCGCCGCCGCAGCCGCCGACGGTTCGCGCCGCCTCGGCGAAGCGGGCGACGACCGGCTCGGCCTGCTCGCGGCTGGTGCCCTTGGGGAAGCTGATCTGGACCTGCTTGAGGCTCAGCACGGCATCGCGCGGGTCGGCGGTGAGGATCTTGCGCGTATCTTGGACGGCGATGATCGACACGCCGCCCGAGTTGGGGATCGGCTTGCTGATCGTGCCGGGACCCATCTGGCGCAGCACCTCAGCGATCGGCGTCGGCAACAGCTCCGGGCGCATCCAGCCGAGATCGCCGCCGACCGCCGCGGCGGACGACTGGCCGTATTGCCGCGCATAGCCGGCGAACGAGGCGCCGGCCTTCAGCTGCTCGAGGATCTGGTTGGCCTGGGCCAGGACCTGGGCCTGGGTGTCGGGCGTGGCCGACAGCCAGATTTCGCTGACGTGATATTCCTCGGTGCCCTTGGACGCGTTGAGCCGGTCGATGACCGCCTTCACTTCGTCGTCGCCGACGCTGACGTTGCTCTCGATCTTCGCGCGCTGCAGCCGCTGCGACGCGATCTCGCCCTCGATCTGGCGGCGCAGCGACTTGATCGACGAGCCCTTCGATTCGAGGAAGCTGGCGAGCTGGTCCGGGGTCTGCTTCACGTTCGAGGCGACCCGGATGACGGTCTTGTCGATGTCGGCCGGCTTGATTGTGATCTTCTCGCGCCCCGCTTCCTGGATCTGCAGCGTCTCGTCGATCAGGTTGCGCAGCACCTGCTGGCGCAGGCGGTCGATCTCGGTGGAGGGGATCTGGCCGCCGTTGGCGATCGCCAGCAGCGCAAGCCGCTGATCGATGTCGGTCTGGGTGATGACGGCGCCGTTGACGATCGCCGTCGCCTTCACCACCGACGGCATCGCGGCGCCGAACAATTGCGGATTCTCGGGCAGGCGCAGCGCCCTCGTGCTGTCCGGCGCGGGGCCGGCGTCGGGCTGGTTCGACTGCTGGGCGACGGCGGAGGTGGCGGTGACGATGGCAAGCGCCGCGGCCCCCAGCCACAGGCGCGTCGAAATCCGTTCAGAAACTAGAGCCACGTATCGATTTCCCTTGCTTCCCAACCCGATGGGAGATTGCGTTTATCCATTCCCGCTGAACGCAGGCTTAGCGACCAAGGCCTTTCAGAGCCAAATGAAATCCGAAGGTGCTGCCCTTTCGGAACGCCCCGATATGCTCATAGTCGCGGCGCCACGTCAGGCCAAGCTCCAGGCACTCGTCCTCATAGGTCACGCCCAGCCGGTTGCGCACCGGGGCCCAGCCGTCCGCGAGCGACAGCGGGTCTTCGGCCTTGCCGGTGAGGTCGATGACGCTGGCTCCGAACACCGACCAGTAGCGCGCGAACTTCACCCGGCCGGCGACGCGCAGTTCCTCTTTGTCCCGCAAATCCTCAATGGTCGGGTCGATGTCGCGGTTGAGGCGAAGATAGCCGATCTGGGCATAGGTCTGGTCCGACCCGACGGTGAGATCGAGCTCGTTGCGCCGGAAGGTCAGGTCGTTCTTGTCGACCCGGTAACGATGAGTGATGTCGATGAGCCGCCCGAAGCGGATCCGAGTTCTTCCAACAATGTCTGAAAGACGGCCTGTAAGACCAGTTCCTTCTGGGAAAATCCCGGGTCGACGGGTGATTCGATAGCTTTGGCCGATGGTCGTCATGATCGACAGGTTGGGACGGTCGAGCGCCCAGTCGAAGCCGTAGGTGATGCGCGACCCGTCCTCCCACCGGTCGTAGCCGGAGAAGCGGTTCAGCGCGAACAGGTTGCTGTCTTCGAGGTCGATCGAGCGCGCGTCCTCGTTGGGGATCTCGAGGTTGGGGGTGGGTGGGGTGAGGACGAGCTGGACCCGCGGCACGATGCGCTGGATGCCGCCGAGCGCGGGCCCAACGAACGGCCATTTGAGATCGGCGGCGAGCGCCGCGATCCCGCGGCCATGCCAGCCGTCGGTACCGCGGTAGATGGCGACGTCGGTGCTCTCCGCGTCATCAGTGTGGTAGAGGTCGCCGCGCGCGTAGGCCGTCAGGTCCAGTTCCTGGCCCCAGGCAGTCAGCCGGCGCAGGTCCCATCGCGCGCTGGCGAAGGCGCGCTGCGTATCCTGGCCCTCGATCCGGATGATCGACAGGCTGTTCGCCTCGAGCTCGACGGTCCCGCCGATCACCTGATCGCCGAGCCGGACCCGGGCGTCGATCGCCGGAAGCGCGATCGGGATCTGTTTCTGGACATCGTCGACGCGCAGGCCCTGGAACGCCCAGCCGGCGATCGAAATGTAGGAATTGGGAGTGATCCGCTCGGCGTTGAGGACGGTGCGCAGGCGGTCGTCGCGGGTGAGGTCGTAGCGCCGGGTCACGGTCTTGTCGCTGGCCCAGCGGAACGAGCCGGTCACGCTCCATTCGGGACTCAGCTGGGCCTTGCCGTTGCCCTCGACGTAGGCGCGGATGTCGCGCTCGGCATCGGCGGGCGTCGCGTCCGTGGCGGCGCTCTCGATCTTCCCGTAGGTGATGAACCCGCCGAGCTGGAACGCGCCAAGCCGGTCGAGCTGGCGATATTTGGCCTCGAGCGCCGGCAGCACCCCGGTATAGACGTGCGGGGTGAGGGTGAGGTCGCGGTTGGGGGCGATCTGCCAATGGTAGGGGACCGCGACCTCGAGCCCCTTCTTGGTCGAGAAACTGATGTCGGGCACCAGCCAGCCGGTCGTCCCCTGATCCCCGGTGCCGATGTTGAAGATCGGAAGCAGCGGCAGGTTCACTCCGAACAGCTGCAGCCGCCCGCCTTCGAACCGGACCCGCTGGTGCGCCGGATCCTGGATGATCCGCGCGGCCGTGATCGACCAGCTCGGCCGCCGCGGGCAGCCGCTGGGGCTGGTCACCGGGCACGGCGAGTAGATCGCATTGTCGAGGGTGGTGAGGTTGCCGCTGCGCGTGCCCTTGGCGGCGGCGATGCGGCCGCCGCTTTCGAGCACGACCAGGAGATTGTGCACGGTGCCGTCGCGCAGCGTGTCGGTGAGGACCACATCCTCGCCGATCAGCTTGTCCCCCTGCGGGGTCAGGACGACGACATTGCCCTCGGCCCGGACCTGGCCGGACTTGCGGTCCCACACGACTTCGTCTGCGGCGAGATAATTGCCTTCGCGGTTCATGCGCACCGCGCCGCTCGCCGTGACCACGTCGGCATCGCTGTCATAGGTGACCCGGTCGGCGCTGAACTCGATCGGCGCGGTGGCCTCGGCGGGCGCCGGCGCCGCGGTCTGGGCGCCGGCGGCGGCGGCGGGGAGGCCAAGCACCAACGGCAGCGCTGTCCACCAGACGAATGTCCTACGCAACGCTGCCAGTCCCGCCCATTCTCTGAAGCCCGATCCTGTCGCGGCCTATCGCACCTTGGCCGCGCTGCGACAATCCGCCGCCCGGGCGCTTTTGCCAAGCCGCCGCAGGCATCCTAAAGCCCGCCGCAACGTTCGTTTTTTCAGGGATTAGAAGATGCAGATTCGCTTCGCCGATCGCCGGCCCGAGGGAGACTATGCGCTCGTCCTGCCGGTCGCGGGCAAGGACCGAACGGCGCTCGCCGCGCTCGGCGCGGAGCAGCAAGCAGTGGCTGCGGCGCTCGATCGCAACCGCTTCGAGGGCGAGGCCGCGACCGCGTCGGAGCATTTCTTCGACGATGGCGGGACGGTGCGCCGGCTGCTGGTCGTCGGCACCGGGACCGGGGGGGCGGGCGAATCCGCCGAGAAGCTCGGCGGCACTGCCGCGTCGAAGCTGCTGACGTCGGGCGAGACGCGGGCGGTGATCGATCTCACCGGTCTCGATTATGATGCCGAGGCTGCCGCGCGCGTCGCGCTCGCCGCGGCGCTTCGCTCGTGGCGCTACGATCGCTATCGCACCACGCTCAAGGACAAGCAGAAGGCGACCCTGACCGAAGTGGTCGTGGTCGGCGCGGCCGGCGGCGCCGAGCAGCGCTACACGGAGCGGTGGGCGCCGGTCGTCGCCGGGGTCGAGCTCACCCGCGAGCTGGTCACCGAGCCCGCCAACATCATTTACCCGGAGAGCTTCGTCGAGCGGGTCAAGGCGTCGCTGGAGGGCACCGGGGTCGAGACCGCGGTGCTCGACAAGGCGGCGATGACCAAGCTCGGGATGGGCGCCCTGCTCGGAGTCGCCCAGGGCTCGATCCGCGACCCGCGCCTGTTGATCCTCAAATGGAATGGCGGCGCCGCAGGCGGCCAGCCGACCGCCTTCGTCGGCAAAGGCGTGACGTTCGATACCGGCGGCATCTCGATCAAGCCGGCCGCCGGCATGGAAGCGATGAAGTGGGACATGGGCGGGGCCGCCGCCGTTGCCGGCGCGTTCAAGGCGCTCGCCCTGCGCAAGGCCAAGGCCAATGTCGTCGGCATCTGCGGCCTGGTCGAGAACATGCCGTCCGGCTCGGCCCAGCGGCCGGGCGACGTCGTCACCACCATGTCCGGCCAGACGGTCGAAGTGATCAACACCGACGCCGAGGGCCGCCTGGTGCTCGCCGACGCGGTCCACTACGTCCAGAAGGAGTTCCATCCTTCAACCATCGTCGATTTCGCGACCCTGACCGGAGCGATCCTGATCAGCCTCGGTCACGAATGGGCCGGGCTGTTCTCGAACAACGACGAGCTGGCGGGGCAACTGCTCCGGATCGGCGAGGAATCGGGCGACCGGCTGTGGCGCATGCCGCTCGCCGAGCCGTTCGACCGGCTGATCGATTCGCCGATCGCCGACATGAAGAACGTGGGGCCGCGCGAGGGCGGGTCGATCACCGCCGCCCAGTTCATCCAGCGCTTCGTCGACGACGGCGTCCGCTGGGCGCATGTCGACATGGCCGGCAAGGCCTGGTCGGACAAGGCCGGCACCACCTATGACAAGGGCGCGACCGGCTATGGCGTGCGGCTGATCGACCAGTACGTGGCCGACCTGCTCGAGGCCTGATGCAGGTCGATTTCTACCAGCTCGGCGGGAGCCCGCCCGAGCAGGTCATCGCGAGCATCGCCGAGAAGCTCCTCGCCCAGGACGGGCGGCTGCTGGTCGTCGCCGCGGACGATGGCGCGCTGGCGCGGCTCGATCGCTTGCTGTGGGACCGGGGGCCGGCGAGCTTCCTGCCGCACGGCATCGCCGGCGGTGCGGACGATGCGCGCCAGCCGATCCTGCTCGCGACCAGCCCCGATGCGCCCAATCTCGCCCGCAACGTGCTGATCGCCGATGGCGAGTGGCGCGAGGCGGCGCTGGCCTACGACCGGGCCTTTTATCTGTTCGATGCAGATACGCTCGAGGGCGCGCGGCTGGCGTGGAAGTTGCTGGCCGGCAGGGACGGGGTCGAGCGGCGCTACTGGGCGCAGGAAGCGGGCAAATGGGTGCAGAAGAGCTGACCCTTGCCGCCGCGGCTGAGCGCGGCTAGGCGCTCGCGCACCTTCCAACCGACCAAGAACACAGGAGACCGCCCGGCCATGGCCGTCACGCGCACCTTTTCGATCATCAAGCCCGACGCCACCCGCCGCAACCTCACCGGCGCGGTCACCAAGATGCTGGAAGAGGCGGGCCTGCGGGTCGTGGCGTCGCGGCGGATCCGCATGACCCGCGACCAGGCCGAGGGCTTCTACGCCGTCCACAAGGAGCGGCCGTTCTACGCCGACCTGTGTGCCTTCATGACGTCAGGCCCGGTGGTCGTGCAGGTGCTCGAGGGCGAGGATGCGGTGAAGCTGAACCGCGACGTGATGGGCGCGACCAACCCGGCCGACGCCGCCCCGGGCACGATCCGCAAGGCCTATGCCGAATCGATCGAGGCCAATTCGGTGCACGGCTCGGACAGCGACGAGAATGCGGCGACCGAGATCGCCTTTTTCTTCACGCCGGAAGAGATCGTCGGCTAGCGGCTCTCGCGGTTGTAGCTCCACTCGACGGCCTTGCTGCCGTTAAGGAGCGAGATTTCAGCCTCAAGGCGCCCATCCTTGAGCTCGTAGCGGATGCGCTGCGGATAATCGTGCGCGGCGTTCGTGAACTCGATCGCGCTCGGACCCATCGCCTTCGCCTTGAATGCCACGGCCGGTCGCCCGCCGGGCGAAGCGAAGAGCGTGACCGTACCGTCGGCCGCTTGTTCAATTCGAAGCTGTTCCCACGATGAAAGCTTGTCCCCGTCGCCCTCGCGCGAGGCGCCAAGCATCAGCCCGGCTTTCGGCTCCATCCAGCATTCCTGGGTCCAGCTATTGCCTTCTTCAGGTCGCGAGCGCCGTTGCCAGCAGCCGGTCATGAACGCGGGTAGGGCGGGTGTTTGAGCCGCACCAGCGGCGGCGATCAGCAGGTTGGCGAACATAGTGCCCCCTTTCGCTTCTATCCCTTGCTGAGACCCACCAGCCGCAACGAGCGGCCGCCGAGCAGCCCGCCGCCCTCCCAGCGGTAGCGCAGCACATAGTTGCCGCCGCCGCGCTTGTCCTTGCCCATCTCGACGTAGCGGGCGTCGAGCCGCACCGCGACGCTGTGGGTGCCTTTCTTGTCGTCGCCCTTAAGCGCGGCTTCGAGATCGTCGGCGTCGATCGTCCCGCTGCTGCTGCCATCGACCGGCGGCGATCCTTTGATCGTCAGGGTCAGCGATTCGAGCGCATGGCTGTCCTCGACCGGGCGGATCGTTAGCTCGCGGCCGTCGCGCTCCACGGTGCCGCGCAAGACCAGCGGAATCGGCTGGCGCTGCTCGACCACGCGGGTCGGCTTGTCATTCTGGCTGCTCTGCCACGCGATCCACACGCCCAGCGCGGAGACGATCAGCGCCGCGATGGCGATCAGTTCGCCGAGGTTGATCCAGCGGCGGCGGCGCTGGGCTTCGGATTCGCTCATCGTCCGCCCGCCTCGAGCAAGCGGCGCGGCGCGACCAGCTCCCAGCTTTGCCACAGCCGGTCGGCGACATGGTCCCAGTCGACCCGCGGCCGGTCGAGCGCGATCCCGACCCAGTCGGACGGGCCGTAATAAGCCGGGCGGAAGTAGATGTCGGGCTCGGCCTCGATCAGCTCGGCCATCTCGTCCTGGCCGCTGCACTTGACGAGGACGCCGATCGACTCGGCGCCGTGGTGGCGGTTCCACATGATCGCGAAGAACTTGCTGCTGCTTTTGCTGCCGACCTTCCAGCCGGGGGAGCCGTGGCTGGTCTGCGCGTGCGTTTCCGGAAGGGCGAGGGCGAGCGCGCCGACCTTCGCCGTGATCCAGTCGAAGTCGCGGGCCCGGCCGAGATACTGGGCGAGGACGTGCGGGTAGAGCTGGTGCTCGGCGACCAGCACCCGCTCGGCCAGGCTTTCGGGCGTGTCGCCGGGGAGGATCGCGACTTGCACCTGGCCGAGAATCTCGCCGCTATCGAGGTCGGGCGTGACGAGATGGACCGTCGCTCCGGTCACCGTATCTCCGGCTGCGAGGCAGGCCTGGTGGGTCCCGAGGCCCTTGTGCTTCGGCAGGAGGGACGGATGGATGTTGACGATCCGCCCGTCCCAGCGGGCGACGAACTCGTCGGGCAGGATGCGCATGAACCCGGCAAGCGCCACCAGGTCGATCGAATGGTCATCAAGGGCGCGCTGCAACGCCATGAAATATTGGCTCTTGTCCTTCGGCGTCGGCGCCGGAATCCGGACCACGTCGACGCCTTCGGCCGCGGCCAGGTCGAGCCCCGGAGCCGCGGGGTTGTCGCCGGTGACCAGCGCGACCTCATAAGGGCAATCGTCGGCCCGGGCGGCGTAGATCAGCGCGGCCATGTTCGAGCCGCGGCCGGAAATCAGCACCGCGACCCGGCTGCGCTCAGGCATTGTGGGTGGCGCTCCAGCCGCTGTTCGCGCCGGTCACTGTGCAGCCGCGCCGGCCGGCCTCGACCCGGCCGATCTCGAACATTGTCTCGCCGGCGCCGTCGAGCGCTGCGCGAACCGCATCGGCCTCCGCCGGGGCGGCGATGACGGCCATCCCGACCCCGCAATTGAAGGTCCGGGCCATTTCCTCCGGGGCGATCGCCCCGCCCGCCTGGAGCATCGTGAAGACCGCCGGAAGCGGCCATTGGCCCATGTCTATCATTGCGTGGCAATGATCCGGCAGAACGCGTGGGATATTTTCGAGAAGTCCGCCGCCGGTGATGTGCGCCAGCCCCTTGATCCGGCCCTCTTGGACGAGCGGCAGGAGCGAGCGGACGTAGATCCGCGTCGGCTCGAGCAGCAGGTCCGCGAGCGTCCGGCCGTCGCTCGACGGCAGCGCTTCGTCGAGCCTCCAGCCGCGCTCGGCGATGATCCGCCGCACCAGCGAGAAGCCGTTGCTGTGGACGCCCGAGCTGGCGAGGCCGAGGATCAGGTCGCCGGGCGCGATCGCCGAGCCGGTGAGCAGCTTGTCCCGCTCGACCGCGCCGACGCAGAAGCCGGCGAGGTCGTAATCGTCCGCGGCGTACATGCCGGGCATTTCCGCCGTCTCGCCTCCGATCAGCGCGCAGCCGGCCCGGCGGCAGCCTTCGGCGATCGAGGCGACGACGGCCGCCGCGACCTCATTGTCGAGCTTCCCGGTCGCGTAATAATCGAGGAAAAATAACGGCTCGGCGCCCTGGACGATGAGGTCGTTGGCGCACATCGCCACGAGGTCGATGCCGACTCCGTCGTGACGCTTGGTATCGATCGCCAGCTTGAGCTTGGTCCCGACCCCGTCATTGGCCGCGACCAGCAGCGGGTCGCGATAGCCTGCGGCCTTGAGGTCGAACAGGCCGCCGAAGCCGCCGAGCTCGGCGTCCGCACCTGGGCGGGCGGTCGAGCGCGCGAGCGGTCCGATCGCCTTGACCAGCGCGTTGCCGGCATCGATCGACACACCGGCGTCGGCGTAGGTCAGGGGTTTCTCGCTCATTCTCGCGAGCGCACTAGAGACAAGCCGCTTGGATTTCCACGCCGTTGTCGCCAAAAGGCGCGGCGAATGCTGCGCCGCCCACTAGCCGTCATCCTGACCCTGCTGCTTGCCGTCGCCGGACTGTCCGGCGCGCTGTATGCGCAGCTCGAGACGGCCGATCGCGGGATCCTGCCGCTCGACAGCTCGGGAACGCTCGAGATCACCGGCATCCATGTCGACGTCGGTGCGGCGGATTCGAACACGGCGCGCTACGCCGGCTGGCGCATCGCCCAGCGCCAGGGCTTCCGCGCCTTGTGGGCGAAAATGCATAAGGCGCCGATCGACCAGGCGCCCAACCTGCCGGATTCGACGCTCGACGACATCGTCAGCTCGATCAACGTCGAGCGCGAGCAAATCGGGCCCAACCGCTACATCGCCGACCTCGGCATCCTGTTCGACCGCGCCCGCGCCGCGCAGTTCCTCGGGGTCGAGGGCGGCGAAGTGCGACGCTCGGCACCGATGCTGCTGATCCCGATCACCGTCACCGCCGGGACGGAAACCAGCGTCGAGCTCAAGAACGCGTGGCAGCGGGCGTGGGCGGAGTTCCGCACGTCGCAAAGCTCGATCGACTATGTGCGGGTCAGCGGGCTCGGGGTCGACCCGATGCTGGTCAACGCCGCGCAGACCGACCGGCCCGGCCGTGGCTGGTGGCGCAACATCGTCGATCTGTACGGGGCCGCCGACATCCTCGTCGCCGAGGTCCAGCTGCAACATATCTATCCCGGCGGCCCGGCACGCGCGCGGTTCATCGCGCATCACGGCCCCGACAATGAGATCGTCGGCGGCTTCACTTTGACCACCCAGAGCAGCGCCGGAATCCCGGCGATGATGGCCGAAGGCGCGCGGCGGATGGACGAATTGTTCTCGACCGCGCTCGCCGCCGGCCGGCTCGAGCGCGACCCGTCGCTCAACCTGCCGGCGCCGCCGCCGCTGCCGGTCGAGGAGAAGCCGGTCGAAGCGAAGCCGACCAACGTCGCCAATGCCTTCCAGGTGCAGATCAATACGGGCGGCGACGTCAACATCTACAATTTCGCGATGGCCCACCTGCGGACGATGGGTGGAATCGAATCGGCGACGCCGCAGCTCATCAACCCGACCGGCGTCAGCTATGTGCTGGTCACCTATCGCGGCAGCATCGGCCAGCTCGCCGGAGCGCTGAGCGGGCGGGGCTGGATCGTCGAGACCAGCGGCGGGAACGTCGTCAGGATCCGCTCGGCGAGCGGCAAGCCGCCGCCGCTGCCGCCGCCGCCGCTGCCGCCGCCGCAGGCGACGCCGCCGGCCCAGCCGCCGCAGCAGAACCCGTCGGGACGGCAGCCGTGAAGCTGAGTCCCGACCAGATCGCGCTTCCGCTCGACTGGCCGCAGACCGAGGGCGACGCCCGCTTCATCGTGTCCGACGCCAATCGCACCGCCTTCGAGCATTTCCGCTCGTGGAGCATGTGGCCGGTCAAGGCGACGATCCTGACCGGACCGCGCCGCTCGGGCAGGACGCTGCTCGCGCGCAGCTTCGTCGAGCGGGTCGGCGGGCGGCTGTTCGACGAGGCCGAGCGGCGCGACGAAGAGGAACTGTTCCACGCCTGGAACCAGGCCCAGGACTCGGGCCGGCCGCTGATCATGGTCGCGGACGAGGTGCCGCCGGCGTGGGCGCCGCGCCTGCCGGACCTGAAGACCCGGCTCGCGGTCACTCCGGTGACGCGGATCGAGCACCCTGACGACCGCTTGTTCGCCGCGCTCATCCAGTTGTTCTTCGCGGATCGAGGGCTGCACATCCCGGCCGACGCGCTGCGCTTCATGACCGAGCGGCTGCACCGCGACTACTGGACCGCCGAGCGGGCGGTCGAGGCGGTCGATCGCTATGCGATCGGCGAGCGGGCGCGCCTGAGCCTGCCGACGATCCGCCGGGCGCTGATCGATTCGCGGATGATCGGGGAAGCGGCCTAGCCGCAGATCGCGGACAGCACCCGGTTCTGCTGGTCGAGCCGAACGGTCACCCGCTCGTCGCTATATTCCATGGTGATCACCGCCCCGAACGGCACCCAGCGCAGCTTGTGCGCCCGCGACGCGGTCATGATCTGGGCGGCGAGGTCGACCGACGCGGGCTGGCCCTTGAACGAGTCGAGCCCGACCGACGGCGTGCATTTCGACCCCGGATAGACCGACGCGATCGGAACCGGCTTGTCGTGATTCGCGCAGGCGACGAGCAGCAGGGGGGCGCACAGCAACAGCTTACGCATCGACCGGTTCCTCCTCGTTGACCAGGCGGCTCATCTTGAGCTTTCCATTCTCGATTGCAAAGGCGAGCCGGCCCTCGACCAGGTCGAGCGCGTCCTTGCCGAACTCGTCGTAGCGCCAGCCGGACAGGATGCGCAGATTCTTGCGCACCCCCGCGGCAAGCGCCTCGAGGTCGTCGGACCGGGCGATCAGCCGCGCCGCGACTCCGGCTTCCTTCGAGCGGATCTTGAGCAGCAGCTTCAACAGGTCGCTGACCAGCACGCCGTCCTTGGTCAGCCCCGGACGCCGCGGCTCGCGGTCGGGAAGCTCGTCGTGCTCGAGCGGCTTGGCGGTCTTCAGTGCGGCAATGAGTCGCGCCCCGATATCGTTGTTGCGCCAGCCGGCTGAGAGCCCGCGGATGCGGCCGAGGTCGTCCTGGTTCTTGGGCGGATGGAGGACGATTTCAGCGAGCGTGTCGTCCTTGATGATTCGGCCGCGTGGCAGGTTCTTCGACCGCGCCTCGGTCTCGCGCCAGGCGGCCAGCGCCTTGAGGCGCCCGAGCACCTGCGGGTTACGGCTGGGGAGCTTGAGGCGCTTCCACGCATCCTCGGGCGGGAAGGCGAAGGCCGACGGGTCGGCCAGCCGCTCCATTTCCTCGTCGAGCCACGCGCCGCGCCCGGTCTTCTTCAATTTCTCGACCATGCGCGGGAAGATGGTGGCGAGGTGGGTGACGTCGGCGATCGCATAATCGATCTGGCGTTTGTCGAGCGGCCGGCGGCTCCAGTCGGTGAAGCGCGCGCCCTTGTCGAGACTGTGGCCGAGCAGGCTTTCGATCAGGTTCGAGTAGCCGATCTGCTCGCCGTGGCCGAGCGCCATCGCCGCGATCTGCGTGTCGAACAGCGGGTAGGGGACCTTGGCGGTCAGGTTGTGGATGATTTCGAGGTCCTGGCCGCCGGCGTGGAACACCTTCAGCACCTCGTCGTCGACGACGAACAGGTCGAGCAGCGGCTTCAAATCGATTCCCTCGGCCTTGGGATCGATCGCCGCAGCTTCATCGACCGACGCGACCTGGATCAGGCACAGGTCGGGCCAATAGGTGTTCTCGCGCATGAACTCGGTGTCCACGGCGATGAATGGCTGCTTCGACAGGCGATCGACGAGAGCTTCGAGAGCGTCGGTCTTGGTAATCAGTGGGTGAATTCTCATGAGTCTCGGCGCGGCCATAGCGGCGGCTCGCCGGGTTGACAAAAGGCTTTCGAACAACCGGCCGCGGCTCGTCCCGGATCGCCTTTTCCCTTGCGAAACCCGGCTGGAAGGAATCTATTCTGTGGTGCGTGCCGTAGTTGCCTGACTCCATCCGCTGTCAGGGGATGAGACTATGGACACGATTGGCTGGATCGCCGCCGCAATCCTGGTGCTTACGCTGTTCGGCCAATATCTGGCCGGCACCGCCGATTATTTTCTGTCGATCGAGAATCCCCGGCCGCTTGACGAGACCGTGGACACGATCACCATCGTCGGCTGGGGGTTCGCCAGCCAGGCCAGCCGCAGCTGCATGGCGGAACTCGCCGGCCAGGGCTTCGCCGACGTGCGCCTGTTCGCCACTCGAAAGCAGGTGCTGCTGTCCTTCGTCACCTTCGGCTTCGTGCGCAAAGTCTGCATCGCCTGGCGCGGCAATGCCGGCCAGCATCCGCTGGGAGAGGCCTGATGGCCGCCGCGCACATTGTCGATCTCGACCGCCCCGGCGAGTGGAAGAATTATCACGAAACGGGGACTTCGCAGGCGAGGGCCCGGTTCACGTTGCGCAGCGGAGACGGCGGGCGCGGCCGGGAGGAACTGTGCGAGGCGTCGTCCGAGCTCCAGAAATGGCTCAACATGGCCAAGGCGCAGAATATTCCAGTGCGCCCGGTCGGCGGTGCCTGGTCGCCGTCGAATATCCAGATCGTCCAGGACGGCTGGATGCTGCATACGCGCCGCTTCAATCGCTGCTTCCGTCTCGCCGCGAGCGATTTCGAGCGGCCCGAGTCGACTCATCCCGAGGATTTCATCCTGCTCGACGCCGGGGTCCAGATCGACGAGATCAACGACAAGCTCGAGGAAATGAAGCGCAGCCTGGTGACCACCGGGGCGAGCAACGGCCAAACCATCGCCGGTGCCTGCGCGACGGGAACGCACGGGTCGGTGATCAATGCCGGGGGAATCCAACAGCACGTGCGAGCGATCCAGATCGTCACGCCCGGCGGAGTCCATTGGATCGAGCCGAAGGCCGGATTGATGAGCGCCGCCTTCGTCGAGGACACCGGCTCGACGCTGATGCGGGATGAGGATGCGTTCGCGGCGGCGCTGATTGCCGTGGGTTCGCTCGGCATCGTCACTGCAATGGTGCTCGAAACCGTTCCGATCTACCTCGTGCGGCCCTACATGAAGCTGATCGACTTCGGCCGTGAAGACCTTCAGCTGCTGCAGGACGGGCAGTTTCGCCAATTTTCCGAGAAATTCGGCGTTCCCGGCCTCGATCCCTATTTCGTGATGGTCATCACCAACCCGCATCGTCCCTTCGCCCATAAGGCGACCGTGAAATTCCTCTACAAATTCCCGTACCGCGACACCTATGAGCGACAGACGCCCGCCGAGCTGGGCGCGGGGTATGACGCCCAGACCATGATCACCTGGATCCTGCGCAATTTCCCCTGGGCTCGCGGCTGGATTCTCCAGACGATCATGCGGTTGGGGATCGGCAAGGGCGTTACCGGCGAGGTCTACGGCACCTGGGGCGAAACGACCGAAATGCACAAGCCGATCGCCAAGGGTTTCACCGCCGCCATGTTTTCGGACCGATCGCAACTCGTCCGAACGTTCGAGGCGCTTTGCCAGGCGTTCAGCGGCCGCGGAGGATCAACGGCGGTCACTTTGCGCTTCCTCAAGGGCGGCCCGGGGTTGCTGTCGCCGGCGCGCTGGCCGGACACCGTCGCGATCGATTGCGACGGGCCGGACAGCGACACGACCGAGGCAGCCTATCTCGGGATGCTCGACGAGTTCGAGGCGGCGCAAATCCCGTTCGCCCTCCACTGGGGAAAGTTCGGCAATCTGACGGCGGCGAGGGTCGAACAGGACTATGGCAGTGACCTCGTGCGGTGGAAAGCGGTGCAGGCGAGGCTTCTTCCGACCCCCGAGGACCGTCGATTGTTCCGCAGCGTCGAGCTCGACCGACTGGGCCTGACCGCCTAGCGCGCCGGCCGGGGCGCTTGACAAAGCGGACGTGGGACGGGAAGCGCGGCGCCGCAATTCCCTCAATTCGTCACCCCCGCGAAAGCGGGGGTCCCGCTGCCTGTCGAGCGGCTGGGAAGAAAAGCGGGATTCCTGCTTTCGCGGGAATGACGGACAGAAGAAAGCAGACTGAATGCACGCCTATCGTACCCACACCTGCGCTGAGCTGCGCGCCAGCCATGTCGGCGAGACCGTCCGGCTGTCGGGCTGGGTCCACCGCAAGCGCGATCACGGCCATCTGCTGTTCGTCGACCTGCGCGACCATTACGGGATCACCCAAATCGTCGCCGACACCGCTTCGGCGGCGTTCCAGACGCTTGACCGGATTCGCGTGGAGTCGGTGGTGACGGTCGAGGGCAAGGTCGTCGCGCGCTCGAAGGAGACGGTGAATTCCAACCTCGCGACCGGCGAGATCGAGGTCGGGGCGGGCGAGGTCACCGTCCAGTCGGCCGCGGCCGAGCTGCCGATGCCGGTGTTCGGCGAGCAGGACTACCCCGAGGAAATCCGGCTGAAGTACCGCTATCTCGACCTGCGGCGCGAGCAGGTCCACGCCAACATCGTGCTGCGCGCCGCGGTCATCAACTCGATCCGCCGGCGGATGGTCGAGCAGGGCTTCACCGAGTTCCAGACGCCGATCCTGACCGCCAGCAGCCCCGAGGGGGCCCGCGACTATCTGGTCCCGAGCCGGGTACACCCGGGCAAGTTCTACGCGCTCCCGCAGGCGCCGCAGATGTTCAAGCAGCTGATCATGGTCGCGGGCTTCGACCGCTATTTCCAGATCGCGCCGTGCTTCCGCGACGAGGACGCCCGCGCC
>Ga0134122_10000599_pt1 | contig 24733 bp, 18 predicted proteins | sample KB302_FD_96461 | JGI IMG/M metagenome (GOLD analysis project Ga0134122, IMG submission 96461) | Terrestrial soil microbial communities without Nitrogen fertilizer from Kellogg Biological Station, Michigan, USA - KB3-0-2 | ecosystem: Environmental > Terrestrial > Soil > Unclassified ...
CGGGGCGAGGTTCAACATCCCGCGCGCCCCCGCGGCCAGCTCGGGCGTGGTGCCGGCCTCCAGCTCCGCGACCGCCAGCCACTCCGGAGCGACGGTCCAGCTGGCGGTCGCCGACGCCACCGCGGAGTGGTTCACCCCGTTCACCGCCCGGTCGCGCCAGAATGCGTCCGCGTCCACCGCCAGCACCAGCTTGGGAGTCACCTTGCGGGAGGCGGCCAGGCGCGCGCGCAGGTAGCCGCCCTGGTCGAAGGCGCCCAGCCACCGCAGCTCGCCGATGACCAGCGTGCCCGGCGCCACCCGCGCCGCCAGGCGCGCCCCGGCGTCGCCCCCGGGCGAGCCGGACAGCCACGCCGCCCGCGCGTCGGCGGTCACCGCCAGCTCGGGACGGACCTCCCAGACGGCGATCGCTCCCAGCTCGTCGCGCTCCGGCTCCGCGAACACCGAGAGGATGGAGCTCCGGGGCACCAGCAGATCCGGCGCCACCTGCCGGGCGGAGAGCGCCAGCTCGAGCGAGGGAAGGGCGCGCCAGTGCGGGGCCAGCTCCGCCTCCACGATCCGCGACTCGGCGGCGCTCCACAGGGCATGGCCGGTGATCCACAGCGCGTTGCTGGGCGCCCACCGGCCGTCCACGCCGGCGTCGCTCCTGGCCACCACTCCGCGGTCCAGCACCAGCGCGTAGGAGGCGCCCAGCTCCGAGTCCCACGACGGCGCCCACGCCACCCGCCCGCCGGCCGCCGCGTCGCCCTGGCGCACGTTGAAGCGCGCGGCCACCGGCGCGCCGCCCCAGGCGGTCACCCGGAGCCGCCGCGCCAGCGAGTACTCCGCGAACAACCCGTCCAACTGGAGGAAGCGCGCCGCGCCCCCGGCGATCAGCTGGCGGCCGACCACCAGGCGCAGGTGGTCCTCCAGCAGGCGCCCCTCGGCGTAGGCCAGGTCCACGTCGCCGGAGACCGACCCGCGCGCCGGCAGGTCGAGCAGGCCGAGCGCGCCCCAGGTCGACACGTGGACGCGGGCGTCGCGGACGCCCGGCGCGCTCAGCCCCCACGCGTCCACCGAGACCAGCTCCAGCAGCGGCGCGGCGGTGAGCGCCCGCCCGTCCCGGAGCTCGGGGCGGGCGGACAGGTACGACACCAACGAGACCTCGATCCCGGCCGCCGCCGGTCGGGCCGCGGCACAGGCGAGCGCGGCCACCGCGACGAAGGCGTGGCCGCGTGCGCTCATTTCTTGAACCCGCGGATGTAGGCGACGAGCGCGTCCACCTGCTCCGGCTTCAGCTCGTCCTTGTAGGGGTCCATCTCCTTCTTGACCCCGCCCTTCTCCTCCTTGAACCCCTCGTTGATGACCTTCTTCATCTCCTCGTCGGTGCGCTTCTTCTGGAAGTCGGCGGAGGTGAGGTCGCCGATCTTCATCTGCTTGCCCTTCTCGGTGTCCGCCTTGCCGTCCTCGCCGTGGCAGGAGGCGCACTTCGACTTCCACAGGCGTTCGATCTTCTTGTCCGGCGGGCCGGCCTGGGCCGGGGCCCCGGCCAGGAACAGCGACGCGCCGAGCGCGATGGTGACGTATCGGATGGTGCTGCGCATGGTGTGGCTCCTTCTCGGGTCGTGGGTTGCAGGTGATGCGGCTACGGGTCCCTCGAGTACGGCGGGACGTACGGGTTGGAGATGGAGTGGACCTTCTCCACCGAGAAGTCCGCGGCGGGCCCGTGGCACACGTCGCAGGTCTCGATGGGCGGCGTGGTGCCGGGCCAGGTGTTGATCATCACGTGGCCGAAGGTGGCGTCGGTGTCGTGGCAGGCCAGGCAGACCTCGCCGATGGGCTTCTTCCAGGCGGTGTTGGCGCAGCGGCTGGCGGCGCATTCCTGGCCGGTGCCGCAGGGCGGATCCGCCGCCGCGCCGCAGTGGGCGCCGCTGTCCGCGTGGCAGTTGGTGCAGTTGCGGGCGTCGACGGGGATCAGCACCTCGGAGAAGTTGAGGTACCGGTTCGAGTTGCCCACCCAGGCGATCTCCCCCGGGTTCTGCAGGTTGTTGCGCTGGCTGTACCCGCCGCGCCGCCGCCCGTAGTGGATGGAGTGGGCCAGCCACGAGAACCGGATGGTGCTGTTGGGCGTGGGGTCCGCGGCGATGACGCAGGTGTCGGGGACGGTGTCGCCGTTGGTGTCCTGGCAGGTCTCCCAGCCGAAGGGGAATCCGGCGCAGGCGGCGTTGGTGGTGCAGGCCACGCCCTTGGCCCCCACGGTCCGGTCCATGGCGTTGCGCGTGTGGCAGTTCATGCACGCCTCGGGGTCGCTGCGCGAGCCGCCGTGGAGCTGCAGGTCCACGTGGCAGGTGTTGCAGGCGCTCTTGGCGATCACCTGGCGCGGGCGGACCGGCTGGTCGGCGATGAACTTGAATGGGACGTTGACGCCGTCGGAGTCGCGCCAGCTGGGCTGCCCCGGCGGATTGAACGCCTCGACGACGTACATGTAGAAGTTGTACGTGCCGGCGGCGTTGGTCCGGGTGTCGCCCGGGTTGCCGTTGAGCGGCGGGAGCGAGACGGCGGGCAGCACCCCCGGCGGGCGGTAGCTGTAGACGCCGGACGCGGAGTCGAAGGTCAGCGTCCCGGACGACTTCATGGTGGTGGAGGCGATCACGCGCTCCGGGTCGGTGGTGGGCCCGGACGCCATGAAGGTCCCGGAGAGGTTGGCGTTGGTCTTCAGGTCCGTGACCACGCCGCCGTCGGACGTCACCAACCGGAAGGAGATCACCGGGGCGTCGTTCACCTGGAACGTGCCGTTGGAGCCGGTGCCGCCGTCCAGCGCCACGTTCACGATCTTCAGCCCGCGGATCTTGGTGAGCCCCGGCACGTCGTGCACCGCCACCACAGAGGCCAGCGCGCCCGGCGCGTCGGCGTGGCAGGTGGCGCACTGGGCGTCGTCGCTCTGCACCGGGTGCGTCGCGCGCACGCAGGAGCCGGAGGCGAAGTCGCAGGTGACGCCGGTTCCGAACGAGGCGCAGTCCGGGTCGGTGGTGCAGGCGCCCGCGGTCGGAGTGCCGACGACGCGGACGGGGTTGAGGGTGCCGGTGTCGAAGAAGAGGTTGTCGTGGCAGGTGCCGCAGGCCAGGCGCGAGAAGCGCGTCTTCCACCGGTCGTCGGCGTGGCACTTGTTGCAGTTCTTCTCCGCGCCGGGCAGCGGCGGGAAGGCGACGTTGAGGTAGTCCAGGATGGCCGGGTCGGCGTTGGGCAGCCCGTACTCGGGGTGGGCGACGCCGGGGGCCTTCAGGTTCTCGCCCCGGTGCACGCCGTGGATGCGCCGCACGGCGGGGTTGGGCGAGTAGCCGTCGCGGTTGTGGCACAGCAGGCAGGTGCCCACCGGCGACTGGTCCAGCGAGAAGTTCCCTACCGACGAGAACGAGCTGGGGAAGGTGTGGTGCATGTACGTCTTGCCGGAGCGCTTCCCCAGGTGGCAGTCGTAACAGGTGGCGCCGGCGCTGGGGCCGGTGGCGAACTCCTCGCGCGCGGCGGTGCCGATCTGCACGTCGGCGAGCGGGAACGCCTGCTCCAGGTCGCCGGTGGTCTTGGCCCAGACGCCGGCGGTGTACGTGCCCGGGGCCTCGGTGCTGACCGCGTGCAGCGTGTACACCAGGGAGCCGTCCGGCGCGGTGGCGAGGTTCGCCTCGGCCGGGACCGCGTAGTGGGGTGAGGCGAGGTTGATGAAGTGGTGCTGCCGGTCCGGCGCGTTCCGGTCGGTGACGCAGTTGAGCAACCCGCAGGCCGTGGTGCCGGTGAGGCCGGAGCGCGGGCCCATCAGGTACAGGTTGGCGGTCCCCAGCGCGGACGGCGCCAGCGCGCGCCCGCAGCGGTCCTTGAACGAGATGGTGAGGACCGGACGCTCCTCGCTGGTGAAGAACTGGCCGTTGGCCGGCGCGGACACCGCGAGCGTCACCGCCATCCCCACCGGCTGATCGGCCGGCGTGGCGTCGCAGCCCGGCGGGCCCTGCTGGCCGGCGTCGCCGCCCGGTCCCTGCTGGCCGGCGTCACCCCCCGGACCCTGGGGACCTTCGGGGCCGCGGGGGCCGCTGCACGCGCACGCCATCGCCAGGACCACGCTTGCAGCCAGGAATGGTGCGCGCATCGGACGCTCTCCGGGGCCGTCTACGGGGATCGGCTCTTAAGCAACGTGTTGGCGAGTAGCAAGGCGTCGGCCAGCAAGACAGGGAATTAGCCGGCGACGAACGCTGTATCACCGCGAAGGCGCGAAATACTTGCCGCCCAGGCCCGCGCCCGCGCAGTTATTGCGCGTCCCCGACCCGCCGCCGGCGGCCCTGGAGGGGATCCAGGACCGGGCATGGTTTCGGCATGGTCTCCGGCCGCGAGATGCCCTCGCGCGACGACGGGAGAGGACCGCATGCAGCCTCCATCTGGCCATGACATCCGTGCGGTGCTCCTCTCGTTCGCGGGCTGCCTGCTGCTGGGGTGCCCCGGTCCGGCCGGCCAGCCCTGCAGCGTGCGGGACAACGGCGACGGAACGGCGACCATCTCCTGCCCCGACGGGACCTCGGTGCTGGTGCGGAACGGGGCGAACGGCACCAACGGCACTTCGTGCTCGGTGAGCGCCAACCCCGACGCCGGCACCAAGACCATCACCTGTTCGGACGGCACCACCGTCACCGTGCTCGACGGCACCAACGGGACGAACGGCACCGACACCAACGCGGTGGTGGACTACGCCACCCTGACCCCGGCGGAGCTCGCCGTCACTGACCTGTCGGTGACCGTGGTGAGCATCACCAACACGCCGAGGCCGGTGGTCACCTTCGTGGTGCGCGAAGGGCACGGCAAGGGCGTCAAGAACATCCCGCCGGCCAACTTCTCCGGCATCGCGCTGATGCAGCTCGTCCCGGGCGACACCTCGGCGGGCGGCAACGGGCTGGGCGCCGACACCTGGGTCTCGCACATCGCCAACTGCGCGACGTGCACGGCGACGACGGAGACGGCCAGCGCGGCCTCGCTGCTCGACCAGAGGACCGGCGCCTACGTCTACACCTTCCAGAAGGACGTGGTGAACGGCGGCACGGCCGTCGCGGGCGTGGCCTTCGACGCGATGACGCCCCACAAGCTCGGCCTGCGCCTGGCGGCGTCCGGCAACCCCTTCCGGCCGGTGGACGCGGTCTACGAGTACATCCCCGCCACCGGCGCGGACGTCACCGGCCAGAACGACAAGGTCAACACGGCGAACTGCCTCGAGTGCCACATGCAGTGGCGCGCCAACGCGCTCAACGCCGGCGGCGTCACGCCGTTCCACAACGGCCAGCGCTACGAAGCGCAGTACTGCGTGGTCTGCCACAACGATCAGCGCAAGTATTCCGGCTCGTCATCGGGCGGCAACGCCGTCATCGCCGAGCCCACCATCGACGCCGGCACCCTGATCCCGCCGGCCGGGCGCAGCAACGTCGCGGTCCTCCGCGGAGAGGCCGTCCTCGACCTGCCGGTGTGGGTCCACAAGATCCACATGGGGCGCGAGCTGGCGCTAAAGGGCAACTACGTGGGCCTGGGCGCGGAGCTGAACGAGATCACCTTCCCGCAGAGCCCCAGCAACTGCGCCAAGTGCCACCGGAACGCGGCGCTGGCCGACAACTGGAAGAACCGGCCCAACCGGAGGGCGTGCGGCGCGTGCCACGACGCGGTCGACTTCACCACCGGGGCCGGCCACCCCGCCGGGCCGATGGCGGACGACGCCCTGTGCAGCACGTGCCACCCGCCGTCGCTGATCGCCACCGCGCACATCCCGGTCGCGCCGGTGGACCCGAACAACATCTTCTCCAACCCGGACGGGGGCAGCAGCAACACCAACGCGTCCGCCATCGGCAACCGGTTCAACCCGCCGGCCGGCGCCATCGTCCTCACCTACGCCATGCCGGACGGCGGCGTGACCGCGGTGCCCCTGGCGGACGGGGGCGTCAACGCGCAGGTGCGGTTCAAGCTGATGAACGGCGCCGCCGGCGTGGTGTTCAACACGTTCGACGCCGGCGTGACCGAGCTGATGGACAACTTCGTCGGCTCCCCCAGCGTGTACTGCGCGTTCACCATGTCGCAGGACGGCATCGCCGCGCCCGCGGACTTCAACGCGTCGGCGAGCGGATACCTGCGGAGCATCTGGCGCGGCAGCGCGACGGGGACCGGCGCGGGCGCCATGACGGGCCCGGACCCGAGCGGCTTCTACACGGTGACGCTCACCGGCGTGACCATCCCGCCCTCGGCGCAGATGCTGACCTGCGGCGTCGGCTACACCTACTCCCTCACCTCGACCCAGCCGCTGACGCAGACCAACGTCCCCGGCTATCCGTACAACCCCGGCACGAAGATCGGAGGGCTCTCCGTCCCGCCGCCGGACGTCTGGCAGGTCGCGGTGGGCTACACCGGCCGCCGGGGCGCCATCGACAACCGGAACCCGGCGGGGTCGGGGCTGATCGTCAACCCGGCCAAGTGCAACAACTGCCACAACACGCTGGGCGTCTCGCCCACGTTCCACGCCGGCCAGCGCAACGACGGCCCGACGTGCTCGTGGTGCCACACCCAGAACAAGACCAGCAGCGGCTGGTCGGCCGGGTCCGAGAGCTTCGTCCACGCCATCCACGGCGCCGGCAAGCGCACCGTCCCGTTCAACTGGCACGCGCTGAACGACGACGAAGGCTTCTTCCAGGTGACGTTCCCCGGCCGCCCCCAGCAGTGCGAGGGCTGTCACAACCCCGGGTATTACGACTTCAGCGCCGCCTGGTACACGGACGCGAACGTCGCCACCCGCCTCCCGCAGACCGTCGCCACCGGCACCTACAACGGGCTGCCCACGCTGCCGGACGGGGGCGTCAACACGGCGCTGTGGGCGCTCTCGCCCTATGTGACCGCGGACAACGTCTACAACTACGGGTCGGGCTACTCGTACAACGTCGGGACGCAGGCCATCACCGAGGCGGCGCCCACCACGCTGATCAACTCGCCGATCAGCAACGCATGCTTCGGCTGCCACGACGCCCCCATCGACATGCTGCACATGGAGGCCAACGGCGGGCAGATCTACGACGCGCTCGGGGCGCAGCCCTACGCGAACCGGGAGCAGTGCCTCATCTGCCACGGCCCGGGGAAGATCGCCGCCATCAAGGACGTGCACTACAAGTGAGCGCTGGCAGCTACGGGAACCGCGTGAACAGGTCGCCGAGGTCGGTGGTCGCCGGGTTGGCGGCGTCCCCCAGCAGCGGGCCCACCCCGTAGATCTCCTGGAGCGTCTTCAGGGTGGAGCTATGGGTGTAGTGCACCGTGTTCGAGTACCCGGCGCGGGCGTTGGGCGAGAGGAGGATGAAGCCGATGGGGCCGTCGCTGCCGCCTCCGCCCTCGTCCCAGGTGATGATCACCGCGCCGCCGTTCCGGTACGCCGCCGACGCCAGCAGCGGCGGGACGAACCCGGAGAGCCAGGTGTCGCCGTTGCGGATCCGGTCGGTGGTGGCGCAGCCGGTGCTGTTGTGCATGTCGTTGCACTGGTTGGGCGTGATGAAGTTGAAACGGGCCACCGTCCCCGCGCCCAGGTCGCCGGCGAACGCGGTCATCGGGCGGTGGTGCGCCACGCAGAATGGGTCCGTCCCGTTGCTGGTGCAGTTGGGCGGCGGCCCGCCGATGATGTCGTCGAAGAAGACGAACGGGTTGTGCTTGGGCGCGTAGAGGCCGCCGTTGTTGTTGATGAGCGGGCACGTCCCCGGGACGATGTCCTCCTGGTACGAGAGCCAGGAGATCCCCGCGGCCGTCAGCTGGTGCGACAGGTGGAGCGTCGTCGCCTGGTGGTTGGTACAGGGCAGGTTGTCGTCGGCGATGCCGAAGCTCTGGCCGGTGATCAACCAGAGGTAGTTCGACTCGCTCGGGTGGAGCGCGGGCGGGTTGTAGTACTGCTCGGCGTGCGCGCCCGCCGGGAGGAGGCTGTTGAGGTACGGGGCGCTCGCGGAGCCGGCGATGGAGCTCCAGTTGGTGTTCTCCATCAGGATCAGGAACACCGTCTGGACGCCGCCGTCCCACGATCCGCCGCCGTCGGGCTCGCCGCCGTCGGACCCGCCGTCCATCCCGCCGCTGCCGCCGTCGGACCCGCCATCGCTCTCACCGCCGTCGGATCCAGGAGACCCGCCATCGCCGGCGTCGGCGCCGGCGTCCATCCCTCCGTCCTCCCCCGCGTCCTCGCCTCCGTCGGGCGGGGTGGGGCGGCCGCAGTCGCACGAGGGCAGCGCGGCGGCGGCGACCGCGAACGCCAGCGCCGCGACCCACCTCACAAGCGGACCTGGAGCTCGTAGCGGCGGTTCTTCGCCTTCTTCGCCGGCGTGTCGTCCGGCTTCACCAGCGGGCGGTCGGAGCCCACGCCCACGGCGACGATCTCGTCCTGCGGTATGCCGCGCGCCACCAGCTCCTTGACGATCACCGCCGCGCGCTTCTGCGACAGCTCCTTGTTGTGATCCGCCTTGCCCGAGGTGTCGGTGTGCCCGGACACCTCGAACTTGAAGTTCTTCACGCCCGCGTCGTTGAGCTTCTTCTTCGCGTCGATCAACACGTTGGCGAGGTTCTTCATCTTCTTGTCGCAGCCGGCCTCCAGCACGTCGCTGTCAGTCTTGAACGAGCACTGGTTCTTCTGGCCCTCCGACAGCAGCCGCTTGTTGACCTCCGCCTCCACGCCCTTGGTGGCGGCGTCACCGGCCACCTTCTTGGCCATGTCCCACGGGTTGTCCGCCCCCACCAGCAATGCCACGGACATCAACGCAGTCGCGATCATCGGTCTCTCCTCCCAGTCCAGCCGGAGCCTCCCACGCCAGGCAGCTCACGTCGAAGGAGATCAGCCCCACGCGTCCCTGAAGTCGCGGGCGAACTGGTCGAAGCTCGCGGGCGGCCGGCCCAGCAGGCGGCGCACCTCGTCCGTGATCCGCCCGTCGCGATGCTCGCGCAGGTCCGCGTAGAGCGCCAGCCACAGCTCGATGTAGCTCTCCGGCAGGTAGGGCTTCATCAGCTGGTGGAACTCCGCGTCGCTGCACGACCGGTAGCGGACGGGCCGACCGATCGCGGCGCCGATCTTCTCCGCCACCTGGTGCCGGTCCAGCAGCTCCGGGCCGGTGAGCGAGTACGCCCGCCCTTCGTGGCCGGGCTCCACCAGCGCCTTCACCGCCACCGCCGCCACGTCGCGCGCGTCCACGTACGCCCGCCGCGCCAGTCCCGCGGGCTCCAGCAGCGTCCCCGAGCAGATCGACGGCACGTGGAGGGTGGAGAAGTTCTGCATGAACCAGGTGGGCCGCAGGAAGGTCCACGCCAGGCCGGACGCCTCCAGGTGCTTCTCCACCGCGCGCATGGGCAAGTCGTCGCCCGCCACCTGGGCGCCGAACATGGAGAGCTTCACCACGCGCCGGACGCCGCTCGCCTTCGCCGCGTCCACCAGCGCGCGCTCCGGGTCCGGCTCGCTGGTGGCGGGGGAGGCCAGGTACACCGCGGTGACGCCCTCCAGCGCCGGGCCGAAGGTGGCGGGATCCTCGTAGTCCACCGCGCGCACGTCGGCGCCGGGGAAGGCCTCCTCGCCGCGCTCCACCGTGTGCGAGCCCACCCGGACCGGGACGCCCCCCGCCCGCAGCAGCTTCACCACCTCCTGGCCCACCTTGCCGTTGGGCGTGGTCACCAGGACCTTCACTGGGCGTCCTCCCGTTCCATGAGCGCGATTGAAGCCGGGCCCCGCCTCGACGTAAACCGGAGGCTCACGGCCAACCCGTCGGGGGGAAGCACATGAAGTGTCTCGTTCTCGCGGTGGCGATGGCCGCCGCGGCCGGCAGCAAGTCGAAGGTGAGCCTGCCGATGCCGCCGCCTCCGGCGCCGAAGGCCACCGCGCCCGAACCGGCCCCGGCCCCTCCGCCCGCGGCTGAGCCCGCACCCGCGGCACCCGCCCCGGCGCCGGAGCCGGCCGCGGCCCCCCCACCGCAGAAGGCCGGCGCCAAGCCGCGCCTGGTGGTGCTGGGGCTGAGCGCGGCGGGCGGCGTGGAGCCGGAGGTGGCCGCCTCGCTCACCGAGGCGATCACCAAGGAGATCTCCTCCCGCGGCTTCTTCGAGGTGATGTCGATGGCGGAGATCCAGACCATCCTGGGCTCGGAGCGGCGCCGGCAGGTGACCGGCTGCAAGGAGAACGCGACGGACTGCCTGGCGGAGCTGGCGGACGCCTCGGGCGCGCGCTTCGTGGTCTCCGGTTCGCTGGCCAAGCTGGGCAACGCCTACCAGCTCTCGCTGCAGACGCTGGACACCTCGAAGGCGCAGGTCATCGGTCGCGCCACCCGCATCGCCTCCGACCTGAACACGCTGCTCTCGCTGGTGCCGTGGACGGCGGCGGAGGCCACCGCCACGCCGCTGCCGCCGCCGCCTTCGCGCGTGCTCCCCGTCTCGATGATGGTGGGCGGCGGGCTGGTGTTCCTGGGCGGCGGATTGGTGACGGCGGACTCGGTGACGCACGAGGCGCGGGTCGCCCAGGAGCTGGCGGAGGGGCAGGCCGGGCTCCGCGACCTGCGCGACGTGGCGTACTACCAGGGCGAGGCGGCGGCCATCTCGCTCCAGCGGCAGATCGGCATCGGCATGCTGGCGGGCGGGGTCGTCCTCGCCGGGCTGGGGCTGTGGCTGAACCCCGCGGACACCGCCGGCGGCGGCGCGCGGGCGATGCTGGTGCCCACCGGGCGCGGCGCGGCGCTGGTGGGGGTGTTCCCATGAGTTGCGGCGATCCGTGCCCGCGGATGGCTGGTGCTCGCCGCGGCGCTGAAGGGGGTGTTTCCGTGATTCGAGCGATTCCGGTGACGCGCGCTCAAGGGTGGCTGCTGCTCGCCGCGGCGGTGGCGATGGTGGGCGGCGGCTGCGTCTGCCTGGACCTCTCCGAGCCGCGCCGCTACCGCTGCACCGCCGACACCGAGTGCGTGGCCGGCTGGCGCTGCGGCACGGACCACTTCTGCGTGGACCCCAGCGGGGACGCGCTCCAATCGAACGCCTCGGCGCCGCCTCCCGCGCTGGCGCAGGTGAACCCGGCCGACCCGCCGGGGCTGCCGGACCTGATCTCCACCTCGCGGGACGGCACGGAGTACCCGGGGAGCTGCGCGGACGCCGGACGCTCGCGGACCTGGTCCGCCCACCCGATGGTGGCGCAGGTGCGCGGGGACTCGGTGTCGGTGACGGCGGTCTTCCGGGACGGGCGCGACTCGCTCGCGGACGGCGGGCTCCCCACCGGGCCGGAGTGCGCGGCGTCCTTCGCGGCGACGGCGCCGGTCTACCAGGAGCGCTGGGAAGGCTCCCTGGGAGGGCGCCGCGCGGTGGACCTGGCGCAGGTGGAGGGCACCACCTACGTGCTCACCGAGTCCGGCGGCCTGTGCTCGTTCCGCGTCGCGCCAGGGACGCCGGGCCTCTCCGGCGGCTGCAAGAGCGGGGTCTTCCCCTTCGCGGCCACCCGCCTGCGCACCAACCCGGGCGACGAGGCGTACATGCTGGCGCACTCGAGCTCCCAGTACGCGCTCTACAGCCTGGGCGACGGAGGGGTGAGCACCGTGCGCCAGGTGGTCCCCTCCGGCAGCGCGCGGCCGCTGGTCATCGACGAGATGACCATCCAGGGCACCGCCGGGCCCAACTACGAGTTGCTCACCGCGGTGACGAGCGACGCCGGGCTCTTCGTCAGCTCGCTGGCCCAGTTCCGCTTCGAGCCGGACGGCGGCGGGCCGCCGGGGCTGGGCCTGTGGGAGCCGGTGATGACCCAGGACGTGGCGTGCCAGCGCGACCCGGCGTGGGGCGGCTACAGCCTGCCGCTGAGCCTGCGCTACGTGGACGACTACCTGAACGTCACCTCCGACCCCGTGCTGGGCATCCAGGTGACGCGGACCACCTCGGTGGGAGGTGGGTTGCCGGTACCGGTGGACCACGTGCTGGTCTACCGCTCCACCACCGACGCGGGCACCCCGTACTACGGCAAGTGCGTGCCGCTGCCGTCGCCCTCGGCCAACCCGCCCGCCTTCCCCCGCTTCTTCTGGGGGTCGATGGCCAACTGCACGCCCTGCGAGGCGGGCTTCCGCATGCGCGACTGGCGCATCTCCTGGCAGTACCCACCCGGCGACCCGGTCCCCCCCAGCCTGGTGATCGAGGCCCGCTGCCTCCCCAACGACGGCGGCACGACGGAGACGGTGAACGCCATCGAGGACGCCATCAACCGGTGCGACTCGGAGCCGCCGGTGCTGCCGGACCTCGCCCGCTACACGCAGCCCACCCGCTGGGACCACACGGACGGGTTCTCCCACGCCTACGCCAACGACCTGGGACACCTCTACGGCATCGGCGGCTTCACCGAGGGCCTCACGCTGCCGGCGATCACCCTGGACCGCCCGCCCAGCCTGATGGTGCAGACGGTGTCCGGCCTGGCGGGCACCACCGCGAAGGAGTTCATCGGCGACCCGTTCCAGGGCGAGCAGTCGCTGCTCATCCCGCGCGAGCTGTTCCACCAGAACCGGTCCGACTTCGGCGGGAGCGGGAACGACGAGCTGGACTACCTCTCCGGGGTGGCGGGCCAACCCACCTGGGGACTGGCGGCCAACGAGGACCGCGGCCTCTACGTCGTCGTCGAGAACAACAGCCGGCCCACCTCCTCCGAGATGCTCCCGATCCGCATCCTGGCCCACTTCAACGGCGCCGTGGCCTTGCAGCCGCCGTTCCTGGGCGCGGCGACGCGCAACGCCCTGGGCCGCGAGGTGCTGATGTTCACCAGCAACGACGTGCTCACCGCGGTGGACGTCACCGCGCTGGCGGACGACCCCAGCGCCGGCGGGCTGGACGAGGCGGCGTACTTCGCCTCGCCGGAGCTGGAGGTGCGGGCGGTGGCGCTGCCGCGCACGCCCATCACCTCGCTGGTCCCCATCCCGCCCGACCCGGCCGCCGCCCCGCCGCTCTTCGCCGAGGCGTTCCTCGTCCAGGGTGGCCGCGTCTTCAAGGTCACCGCGTTCAACCACACCTACTGGAAGGTGGACGAGCTGGACCTGGGCGGCGCGGAGGTCATCGCGGCGGTGGCGGACGGCCGCCGCGGGCGCGCCGGCACCAAGGACGGCAAGGTGTACGCGCTCCCCAGCCGCGTGCTGGTGGCGGACGGGCTGGGCGCCGGGGCGCCGGTGCTGGACTACGCGCAGGCGGGGACCACCACCTTCGCGGTGGCCCAGGGCGGCCTCTTCCGGCTGCGGGCGGACGGCACCTCGCCCCTGGGCACGTGGGAGCCGATCCAGGTGACGCCCATGCCGCCGGACGGGCGGGGCTTCCAGTCGGCGCGCCTGTTCTCCGTCGCCGACCAGTTGCTTCTCTTCCTCCACAGCGGTTGGGGGTACAGAATCGCCGGCGGGCGCTGAAACCCGACCCCCGGAGACCCCATGCCGCACCTGCCCATCGACGCACGCGTCCACCAGGCGCTGATTGCCGGGATCCTCCGGGACGGGCACCCGCCCTACCAGGAAGAGGTGGCGGCGCGGCTGCAGGTGGACGTCCCGGCCATCCACGCCTCGCTCCACCGGCTGCACGCGCACCACGGGCTGATGCTCCTGCCGGGCACCAGCCTGGTGTGGATGATCCACCCGTTCTCGCTCTCGCCCACCGCCACCTGGGTGTCGAGCGGGGAGAAAGGCTGGTGGGCGCCCTGCCTGTGGTGCGCCATGGGCATCTCCGTGCTGTCCGGCGGCGACGCGCAGATCCGCACCCGCCTGGGCGGGGAGTCGGAGGAGATCTGCATCAAGGTCCACGGCGACCAGCTGTCCGAGCAGCTGCTGGTGCACTTCCCCCTCCCGCCGAAGGTGGCGTGGAACAACGTCATCCACTGGTGCGCCAGCGTGCAGGCGTTCCGCGACGCGGCGTCGGTGGAGAAGTGGTGCAAGCGCCACGGCTACGGGCTGGGGGAGCTGGTGCCGCTGGACAGGGTGCTGGCGCTGGGGCGGCTGTGGTACGGGCGGCACCTGGCGCCGGACTGGCGGAAGTGGACCAACCGGGAGGCGGAGGCCATCTTCCGCCAGGCGGGCCTCACCGGGCCCTTCTGGGCGCTGGAAGTGGACGACGCCCACTTCTAGCGGGCGCCGGCCTTGACACCGTCATCGCCGGTCCGCCACCCTCCTCAGATGCGAAACCTGCTCGGGATGGTGGCAGTCGCCGGTGTCCTTGGTCTGTTCGCCTTGAGCGCAGGCGCATCTCCGGAGCTGCGTGCATCGCAACCGCCGGCGAACGCCGCGAAGGTGGCTCCGTTCGAGTACGGCGAGGCTCACTTCAGCGCCACCTTGGCGACGCACGACACCCAGCTGTACTCCGTCGCTCCGCGCGAACACATCGCCGCGCCAGCCTCCAGGCTCAAGACGGACCGGCTGACCGTTCGTCAGCTGCAGGCCGGCGAGATGTACGTGCCGCACGCGACCTATCAGGTCGGCGAGATGGACATGCCCGTGAACATGGTCATGAAGGTCGATGAGATGGACAGGGCCGCCCCGAAAAGGGCCATCGAGGTCGCCGAGATGGACATGCGCGTGAAAAGGCCCATGCAGGTCGGCGAGATGGACATGAGCGTGAGAAGGACCATGGAGGTCGCCGAGATGGATATGCCGCACCTGATGTATGGGGTCGGCAACATGGGCGGGCCGCACCACGCGGCGCAGGTCGGCGAGATGGACCCGCCTGTCAACATACTCAACAAGGTCGACGAGATGGACATGCCCGCGGACGTGGCCCAGAAGGTCGACGCGATGGCCGGGTCCCCCAGCCACCCGACGCGGGCCTCGGCCCTGGATGTCACTCCGCGGGTTGCGGCCGTGCAGCGCGTTCTCGATCGGTTGCAGTAGCTCCCGGATCGCTCGCTCCACGTGCGGCGGAAATCGCTCTACACCGCCGGCTTCTTCCTGCATTTCCTGCTCGTCGTCACGGTGGCCTGCCGGGAGACGATCTGGGTGGTGGCGCGCAAGCTGACCATCCTTCCGCCCTCCGTCGAATCCATTGCGGCGGACGTCGAACCCGCCGTGGAGGCGGCGCTCGGCCGGCATCTGGACCCGTCGAACCCGGTCCGCCGCGGGCTCTCGACCTATTGGCACCTGGCAGGAAATGAAGGCGGCTATGGCTACTTTGCCCCCAACGTCCCCAGCAGCTTCAAGCTGGTGTTCGAGCTCCACTATCCAGACGGCCGCGTGGACTCGGTGCTCCCGCGAGTGAGCAGCCCTGCCGCCGGGTTGCGCGTCGCGGGCCTCCTCGACGAGATCGGCCGCACGCGCTACGAGCCGCTGCGGGAGTACATGATCAGATCGCTGGCGGATGCGACGTGGCGCGAGCATCCCGATGCGGTGACCGTTCGCGCCGTTTTTGGATCCATCCAGCTGCCCACGATCAGCGAATTCGAACAGGGAAAGAAGGAGTCGTACCACTTCATCTTTGCGTATGACTTCAGTCGGGCCGAGTGAGCGCGTGGCGAGAAAGAGCTTCACGGTTCCTGTTTCCAGAGGACTCCGGCACGTGGCTGACCGTTCTCAGGATCGGACTTGGCGTCCACGTCGCGCTGTACGCGTTGTCCCTGCGACCCGACTGGAATGACCTGCTGTCCCGGAGCGGCTCCGGTCTCCTCGGGAGTGCCCTGAGCGAAGGCATCCTCTCGGAGGAGAGCCCTTTCATCCCACGGATGGGATGGTTCATCGACGCCGGGGCGCGCCTGGGCGTGTCCGAGAGCGCGGTGCTCACGGTGACCTGGATCTGCTTGCTGACCGCGGGCGGCGCCCTGGCTGCCGGGCTGTTCTCCCGCCCGGCGGCGATCCTCGCCTGGCTCCTTCATCTGTGCGCCGCGAAGAGCGGAGGCTTCCTCAACTACGGCGTGGACCGCTTCATGACGATGGGCCTGTTCTACCTGATGTTGTCACCACTGCCGGATCGGCGGTCGTTGGATCACCGGTGGCGAGGCCAGCCGCTGGGTGATCCGGAGCTCCTCGGGTTCTTCCGGCGCGTGTTGCAGGTCCATCTCTGCGCGATCTACCTCTTCGGCGGTCTCGACAAGAGCCTGGGCAGGGGTTGGTGGAATGGGGACAATCTCTGGCGCGCCCTCACCCGCCCGCCCTTCGACCAGATCGCACCGGAGCTCCTGGTGCGGTTCAAGGTCCTGTTCCCCATTGCCGGAATCGCGATCGTCGTGTTCGAGACCGGTTACCCGGTTTTTATCTGGCTGAAAAAGACCCGGCGACTTTGGTTGATCTGCATCGTCGGGATGCACCTCGGGATCGGCCTCATGATGGGGATGCACCTGTTCGCCCTGGTCATGATCGTGTTGAACGCCGCGGCGTTTGGCCCGGCTCCCCGTCACACGGTCGCCGCGGAAGGTCTCGACGATCGAGCAGGCGGCGGCCTTGCTCGAGGCGGTCTCCCTGCTTCCGGCTCCGGCGTCGATTCCGCCTGACGATGCGCCCGATGGCCGGGGAGCCACGCAACGCTCCGAGGCCGCCAGCAGGCGCTACGCGTCGGCGGCGGGGTAGTCGAGGAGGATGCCGGCGGCGTGGATCATCGACTTATAGGTTGGGTTGACGTCGGGTTTGTCCCAGGTGCCCCCAAGTTCGAGGATGGCGGCACGAAGGGTCTCGATAAAACGGTTGAGCCGAGGCGTGTGGCGCGCTGCCAGCGCGGAGTTGTCCATCAATCGGTCTCGGCCGCGAGCGGGATGCAACTCGTCCGCACGGCCTGACAGGTCACCCATGCGGAGCCCTTGGACGCGCGGGAACCAGATGTCGGTGTAGAGGGCGACGTAGAGGGGGAGGGCTCGGGTGGGAGGCCGGCCAGGTGCTTCCTCCTCCTCCTCGCGCGCATCGCCGCCCAACACGATGGGCAGCGTAGACCTGATTCCATGAGGGTCGTCTCCCCTCGCCATGACCACGGCTTTTTCGAGGTCCCCTACGTCCTCGACTTCCTCTTCGATGATGCGGTCTCCCTGGTAGTACGCGAGACGAGCCGGCAACCTGAGCCGCCCTCCTCCAAACCGCTCCGGAATGGAGGGGTACCCCGGAAAGAGATTGAGCCGTCCTTCTCGCTCGAACCGGGCGCGGAAGAACTCGAACCACGACAGCTCATCACAGTTCTTGGCCGAGGGCGGCGCAGGAACGCCGAGAACCCGCATGACCTGTTCCCGCTCGGCGGTGTCGAGGATGTGGCGCGCGAACTCGAACACGCGCTCCATTCCCAGCTTGGCCGGAGGCGGAAGGTTGCCCTCCCAGAAGGCGATCGAATCCCTATACGTCGCCCAATAGTTCCTGTCGGTCGACATGGATGGCATGGCTCAGTGAAGGGGGAACGGAGGGTCGAACTGGAAAGTGCCCCTGTCCGTGGTGATGAAAATGCGGTCGACCCCTCTTAGCCTGTCACGGTCAGGGAAGGCGGCGCGCACGGCGTTCCGGTCACCTCCCTTGAGCGGATGAGTGGACCTCGGGTCGAAGCGCACGTCTTCCTCGGCAGCGTTCCAGTCATTCAGGAACTTCGGCAGGTTCTCCGGGTTTTTGAAGCCGGGGCTATTCACGAGCGCTTCCACCTCGTCCACCACGCCGTTCTTCGCGGCAGACTGCGCCGCTTGCCGCGCCTGCTGTTCCGACAGGCGCAGGCGCATCAGCGCGGTGGTGATCTCCGACTCCGCCGAGGCGGGGGCCGCCGCCTCGGTGCCACCGCCTCGCCCACCACCGCGCCCGCCCGTCGCACGGGCACCTACCGACGACGGCGGGGAGGCGCGCAGCGGCTTGGTTCTACCGCCCTCGCCCGCGCTGGCGACCGGCCCGGGCCGAGGCTGGCCTTCCCCTACTGGAACCAGCTTCCCGTCCGTCCCGGTGGCACGGATTTGGAGCGGCTCCATCTGGAGCGCTGGTGGCTTCGCTCTCGCGCGCTCGATGGGGATGACGTCCGCGCCGCGCTCCACCACCGCGAGCGCCTCCTCGGTCGTCCGGCCGAGCAGCTCCAGCGTCGCTTGGTCCTCGGCACTCAGCGCGGCCTTCAGCGCCCTCATTTCCCGGTAGGCGTTCCGCAAACCCACCAGCACCTTCGGGGCCGCGGTGGCGAGCCTTCCCACGGCGTAAAAGGCAACCAGCGTTGACAACCCGTCCGAGTACCGGAGGAAGCGCGCGCCCCGCTCGCCGTACTTCTCCAGAATCCACGCCCGGTGCTCATCCACTACCGAGGTAACGGCTCCGAGCGCGACCGCCGCCCGGTCGCACCACAGGAGGGCCGTGGCCACTCGCCCTCCCGCAGCGGCGACGGCCCCTCCCGCTCCGAGGGTGACGCCGAAGGTGAATGCCTCGCCGCACTTGAGCAGCGTCCGCCGGGCATCCTGGTGCGCCACCTCCAGCAGGTACAGCGCGGGGGCAAACCGCGTCGCTCCTCCCTCGTCGTAGAGCCGCACCCCCACGACCTCGTCGTAGCCGACGTGGAGGCGCAGCCAGTCCAAGGGCAGCGTCTTCGCCTCTGGGTACGCGTACACCTTGGTGTTGACGAAGACGTCCAGCCCGTCTCCGGCCAGTTCCACCCGCAGGGACACGGGGCTCGCCACGGTGGCTCCGAAGCCGCGCAGAGGAATCACCTTCGTTCCCTCGTCCTCGACGGCTCGGGCGAGTCGCTCCGGGCCAATCCGCTGCGCGTAGGCCGTCAGCACGCGCCGGGCCTGCGCCCGCTCGTCGTCCCAGATGCTCCCGTCCGTCAACGCGCTGTACAACCGCGCCACCGCCCTCCGCCCGCGCTCCGACTGGAGGGCGTGCGCCAGCTCCTCATCCGCCGTCCCCTGAAGCACCTCCCGCGCGGTGTCGTCGTCATGGCCGGGCGGCGCCACCTCCACCTCCCGCTCCACCGCGTCGAAGTCGCCCCGCGCCAGCGCGCGGACGTCCACCGCCCGCAGCGCCACCTTCATCCCCGGTGGTGACTGCACCAGGGTGAGCGTCGCCTGGCCCTGGTGTCGAAGCGTCACCTCGGCCGTGCCACCCCGCACCGCCAGGTCCACCACGTTTCCGCGCGAAGTCCCCGCCAGCGTCACCCGCGCGACGGGCACTTCCCGCGCGTACACCAGCCACTCCCTCGACGGCTCCTGATGCGCCAGGCATCCGGACAGTCCGAGCAGCGCCATCGCCAGCGGGAGGGTGCGACCGTGGGCCAGCGCGAACACCCGCCATCTCCCAAGGGGCCTGCGCTGCGCGTCGAGCATGGACATACCCTCGGAGGCCCCCGGGCATTGGGGGGAGAGTTGGGCCTCTTCACTTCCGTTCGGCCCCGCATGCTCGTCCGCCCGCGCTACCTCGCGCCCCGCCATTGCGGACGAGAGCACGTTCCCAACAACAAGCATTGTGATTGTGGACGAGTTTCTCTGACGGACTCGAATCGGCCGAGCGGAGGCCATCTTCCGCCCGGCCGGCCTTACCGACTCCTTCTGGGCGCTGGAAGTGGACGGCGCTCACTTCGAGCGGGCGCGCGGCGGCGTGCGGGCGCGGCGGCCTGCTCCAGCACCCCGGCGCAGGTGTAGTCCCAGAACGCGTCGGCGATCTCCTCGGGCGTGAAGGGTCCGGAGGGCGAGTACCACTGCGCCACCCAGTTCACCGCGCCGAAGCTGAGCAGCCGGAGCAGCTTGAGGTTCACGCCGCGGCGGAAGGGCATCGCCCCGGAGGCCCGCTGCAGCAGCCCGTCCCAGAAGGCTTCGTACCCGTCGCGCAGGCGAAGGATGGACTCGCGGGTCTTCGGCTCGAGGAAGCGCCAGTCGTAGAGGAGGACGAAGATCGACGCGTCGTCGGAGAGCAGCAGCCGGGTGTGGGTCCGCAGGGCGATCCGCACCCGCTCCACCGGATCCCTGGAGCCCGCCACCGCCTCCTGGATGGCGTCGGTCATCCGCCCCACCGCGCGCTCCATCAGCTTGAGGAGCAGCGCCTCCTTGGTGCGGTAGCGGTAGAAGATGCTCCCCGGGAACACGCCCGCCTCGCCGGCGATCTGCCGCAGGGTGGTGACCGGGTAGCCCTTCTGGCGGAACAGCAGGGCCGCCGCGTCCAACACCTTGCCGTCCGGGTCCGTGGCCATGAATGCTACGCGGTCTTCGCGCGCGCCTGGTCCTGCTGGGAGCTGATGCGCTCGAACACCGCGTCGTCCGACTCGTGGATCTCGCGCGCGGTGGCCTCGGCGCGGAGCACCATCCGGCGGATGAAGCGGCTCGCCAGGTCGCGGCGCTCCGGGTAGCGGTTGGCCTGCTTGAGCAGGATCTTCCCCATGGCCACGTCCGCCATCAGCCGGGTGAGGCGCTCGGCGTGGAGCAGGCCGTGGGAGAAGTCCGCGCGGGCATCCCAGTGCCGCAAAAACTCGTCCTTGAGGTACTGGCCGGCGGCGCGCGCGTCCTTGCCCTTCACCCCGTGCTCCCACTCCTGCCTCAGCTTGGAGCCGAAGATGCGCAGCAGCAGCTTCTCGGTGGCGGAGGCGAGCGCGGCGTCGGCGCGGCCCACCATCTTCGCCAGGTCCCCCTCCGCGGTGCGCGCCAGCAGGCGGGCGCGGGCGGAGCGGCGGAGGAAGGCGGCCGGGTTCTTCACCGCCGCGCCCAGGTGGTCCTTGGTGGCCATCAGCGCCTGGATCTGCGAGGTGCCCTCGTAGATGGGCATCACCAGCGCGTCGCGCAGGAAGCGGTGCACGCCGGTCTCGTCGATGTAGCCCATGCCGCCGTGGATCTGCATGCAGTCGCGGGCGATCTCCACGCCCTTCTCCGACGCGATGTACTTGAGCAGCGGGGTGAGGCGGCGCGCCTTCTTGGACATCTTGGACTGCAGCGCCTTCATCTCCGCCAGCTTGAGCGGGTCGGACGGCGGGGCCAGCTTGAGCCGGATCTGCAGCGTCTGGCCGATCTCCGCGGCGTTGATGGCGTCGAACGCCAGCGCGCGCATCGCGGCGATCCACGTCTCCATGTCCATCAGCTTCTCGGCGATCAGCTCGTGCCGGTCGATGGGCTTGCCCATGGCGCGGCGGTCCGCCGCGAAGGCGAGGGCGGCGCGGTAGGCGGCCTCCGCGTTGCCCACCGCCTCCAGGCCCACCGCCAGGCGGGCGCTGTTCATCAGGAACAGCATCAGCTCGAAGCCCTGGCCGCGCTGGCCGATCAGCTCGCCCTCGGCGTCCTCGTACAGCAGCGAGCAGGTGGGGGAGCCGTGCTGGCCCATCTTCTCCTCCACCTTGGTCACCTTGACGTTCTCGACCCGCTGGCCGCCCCGCTCCAGGAAGCGCGGGACCCAGAACAGCGAGAGCGCCTTCAGCCCGCCCTCGGGGCCGGAGTCGGGCTCCGTCTTGGCGAGCACGATGTGGTGCTGCGACTGGCCGTTGGTGATGAAGATCTTCTCGCCGTTGAGCAGCCACTTCCCGTCCTTCTGCACGGCGCGGGTGCGGAGCGCGGCGAGGTCGCTGCCGGCGCCCGGCTCGGTCATCACCATGCAGCCGGACTCCTCGCCGGTGCAGATCTTCCGGATGGCGTCGTCCCAGCGGGTCTTGGTGATGACGCCCTTCTCCACGGTGGCGCTGCCCTCGTGGGCGGAGTAGGCGCGGAAGATGGTGCTGATGCCGGCGTGGAAGGCGAAGTGGCTGAGCGCGCCCGCGTCCGCCCGGCCGATGATCTCGGTGAGGATGAAGTAGATCGCCCCCGCGCAGTTGGACCCGCCCAGCTCGCGGGGGGCGGTCACCCCGAAGAGGCCGACCTGGGCCATGGACTCGATCATCTTCTTCAGGTCGTCGGTGAACTTGACCTCGCCGTTCTCCAGGTACGCGCCGCCGTGGGGCCGGTCCACCTTCTGCGCGCGGGTGGCGATCTCCTTGGCCGCCACCTCGCCGCCCGCGGTGAGCACGTCCGTGTAGAAGGCCACCGCCTCCTCCACGTTCTTGAAGCCCTCCGGGAGCGTGAAGTCCGCCTCCACCAGGCGCGTCAGCGACTCCCAGTCGATCCCGTGCTTCACCTGGAAGCGGAGGTCGTCGTTGTCGAGGAAGAAGTTGGAGGAGGCCATTGTGCAGGTCCTTTGGCGTCGCCGGCGCTTGGTCAGCTGACCAAGGATAACCCCGACCCCCTCTGGGACGCCAGGGTCACCCCCTTGGTTGGCTGGCCAAGCGCCGGCCTCGGCCCGCCGGAAGGCGCCGCCGGCGGCCAGGCCCCTGCGCCGTCCCATGAGCGCCGCTTCTGACTCGTGACCTGGCCGCCGTCCGGCCGGGCGCGACAGGCGCATCGAGCGGTGGTTGAACTGCGCCCCCATTTCCGGGGAATGTCCGCCCCCGGAGCACGAGGAGGCCCCCCTTATGGCCAGGACGGCGATCGTAGGGCTCGGGACGCACGTCCCCGAGCGCGTGGTGACGAATCAGGAGCTCACCACCATGATGGAGACGAGCGACGAGTGGATCCAGCAGCGCACCGGCATCAAGGAGCGCCGCTGGGTGGGCCCGGAGACCGGCGCCACCGACCTCGCCCTGGAGGCCTCGAAGAAGGCGCTGGCGCAGGCGGGATGGCAGGCCACCGACCTGGACGCCATCGTCTACGCCACGCTCTCTCCCGACCACAACTTCCCCGGCGACGCGTGCTTCCTCCAGGCGAAGCTGGGCGTGCCGGGCATCGCCGCGCTCGACCTCCGCAACCAGTGCAGCGGCTTCATCTACGGCCTGTCGGTGGCGGACGCGTGGATCCGCTCCGGCCAGTACAAGAAGGTGCTGCTGGTGGGCGCCGAGGTGCACTCCACCGGCCTGGACGTCTCCACCCGCGGCCGCGACGTGTCCGTCATCTTCGGCGACGGCGCGGGCGCCGCCTGCCTGGAGGCGACGGACGACCCCGACCGCGGCGTCCTCTCCACCCACCTCCACGCCGACGGCCGCTTCGCCAAGGACCTGTGGACGGAGTGCCCCGGCTCCCGCTACTCGCCCCGCCTCTCCAAGGGGATGATCGACGAGGCGCGCCACTACCCGAGGATGGACGGGAGCAAGGTCTTCAAGCACGCGGCGGTGAAGATGCCGGAGGTGGTGCGCGAGGCGCTGACCAGGAACAACCTCACCCCGCGCGACATCAGCCTGCTCATCCCGCACCAGGCCAACCTCCGCATCTCCGAGGCGGTGCAGAAGGGCCTGGAGCTGCGCGACGACCAGGTGTTCAACAACATCCAGCGCTACGGCAACACCACCGCCGCCAGCATCCCGCTGGCCCTGGCGGAGGGCGTCGCCGAGCGGAACGTCCCGCGGGGCGGGCTGATCGTCCTCGCCGCGTTCGGCGCCGGCTTCACCTGGGCCTCCGCCGCCATTCGCTGGTAGCCGGGGAGCCGCCTCACCCGGCCGATCCGTCGCCTTCCGGACGCGCCGCGCACCCGGAGTGATGGGTGCCGGCCGTTCGGGCGCACCCGCCAATGTCGGGGCGTCCGGAGGAGGCGTACTCCCCGTGGAGCGCACGGGCACGCCCGCCGGCGTCCGGGTGTCCGCAGGAGCGTCCTCCCCGCGCGCGCAGGGGGAGCGTGTCACATGAAGAAGACGCTGCTGATCTACGCGGTGGTGCTGAGCGGCCTGGTCCTGCTCTTCAAGCAGGTGGAGCGACACGCCGCCGGCCAGCCCTCCCACGGCTCGGGCGAGGACTACCTGGAGGAGTGCCAGCACGAGGGCTGTAACTCGGAGGAGATCTCGGAGCTGTGCTCCAGCTACACCGAGGAGTGCATCGGGGAAGGGTGCAGCAAGGAGGAGGTCATCGAGCTGGCCGGGGCGCCCGCCTCGGTGAACGCCATGTTCGACGACTTCGCCCGCCACGGGTGCAAGGTCCGCGAGCAGGACCGCCTGGCCGCGGGATGCCAGGGCATCGGCACCGAGACCACCTGCGTCGGCCTCGCGCTGTTCTGCAAGGACAGCTACGCCTGCCCGGGCGGCAACGTCCAGACGAGCTGGTACGTCTGCGGCGGTTGCATCGGGGCCGGTTCCTGTGCCGCCGCTCCCTCCTCGGCCGGGCGCGCCGGTGGTGCCCAGAACGCGCAGCCCAAGTAGGGCCGCGCTCGTGCTCCGGCACGCGCTGCTCGCCGCCGCCTCCCTGGCGGTGCTCCTGTGGTGTTGCCCGACGCTCCTGGGGGAGGCGGCGCCCTTCCAGGAGGCGCGCTGGGAGGCCGGCGCGCTCGAGCTGCGGACGGAGGCCGGCTGGGAGCAGGTCCGGTCCATCGACGGGGTCGCGGTCCACGACCTGGTCCGCGAGGCGCAGCGCCTCTACGGCGCGGACTGGAAGCGCGGCTTCATCAAGCACTTCCGGCGCGTCGCCTCCGGGGCGGGCGCGCACCCGCTGTTCGCGGTGACGCTGGGCTTCGCGGGCGGAGCGGAGCGCCGGGTGGCGCTGACGACGTCCAACCGGCGCTGGGCCGAGGAGGCGTGGCGCCGGCGCGGCTCCGGCCGGTCGTGGCCTCCGTGCCCGTCGCCGGGCGGCCCGTTCCGCGACGACGTGGACGTGCTCGCGCGCGCGCTGGACGAGGAGTACGCGTACCTCGACCAGGCCCCCGGAGACGTCTTCGCCGACCTGGCGGCGCTCCGGTGCGAGGTCGCCCCGGCGATGGACCGGCTGGACTTCGGCCTCCGGGTGCAGGCCGTCCTCGCCAGGTTGAGGGACCCGCACACCGGGGTCATCTGGTCCTCGCTGGGCGAGCCACCCGAGCGCGCGCTGCCTCCCGGCGCGCCGGAGCCGCCCGCCGAGTGGCTCTCCCGGCTGGCGCCC
>Ga0134122_10000600_pt1 | contig 24732 bp, 22 predicted proteins | sample KB302_FD_96461 | JGI IMG/M metagenome (GOLD analysis project Ga0134122, IMG submission 96461) | Terrestrial soil microbial communities without Nitrogen fertilizer from Kellogg Biological Station, Michigan, USA - KB3-0-2 | ecosystem: Environmental > Terrestrial > Soil > Unclassified ...
ACGGTCAGCCCGGCTGCGGGAAACTGAAAACATCGTTGCCAATTGTCCTGTAATTCCCCGATTTGGGGCCGTGCTACTCGAAACCCGAATTTGCAGTTCAGAATTCGGGGTTCGAGTAGCACGGTCCCGAATTCGAATTCCCAATTGTCCTGTAATTCCCCGATTGCCTGTAGGCGCGGTCTATGACCGCGCGCGATCCGGAGTGTAGGTTACTGCGGAATGAGAATCCGTGCGCGGTCATAGACCGCGCCTACAGTTTGACATTCTTCCCTGTCCGTACCAGTCCCCACAGTGAGAGCGAAGGGGCTGGCCGGCGGCTGAGGATCCAGGGGCCGCAGGTCACGTCCCTTTAGAGCAGGGTGATCCGGACCGATCCGGATTGCGCGGAATAAGGCGAACGCGGTCGCACTGTTGTTGCCGCCGTTGCCGCTGGCGGATTCGCCGGAATAGGGAGACCAATACTCCCAGACGATTTCACCGGCGGACGTTACTTCGAAGAGTCGCCCTTGAGGGCCCGAGCTGATCAGCGTGTTGCCGTTGACCAGCCGTTCAGCGCCCGAAATATAACTTGCCTGAAAAGATTCCGGCTTCGAGTAGGTCCAGACCGGTTCAGCGGGTCCGAAAGGAACGTTGGCAGGAAGGGTGTAGCGACCCTCCGCATCAACCGGCGGGACGAACTCATACACCGTCGTGGTTGTGCTGTTCGGTCCGGGGGTCCTGTTACTAAAGACCATCATGTGTCCAGCTCCAGGGAGGCCTTGAGGAATCCAGTGCGCGTCGTGCTGGAAACCCAGCAATCGATCGTCCGGAGTTCCACGGCCATAGGTCTCCGGGTTTCCCCAACGGTAAAGCAAATCGCCGCCCTCGCCGGAACGGCCGCCGGCGCGGCCCGCTGCCTGCTGCACGGTGGTGCTGTGATCGATGACCCAAATCTCATTGAAGGTCGGCACACTCAGAATGATCTGATCGAGCTCGGGATTGTACGCAACAGCATTGGTATGGAAAACGTCTCGTACGGGTTTCGCCGGAGGAGCGAGGACTCCGGCGGTGTCGCCATTCCAGTCAATGCGTTCGGGGTGCTGAGCAGGATCGCCATAATTATCCAGCATGGGGTCGACGTTCTGAATGAGGTGGTCCCACATATGCCACTCCCAGACGATCCGTGCGCCGTTTGGCCGCTGAGGCTCGAACTCGATGAGCGCGTCCGGCCATATTCCATCCTGGGGAATGAAACCTTTCCGGCGGCCGGCGCGGCGCGCCTCATCCGCTGTCTTGGATTCCCAAACAATCGCCAGAACATTGCCGTTGGGAAGCACGGCGACATCGTGGTGCGGGAGGGACACTTCGTTGAACCTGAAATCCCATTCAAGCTTTCCATCGAGGTTGAACTCTTGAAACCGGCCTCCCTGACCGCCACCGCTGATTCCGGAATTGCCCGGGTCGTTGCCGCCGCGCAGAATATGGCCGTTGTCGAGGAAATACACCCATGCGCTCGGCTCCAGGCTGCTCGTCCACGTTCGAACCACCTGGCCGGCGAGATTGATGAGATATGTGGTGTCGGAACTCATCGGAGCAAACAGCGTGTAGCCGGGGCTGGCCCCATCGCACATGAAACGCGGTCCACGCTGCTCGACCGGACTTCGCGGCGGCCGCTGGCCGAAAGCAACACTCTGGACAGTACCGAGACAGAGAAACAAGAAGGCGACGACTTTCCAATTCATGGAGCGGATCCCTTGTGGTTGTCTCACGGCAATGGAAATGAGATCGAATTCGATGTTCCCAGGCTATTACGAAAGCTGACCACGACGCTGCCCTGGGCTGCACCCTGGATCAAGAACGGAAAGCGCATTGCGCTCAAGCTGCCAAGCGACGCGCCCGAGGTGAACCATGCGTCGAAGAGCGACTTGACGTCAAACGTCATTGTCGAGCCCAAAACCGAGCAGCCGGTGACATCCCCGCAACCCAGGCGAACTGCCGGCCTGGTGTCGAACCTCAGAGAGAATGTGGTGACTTCCCGCATGGTCGACAGCAGCGTGATGACGACCGCAAAGCCGTTTTGTGTATCTTTTCGCAGCGTCTGAATTGCCGGAGCTTGTCTTGGGATGATCTGCGCGGTGGAGTACGTGGACTGGATCTCACCTGCCTGTAGCGTCACGCTGAAGGTTAGCGTGCCGGCCACCGTCCCTGGCTGGAATCCGAGAGGGCCCGCTTGAAGGTTACCACTGAAGCGGGCCTCGGTCGTATTGGCCGGGATGGTGAACTCGACGACGCGGCCGCCGGATGCCAACTGGATGGTAGGATCGTCGGTTGGGATGACGGCGTTCGGCGAGAAGCCCAGCGTGAGGGTGCCCGTCACATCGATTGGGAATGCAACAGGCAGCGTCAATCCCACTTTGGACTGCCTGCCTGCCGCCAAGGTCGATTCAAACTGCAAATGGGGCGATAGTGTTGCGACGAGTGTGAAATCCGAGGCGGTGTCATTGGAAGAGATCAAGTCTCCCCCCACCGACACTGCCGGCGCATGAAACACGTGGGCCGCCGCGCTCCCGCCGATAGCGACCGTGAGCGTCAACGTGGTCGATGCGCCCGCTGCCAACGACTCGGGATTCGCGCAGGTCACCTTCTGTCCCGATGCGGAACACGACCAACCGGCTCCGGTTCCGGAAACAAAAGTCATTCCAGTTGGCAGAGTGTCGGTTACGGTCAGAGCGCCGGTCGTAGCTGCTGTACCCGCATTGACGATACTAACGGCATAAACTCCATTGAAGCCCGCTGACAGATTCCCAACATGGGCGCTTGTGATCGATAGGTCCGGGAATGGAAGCACGACTTTGAACGGTAAGGCTTCACTTGTGCCCAGGCTCGTGGTGACAGTGAGGCTGCGATCGCCCAAATCGGCGTCGGGGGCGATGGTGAACGTAGCCGTCGCGAGAACATCCGTCACGACGTGGATATCGCTTGTCGTGATACCGCTTCCGGCGTCTATGGTGAGCGGGCTGACAAAGCTCGTTCCTGAAAGGGTCACAAACATGCTTGCGCCTCGAGCGCCCAAGTCTTGAAAAATGCCGGTCAGAATAGGAACCGTCAAAACGACGCCAACCCTGCGAATGCGGTCGTTGTTCGTGTCCGCAATGAAGAGATTGCCCGCCGCGTCCACGGCGATGCCGCCGGGAAAATTGAGCTCTGCGGACACCGCAGGGCCACCGTCCCCGCTGAAGCCAGCTGTTCCATTGCCGGCCACAGTGCTGATGATACCGGCAGGTGTGGCCTTGAGGACGCGGTTGCTGTATGTATCCACAATAAAGAGATTGCCCACGGCGTCCACGGAGACTCCGGCGGAAAAACTGAGCGGGGCGTCCACGGTGCTGATGATCCCGCCGGGAGTGACCTTGCGAATAACATGATTTGCCGAATCGGTGATGAAGAGATTGCCCGCTGGATCGGCGGCAACACCGCTCGGACAGAATAACCTCGCGGAGACTGCAGGACCGCCGTCTCCGCTGAAGCCGTAAGATCCATTTCCAGCCAGGGTGCTGATGACCCCGTCGGGTGTGACTTTGCGGACGCGGTTGTTCATCGAATCTGAGACGAAAAGATTGCCCGCCGCATCTACTGCGAGTCCAGGAGAAACGGAAATGCCGTAAGCTCCGTAGTCGTCCGAACCAAGAGGGCAAAAGTCGCCCGTGGTGATGTTCGCTATGGTAGTGATGACCCCATCAGGGCTGACCTTTCGGATGCGCTGATTCGACAAATCCGCGATGAACACGTTGCCGAACGCGTCCGCTGCAACACTGGTTGGGTAGTTGAGCTGAGCAAAGGCCGCCGGACCGCCGTCTCCGCTGAAGCCGGGGAGTCCATTACCAGCGAAGGTACTAATGACCCCGTTCCGCGTCACTTTGCGGATGCGGTGGTTCGACGAATCGGCGATGAACACATTTCCTCCGCCGTCCACTGCGACGCCGCCCGGGGAGCTCAGTTGGGCGGAAGTCGCGGGGCCGCCGTCTCCGCTAAAGGTCAACGTGCCATTGCCCGCCAGGGTGTTGATGACGCCTGCTGAAGAGATCCTGCGGACCCGGTTATTCGACGAATCGGCGATGAATATATTGCCTTCGGCATCTATCGCGATACCACTGGGCCGGAACAACAGGGCGGAAATCGCGGGGCCGCCGTCTCCGTTGAAACCTGCCGAGCTGCCCGCCACGGTGCTGATGACGCCGGCCGAGTTAACCTTACGGATGCGGTTGGTGTTCGAATCGGCAATAAAGAGATTGCCTGCCATGTCCACAGCGATGCCGCGGGGATAGGCGAGCTGCGCGGATGCGGCCGGACCGCCGTCTCCGCTGAAGCCCGGTGTTCCGGTTCCAGCGAACGTGCTGATGATCCCGTCGGGAGTGACCTTGCGGACGCGGCTGCCGCCCGGGTCGGCAATGAAGAGATTGCCCGCCGCGTCCACTGCGACACTGGACGAGTACTGGATCCGTGCGAAGGCCGCCGGGCCGCCGTCTCCACTGACGCCTGGTAGCCCGTTACCGGCAAATGTGCTGATGATCCCTGCCGGATTGACTTTGCGAACCCGGTAATTTTCCGAATCGGCGATGAAGACGTTGCCTGCACCATCCACAGTGACGCCACCGGGGTTCGAAAGCCGCGCGGATGTTGCAAGGGCGCCGTCTCCACTGAAACCAGCCGTTCCATTCCCCGCAACCGTGCTGATGATGCCATCCGGTGTGATCTTGCGAATGCAGTTGTTGCCGGAGTCTGCGACGAACAGATTGCCCGCCGCGTCCATGGCGACACTGCGGGGATATCTTAATTGCGCGGAGGCCGCCGGGCCGCCGTCTCCGCTGAATCCCGTCGTGCCATTGCCTGCGATGACTGTCAGCACTCCATTGGCAGCCACGCGGTAGAACCTGTTGCCGGAGGTGAAATAGAAACCGCCGGCGCCATCGGCCAAGACGGAATCGGGCGAACCGATATTCTGCGTGATTGCCTGCGTGCCACTGAGCGGCTGCAGGCCACCGGCATAGGTAGTGATGATGGACTGCGCAAAACCCGGCAATGTCGAAAGCTGGAAGCAGAGGAATAAGAAGCCGAACAAAGTTGTCTGTTTCAATAGTGTCTTCATCTCTTAGTCCTTTGCGGGTGGAACAAACAGAAGCCGTTCGTTGCCGGTGCTACCGTCCAGCAGGAAAATGGTCCGATCGATGCGGTTCGTCAGTCGGAATACCGAATCCCGCAGGGGGTACACACCGGACAGCACGCAATCACAGCGATGGGTTGCAAGGTATCGTCCATTGGAATCCAGAACGGTCACAGTGGCGGAACTTGCATTGCCGATGTAGATCCGATTGTTGTACCCAACGGCAACCCCGGCTGGACTCGACACGCCATCGCGGTCGCCTGCGAGGAACTGCCGGACCGGCGCCCCGCCGACGTCCCAGATCGCGAACACTTCATTCGCACCCCGATCGGCCACAATGGCAGCCCCGTTTTCCGTCAGTGCGATTCCGCCGATGGAAACCGCTGCGGTCAGGAACCGCTCACTGCCGGAAGTAGCGGACCAGACATGGACCGCTTCGCTCCCGCCTTCATCAACCGCATACACCAACAACGTTCCGTCATTGCTGACAGCCATGTGTGTCAATGGTCTTCCCAAACGCGAAAGGTCGATGGTGTGGACTACTGCAGGCTTCCTGGGGAGCCCCGTCACAATGAGTACGTGCTGCGCACCGGCGTAGTAGAACGCTGCCGCCGTGCCTTGAAAACTGGCGGCGGCTTGCGTTGGATTCGCTGCAATGCCCGAAATCGCCGCTGTGGAAATCGGATTAGTCCCAAGGTTGAGAATCAGGAGTTCCGGAGTGGCGTCCGTTGAGACGATGGCCTGATTCGCATCCAGCGTTAAAACGCTGGAGATACCAAAGCCAGGTTCAACGGGAGTCCCGGTAATGGCGTTCCCTAGGATGCCGCTGAGAGGCCGCAGTTTTCGTGCATTGCTATCGAATACGTATCCCAATACCGGACCGGAGAATGTTGCATTGACCTCCGCGGCCACCGCCGAAACGGTCAGGATAACCACACACACGGCCGCCGTCAGGAATCGGAGCGGAATGATCGCGTTCATTCTGGTTGCCCCACTGTTGGAGCTAGAGCGACGATGGATGCAGATGGAGATGGCGCTGGAGTGGTTAGACGACCGCGATGCGTCATAATTGCGAAGGCGACACCGGTGCCGAAGGTTGCGGCAAATATGATCCACCCCTTGGACTTGTTCTTACTCTTCGCATTCGCCGGAAATGCCGGAAGGACTTTTCGGCTTGCAGCCGCGGACGTTTGTCCTTGCGTATCCAGCTGAGCGATGGCCTGACGTGCGTTGAATTGGGCATTGGGAGATGTCCCTTGGAGGGCGCTTTCAGTGGCATGCCCCTCTGCCTTCGAAGTGTCAACCACGTTCTGTCCGAACGCGGCCGGTGCCAGTTGCACCGCTGTGAAGGACACGACAACGAAAACAATCGTTGCCGGCATCCATTTTGAATTGGACCTCATTTCAGTTCTCCTCTCTCCAATCTCCAATGATGAAACTTGCAAATGTATTTCACGATCCAGGAAGCGCTCTCATTTAAGGAAGGCGTGAATGCTTTCTGAAATCCGCCACTATGGCGGGAATATATCGGCCTCATTTCGTACTTACGGAAATCCGAGCATTTGTCACGGGCCTGTTCGATCGTTTACGGCATCTCGAATAAATCAAGCGCAGGGGAGCATCGTTGAACCTCGACTCGTCGGCGTTCGTTGACTGGGAAAATGATTTACAGCTAATGAAGGGTTTCAGCGCATGCTGGAGTGATTCGGCCAGGTCTCTGTGACCAGTAGGGGCAGATCGTGTGTCAGGTCCTCCAGTTTTACTCCGATGGGATAAATGACGTGGGCCAGATTGTCTTTCGTGTAAGCCAAAACAAATACCGCATGACCGACCATATAAGAGCCATCGGAACGCTTTGCTGATTTTTCGGCGGGCGTGAGGTTGGCGGCAATCTGGGCTGCTTTGATCGCCGCATCACTCCCGGTCAGACCGATAAAGCGTTTGTCGAAATGATCGAGCCATGTGCGCAACACTTTGGGATTGTCACGTCCGGGATCGGTGGTTACAAAAACAACCTTGAACTGATTCGCCAAATCCGCAGGCATTTTTGCAAGGGCCTTCCCGATCATCGACATTTGAGTCGGACACATATCCGGGCAATTCGTATATCCAAAAAACAGGAGCGTGACATACCCGTTGGTCTTTGGACCGAAATCGAACGGGGTTCCGGCAGTATCGGTCAGGACAAACTTAGGCTTCGGCAGGGGAGGGCTCACCAGCCCTCCCCGGTAAGTCACTGCCGGACTTTTTGCAGGAGCCTGGGCCGATTTCAGCTCTCTGGTCACCTGCAACGGCGCAAGGATAACAACGAAAATCAAGAACAACCGTAGCTTCATATCCGTCCTACTTGGTAACGATGACCTTGCCCACCATGCCCAGTTCGTCATGGATGGCGCAGTAGTAGTCATAGGTTCCGGGAACAGTAAAGGTTACTCGAAATCGAGTTACACCGGCAGGCGCTTGAGCCCGCCCGGTTGCATCCTGAGGCGCCGCTGCAATGAATCCCGAGTTCACGTTTGGAATCGGCGAAACTGAACTTATCGTTGCATGCCGGGCCCCATCGGTATCGAGGACCACTCCGGCTGAAGGTGGAACGGGAATCGCAGGCTCCGTTCCGAACGTGATGGTATGTGGATCGGATGGATCTAAATTCGTCCACTCTACTGTTTCCCCGACGTGGATCCGAATCGTTCCGCTGAAGAAGCGCATGATGGTCACGAACTGCGTCCCTCCTGCCGTTGCTACAACCTCTCCGATGCCTGCCGTCACTTCGTTCCTGGAAAAGAATGAGCGCAATTCCCGCCTCTCTTTTCCTTCGCCTTCATCCTTTTCATGTTTGTCGATGTCCGAAATAAGCTTCCGCCCTAGATCTTCTGCCTGGTCATCGTAAAACGCCTGATTGAAGGGAAGAGGATGATTTACCTCCAGGAGGTGGTCGAGAACATGAACGACTCCTGTCATGTTCTGATGGATCAGGCATACTAACTTGTAGTTGCCGGGCTTCGGGAATGTGACGGTATAGCTTGTCCCCCCTGGCCCTTTCAGCAATGCACCGCTGTTTACGCATGCGGAGCCATTGTAAGTAGCTGGGCTGGGCGTGGCTCCTCCTGGAATCCCCGGACAACCCGGTGCCGGCCCATTAAAAGCTGGGCGTATCTGGCCAGGCGTAAGCAGGCTCACGGTATGGACCTCATCGGTAGCAAATTTCCAGGTGATGCTATCGCCGTCGTAAATCCAAACCTCATTGGGCAGAAACGCATTTGCCTGCACTCCCTTGTCCCGACTCTGCGCACCCACGATTGCATTCCAGGTCTGTTCTGCTCCATAGGCCACAACAGACGAAGGAACGATCCAAATAATCAATATCAACATGCAGTGGGAGAAAGCAGAGAGCAGAGTGGATCCTTTTCGTTGCATTGTTCCTCCAAACGTTTTAACGCGAGCGGTTTAGTGAATCGGAAGGCAAAAGTGCTGACAATCGAAACCGGATGACCATCCAGTTAGGAGGTTCAATCCGCACATTTCCGAAGGCCGGGAATACATCGGCCTCATTTCGTACTGACGGAAATCCGAGCATTTGTCACTAGATTCATCGGCAATCGCAAGTATTTTTCCGGGATGTATGCGTCACCACTCCGTCCGGACGGGATATCGGGACATCTCCGGATCGGATGTCAGCAGTGACATTCCGTGTACGATGGCTTGTGAGATCAGGATTCGATCGAAGGGATCGCGATGAAGATGGGGAAGCCGGGTCACATGGAAGACAGATTCTTCATCCAGTGGAAGTATGGTTGCACCCATGTGCTCCCGATGTGTCGGAATGAAATGGCCGGGTCCGTTTGGCAGTCGGAGTTTGCCCAGGGAATATTTGATGGCGATTTCCCACGATGAAACGACGCTGAGGTAGCGCTCGTTTTCCGGGTCGAGAAGGAGCTTCGCCGCCCGAGCCGAAAGTTTTTTCGGTTCAAGAGCCGCGTGCAGGAAAGTCGCAGTATCCAGCAACAATTTCATTTGCGGATTTTCTTTCGTTTTGGAGCGAACGTTCGAAGTGGATCGTTCTTGTGACCGTCCTCCCACAACCGCAGTTCCTCTTCCGTCATTGGGTCGTAAAACGAAGGCAGAATTTTGCCCTGGCCTGCGGCAGAACCCAGCACCGGTAATCGTTCGATCTTCGGTTCGATTCGCCGGATCTCCGCCACGGGAATGTTCCGCTTGCAAACCACAACGGTTTCTCCTGCTTCCACTCTGTCGAGGTACTTTGAGAACTGGGTTTTGATCTCGTGAATGTTGAGCTTGATCATAGTCATAGAGTGGCTTATCAAGTTGACCAAGTCAAGGACGTAGCGGGATGACTTTCGCGAAGGAGTTCCTCAATGCCTTTGCCGTGTTAAGACGATCGAGCATGGCCGGATCTGGTGCGAACGCGGGTGACGTAACGGCTGATTCAGCATGCAGCGGCGCAACGTCATGGATTTGCTGTCAACCGGCCGGTCCATCTGCACTACTGGTATTCCGTGTCCGGCCACCATACAATGCAGCCACTGGATCATGCGCGCCGCATCTCTTGCTTTCATTCTTCTTTGTGGAACCCTGGGCACCCACCGGATGTTCTCCCAGGACGTGCCCTTAAGCATTCGTGTAGACACACACCGTGTGCCTGTGGAATTCACGGTTACGGATTCAACGGGAAAGCCGGTCACGGACTTAAACCAATCCGATTTCGAAGTCTTCGTCAATGGCGAGCCGCGCCCGATTCAGAGTTTTTCTCCCGTTGAAACTCCTTACAGCATGGTTCTTCTTCTGGATTGCAGCGGAAGCACGGAGGATCGCAGGGTCATGATGCTGTCCGCAATGTCCCAGTTCTCCTCTCACCTGCGGCGTCAGGACCAGGCCGTCTCTGTGGTTTTTGGGACAGGAGTGCATTTGTTGAGGGATTGGGATGGCAAGGAGAAGCGGCTGACCGTCGCCGACGCTTCGATCTGTCACGGAACCAATCTCTATAGCGCCCTGGATTGGGCGGAAAAGAAGTTGCGTGGAGTTGCCGGGCGGCACGGCGTCATGGTGTTCACCGACGGCAGGGAGTCAGATGTCGCCCGAAAGGAAGAGCGGGTTGACGGCGTCATGGTGCGCCGTGTTGTGCCGCCGGAGGAAGATCGTGAATTTCAGAAGGTCTTGAAGACGGCGAGGGAACGCGGCGCGGCGTACTATTTTGTCGCAATCGACACGGACCTCAACCCCGGCCAGGATTACGGCGGCCCCCTACCGGACCTGCAGCAGTTCCGCGCACGAATGGAGCAATTGGCCCATGATACCGGCGGCAGTGTCGTATATCCGAAGACGTCGGCGGAAGTCCTTCCGCTCACCCTTAAGATCGGCAACGAACTTGGAGTTTCCTACAGCCTGGATTTCGCTCCAGCGAAGAACAACGACAAGACTCCGCACAAGTTCGAAATCCGCGTCCGCGGGGAAGAAAACTATCGCGTCCATCAATCGCGCGATTCCTACATCGCCAACTAACTGCTCAAGACACGACCCTAACATAATCAATTGATAGTATCGTGCCTACAGCAAATCGTTGTTCATTCGAGATTCAGGAGCGTTACATGGGGTCACGAAACCCACTTGCCGGAAGTATCCTGGTTTTTATTGTTTGGCTGACGTGCCTGACAGGCATGAATGCCGGCCGCGCGGTTCAGATACAGCGCGCGCCGATACAATTCCCAAAACCACCGGAGATGACCGATCCGGATACGGTCGTCCTGACTGTGTCGGTCACCGACAAGCAGGACAATGCGGTGCCCGCGCTGACACAAGATCAGTTTCATGTGTTCGAAAATGGCGTCGAACAAAAGCTCACCTACTTCTGGGAGGATGCGCGGCCGCTGACGGTGGGATTCGTTTTCGATGACAGTTACCGGATGAAAGAGGACAGCAAGAACGACGCCCTTAGAGATGCAGGATCGAGCTTCCTGAGTGCAGGAAACCTCGATAACGAGTACTTTATCGTCCGAACCGGGGATTCTACGAACGTCGTTCAAAGTTTTTCAAAGGACCCGGCACAGATGATCAAAGTCTACGGTTCAAGCGGAAGTCTGGCGCTCTACGACTCCATTTTTCTGGGAATGGAATACTTGAAGGAAGCAGCGAATGACCGGAAGGTTCTTTTGGTGATCACAGCCGGAGGGGACACCTGCGGATACTCGATCATGCCATGCTGCGACGACCATAGAAGGGTCCGCGATCAGGAGCTCATCGAATTTGCGCTAAAGCAACCAATTCAAATCTATAGTCTCTTGATTGACGAACAGATGAATCCCGATGCTATTGTCTCAGCCTACCAGTATGCCCCCGAACTTCCATGTGCACGATACCCCCTCGAAGACTTTTCACTGACCGATTATGGTAGGGCGCCCCGCACTGTTTTGGATACGGATGGGGCTATCCTCATTATTAACAAAATTAAGCAATTCGTGAATCGCGATGCGATTGTACTGGATCAACTCGCCACCATTACGGGCGGTCAGATGCGTGGCGCTCTCAACAGTGCGACCGGCGTCGAACATCTTACAGCTGCGATAGCGCGGGGATTAAAGACTCAGTATCTTGTCGGATACAAATCTGCAAATGCGCTTCGAGACGGCAAGCGGCGAAGCCTGAAAATAAAAGTGGATTCCTCACCGGACGCCGGGAAGCTGAATGTCTGGACAAGTTCCGGCACTTACGCTGCCAAAGAGAAAAAAGTGAAGAAGTAGCGGAGGGAACCAGGGCTTTACTTAGTGGTTACAAACTCTTTGGGCGCGTAGTATCCGGTCTTGATGCGAGCGCGCATCTTTGGCGAAGACTCGGGAGGCGAGAGCTTTACCTTGAGCTTACGCCATCCGCCGTCCTGGGCGGAATTGGTGGGTCGATAACCGATCAAATACTGGTTATTCAGCTCCTGCGCCAGATCCAGGACAACATCTTCGGCGGCCAGATCATTCGTCGTAAGTATGCCGTCTCCACCGGTAAGTTCAGCCAGGTGCTGAAGGTTGAGAAAGCCCTGGCTGGCAGGACTACCTTGGGCTACATAATAGACGGGCACATCCTGGCGGATCGCGAATTGCGTGTAGGTGTCGGTGGCCGGCCCGTCATCTTCCGCGGCGGGGTTCGAGGTGACACCCTTCGCAAACAGGAGCACAACCTTCCGGCGATAAGCCGATTCCTTCAGGACTTCGAGACCTACAAACACAAAATCGGAAGCGCTGGCGCCGCTTTGAGGAAATGCGTCCGGCAGCTGGCGGAGATCGACGGTAAAAGGTACGCGCACAATAGGCGGAGCGCCTTCCATCCACATGTACTCGACCCTTGCGAATCTTTTCTGCAAATCGGCAAGCGCTGCCACTCGAAGTTCTCGATCGTTGCCGGCCGGTTTCTGGCCCTGTGGAAGAATCAGCGCTTCCAGGAACGCCAATGGGGCGTCGCGTCCTCCGTCCCCGGGACTGCCGAGTATCGCCACCGTGATCGGACCATTTTCAAAGGCGAAGTACCGGATGTTCTGTTCCACGTTATTTTCGAAAATCTGCACGTTGTCCTGATGGAGCAAGGGCAGGGCGCCTTTTCGTGGACCGGTCGCCGTGATGTGAACATAAGTCAGAGTGGGGTCCAACCCTGGGGTCCCCTGGCGAACGATGAGCGGGCCCTGAGCCGGCGTTTCTTCGGAAAAGGCGCCGACAAGAATCAGCGGGATGAGAACCAACATCGGCAGTGTTGCGCGTCTTTGAGTCAAGTCGCCTCCGATGCCCAATCCAGTTCAACGGCCATCTTGCGGTATGGCGACAAGATCGATGGAGGAAGCGGATGCCGAGTCGATATGGACCGTCCGGCCCTGATTTTCGTAACGCGCCATGAATCGCGGGTTGAAATACGCGCCGCCGGGGGCATCCGGCCAGGCGAAAAGTTTGTAGTCGCCAGGGATGATGTTCGTGATGGTGAAGTGTCCCTTAGTGTCGGTAGTCGCGGTCTGGTAACGCATTCGATTTTCACGGAGCGCGGGTGGAGGTATCAGCGCGACTGTCGCTCCCACAACCGGGATCCTGGTTGCGTTTTGAACGACGCTTCCCAGCAGCAACGTGCTGAACGTGAGGATAGCGATGGTGAATATCGAAAGGTGTTTCAGGTTCAACGCCATTTCAGGTTCTCAGGAACACAACTGTTTTACGTTCCTCTATTTTCGTAGAGGTTCGAAGACAGCGCGCTCCGCTGCCGCCCGGAGTTTTTCACGCCATTCAGCAGCTTTCTCCGGCTTTCCCCAATCCTGATAGAGTTGGACAATCCTCTCAACCCCTTCTTCGTGAAGCTTGGGGCGAAGAGGATAGGCGCGGCTTACGGTAGATTGCCTGGAGATCATGCCTTCGTATGCGGACAAGAGCAGTGTTTCGGCCTCCGCGTATCTTTTTTGTCCAGCCAGGCTGGCACCCAGTATGCTTTGACAGTTGTATCGCTCCCATTCCTCCGGCTGCATCTTTTCGAGGACAGGAAGAACTTCGCGAAGGTCCATCTCGACTTCGACATACTTTTGCTGGTGAAGCCGGGTCCAGCCGAGCAAGGTCGTGGTGAGCAAGGTGGTTGTGGCCTCTGGCCCTGAGGCGCCGCGATTGATGCTCAAGATCTCCTTGAAGCCTTCTTCAGCCAGATCATATTTTCCCTCTAAAACATACACGCCTGCTAAAAACATCCGGATCGCCAGAAGGTCTTGATCCTCCTTTACAAGCGACCGATTGGAGAAGTCCAAAGCCCTGATGATAAGGCTCTCGGCTTCCAGATACTTGCCCTGATCGTAGTAAGCCCTCGCGACCTGTCGAATCGTCCCGATATCCCTGATACTCTCTGTCCCAGGTCGAGGTAGCGCCGTATTGGCAAGATCGACCAGGTCAGGTAGGCTACGGTGGGTTCTCAATTTGAAAAAGTTGATACTCGAGATCATCATGGGATTCTTTTCGCCGAGAGCGCGTAGCCTCGCTTCAACCAGGACTGAGAGTTGATCGGCTTGCTCGGACTTTCCCAGCTGTTGATATTCCTGAACCAAACGAATCATGGCATCAAGCGCCTCAGAGCCCGATGCGGAAGAAATCAGTGACAACCTGGAAGCCAGTGTCCTGCTAAATAATGCCTCCGCTTCCGGCCTTGTCCAAAAGTTCTCGAGATAAAAAGTCCGCAGCATGACCAAGCCAGCCTGCGTGATGTCATTCTTCTCGCCCAATACCCGAAACACTGCTTCCAACTTGTCCGTGAGCTTCCTGGCCTGCTCGGACTTGCCTTGTTTTTCGTAGGCCTCGATTAGGAGAATCATGGACCTGACGGAGGTGAGATCTGGCGCACCTGCGATACTGTTCCGGACCGCAACAAGCTTGACCAGGAGAGGTTCCGCTTCCGAAAACTTTCCTTCAGTCAGGTACAGGTTGACCAGGCGATCCGTATTATTCAGTGATTTGGGATCCGCTTTTACCAAACCCTGATTCTCGATATCCACGATCTCTTTTAGCAATGCTTCGTACTTAGGCAAGCCAAAATTCGCATTGCCATTCAGTTCTAAGAGAGCCTTCAGGTCCTTCAGCGTTTCCGGATGGGCCGGGCCTTGTGCCCTTTTGCGTAACTCGATGGCTCGCTCCAATTGCGTTTGCGCCTCGAGATAGAGGCCCAGGCTAAGGAACGAGCCGGCAATACTTTCGCGCAGCCCAGCCTCGACGAGAGGCCGCGAGTCGAACGTTCCGGTAATACTTGCTGCCGCCCGGTCCAGAACCTCACGGAAGGTCAGATTTGGATTGAGTTTGACCACTGAATTGGGTGCTGGGATTCCGATGAGTGGAGGACGTATTGGCTCACCAAGAGCGGGTATGAAATTAATGTCCATCTTCATGGGGATCCTCAGCAGGTGTTCTCGCAGAAAATCATTCAGGGCCTTGGCTGTGTCCGCCGCCGTGTCCGCGAGCTGCCGCGCCGCAACGGCGTTGTCTCGCTCGCCCCGGGTTTGTTCTTCGGCCGTGACTGCGCGATTTCGATCGAGCGACGCAGCCCGCTCCGCCAGCAATGCCCGTTCGAGAAGCTGACGCGTCTGTTCTTCCGCCTTCAACGCCCGATCGCGTTCCCGTGTGACTTGTGCCGTCTGCCATGCGAAGGCAGCCACACCCGCAACAAGAACGACAAAAACCGCCGCGATGCCTGCCACCAACGACCGGTTTCGCCGCGCAAACTTCCGCAGTTGATAGCTCGTGCTCGGGGGCCGTGCAACGATTGGCTCGTCGTTCAGATAACGCTGAATGTCCGCCGCCATTTCCGCCGCCGACCCGTACCGCCTGGCCCTGTCCTTTTCGAGCGATTTGGCCACGATGGTTTCAATGTCTCCGCGGTAGGTCCGGTTCACTGCGCTGAGCCTTGCCGGATCTTCTTCCCGAATCGCCTGGATGGATTCGTGAAGGTTCTTGCTGATGGTATACGGCATGCGTCCCGCGAGCAGTTCGTAAAGAATCACTCCCAAGGAATAGACGTCGCTGCGTGTGTCGATATCGAGTGGATCGGCAAGCGCCTGCTCCGGGCTCATGTACGCCAGAGTTCCGACCAGTTGCCCCAAGTCAGTCTTCAGGGTCGCACGCGCATCGCTGTCGGCGAGGCGAGCAACGCCGAAATCCAGAATCTTGGGCTGGCCGGTCCCGTCGACCAGAATGTTGCCCGGTTTGAGATCCCGGTGAATAAGGCCACGCTGATGCGCATGGTGCACGGCTTCGCAGATCTTCACCATGAGATCCAGACGTTCGCTCGTATTCAGGTGATTCGCTTCGGCATAATCCCGAGGTGATCGTCCGTGGATGAGCTCCATCGCAAAGTACGGCTGAGGTCCGAAGCCGGTATCCACGGTTCCGGCTTCATGAATTTGAGCGATGCCAGGGTGCTGCAATCGGCCCAGAGCCTGCGATTCCTGTTCGAACCGCCGCAACAACTCCGGACTCGCCATTCCGGATTTGATGATCTTGAGAGCCACGGTGCGGCGGGGATGGTCCTGTTCGGCTTCGTAAACGGCGCCCATGCCGCCTTCTCCGATCAGCCGGAGAATCCGATAGCGCCCAATGACCGCTGGATGCTCGGACGCAATCCCAGGTTCAGAACCCTCATGGTTCCCGGCCGCAGACTCAAAGCCCAGTTCGAGCATGCAGCGCGGGCAACGTCCACCCAGCAGGTTGGCTTGTGGCAACGGTTTGCCACAGCGTTGGCAACGGTTCGGTTCGGTCATGGCTATTACCTCATTCGCTCAATACAGACAAAAGGAAACGGATCTCTTCGTCGATCTCTTCCGGACTGGACACGGTTTCGGCGATCTCCTCGCGTAGGAAGCGCCGGTACTTCTGCCGCATCCGGTGGACGGACATGCGGAGGGCGCCGGCAGACATACCCATCGAATCGGCCACTTCTTTGTAACGGGCATCCTCAGAATCCTGGTTCAAAAACGCGGAAAGACGATCGAACTGATCGGGCTTTCCCGCAGCTGCAGACTCGGCGCGCAACCTGGCGAGTACACGTTCAAGCAGCGAGAGGGCCCAGCGGCGTTCAAACAGGCTTTCCGGAGTCGCTTCCTCCACGGCCGATGGCACATACCACTTTTCAGCTTCCACCAGATCGATGGAGGTCGGCGTTTGACCTCCTCCACGCTTTTGCGCGTGTTCGCGCTCCAGTTGATTGGCGAGAAAATGCTTCACCGCTGTGAGCAGGAAGGAACGGAATTTGCCGCGATGCCGATCGGCGGCGTCCAAATAATTCTTTTCCAACAACACCGCGAAGAAGCCCTGAGTCAGATCCTGCGATTGTTCCCGGTCGTAGCCATTGCGCCGGATGAATGCGTAGACCGGATGCCAATAGGTCTGGCACAACATGGCCAGTGCCCGGCGGGAGTCCGTAGTGGGATTGACGGCGGCGGCCAGAACAAGCGTCCACGAAGTGGTGTCAAACCTCGGGGTGGGAGAGCCAGACATCTTATTGGGGACGCAGTCTATCATCGTGGGTAACGGCCGACCAAATGGCATTACTTGCCGGAGTCGATGCGCGGTCGAGCTACGCATTCTTTACGCCTCATCACTTAATGACGAATTTCGGCGTGTTTGTCACGCGTGTGACAGAGAATTTTGTGCTTTTACCCTATCGACGATTTGACGGCGAAGCCCCGTGGATATAATCACAGAGAATCCAAACATCTCACGATGGATGGAGTGGCAGCTGCCGAATCTGCTTCATCGAAATAAACAGCCGATTCGGACTATCCGGCAACGGTTTGAAACCGCGCTTGACATAGTACGCACGCTTGTCTTCGTTCAGCAGATCGAGAGCGACACCAATGAGACCGAATGTCTTAGATAACTCTCGAGCTTTGTAGAGCGCAAAGTAGAGCAGGCGAACCCCGATTCCTTTTCCTCGCCACTCCTTTCCTACCGCAAGCTGCGCGATCAGCGCCATGCCATAATCGCCTTTCGGCAAACCTTTGATTGCCAGATTCTCGCGGCTCAGCGTTTTCAATGCCAGCGTAACGTAGCCAAGAATTTGCGGCGGGCCAACGTCGCCGACTGCGACATGCGTGACACCCACGTCGCGCTCCGCATGCTGACGCGCAGTCGTTTGCAGATACTTATTCATCACCGGCTCGCCGCAATCGAATGCGGTCCGATCGTGAAGTTTCGGATCGAGGGGTTCAATTACCAATGGTAACGGCCGCCTTTCATCCTCCCCTGACTAAACTCCGCAGCTTCGCGCAGCGCAGTCCTGGTGGGCTTCGTGCCGGCGTTCATCATTCGCGAGAACGCATCAAAGTCTCGATCTGAAAGCAGAATGCGTTCATGACGCTCCAGAACCTCCTCGGCACGTTCAAGCACCGCGGCCTCGGCAAACTCAGTCAGGCTTTGCTTTGTAACTTTTGCCGCGCGTTCTACCCGCTCCTTGTTTTCGAACGCCATTCTGATGTTGAACTGGACATCCCTCCTTCCCCGCGACTTCGCTCTACCAGCTGTTCGTGCCACACTCATGAGCGTTTCCCCCTCAGTCGCGAGAATAACATAGAGAATAGCCAGTTGCTATACGGTTCAGAATCGTAGATGCCTGAGCCGTTTGGAAGGGATCGCGAAGAAGGTGGGGAAGCCGGATCACATGAAGGACCCATTTTTCGTCTAGCGGAAGGATTGATGCAGTCCTTATTTCTTCGGCCAACCTGCAGGCGGGATCCAGGGACCACCTTTGGGACCTACCTCATCCGGTCTTCCCGGCGGCAACACATTGTCGGCCCTCGCTCGGACGTAGGTGTAGATTTGCGTGATTTGTTTGTCGTCGAGAAGTTTGTCCCAGGCCTGCATTCCGTTTTTGGGGCTCCCGTTGCGAACGGTCCGCAGGAATTCCGGAAGAGTGAACTTTTCGTTGGGGTCGATCAAATTGGGTGCGAGGGTACCGCCGATCGCGTTCATGCCATGGCATCGGTAGCAATAGACATGCCACCATTTCCAGCCGTTATAGACATCCTTATAGACGTCCGCTGCATTCTGAGCGGCCGCCGGCGGTGAGCCGTGAAGTTCGGAGAGCCCAAGCATTGCCACGAGCACCAGTAGCGCGCATCCTGGAATCCTCGTTATCATTTCGCAGCATCCTTTCCATTGGGCTTTCCTTCGACAAGAGGCACCCCGTAGTCTTTCAGGATCTTCGTGATTTCAACCTGCTTCCTGTCGAGCACCTTCTCCAGTTGAGCTTTCAGCGCCTGATCCTCCGGCCGCACGCCCATGGACATATTGAAGGCGAACGGCAAATCCGTTTTTCCGGACGGGATCGGAACGACCTCCAATGGAACGCGCTGGTGCAGCACAAAATATCCTGCGGCAGGCCCCCAAACAATGGCTGCACCGATCTGCCGGGCGGCGACCGCGTCGATAATCTTGCTGGGCGGATTCTGACTGGAGTAAAACGTGTCGAACCCGACCACATTATCGACAATTCCCCGCTTTGCCAATTCGTGAACGGGAGGGGGATTGTTGTAATCGTCGCCAAGCAGATGGACGCCAATTTTAATTTTTTTCAGAATCGGATCGTCCAGGGACTTGATCTGAAGTCCTTTGCCTTTGGGGTAGACAAAGACGTACGTCGACCGGTAGTAAGGTTTGGTGGTGCGAACCAGATCGTATCCTTCCGGGACCCCGATCACGATGTCGCAACGCTGCTCCTTAAGCGTTGCGAACATCGTGTTTCGGATGAACCCCCTCCGTTGTCCCCACCAGATATAGGTTGGAGTCGTGCCCAGGTCCTTCGCCATCAGATCCGCGATTTTGTTTTCAAAACCCTCCAACTGCCGATTGGAAAACGGAAGATTTTCAGGATCGGCGCATACGCGAAAGGGCGTCTTCTGCTGTCCGACAGCAGTCCATGAGAAAAGAATAAGCAAAGCGGCCAGCAGTTTTTTCTTGCCCATATTACGGAAGCGCGAACACCGTCAGGACACCGCCCTGATTACTAAAATCGCCGACGTCTCCAAAGGCGCCAAGCGCGCCCAGCGCTGCGGTGGGGTCCTCCTTACCGATGTCGGCGGCAACTCCAATGCCGGACCAGCCTCCGATGCCGGAGAGCACGGCAACGTACTGCTTTCCGTCGGGTCCCGAGTATGTCATCGGATTGCCGATGATTCCCGAGGGGGTTTTGAACTTCCACAAATCCTCGCCGGTCTTGGCATTAATTGCCTTGAGCCATCCCTCCATGGTTCCGTAGAAGACCACATCGCCCGCGGTGGCAAGGGCGCCTCCCCAGGCCGCCAGACCTTCTGTTTTGCCCCACACCTTTTTTCCTGTCGTCGGATCCCAGGCGATAAATTCGCCTCTGTGACCACCCGGGCCGGGATGGCTCACCACAATCGCGCCAACATACGGCTGGCCTTGCTGGTATTTCACTTCTACGCCTTCGTAGTCCATGCAGAGATTATTCGTTGGAACATAAAAGAAATTCGTTTTTGGCGAGTAAGCAACAGGTTGCTGATTCTTCCCGCCCATCGCGGACGGACAGATGTCCTTTGTGTTTTTCGATGCGGAAGTTCTCTTCTCGGGATTCTCGATAGGCCTGCCCGTCTTCAGGTCGACGCCTGTCGCCCAGTTGACGTTGACGAAGGGTTCGGCCATGAGCAGTTCACCTGTTGCCCGGTCCAGGGTGTATGAAAAACCGTTGCGATCGAAGTTCACCAGAACCTTTCGCATTTGCCCTTTGATCATGACATCGACGAGGACATTTTCATTGATGCCGTCATAATCCCAGGCATCGTGCGGGGTCTTCTGATACGCCCACTTCGCGATGCCGGTGTCCGGGTCGCGAGCGAAGATCGTCATCGACCATTTGTTGTCGCCAGGCCTCTGATCGGGATTCCAGGAGCCGGGGTTCCCAGTGCCGTAGTAAAAAAGGTTGAGCTCGGGGTCATAGCTGTACCAGCCCCAGGTCGTGCCGCCGCCTCTTTTCCACTCGTCTCCCTTCCAGGTCTCCTCCGATCCTTTGAAACCCACTTCGGCTTCCGGACCTGTGCTGTACATGCGCCAGACCTGCTTTCCGGTCTTCACATCGTTGGCCGTCACAAAACCGCGAACGCCAAACTCACCTCCGCTGATGCCGGAGATCACCTTGTCTTTGATCACCATGGGAGCGGACGTGATGGTCATACCGGTCTTGTAATCTCCCTGTCTGACTTTCCACAGTTCCTTGCCCGTCTCCGCATCCAGCGCGACTGTATTTGTATCGAGCTGATTGAGAAAGATCTTGCCGTCGGCATACGCCAGGCCGCGATTCACCGTGTCGCAGCACGCAACCGGAATGACCTGCGAATCCTGCTTCGGGGTGTATTTCCATTTGACCGGCGCTCCCTCCTTTGACAGGTCGAGGGAATACACGATGTCTGGAAACGGTGTGTGGACGTACATGGTGCTTCCAATCACGAGGGGTCCGCCTTCGTGACCCCGCAGGACGCCTGTCGAGAATGTCCATGCGGCCTTGAGAGTTTTCACATTGTCGGTGTTAATCGAATCCAGTGTGCTGTATCGGGTCGACGCGTAATCCTTGTTGGGCATCGCCCATTGTTTGTCTTCAGCTTTTGCCGGGGCTGAACCACTTGTTCCCTTGTTTGGCTCGGTCGCGTTCGTGCAGGCGGTAGAGAAGGCCAGCATGAATGCGGCAGCAATCAGCAGCAGGTGTAGTCTCTTCATCGCATCGCTCCTTTATTTGATGGCTGCGCCCTGTCAGGCTTGCACTCGCAGCCGCTTATTAAATTTTGTTATTTTTTACTCTTAACGTTTTTAGCCTTGGGCGGCACGTTCTGGTTCACCCAGTTGAGGATCACGTCGGCGATCTCGAGGTTGTTCGTACCCAGCATCATCATATGGGTCGTGCCGTTGAATATCGGGTTCCCCAGTTCGTCGAGTTTGATGTACTCCGCCTTCGCGGTTCCAAATCCGGCAGCGCGTCTGGCGTTGATGGCATCCACAGTGGTTTGGCATACGGCGCTCGGGGCGGCGTAGTCTCCCTTCATCGCCATATAAGGAATGTTGTCGAAATCCTCCGCCTTCAATCCGCTCTGTGGAAGAGCACAGGAGCCCTCAATGGTGATCAGGCCCTTGACGAGATCGAGATGGCCCCGCTCCTTTAGGATGCGGACCATATGATGTCCCATGATGCCCGACTGAGAGTGTGTCGCCACGATGGCGCCACCGAGCTTTTCGACGAGTAAAGCCAGATCCATGGGAGTCCATGTTTCGGCGGGAGAAATGTTGGTCGGAGTGCAAGTGGCGCAAGTGGACCCCGGCAGTGTCACCTCCGCGTTTGGGACCAGTTGTTTGTAATAGTCGAGAGCATAGTCATTGTTGGGGCCGGAGGGCTTGTCGCCAATCGCCCCTGCACGTGAAACGATGCCGGGATCCACTGCCCCCAGTGGGTATGCCGGGAAGTAGTCGTCCTTGTGATTCGCGTCGTCGGTGGCCGGGTCGCCCGGATCGCCATGCCGTATCAGGGTGCCGGTAAGAATCGTCGATCCCGCCGGCATCAGATGCCCGAACCATGCTGTCCAGGCCCCGTTATCGGTAATCCTGCCGACGTTGGGAATCCGGGCCGTCCCATTCTGAACGTCGCCGCTCCGGATCATTGTTACCGCTTCATTGACCACCGACTCGTCGAACCCCGAGCGCCCGCGGCCCGCCTGGTCGACAATGTAGGTAGAGACTCCCTGTCGCACGAAATACGGCGCCCAGCCTTCGCGCCCGTCCGGTGTGGACTCCAGGCACGCCGCTGTGTGCGTGGACCCATGCACCATAATCACCGGTACCTTCTGTTTCTTGTTTGCCGGAATCTGGAACTGCACGTACATCTGACCAATGGTGATTTGATTGGGTGTGCCCGCCGGATTGTTCGCCGCAGGCAGCGTGGCAAAGTTTGTGACCTTCGGCACGCCACCGATGAAGAAGCTGCCCTGATCTTCGATTACCAGGGGCTTCTTCAGGAATTTCTTGTTGCCCTCCTGTGCCGAAATGCTGGCCACAATCATGAGAATCAGGACTGCAGAACACAGGCACCAGACGATTGGCCGCATAAATTGGATTTTGCGCCCCATGGAAGCCCCCTTCGTTACCGGACAGTGCAGATTATTTTGCAGCATTCTATGCCTAACAGATGTATCCGCAACATCAGAGTTTGCGTGATCGGCTCCCCTCCTGGAACAGGAGGGGTGGCCCATCTTTTGATGGGCGCCGGGGTGGTAGCCAAGTTGAAAGGTTTCCTGCCCACAGCTACCCTATGCTAGGAGGGCAGTTCGCGCGTTACATCGCTAAGTTGCGTAGGCATTCCGGTTTTGTGGCTATAATACCCGGCTATCATGTTCCTGCCTTATCGACGCCAAACAATTGTTGCGGTCTTTGTTCTGGCTTTTGCCGTTTGTCTCCTGCCGCTTCGAGCAGCGGACACGCTGCCGGCGCAAGTCACGGATGCGGAATTCTGGAAGATGGTTTCTGACTTCTCGGAGTCCGGCGGAACTTTCGGTTCGGACAACTGGGTTTCCAACGAACGTTCGTATCAGGATCGATTGCTGGAACTTGCAGACGGGAGACAACCGGCCAGCGCCTATATCGGCGTCGGGCCCGAACAGAACTTCACGTATATTCTCGCGCTGAAGCCCAGGATCGCGTTTATCGTCGATATCCGGCGGCAGAACATGATTGAGCATCTGATGTACAAGGCGCTCTTCGAACTTTCTTCCGATCGAGCAGACTTCATGTCGCGTTTGTTTTCGAGGCGCCGGCCCGATGGTTCGGGAAAGAGTTCGACGGTTGATGAACTCATCGACGGTTTTGCAAAGGAAGCGCCGGATCCGGAGCTTTTTCGAAACAATCTCCAGGCGATCCTGGATCGGCTGATCAAAGATCACGCCTTCGCATTGACGGACAATGACCAGTCCAGTCTGCAAAGGGTGCTGCAGGCATTTCGCGACGGCGGCGTGAATCTCAGCTATGCGGGCCTGAATGTTCCGTCCGCGATTTACCCGTCTCTTGGAGAAATTCTGAAGATAACCGGAAAGGACGGCATCAATCGCGGATTCCTCGCGACTGAAGAGAATTTCCAGGCGATTCAGGATCTCCAGAAAAAGAATCTCCTCATTCCAATTGTCGGAGACTTCGGCGGGCCCCATGCCATTCGTTCTGTTGCCGAGTACTTGAAGAATCACGGCGCCACTGTCTCGGCGTTCTACACGTCGAACGTGGAGCAATATCTTTTCCAGAGCGCTGCATGGCGCGATTTCTATACGAACGTCGCAACGCTTCCACTGACTCCGGCGAGTGTGTTTATTCGCGGCTGCATCCGTTCGGCTGCCGGTGACCTTTCGGCGTCACCGGGGCTTCCAACCACTTCGCGGTACGAAACGATACTGTTCTCGATACCGGATCTCGTGGAAGCTTTCAAAAAGGGTTCTGTCCGTGCTTATGCCGATATTGTCAGCGTCAGTCCGTGATCACATTTCACAATTCAACAGGCGGGTATCTTCATGGCACGCGTGTTCTGGACTCAACAGTCCCTCTGGGCGCGCAGATTCTGCTCATCGTTTCGATCCGGAACCCAGCCGTCGACGGCGTACCCATTGCACTCTCGGCTTCGCCGCCGATTCCGTCATTGCCACCCAGTGTGTTGATTCCGGGCGGCCAGGACTACTTTGTTGTGCGCAGCCTGGCGACTCCGCCGTCCGGTACTTATACGATCAATGCATCTGGAGGCGCGGTCACTCTGATGGCAGTGCTCACTGTAGTCCGTTGAAGCCGCGGACTCCGTTCAACCCAGATTAGGGTCGTAGTTGCAGGTCACAACCACGATATCATCGGCGGGGCTTCTCCGAAGTCGGTAGCCAAAGGGCCGCGGCCCGTCCTCGCTTTGCTCGCCTGCGAGAATGTACAACTCGTTGCGGAAGCGAATCCCGATATTCCGGTTCCACTCCCGCTTCGGGCGGATGCTCAAGACGTGCAGGTCATAGGTATCGTCACGGGCTGGCTGAATATCGTCCAATGCCAAGGCGCGCCACCTCCTGCGCT
>Ga0134122_10000602_pt1 | contig 24688 bp, 16 predicted proteins | sample KB302_FD_96461 | JGI IMG/M metagenome (GOLD analysis project Ga0134122, IMG submission 96461) | Terrestrial soil microbial communities without Nitrogen fertilizer from Kellogg Biological Station, Michigan, USA - KB3-0-2 | ecosystem: Environmental > Terrestrial > Soil > Unclassified ...
AGCGATTATGCTGCGCTCGAAGGTCTCGACATTAGGCTGTCCTACGCGGTGATCCTGCTCGAGCTGGCGGGCAATGTGCAACCGGCGCCTGCGGGGCTCGCGATGGCTAGGGCGTCCACGGTGCGCCAGCGGGTCGAACGCATTCTGGCGGCAACCGAAGCCCATGGGAGAATCGGATGGCGCAAGCGGCTCTGGACCGCGGCGGCCATCGCGCCCTTGGTCGCGCTGTCTGCAGTAACCCTTGCCTACGGCACAGCATCGGGCACCGCGGCAACCAAATCGGTGTCGGAGCACAAAGCCTCGACCGCCCCGGCTCCGGCCGCCCTCGATGCCGGGCTCTTCGAGCGTTACACCGGCTTCTATTTGATCAATCCAGGGTCGATCTTCGCCGTCAGTCGGGAGGGCACCGGCCTGTTCGGGCAACTGACCGGGCAGCGCAGGCTGCAGATCTTCCCGGACCGAGACGGCAAGTTTTTCTATGCGGCCGTCGCCGGCCAGATCGCCTTCGCCCTTGCCGCCGATGGCGACCGCCGCGCCCCCGAGCTGGTCTTGCACCAGCACGGCGGCGACTTGCGGGCGCCTTGGATCGCCGGCGCATCGCAAAAGGATCAGTTAGGGTGGATCGATCCGGCCCTCCTCGATACCTACGTCGGCTGGTACGAACTGACCCCCAACCGCGCGCTTGCCGTAGTCCGCGAGAGCGACCGATTGTTCGTGCAGGAGACCGGCCGGCCGAAGGTCGAAGTGGTCGCCCGGGGTGACCAGGATCATTTTGCCGGCGGCGATGCCCTGGTGATTTTTCTGCGTGACGGCAACTCCAAGGTCACCCAGCTCCTGCTGCAGGAACCGACGCTGGGAGCGCGGCGCGCGATCCGCGTCGACCTCGACCGGGCCAGGACTATCGAAGAGGCATTCCTTCGCCGCATCGCCGAGGTGCCCGACCGGTTCAAGGATCAGACGCCCGCCCCGGGCGGAAAGGCGGCAATTCTTCGCGGCATCGAGAACATGCAGCGCGGCGCTCCCAACTATGAGCGCATGAGCCCGCAGTTGGCTGCCAAGATCCAGCGCCAGCTTCCGCAGGTGCAGGCAATGTTGACGGCCCTCGGCGCCGTGGAGTCGATTTACTTCCGCGGCGTCGGCCCCGGCGGCTACGACATCTACGGTGTCAAGTTCGCCAACGGCTTTGCGGAGTTTCGGCTCCTCTTGGGTGACGACGGCAGAGTCAAAGACGTTATCTTTCGGCCGGACGGCGACGACACGCCGGGCGGGCTGGTGGCATGCTCTGAAGAGCGAATGTTGAAATCCTCGGCCGGCGCGGCGCCGATCCGGCTGCTGCTTTACAATTCCAGCGGCAGCGACATCCAGCTGTTCGGGCTGGACGGCGACGGCAAGCGCGCGCTACCCCACGGCACTATTGGCGACGATGCGTCCTCCTCGATCCTAACCTACGTCGGCAGCCCCTGGGTCGTCACCGATGCCTCGGGGCAGTGTCTCGAGATCGTGCTGCCTGGACAGCGGACGCGCTATCTTACGATCGAGGCACCGCGCGCCGGCAACCGGGCGGAGCGACCAGTATCGCCGCGCTCCACGCCGATGGCCGGAAGCGAGGAAAGCTTGCGTCAGTATATCGAGGCGCTCGGTCGCGGCGAGCCTAGCTACCAGTTAATGACGCCCGAAGTGGCGGCGGAGACGCGCCAGCAACTGCCGATGAACCGGGCCATACTAGCCAAGCTAGGCACACTGCGATCCGTGTCCTTCCGAGGTGTCTCGTCGCTAGGCAGCGATGTCTACATCGCCTACTTCGCCAACGGCTCGGCAGAGTGGCGGATAGGCCTGGCCAAGGATGGCAAGATCGGTCGAATAGCGCTCGGGCCCCAGTACTAGTTCCAACTACCGTTCGCTCGTTTGAGCGTTTCAAAGGGCGTGCACGCCCCGCTTGCGTGGTCCATTTTCATATGCTACGCGTCGTAGCGTTACATGTTGTAGTTGTCTTGGAGCCGCCAGTCAAATCGGCCGGAGAAATCAGGGCGAACCCAAAGGAAAGTCGATCTGTCGGCGTGCTAGCAAAGCATAGAATGCCGTCGATTGCCCAGCACCACGCTTGTTGCTTCGAACCAGTTGGGACATGTGCCATGGCTGAATCCGCGAAAGCAGTAGCGGCGCTTGCGCTGCATCGTTTCGGAATGGGGCCGCGGGCTGGATCAATCGCCGCCATCGCGTCGGATCCCCGCGGCGCCCTCCTCGCCGAGCTCGACAAGCCCGACGTAGGGCGGGTTGCGGCGCCAGGGCTTCCTGGCAGCGCGCTGGCTTTCCGCACCGTCGCCGACGCCAACGCCGAGCGCCAGGCCAAGCGCATCGTCGCCGCGAAGGTCCAGAAGGAGGCGGCCATGGCCGCCGAGGGCAATCAGCAACCCGATAACGACATGGCGGCCCGAGCGGCGGCCGAAGTCGTTCCCGACCCCGGGCGCCAGATCTATCTCAACGAGGCGCGCGTGCGCATCGATGCGGCGCTCGCCGCTGAGAGCGGCTTTGCCGAACGGCTGGTGTGGTTCTGGTCGAACCACTTCTGCGTCTCGGCCGACAAGATCCAGAGTATGTCGGGCGCATACGAGCGTGAGGCCATCCGCCCCCACATCCTGGGTCGCTTCGCCGACCTGCTGCAGGCCGCCGAGAGCCATCCGTGCATGCTCTTCTATCTCGATCAGGCGGCGTCGATGGGCCCCAACTCGATCGCGGGCATCAATCGCACCCGCGGGCTCAACGAGAACCTCGCGCGCGAGATCCTCGAGCTACATACGCTGGGTGTGCGCACCGTCTACACCCAGGACGACATCATTAGCTTCGCCAAGGTGCTCACCGGTTGGACCTTCCTGCCCGCCGGCGACAATCCCGAGCACGGTGGTGAGTTCTCGTTCAACCGGCGTCTGCACGAGCCCGGACCGCAGACGGTCGTCGGCAAGATGTATGAGGACATCGGCGTTGAGCAGGGCCGCGCCGTGCTGCGCGACCTGGCGGTGCACGAGGCGACCGCCAAACACATCGCCACCAAGCTGGTCCGCCACTTTGTGGCCGACGAGCCGCCGCCGGCATTGGTCGACAAGCTGGCGGCCACCTTCCACGATACTGCCGGTGACCTCAAGGAGGTCACCAAGGCCCTCGTGTCCGCGCCCGAAGCCTGGACCTTCGCCGCACGCAAACTCAAGCGCCCCAGCGAGTGGGTGATCTCCATGGTGCGCGCCGCCGGCACGACGGCAGACCCGGCCCGCTTCACCGCGGGCCAGGCGACCCTCGGCGAGCCCCTGTGGCGGCCGCCGTCGCCGCGGGGCTACGCCGACGATGAGGCCACCTGGATCGACGGCGTTGGCCAGCGCCTGGACATCGCCAACATCTTCGCCGAACGCATTGCCGGCAGCATCGATCCGCGTCTCATCATCGAGACGGTGCTGGCATCGACTATCGCGCCTGAAACCCAACAAGCCGTGGCCCGCGCGGAGACGCGCCAGCAGGCGCTGGCACTGTTGTTCATGTCGGCCGAGTTCCAGAGGAGGTGATAATGGCTGCCTGCCCGCACCTGCCGAGCCGCCGCGAGGCACTGATCGGCTCCGGCGCCCTGTTTGCGTGGACCCAGTTTCCCAAGCTCGCGCGCGCCGAAGGCCGCGATCCACGTATGCTTGTCATCGTGCTCCGCGGCGCACTTGACGGTCTCGGTGTCGTGGCTCCCGTTGGAGATCCGGACTGGATTAGCCTCCGTGGCAACCGGGCTCTGGGGCTGGACGGCCCCACACCGGCTCTGCCCCTCGATTCCTACTTCGCCCTCAACGCGGCGATGCCCAACCTGCATCGCCTCTACAAGGCGCAGCAGGCCACCATCGTACACGCCACCGCCACGCCCTATCGCGAGCGCTCCCACTTCGACGGCCAGGACGTCCTGGAGAGCGGGCTCCCGCGGCCGGGAACGGTCGACACCGGCTGGCTTAACCGCGCGCTGCTGGCTATGGCCTCGGGCGGCCGCGTCGATCCGCGCGGCGGTCGTGCGCTAGCGGTCGGGCCGGTGACACCGCTGGTGGTGCGCGGGCAAGCCCCGGTGATGTCGTGGGCTCCCCCGCAGATCCTCCCCGCCAGCGATGACACACAGGCCCGCTTGCTCGATCTCTATCATCACACCGACCCGAGGCTTGCCGGCGCGCTCGAAAGTCGCATCCGCCTGGTGGCGCTCGGCCGGGCCGGCGGCATGGATGGCGTCCCGCCCAACGTGGCCCAGTTGCCGCCGCCCGGCATCGCGCGCGTGCGCGCCTATTTCGCGGAGGCCGCCGGCACCGCAGCCCGCTATCTCGCCCGTGCGGACGGCCCCCGCGTCGGCGCCATGGGCTTCGTCGGTTGGGATACCCACATCAACGAGGGTGCTGGGTCGGGCCAGCTCGCCAACCTGCTTGACGCGCTTGACGGTGCGCTGGCGGCGATCGAGACCAATATGGGGGACAGCTGGCACCAGACGGTGGTTGCCGTAATCACCGAGTTCGGACGCACCGCCCGCATCAACGGCACCGACGGCACCGATCACGGCACTGGCACGGTGGCACTGCTGACCGGCGGCGCTCTCCGGGGCGGACGCATCGTCGCCGACTGGCCGGGCCTGAGAGCTGCCGACCTTCACGAGGGTCGCGATCTGAAGGCCACCATCGATCTTCGCGCGGTGCTCAAGGGCCTGCTCCGCGACCACCTGCGGGTCGAGGAAGCGGCGCTGGGAAGCATCGTGTTCCCCGCCAGCATCAATGTGGCGCCAATGGCGGGTCTGGTCGGCTGAAGTTGAGCCGCCATACGCGGCCGCGCGCGACATGACTGGCGGCGGATCCGCTGTGCCGGAGGCAAGAAAGTCTGCCTTTTGGACATTTCCGCCGCCAATTGCACGGTCAGGACGATGGGAAACTGTCAACTTCCGCTGGCACTGGTATTCGAATGAGGAGAAAGGCCAGAAAGCTGCACGCTATTGGACGAATGGGTGCCGCATCTGCGCGCTGAAAGCGAAATGCACCAAAGGGTCCGCAGCGCTGGATTACACGGTGGGAGCACCAGGAGGTGCTCGAGGCAGTGCAGACGAGGCTCGCTGAGAACCCCGACGCGAAAACGCACACGGCGCGAGACAGTCGAGCATCTATTCGGCACGATGGCGCTCTGTGTGCTGACCTGCAATCTGACGCGCGTGCTCAATTATCATCGCATTGAGCAAACGAGACCAAGATAGGTGACCCTCACTTGAGTTGCTCTGATCCAGCCAATCTCGGCACCACCAGGGTGACCCGAATGTGGAGTGTGTGCACACTTCACCTGCGACCATTAACTCGGCGCGAGGCATGTCATGCCCGCGTGGGCAGGTCTTGCCAGATTGCTGGAATTCCACTCAAGCCTAGCCAAGACTTCCCGCGAAGCGCTCCGCTAGGCGATCACGGCGAAAGCCATCGACGACAAAGTCGACGAAGACGCGGGTCTTGGCGGGGAGCAATGTTCGGGTGGCATAGTAGATCGAGATCGGTCCAGCATCCGCGTACCACTGCGGCACCAATCGTACGAGCGCGCGCTTCTCGAGATGCGGCAGAGCGTGCGGCACGGCGATGAGCGTCACGCCGAGCCCGAGCAGGGCTGCACGGCACATCGCTTCCGGGTCGTCGAGTACGATCGTCTCCTTCAGTATCGCAGGGATCTCCGCACCAGCGGCGTTGCGCATGGTGCGCTCGCGGATTCGTCCCGTCCGCGTGGAGCGCATGACAATGCCATCGAAGTCGGCTAACCCTGAGGGGTCGACAGGCCGCATCCTGCCTTTCACATAGGCTGGCGAAGCAACGGCGATGATGTGCAAGGGCGCAAGTGTGCGTGTCACCAAGCCCGGCGCCAACTCGATACCGCCGCCGATCGCCGCGTCATATCCCTCGGCAATCAGATCGACCTGCCGGGTCTCGAACCGCCAGTCCGGGCGAATATTGGGATAGCGCGCGAGGAAGGCGGGCAGCAGGGGTAGGATGTAGTCTGCGCCAAACGTCAGCCCCATGCTGACCTTGAGCACTCCGGCGGGCTCACCGCGATCAGTGCCAGCGTCTGCAATCGCTGCCTGCAGTCCCTCCATATGACCCTGCATAGCGAGCAGAAAACGCTCACCAGCCTCGGTCAGTGTCAACTTGCGGGTCGTTCGCTGAAACAGCCGGATACCGAGATTGCGCTCCAGTATCGCCACGTTGCGGCTGACCGCAGCCGGGGTCAGGGAAAGCCTTCGCGCCGCTACCGAGAAGCTGCTGGCTTCTGCGCTGCGGACGAAGGACTCGAGGTTGGCCAGAGTCTCCATGGGCTAATCTTCAAGTGATACTTATAAGATTTACCAATCATTGCCGACTAATCCTAGGCCAATAAAAGGGCAATATCGAGGGGCAGATGACGCAATGCCACCGGAGAGAACGCCTCATGACCACTCAGTCCACCCCCTCTAAGAGCGGCCTCAACGCCCTGCTCACCCCTGAAGAATCCGTGCTGGTGCTGATCGACCACCAGCCGTTCCAATTCGCCAATCTGCACAGCCACGAGCCGACGATGATCGTGAACAACGTCATCGCGCTGGCCAAGACGGCCAAGATTTTCGGGGTGCCGACCATCCTGACCACCGTCCTAGAGGACCGAGGCGGCAAGCTCATCAAGGCCCTGCAGGATGTCTTCCCCGATCAGAAGCCGATCGACCGCACCTTCATTAACACCTGGCAGGATGCACGCGTTGTCGGCGCCGTGAAGAAGACCGGGCGCAAGAAGATCATCATGGCGGCGCTCTGGTCGGAGATCTGTCTCGCCATGCCAGCCATCCAGGCAGCCGGCGAAGGCTACGAGGTCTACGCCGTCACCGACGCATCGGGCGGCGTGAGCGCGGAAGCGCACGACATGGCTGTCCGCCGCATGGCGATGGCAGGCGTCGTTCCCATCACGTGGATGGCCGTGGCCGGTGAGTTGCAGCGCGACTGGGCCCGCGAAGAGACTGCCAAGTTGAGCGGCGAGGTGTTCCTTCAGCACGGTGGGGGCACCGGTATCGCGCTCGCTTGGGAACTGCAGCTGCTCGGTCAGAAGGCGGGCGGCGGAGCGTGAAGAGCCTTCGCACCTGACACGAACCGCGATCCCCAATCCATCGGAGCATGTCATGACCACCACCGACGCAAGCGAAGCCGCAAAAGCTGTCATTCGCCGCAATACCGAAGAAGTTCAGGGCGGCGGCAATTTTGCAGTGTTCGATGAACTGTTCGCCGACGACTTTCTCGACCACACGCCGCAGCCGGGCCGCACACCCGACAAGGCCGGCGCGCGAGAGCTATACAAGGTCCTCCGCGCAGCTTTTCCCGATTTCCACGCCGAAATCCACTGGCAGCTTGCCGATGGCGACCGGGTGACGACCTACAAGACCTATCATGGGACGCATCTGGGAGAGTTTTTCGGCGTGGCACCGACAGGCCGAAAGATTCAATTCGAGACCGTCGACGTCATGCGCGTGCGCGACGGGCAGATCGCCGAGCATTGGGGCGTGGCCAATCTCTTCTCACTGATGCAACAGCTCGGTGGCTTACCGGCAAATCCAAATCGCGCTTGAGAGCACCGGACGCCAGCCTCGCTTTATCCACACCCGCCCCTGCAAGGAACAGCAGATGACCATTGGCATTATTGGATCAGGCGCGATCGGCACAGCCTTCGCTCGAACGCTGAGCCGCGCCGGCATCGAGGCGACGATCTCGAACAGTCGCGGCCCGGCTTCGATCAAAGAGCTGGTTTCCCAACTCGGGCCATCAATAAAGGCGGGCAGCCGCGAGGAAGCGGCAGGCGCCGACCTCGTCTTCGTGGCCGTGAACTGGACAAAACTCCCGGCAGCGATGGTAGGCCTTCCAGACTGGAAAGGGCGGATCGTCATCGACGCCAACAATCCCATCGAGGCACCGCTGTTCAAGCCCGCAGACCTCGGCGGTCGCGTGTCGAGCGCGGTGTTTGCCGATCTCGTACCGGGAGCCCGCGTCGTGAAGGCTTTCAATCACCTTCGCGCAGATATCCTGGCCACTGATCCGAGTTCGGACGGCGGACGGCGCGTGCTGTTCTATTCCGGCGATGACACAACGGCTAAGGGAGAGATAGCCGCACTCATCGAAACGCTTGGTTTCGCTGGTATCGATCTGGGATCGCTCGAGGTCGGTGGCAAGCTTGCGCAATTTCCCGGCGGGCCGCTGCCGAACCAGAATCTCATTAAGATCAGCTGAGTGTCTGCAGGTAGCAGATTTGTTGCAAAAGTCTGTGGCGTTGCCCTCGAGCCGTGATTCAGAAGCGATGAGATAGTCACGGGCGGGGTTGGCGATGATGGGGCGGCTCAACCGAGAGCAGCGACAGTCGCTCTATTCATTTGGCCCCGAGGAGGCAGTGCCGGACGATCGCCGCGTGCGTGAGATCGCTGCCGTGCTGGACCTAGGTGCACACGGAGTTGGCGCACTATTCGCATCTCGGGCGCGGACCATCCTCGGCATCTATCTCTTCATCGTCCACCTGCTTACGTCCGACCATCGTTCGAGCACGGGCCTGTTGCTGGCACCACGCGGTCTTGGGACCATGCTGGCGATGGTGTTGACCGGTCGTCTCACCAGCCGCGTCGATCCACGTCTCCTCATGTTTGCCGGCGTGCTCATGATTTGTGCCTCGATGTGGTCGATGGTTGGCTGGACGCCGGATGTCGATGCCTGGTCGCTGGCCCTCACCACCTTCACACAAGGCGTTGGCCTGGGATTCGTGTTTATCCCGCTCCAGGTGGTGGCGTTCGCCACCCTGCCCGCCGACCTGTGCGGCGATGGCACGGCCTCTTTTAGCCTCATCCGCAACGTCGGGAGTGGGCTCGGCATCTGCATTTCATCGTTCCTGTCGGCGCAGACCATCCAAATCATGCATGCGCGCATCGTCGAAGATTTAACCCCCTTCAATCGCATGCTGCAAACGGTGGCGCCTACCTTTTCTGGAACAGCGCCACCGAGCCGGCCGAGCGGCCCTCAATGCCGAGGTAACGCGCCAAGCCTCAATCATCGCCAACGTCAATGATTTCAAATTCATGCTCGTCGTCTGTTTAGCAACCGCGTGCTCGCTGTTGCTGCTGCGGCGACCGCCAGCGTCCTCCGCCGACGCGCTCGGGCACGCCCCTATTGAGTAACGCAAGTCCGTTGCGACTTTTGCGAGCTCGAGTGTGTTCGCCCCCCGAACGCAGGGCGACGCAGTCCTCGAGGAGGCGCTCATTGCGTCAAGTCAATAGGGATCGGGGGTCAAAGGCTCGGGCGTCCCATATGCATAGTAGCGGGCCAGGTAGGCCACGGTAAATTTTGCGGACCGACGGTCGCGCTCAATGTCGGCGGAATTGCGCTCGCAGGCCGGACCGTAGCCGCCTGCGCCAGGCGTCTCGACGATCACAACTTGGTCCGGCCCGAGCTCCATGCTGCCCGTCTTTGGGGGTAGCTCCGACAAGGTCCCGTCACGATGCTGCAGCTGGAAGCGCCCCCTAAGCCCCGGCTCGGCGCCAAAGATGCCCCACGGCGCTTGACGAAACCGCTCGCCGACGCCATTGAACTCGCAGATGTGGCCAACAGGACGGACGCGTCGCCTTAGCCCCATGCCTCCACGGAAACGGCCCGCGCCCCCGGAGTCGGTCACAAGGGCGTACTCCTCGACGCGGAGCGGATACTCCATTTCGATCGCCTCAACCGGCAGGTTCGACGTGTTGGTGATGTGCACCTGCACGCCGTCCTTGCCATCGCGGTCGTTGCGTCCGCCCATACCACCGCCGAGGGTTTCAAGGTAGACGTACGGCGCCCCGCTGCGCGGGTCGACGCCGGCAAACACCATGCTGGTGTTTGCTCCGTTGGCGGCCCCGATCGCCTGTAAAGGGAGGACGTCGGCAAGTGCGCCGAGGACCACGTCGATGACGCGCTGGCAGGTATTGGCCCTGAGGGCGACGGCGGCCGGGGGCAGGCAATTGACGACCGCACCGACCGGGGCGATGATCTCAACTGCATCGATGGCCCCCTGATTGTTCGGCAGGTCCGGGTCGAGCATGGCCTTCAACGCATAGCAAACCGAGGATTGCACCGCATTGAGGGTAAGGTTGACGTTTCCCGGAACCTGCGGCGACGAACCAGTAAAGTCGAAGACGATGCGCTCGCCGACCTTGCGCACCTCGAGCGCAAACTTCACGTCGCGCTCCTTCAGGCCGTCGTCATCGAGCACGTCTTCGAAGCGATAGCTGCCGTCGGGAATGGCAGCGATGCCGGCGCGCATGCGCTTGGCCGTTCGGTCGAGGATCTGCCCGAAGGCGCATTCCACCGTCGTGGTGCCATAGTGGGTGAACAGCTGCCTCATGCGATCGACACCGAGTCGGCACGCGGCGATCTGCGCATTCAAATCGCCGCGGCGTTCAGCCGGCAGGCGCATGTTGAGGAGGAGAAGCTCAAAGAGCTCGGTGTCGAGCTCACCCCGACGATAGAGCCGCATGACCGGGATGCGCAGGCCCTCCTGGTAGATCTCCGACATGCCACCCGACATGGAGCCGCGGGCGGCGCCACCGACATCAGCGTGGTGGGCGAGATTTGCGACGAAGGCGACCAGCCGCCCCTCGACGAATACCGGCATTGCCATGTTTATGTCGGGGAGATGCGTGCCGCCGGCCACATGCGGGTCGTTGGCGATGAAGAGGTCGCCGTCGGCGATATCGCCGCCGTAGCGCGTAACCAAGATACGCATCAAGTCGAGCAAGGAGGCTAGGTGGATCGGCAGCGCCATCTCCGCCTGAGTGATCAGCCGCCCGCGCGCGTCGGCAATCGCCGTCGAGTGGTCATGGCGCTCCTTGATATTGGTCGAGAAAGCACTCTTCTGAATCGTGATCCAAGACTCGTCATTGATCGACTTGAGCCCGTTCCAAACGATCTCCAGCGTAATTGGATCCAATGCGGGCGTCGGGGGGCTCATGGATCGACCTCGATCTGCAGGCTGCCGCACTCTGCGACCAACAGGCGACTACCCGGCGGCACGAGCGAGGTGGCGTCGAACTGCGTGACGACAAGCGGGCCCTCCCATGCGGTTCCAGGTAACAGGGTACTGCGGTCGATGATGGTGGTCTCGGTCGGTCGGTTCGCCGTGAACCACACGGGCCGCGTGCTGGGCGAGTTTGCGGCAGCGGGACATTGGGGGGGCACGAAGGTACGGGTCTTCGCGCTCGTGCGCGTCTTGCGGGCGCTCAGCCGCATATTGACGATCTCAATCGCGGCCGCGGGGTCATGGTGGCCATATTTGCGCTGATGGGCCTCGAGAAACGCGCGCTTGAGCCAACCGCTGGGTGGAAGGCCTCGGCCTTGCGGCACGGAGATTGCCAGCTCGAAATTCTGGCCGACGTAGCGCATATCTATGGTGCTATCCTGACACTCCTCCAAGCCGGCTTGGCGCTCGCGCCGATGCCATTGCCAGGCTGCACCGAGCAACCGGACGAAGGCCGCCGCCACGGGTGCTAGATCGCCATCGAGCGGTACGCGGCAGGTGGCAACGAAGCTCTCCTCCATATCGGCTGCCGCCACCCCCTGGGCGCAGAGAATGCCCGGCGCCGCGGGAACAAGAACGCGGCGGATGCCGAGCTCGCGCGCGATTTCCACCGCATGCAACGCGCCCGCGCCACCAAACGGCAACAGGGTGAAGCTGCGTGGATCGTGGCCGCGCTCGATCGAGACCACCCGGATCGCACGCATCATGTTGGCGTTGACGATGCGCACGATGCCAAGGGCCGTCTCGCGCAGGGACAGCCCCAGCTTTCCGGCCAGCGGCGCAATTGCCGCCTCGGCCTGGCATGGATCGAGGCGCATGCCACCGCCGATGAGCTCTTCGGGCAGACGCCCAAGCACGAGATTGGCATCCGAAACGGTCGGTTCCTGGCCGCCCTTGCCGTAGCAGGCGGGGCCGGGGTCGGCGCCGGTGCTCATTGGTCCGACGCGCATTAGCCCGTCGCGCCCGACGTGAGCAATAGACCCGCCACCGGCCCCGACGGTGTGGATATCGATGGACGGGAGCCGCACGGGAAAACCAGCGACGCTGCGGCCGCATGCCATCTCTGCCTTGCCGTCGCGGACGAGGCAGACGTCAGTTGAGGTGCCACCCATGTCGAACGTTATGAGATCGCGACGGCCGGACCGCACACCGGCAACAACGGCGCCGACGACGCCCGCAGCTGGGCCCGACAGTGCGGTGCGGATCGGCATCTCGACGGCGCGACCAATCGACATCAGCCCACCGGAGGATTGACAGATACCGATGCGGGCACCGGGTGCGTGATGATCGAGCGCGGCGGCAAGGCGGGACATGTATCGGCCAGCGACCGGCTGTAAAAAGGCGTTGAGCACGGTGGTGGACAGCCGCTCATACTCACGAAATTCAGGCTGCACTTCGCTGGAGAGCGACACGTCGACGCCGGGCAGCGCCGCCCGCAGCGCCTCACCCATGCGCCGCTCATGCTCGGAATTTAGGAACGAGAATAAAAAGCAGACGGCCACGCTCTGTGCCCCGCTATTTTTGACCTCTGCTGTGGCTCGCCTGATTTCGGCGTCTGCAAGGGCCAGAATGACTTCGCCGGCTGGGCCGATACGCTCGGCAACCTCGAAGCGACGCTCGCGTGGGACGAGCGGCTCGGGATGGTCTGCCTTCAGGTCATAGATCTTGGGTCGCGTCTGGCGACCAATCTCCAGCAAGTCCTTGAAGCCCGCCGTGGTGACGAGCGCGACCACCCCGCCGCACCGCTGAATGAGCGCATTGGTTGCGACCGTAGTGCCGTGGGCGAGAAGCGAAAGTTTGCCCTCGGGTATCAGCGCGCCTAGTCCCTGTAGCATCGCGCGCGAGGGATCATCGGGTGTGGAGGCGACCTTGTAAGTGCGCGTTTCGCCGCTCGCCTCATCCATCAGGAAGAAGTCGGTGAAGGTGCCGCCGACGTCAACTCCCAGCGTCGCGTTCATCCCTTACCCATGATGTAGTTGGGTAGCCAGAGGGCCGCTTGGGATATGCCATAACTAGCCCGACCAGCGCCACCATGCCGACCACGAATGGCAGCGCGCCGCGGCTGATATCGGCGATGCGCGCACAGAGCCCGCAGAATATTGGCCTTTCAAGTAGCTCAATCAACGAGCTGGAAACGCTCGGATTGAGGCGGCTTCGCCCAGAGACGGTCGGCCCCGCTCATCGCGGTCGCCCGTTGCGAGCTGGCCTTCCAGGCATCGTAGATGTCGTCGCTCGCCCAGACCACCAGCGTGGTAATCTTGGCGGGGTCGGCATGCGCAACGAGGGTATGGCGACTGACAAAACCGGGAGCCTTGCTCTGCGCCAAGCCATTGCGATCCAAGAGCTCTCTGGCCTCGTCAATCCTATCGGGCTTGGCCCAATGATGCGTCAGGACGCCAATCATGCGACCTCCGCGCCGCGACAAACGCCGATGGAGGTTCCGTGTTTCTCGGCGATCATCAACCAAGCCCTATAGGTTCGCCTGGAAGTCAACGTAATCACGCACCTTTTTGTACACCTGCAGGCGATTGCGTTGACTGTCTGCAACGATGATCTGATCGGTCTTGGAGTCGAAAACAACCGCTGTGGGGAAGCAGAAGCGCCAGAGCTGCTCAAGGTTCTGCACTCGTCTGTATGCCTTCATCATATCGGGGTTCGCATCGATGCTCTGCTGGCCCCACTTCGACATCACCTGCGCGTCGCCTAGCAGATGGGTCAGCGGCTTGCCGTCGTTGTCGAAGATGCAGAGGCGATGATTGCCCCAATCGGTGACGTAGATGTCGCCGTCGGGGTCGATCGCGACGCCGGTCGGGTGATTGAGGATGCCCGCCGACGCGCGCTCGGTGTCCGGTGCGCTGGAGATGAACGGACCGAGGTAAGTCACGGCAAATGCATTGGGTGCCACCGGGACCTTTCCGTACCTGCCGATCGACATCAGGAACTCGCCCCTGGGAGAAAGCTTCTGCACCCGGTGGTTTTTCCAGTCAGCGACGTAGATGTTGCCATCCTTGTCGAGCGCGATGCCCCACGGCTTGTTGAACTCTCCCTCCCCGTTGCCGGCCTTGCCACACTGGGTCACCAGCTTGCCTTCCGGCGTGAACACTTGGAGGCGGTTGTTGCCGCTGTCAACGACGATCAGATTGCCGCTGGCCTCACAAACGATTCCGGCCGGCCCCTTCAGTTCGCCGGGGCCGCTGCCGGGCGTACCCCACCTGCGGATGAATTTGCCCTTCGAATCGAAAACGGAAACAGTGCTCTTCCACTCGTCCGTCACATAAACCTCGCCGTTCTTGCCGGCTGCGACCCCGAACGGCCAAATGCAGTTCTCGTCTTTGTCGCCATAGGTTGCGAATTCAGCGAGCAGTTCCTCATCGCCCGGACCACCGACCTTGATGTGGTTGACCCGCATGCCGAAATTGTTCTCATTGCCGCGGTTGGCTACGTAGATGTCGCCATCGTTACCAAGGCACATGGTCTGTGGGTAGTTAAAGCCCGTGCCGTTCGCCGAGGCTCGTCCGATCGCGTGGCTCCAGTCGTAAGCTCGACCTTTGACGTATGTTGTTAGCGCCATGCTGCACTCCCATCACACAAACCCTGCCTTCCCACATAGCGGAAGGTTCGCATACTCCAGGCCAATCACGACGCCCCAAGGCGTCGTGAACTAGTTCAGGAACGCTGGTTGCTCGTACTTGCCATTCACGATCGGCACCGGATCGAGATGCATCCACCTGTCGAGTATGGTCGAGTAGATGCCGCGGAAGTCCATGTTCGGGTTGAGATCGCCCTGCACCAGCTTGCCCGCGTCGAGGGATGGCATGTCCCCGTAGTGTCCGCCATTGACCTTCTCGCCGAGCACGAAGGTAACACCGGCCGCGCCATGATCCGTTCCTGAGCCGTTGTCGCGCACGCGGCGGCCAAATTCTGAGAAGATGAGCACGATCACGCTATCCGACCTGTCGTGCGCCCGTAGGTCGGCCATGAAAACTTCGAGACCTTTGTTCAAGTCGCTCCACAGGTTGGCGTGTATGGGATTCTGGCCCGCATGCGTATCGAAGCTGCCATGATCGCAATAAAACACGCGCGTTCCGAGATCGGCGAAGTGCACCTGCGCGATCCCCTTCAACTTGCGGCCGATCGATGTGTCGGGATACTTCGTGTCGGATTTGTATCGAGCCGGTGCCACCTTCAGGATATCTGCACCCTTAAGCGAGTCCAGACCCGTGGTGCCGAGGTATTCCATCACGCCACTGCCTGGGATTGGCCTGTACATGCGCGAAAATCGATCCAGGACCGCTTGGCGCTGGGCCTGGTCCTGAATGCCCGGCAAGAATCCGTAGGTCTCGAGTGGCCCGGCCACGCAGGCCACTGGGACGCCCGGCACGGAGAGAGCCCGGAACAAGCATGGGCCAAAGCTCACGGCAGTGACCACGTTCTCTTTCTTCGGGTCAAAATTGCGCACGACGCGTCCCAACCAACCCTCGGTCCCGACTTTATCGGCCTCGCAGGTGTGCCAAATGTCCATGGAGCGGAAATGCGAACGCGGCGAATCGAGGTAACCGACGCCATGCATGATGGCAAGCTTGCCCTCGTCCCAGAATTGTTTCATGGGCGCGAGGTAGGACGGGAACCCATAAGTCTGGTCCAGATGTACGATCTGATTGTCGCCGATCGAGACGGCCTTGCGATTGTCGCGGTAAAGCCCATTGTTGTAAGGGATCACTGTATTCAGATAGTCGTTGCCGCCGCTGAGTTGCACGACGACCAGCACGGGATCCTTCTGTATCGCTGCCATAGGGATTTCCTCCGCTAGAATTCGTGTTGTCGATTTAAGCGAACTGATATTCGCGCGTCGCCACGATCAGTTGCAGCAGCTCACCGGTCTGCTTGGTGGAAGTCTCGACCTGCGCCGGAGTATCCCAACGGATCTGCCCCCATTGTTTGGCTTGCTCGGTCAGCACCTTCTTGGTATCGGGGCCGACCTCCACAGGCCCCAGTAGATCGAGGCAGGAGTCGACCATCTGCTCGGGCTCCAACACGCCCATCGCCTGCAACCGGCGTACGATGGCCTGCACGCCGGGCAGGTTGGTGTTACCGACCTGCTCGGCGACGAAGTTGATACGCGACATCAGCGAGCCACTGTTGATCCATTCCTGGCCGGTATGCCAGCCTTCGACGGACGGCGGATTGAGCAGATCCTGGCCCATGTAGGAGGGCTGCATCGACAGTTCGCCGCAGCCGGGCCGCGGTATTTCGTAGCCGCCCATCAGGCGAAGCGTGCCGACCACGACCTCGGCTGGCGACTTGAGGTGCTTGTAGCGGGCATTCTTGAAGAAGTCCGAGGTGAAGAGCGTACGCAGCACCGGCCGCATCTCGCATTTGTTGGCTCGGAAAATCGCGGCAAGCATGTCAATAGCGGCCGGGTCGCGCGGCGGCTCCAGACTCCAGGCCGGCACCTGCGGTTCATCGGCGACGTAGAAATTGTAGAGATGACGGCAGATGAATCGCGCACAGGCCGGCTGCTCGACGATGATGTCGATGATGTCCTCGCCATTGAAGTTGCCCGTGTGTCCAAGAAACGTCTTCTCGCCGTCGTCGTGGTCCTCCGGGCGATACTCGAATTTCCACGGAAAGCGACCGTACGGTAGTCGTGGGATTTTGGTCGCAAAGGTCCAGCCAGTAAAGGCGCGCGACGCCTCGCGTACATCGATCTCCGTGTAGTTGCCGGCACCGAGGCTGAACAGCTCCAGAAGCTCGCGGCCCCAGTTCTCGTTCACCTCCGTGCCGTGATTCTGGTTGTTGTCCAGCCAGAAGATCATGGAGGGGTTTTTCGCGACCGTCATGAGCAAGTCCCGGTAATTGCCCATGCCCTGCTGGCGAAACAGGTCGATCTGCTCGAGCAGTTGGTCGTAATTGTCGACCTTCGAGTTGCCGGTGGCGAATACATGATGCCAGAACAACGCCATCTTCTCTTCCAGTGGGCGCTGCGTGGTCACCAAGTAGTACATGTAATTGACATTACCCATGGGCGGCACGCCGCCCGGCAGCAGGGCCGAAGGCTGGTAGCGAAGCAAGGTATAAGGATCGACCGGCGCCTGCATTTCCGGATGCAGCAATTCTTCGACGGCGGCCTCATAGCCCTTGGCCACGCGCGCTTCGAGTTCGTCGCGGGAGGCACCAAATCCCGCGCGCCGCATCAGATGGGCCATCAATGCTATGTCGTCTCGGTGAGCCATGGTCGGATGTCCCCTTACCTGGAGCGAGCCAAAGTCGAGCAATGACGGTCGTTGACCGGCGCCGCGCGCCAAGCGCATGGCGGCGCATAAATTCGCGAACCTAGACGGGCCTTGGATGCGCCGGCCGCCCATCCCGGCCACTGCTCCGGATAACGCCGTGCTTTCCTGGAATTAGAAGACGCGCTAGCGGCAGCACTGCGCCCCGTCAGGGCGCAAATCGAATGCATCCGAACTGCAGGGGTAGCGGTGACGACAGCCATCGATCGCACTGGTTGGACAGTGCGCCGGGCCCGCCGTTCATGGTGGCAGGAGCTCCGGGGCATCGTGCTTCCACTGGAGGACCGGTAACGCGTCGCTAGTGTGCTGCTCTTTTCCCGATGATGTCAACACGGGAGGCGGGTGTGCGTGAATGCCGGGGCGAACCGTTCGGCCATGGCGCGTAGGCGCCCGATAGTTTCCGATGCGCCGAGCCGGTCGTTACTCGGCACATTGGACACGCCGATTTGCAGGCTTGTGGCGCCGGGCCAGTCTCGTATTAACGGATATCATGTTCGGGGTGCAGGCAGAGCCGCCTTGCTGTGCGCTTTTGCCTCTCGTGTCGATCTTGTTCGCGATTTCGACCAGCCTGGGGCAAACTGCGACTCCACTCTGTTGGGCGGGTACCGAACCTGACAAGTCCGCGGTGAACACCGACGGCACCGACCCGATGCGGTTTGTTGCGTTCGGGGTCGTGCAGATACAGGCGGGTTTGCAGTGGTGGCCAGCCCTCCAGTCGAACCGGATTGCCGACCAAGATCTGGGCCCAATTGCAGCCTGTCCGTCCGGTGCCCGAAGTGCCGAAACTCCCGACCGTCTCCCGGCTGTGCATCATTGGTTTACGGCAGACTTCGACCTTCCCGATCGCAAGAATGCCCGATCGGCACTCGACGAGCTGATAGGGGTTTGACCGAAGATCGCTCTCGGCCGGAGTGATTGTCCGACTTGGCTCTCCCCGCGATCTTCTCACACACTAAGATGCGACGGCACGTGCCGTCGCCGCATCCGCGACCAGCACGGTCCACCTCGAGGCACCGCAAGCGATCATTCGACCAATCTGGCCGTCGCCTGCCACAGCCGCTCGGCATTCTCGTCATCCTCGGCTTGCGGGTTGGGACGCGCCAGCTGCTCTTTGTAGAAATAACGGCCCGTAATTCCAGCATATTCGCGCGCCGACGCCAGTCGCACGATTCGACTCGCACCTCGCTCGGGCGAACTCCCGAATAGGTGGATGACCGCGAACACGTAAGGGACCAAGCCCCCGGCTCGGTCGCCGAAGTTCGTGGCCACTTCTCCGGGATGCACGGAATTGGCAGTGACTTGCTTACTGGCCCAGCGGCGGGCAAGCTCGCGCGTGAACAGCACGCAACATAGCTTTGCGTGTGCATAGGCATAAAATGCGTTGTACTTATGCTCAAGCCTGAGATCCTCTAAATGCAACAAGGCGAGATGGTGCAGGGCGCCCGCCGTGTTGACTACCCGTGCGGGCGCCGCCGCAAATAGGCGCTCGCGCAGGCCGTGGGTCAGCACGAAAGGAGCGACATGATTGAGCGCGAATGTACGCTCGAAGCCGTCTGGCGTGATTTTGCGCCACGCGAACATCGCTCCGGCATTGTTGAGCAAGACGTCGACACGCGGCTCCGCCGCGGCGATGTCTGCCGCGGCCCGCTTAACCTCGGCAAGCCGAAGCAGGTCGGCATAGTAAATACTGTGCTCTGCCCGCGGGAAGCGGTCGCGCAGCTTCGTGAGCATTGCCTCTCCGCGTTGCTTGTTGCGGGCTACCATGACAATGCGTGCTCCCATAGCAGCCAATGCTTCGGCCGCGGCCCGGCCGATACCGGATGTTGCGCCGGTGATGACGCAGGTCTTCCCCTCCATGTTTGCCGGGCACTCTAACCGCTTGGCCTCAATCGCCTCGCGGGCGAATTGATGGGACCAACCATGCGGGGCTACCAGGGACAAACGCGCGAACACGCCACTCATGTGCCATCCACCGGATCACTCGTTCCGGCCCTACTAAAGCTTCGATCCGTCCCGCAGGGATGATGTTGCCAGCCGAAGTTGGCGAGTTTTTGCGCAACGCTAGGGTCCCCTGGGGCGGGTCACTCGTAGTGATGGCTAGCGTATAGCTGCTGGCGCTGCTGCTTTGTGCCGGTTCTTTCGATGACCTTGCTGGCCCCTGGTCGTTCTTCTTGGGTTTTGTTCGAGCAGGCCCGGCATCTGGCACCCCGTTTGACTTTGAGGTCAGCTCAAATCCCAATTGCTTGACTTGCCTTGATTGGTCGGTGCAGAAGCTGTCGCCCCACGTGGTTCCGCCAATACTTCTGCGTTGGCGGATGGATTGGAGTCGGTTGTTTTGAACAATTCGACGGCCTCACTACTATCATGGCGTTTGCGAGGCACTTCTATTCTGCAGCGCACGCCCGCGGGATCGAAGACGAGATCGACCGCGCCGCGAAGTTCATAAGGAATAAGACTGCGAATGCAACGGGTGCCATAGCCCGTCTGGGTCGGCGCCACAACAGCGGGGCCACCCGTCTCGATCCATTCTATTAACAAGACTTCCGCCTGGTCGTTCGGCTGACACCGCCAACGCACCGTGATGTTGCCGCGCTGCGCCGACAAGGCCCCGTATTTCAAGGCGTTCGTGACCAACTCGTGCAGCACAATGGCAATTGGTTGGGCGGCTTCCGCTGACACCAATATGTCTGGCCCGACCACGCTCGCGCCGCCCGTTCTCACGCAGGGTGCCAACTCATTGCTAACCAATTCTTTGAGACTAACACCTTGCCAGTGGCTGCGGCTGAGCAAACCGTGCGCATTGGCCATCGATTGGATGCGACCGTCGAAGCCTTGCAAAAACTCATCGACCGATCCGCTTCCTTCTCGGGTGCGCTGCGCGACCGCGCCAACCGAAGCAAGTACATTTTTCACGCGGTGATCGAGTTCGCGCACCAGCAAACGCTGCTGTTCCTGGGCACGCTTGCGCTCCGTGATATCACAGGTCAAACCCTTGATGCGGACATGGCGGCCGGTCACGTCGAACTCTGCTTTTCCGGTCTCTTCGAGCCATACCTCCCGCCCATCCGGGCGAATGAAACGAAAGGACGCCGAATAGGATGGACGCTCGGAGCAGAGTCCCTTGATTTGGGCGGTGAAGCATTTGCGGTCGTCCGGATGCAATCGTGTGAGGAAGTCCTTCCCCAGTCCATGGGTAGCGGCGCCCGTTTCCAAGCCGAGAATGTCCAAGGCGTTCTCGCTGCGCCGCGACAAGCCCGTTTTTGGATCCCATGCGAAGGCAACCATCTGGCCCGCCCTCAGTGTCTGCTGCAAACGAACTTCGCTCTCCTTCAACGCAATATCGATCCGCTTGCGTTCGCCGATCTCGCGCGCAACCTTGGCGATAAGAGCAGCTAGAAACCACCAATAGCTGAGGACCAGCACACCGAGCAGCAGGTAACCTTTGGCGTTGAGGAAGAGGAGGCTCTTGAGCGCGCTCGGGATCAAAATACCCGACATGTAGCTGAATGCTGCGCCGGGCAAGGCCGAGAGCAGGATGGTCCCGCTGGCGGCCATGCCGGCTGTAAGCGCGATTAAGATCAGCTCCTGGTCGTGCGCCAAATCCCCCAAATGCAAGACGGCCATGACGGTCCATGGCAAAGCCAGGAAGCAAGCGTAGACCGTTGCTCGCCTCCTCGCTCGCTGAAAACTGCGTGGAACCCGCCCGCGGTTTCGCCTGTGACGATAGAGCACAACCAAAGCAACCGCGTAGGAGTAGGTGCACCAGATGACAAGTTGAGCCGTCGCAATCGAGCCTGCCATTGCGACGGCCAGAACGGTCGTATTCAGGATGTGGGCTGCCATCGAGTGGGGCGTGACCCGCGCGATGACCTCAAGCTGTCGGCGTTGAAATAAGGAAAGTGGTGTTTGCATGCCGATCCCGGTGGCTGCTGCAATCGCAGGCAATCGGACAGCCTTGAGCAGTCTGCCGCAGTTAGTAGAGCGCAACCTTCTCGAGCATGCAAAGGGAACAAGAAAAGGGAATGCTCAAATAACTCGTTTTCAGCAGCACCTTGGTCGTGGCAGTGCTCGCCTTAGGCGCCAATCGCTTCGGGTTCCGCGACGCCGCATTGCCGGCAACGTGGGCCCTTGCCCCAGTGCGTGGGAAAGGCCCGCTGCACCTGCGATTCGCTTCGGCCGAGGCAGGTCTATCGGCGAGAACCGGGACGTCCAGCGAGTGGCCGTGACCATGGACCCCGGCCTGTAAAGGATCAATCTGATCCACTGCTGCGGATAGCCCTGGCCTAACGGCCGCTGGTCGAGACCGCACGGTCGGGTGAGGAGAAGTTTGGCTTTGGGGCGGCGGAGGCGGACACGGGGTCCTCATCGGCTACCCCGTCGTGCCGCCAAAAGCGCTCGCGCTGACAAGTGCAACCGCCTTGCGCAAGCCCACGCGGAAGCTCGCTCGGCGGCAGCAATCGAGCGCTTAGACGAGCCCCGGGTGCCGACCAACCTGATCTTCGGCCCGAGTGCGATGGTCTTTGCCGATCGGCGTCAGGGCGACGGTCCTGCAATCGGGCCGGGCCGAGGCCACCCGTGTCCCCTTGTCACGCGGCCGCGTACATCGCCGTCTCAAACGCGTAGTAGAGCGGTAGAGACTTCTTATCGGCAAAGGGTAGGACCTGCGACAGGTAAACGCCGCCGATGCCGGTGACAGGGTCGATCCAGAAGTAAGTGTTGGCCAACCCGGCCCACATGAGACCGCCGGCTGGACGCCCCGTGGGCGCCTTTTCCGTATTGATTTGGAAGCTCAAACCCCACGTCTTTGGCATACCGGGGAAGAACTCCGCGTCGTTTGACAACGCTGGCGCCGCAGTCTTCAAGAGCGTGACCCGGGCGTCGCCCATGTTGTTGCGCGTCATCAACTCGACGGTCTCGGGCTTCAGGACTTGGTTGCCATCCGCCTTGCCGCGGTTGAGGATGAGGCGCACGAAGCGCAAATAGTCACCGGCCGTCCCGTACAGGCCGCCACCGCCCATCTCGAACTCCGGGTCCTGCGGGATTTCGAGGTCCATCTGCGGCGTGAACGCGTCGTTGTCGCCGCGCTGGTGGACCTTGGCTAGACGCTCGCGCATGGATGGCGTGATCTTGAATGCGGTACTGGTCATGCCCAACGGCGCAAACAGGTTCTCATGCAGGTAGGATCCAAGCTTCTTGCCACTAGTGGCCTCCACCATTTTGCCGGCCCAATCGATGTTGATTCCGTAAAACCACCTCTCGCCCGGCTCATAAAGCAGCGGCGTACGCAGCGCCGCGTTCTGGCAGGTGATGATGCCAGGAATGCCCTTGACCGTCTGATATTTGCCCAGCTCGTCGCTCCAAAGGTCATAGCCGAAGCCGGCCGTGTGGGTGAGCAGATGACGGAGCGTGATCGGGCGCTTGGGCGGGCGCGTGCGCGGCTGGCCGGAGGCGTCAAAACCATCGAGCACTTCAATGCTGGAGATATCCGGCACGACCTTGGCTGCCGGAGCATCGAGATCGAGCTTGCCCTGCTCGACGAGCTGCATGGCGGCGGTGGCCGTAAGCGCCTTGGTCATCGAAGCGATCCACGCAACAGTGTCGGCGGTCATAGGCGCTGGCTGACCAAGGACGCGTTTGCCAAACGCGCCTTCGTAAGTGGCCGAATTCCGGTCGGTCGCCATGGCGACGACGCCGGGCACATCGCCGGCATCGACCGCGCGCTGCAACATCGCATCGATCTTACTGTTAGAGGTGGGTACGGCGGATTGTGCGCGGGCCTGTCGCCCGGCGGTCAGTGTGAGCGCTGCACTTCCCGCAACCAGGAACTCTCGACGGCTGGTCGACATTGGCGTTCTCCCGGTGGTGTTATGATCTTTCTTGCTGGCAAGTTACTAGGCGAATACGGCGGCGCCACGACGCGTGCGGCGCTGTCGACCGGAAAAAGACCCGAGCTGCCTCGCAACGCTGCCGAGCCACAATGATCGTGAATAAACACGATGCTATTGCACCCCAGCCCACATCGCTCGCTAAAGGGCGATGGTGGGGCCGCGCGGCAGCCTTCACGCCGTTCGCGGCGTGTGGGACAACGATCGTTGCGGCGACAAGCCCGGTGCAAGGCACGGTGGATGGCGATAGTCACCATGCGCGATCGCCGCAATCGCCCTTTCCGTCTCGGCGATGGCCTGGCGCGCGTATGGCCCGAGGTGGAGGTAGAGCGCAAGGAGCGAGACGGTTTGCCGGACGGCTGACGGGTTGGCCTGATAACAACGCAAGAAGGTTGCCCACAACAGGTCTCGCCACTCTGGAAAGTGACCAACGATTCGGCGTACCGATTCAATCCCGTGCCGTCGGTGGAAATTGTCCGCCGCGTACTCCTGCTGCGTTTTCCCACTCCATTTAAGCCTGGCGATCAGCCGCTCGACACGAGCACAGTAGGCGGCAGGCTCATAGATGCGCCTGAGCACCTGGCAGTAATCCTCGAGGATTTCCCTTCGCGCACGCACGGTCTCAAAGTTCAAGCCCTGCATGCACTGATCTCCCCTGCCGTCGGGATGGAAGTCATGGCCGTCATGGAGCCGATGCTCGCTGATTAGCCGGCGCGTCATCTGGGTATTCGGCAACGCCGATAGGAGCCCCACCATCGCTACCGGGATTGAGGCATCCTCGATGAAATCTGCCATCGGCCCCGCGATCGATCCCTTTTCGCTGTCAAACCCGATGATGAAGCCGGCGGTGACCATCATGCCGGCATCGTAAATCCTTTGTACGCTATCGGTCAGACAGCGGCGGGTATTCTGTTTCTTCTTCATGGCCACGAGCGCCTCGGGATCGGGACTCTCGATACCCACGAATATTGTGAAGAAGCCGCATGCCCGCATCAGCGCAAGCAACTCGGCGTCGTCGGCGATATTGATCGAAGCTTCGGTGGAAAATTCGAAGGGGAAGTCGTGTGCTTCCTGCCACGCTTTCAGGTGCGGCAAGAAGGCTCGGACGGCCTTCTTATTGCCGATCAGGTTGTCGTCGACAAAATCGACATGGCCGCGATAGCCGAGCGCGTAGAGGGCGTCGAGCTCAGCCAGCATCTGAGGTGCCGTCTTGGCGCGCGGCACCCTCCCATAAAGTTCGATGATGTCACAAAATTCGCACGTGAACGGACAGCCACGGGAGAACTGCACGCCGACAAACAAATAGTCTTCGAATTTGAGCAGGTCGAACCTCGGGATCGGCGACTTGGTGACATCAACCTTATACTTGGGGGCGCGAAAGTCGCCGGCGCGCTCGCCTGCTTCCCAGGCAGCGATGAAGTCAGCAACGATCCCCTCCGCTTC
>Ga0134122_10000603_pt1 | contig 24670 bp, 23 predicted proteins | sample KB302_FD_96461 | JGI IMG/M metagenome (GOLD analysis project Ga0134122, IMG submission 96461) | Terrestrial soil microbial communities without Nitrogen fertilizer from Kellogg Biological Station, Michigan, USA - KB3-0-2 | ecosystem: Environmental > Terrestrial > Soil > Unclassified ...
CAATCCATGCATTGTCCATGCGCACGTGAGCGACGATATTGCCACCCTCGTCTGCTATCGCAATGTTCATAGGCTGTCCAATTTCAGCAGCCTTTTTTTCTGCTTCCGCGATCACTCGTCGCGCATCTTCTAAACGAACTTGTCCCATCTTGGCTCCTTTCAATGACGAAATCTGTTTTTGAGGCCTCGGAATTATACACCTGAGCGCAACCCCTAAATTATGGTGCGCGCAAGAGAATCAGGATGTGTTGCCGAGGCAGAGATTCTATCACCTGAGAGAGGGTGAAACGCTCGGCTTCGAGCTCCTTTTTGACTTCGGAAACAGACATTTTGTGCTCCGGAAGGATGGGTACCGCGGGATCTTCCTTACGGTATTCCAGAAGAACAAGACGGCCGCCGGGCTTGAGTGTCGCGCGGATTGCTCGAAGCATTTTCTGCGGCTGCGAGAACTCGTGATAGACGTCGACAAGGAGAACCAGATCCATCTGACCGGCGGGCAGCTTCGGGTCGACGTCGCTGCCGAGAATGGTCTCGATGTTCTTCAGCTTTGCCTGGTCGGCATTCTGCCGGAGACGGCGGAGCATCTCGGGTTGAATGTCGTTGGCGTAGACTTTCCCGGTTGGCCCGACCCGTTTGGCAAGCCGAAGAGACATGTAACCCGTTCCCGCCCCAATGTCCGCAACGATCATCCCTGGGCGAATCCCGATCGCGTCGAGTGCGCCTTCCGGATTCTCTTCCCGTTCGCGTTCCGGACGATCCAGCCAGTCCGCCCCGGCTGCCCCCATGACCCGGGCGATCGGGCGGCCTGTGACGGGATGGATATCCTGAAAACCGAGCGCCGCAAAGGCGAGAACGAACGCACCCAAAACCGTTCCCAAGACGATGCCATTCGTGCGCAATCTCATGCGAATCTCCTTCCCAACACAGAAGGCATGAATATAAAGTACGGATTCCAAGATGCCTACTCTTAATGGCTCCCGGAGGTAGTTAGAAGTTGAACTCCTCGGACCCAGTGGGCATCATGTTTAGAGTAAAAATCCCGGAGGAGGTTCAGTAGATGACCCAGAGAATGTATTCATTAATGTTTGCTGCCGTAATGTTGATCGCGGTTTCCGCTCCGTTATTCGCGCATCATTCGTTTGAGGCCGAATTCGACAGAGCCAAAACAGTGACATTGACCGGAACGGTGACAAAGGTTGAATGGATGAATCCTCACACCTATTTCTATGTCGACGTGAAGGATCCGAAGACCGGCAAAGTTCAGAACTGGGCCTGCGAGATGGGCAGCCCGAATGGATTGACTAGCCGTGGCTGGACCCGCAACACGCTTCGTGTTGGACTCGTCGTAACCGTTCCTGGATCACGCGCAAAAGACGGCAGTTTCAAAATCAATGCCGGTTCCGTTACGCTGCCGGATGGTCGCGCATTGAATGCGGCTTCGAGCGGCGAACAGGGATATAGCGGTCAGTAAGGATCAATCACGGACTAAAGGGGAGGTTCCAGGTGCGTAACCGTTCAATGAATAAATCGATCGTTATTGTGGTGGCAGTGGTTTTCCTGCTTGCCATTACAGTAATGATGTCTCTAAGCCAGGCGCCCGCTGCGGCGGGTGGCCAAGGCGGCGGCGGTCGTGGTGGCGGCGGCCGCGGCGGCGCAGGTGGCGGTGCCGGAGCGCCTGCAGGTGGCGCCCCCGCAGCGGGTGGAGCAGCGGCTCCTGCTGCTAGAGGTCAGCAAGGTCCCGCAGCCGGTGGGGGCGGGGGACGTGGTGGTGGCGGCGGCGGACGCGGTGGTGTTCCCGAACCGACACCGCGGTTTCCCGATGGCACCGTGAACTTCGGCCGATCCCCGGGCGAACTTTATGGAACCTGGAACTTGCCCTACATTACGAATATGGGCGACGCTAACCGAGTCGTTGGCGCGCAACCTGCTGGTGGTGCCGGCGGCGGTGGTCGTGGCGGAGGCGGCGGTGGTGGTGGTCGTGGTGGCGGCGGACGTGGCGGCGCTGGAGCAGCAGCAGGTGGAGCCCCGGCAGCTGCAGGTGGTGGTCGTGGTGCCGCTGGTGGCGGCGGCAATGGAATCCCCGCCGTTCGTGGGTCCGCAGCGCAGCCGTGGGTTCCTTTCCAGCCGTGGGCAGCAGCGTTCTATGATTACAATCAAGCCAATCAAATGAAGTACGACCCCGAGGGACAGTGCATGCCCCCGGGCGGCCCTCGCATGTTTGCAACGCCGTACCCGATGGAGATCATTCAGTCGCCGGAAACCAAGCGCATCTGGATGGTTTTCGAAGGCGGGACCCATGTGTGGCGGGAAATCGCGATGAATGGACGCCAACATCCCAAGAACGACACCATTAAGGGTCTAACCTGGCTGGGCGATTCTGTTGGCCATTGGGAAGGCGATACTCTCGTCGTTGACATTGTGAATTTCAACGAAGGCACGTGGCTGGATTATGCCGGACATCCTCACACGGATCAGATGCACGTGGTTGAAAAATTCACGCGTCCGAACAAAGGGACGCTTCATTACGAAGCGCTCATTGACGATCCGGGAGCTTACACAAAGCCGTGGACGGTTCAGTGGGACATTCCCTGGGAAGATGGATCTGGCCAAACTCCTGACAAAAAGGAACTCAAGGAATATATCTGCCAGGAAAACAACTTGTACCTGAATACCCTCAAAGACGATTTCGGGCAATCGTTCGTTCCTCACTAGAACAACGGACTGAAAAAAGGCGGCGCTTCAACAGGCGCCGCCTTTTTTTTGGTGGTACGGTCGTCAAAGGTGGGGATTGATTGGGGGCGAGTCCCTCTCCCGAAGGGAGAGGGTGGCCCGACAGCCAGCAGGCTGGAGGGACGGGTGAGGGGTACAGTACTATCGGCCTGAACGTCCCTGATTTCATCTGGAACACTGCCGCAAGTTCGTGCTGGCGTGGCGCCCGTTCGGGCAGGGTCTGAAGGGCGTTGACGGAAAGAGAAATTCTCTTACCCCTCATCCGGCCCTCCAGCCTGCTGGCTGTCGGGCCACCTTCTCCCTTCGGGAGAAGACTATGCCACGAAACGGAGCGCTAGTTTCGTACGACCTTAAAATTCCCGACCTGTGTTCCGACTTTCCACGTACCGGTGATGACGCGGGAATATGCCGCACCGAGGTTTTCCATTTTCCCATCGACGATGTAACGGACCGTCTTGCCTGTCGAATCCTTGGCATCTGCTTCAAAGTGCAGGAGCCATGGTTCGGTTGCAATCGCGACGTTGTCCTTCACTGCCGGGGTTGCTCCACGTGCGGGGGCTGCTGCGGCCTTTGTCGCGGTGCCGGCGCTTGCAGTGGTGGTTGTTGCTCCCGCCTTCGGGGCAGTGCTTGCACCGGCCGCCGGAGCTGGCGCCGCCTTTGTCGTCGTACTGGCTCCCGCTGCCGGGGCCGTTCCTCGTGCTCCACCCGCCGCTGCTGGCGTGGCTGGGGCGGGATTCGCGGCTGCCGCTGCGGTTTCTGCCGCCTGTTTCGCCTGCGCCGCATCTCGTGCCGCGATTGCCGCCTTACCGGCGTTGATGACATCCGGCGGTGTCAGTGACAGTTTCTGCATCGGCGACTGATCCGGTCCCGGGTTCAGGATTCCGGTCAGAGTCGTGTTGCCATAGCCGTTGGCAACAAAGTTAAAGTCCAATAAGATGTGATTCTCTTTTCCCTTTACGAGCCACCAATCTCCACTCCACGAACCTTTTAACGGATGTCCGTATTGTGCAATTACAGGTATGGCTATCGCCAAACATGCTATTGCACTAACCAGACGTATCGTTCCTGATCGCATTACCCCTCCTCCTCGATCCACCCAATTCAAATTGCATTTGAACTCGAAATATTAACACCACCGTTACAAAAGAGAAACACATGGATTGAGCGGATTGAGGCCTGAATCCCGGGCTGCTGCAGCAATTTGATTTGGATTTTAAACGGAGCCACATCGTATACTTTGGCGAGCAACACGGGGTTGCAATTTTCAACTGTTAGGAGCCTCTTGTCTCTGCTCCGGAGAGTCTAGTGCTCATTCCTCGCAAAGCCCTCGAAGTTCCCGACATACATTCAGAAGGAAACCATGACGAAAAAACTGTTTGTAGGAAATTTGTCGTTTCAGACGTCAGAGCAGGAGCTTAACGACTTGTTTGCCCAGGTCGGCAAGGTGGAGTCGGTGAGCATTATCACCGACCGCATGACAGGACGCTCGAAGGGATTCGGGTTCGTGGAAATGGATAACGAAGCCGCAGAGAATGCGATTGCCAAGTTCAACGGTGCGGACCTTGACGGGCGCAAGCTCACCGTCAACGAAGCCCGTCCTCTGGTCAAGAAGGATTTCGGCGGTGGCGGAGCTGGCGGAGGCGGACGAGACAGCCAGGCCGGAGGGCGCGGGGGCGGCGGCGGGCGGCGGGACCGATACTAGCGCCAGGTGTTATAAAACGGTAAGCAGTAGAGCCGGAGCAAGGATCTGATCAATGTTCAATGCTACGTTCTCTTCGGATGAATATTGAGCATTGAGAATTGAACATTGATCAGATGCCCAGCCGGCCGGATCGCCACCGTCCTTGGACTCCGTCCACGCGTGAAGTACACTACCCGGAATGACACCGAACTCGGATCTGCGCCACGAGTGGACCGTCGCTGAAATTGAATCGATCTATTCGCTTCCTCTTCCGGAACTTATTTTCCAGGCTCAGCTTTCCCACCGAAGGTTTCATCAGGCGGATCAAGTTCAGGGCTGCGTTCTATTGAGCGTGAAGACCGGCGGTTGCCCGGAGGATTGCGCCTATTGTCCGCAGTCTGCGCGCTACGACACAGGAGTCGATGCCACTCCGATGCTAAGTGTCGAGGAAACATTGGCCGCCGCTTCATTCGCCCGCGAACAGGGGGCGACTCGATTCTGCATGGGAGCGGCCTGGCGCGATGCACCCCACGATCCGCGATTTGAGGACATACTTGAAATGGTGCGCGGCGTGCGCTCACTTGGCATGGAAGCGTGTTGCACTCTGGGAATGCTGACCGACGAACAGGCCAGGATGCTTGCCGAGGCCGGCCTGACCGCCTACAACCACAACATCGACAGTTCACCGGAATTCTACGGCAGCATCATCACCACGCGAACCTACGAAGAGCGCCTTCAGACTCTGGCTCGCGTCCGGCAGGCAGGAGTGACCGTGTGTTGCGGAGGCATCATCGGCATGGGTGAAGACCGCACATCGCGATGCCGCATGCTCGAACAACTCGCAACACAGCGGCCACATCCGGAAAGCGTACCGATCAATATGCTCGTTCGCGTCGCGGGAACTCCCCTTGCCAATGAAGCGGAAATCGATCCCATCGAACTGGTGCGCACGATTGCGACCGCACGAATTCTCATGCCGGCGTCGATCGTCCGGCTCAGCGCCGGAAGATTGTCGCTCAGCGATGAAGCCCAGGCGTTGTGTTTCCTCGCGGGCGCCAACTCGATTTTCATGGGAGAGAAGCTTCTCACTACACCCAATCCCGGCGCGGACGACGACCGTGCACTGCTGGGCAGACTTGGAATGCATCTCCGTCCGCAATCCGCTCGCGTGTGAAGGATATCCGGTGAATCATTCGGCATTGGAACAACGCGTTCGACAGACCATCCTGGAACTTGAAGGAGCCGGACTTCGCCGCCGGCTTCAGCCTCCCTCCGGCATCGACTTTTCTTCCAACGACTATCTGGGACTTTCGACACACCCCTTCGTGAAGCAGAAGATGACCGACGCCGTCATGAAGGAGGGCTGTGGTTCCACCGGATCCCGGCTGCTGCGCGGCAACCGGGAATCTTTCAGGAGTGTGGAACGCCGGTTTGCCAGATTCAAAAGAACGGAGGCAGCGCTTTACTTTGGTTCGGGATATGCGGCCAACCTCAGTGTCCTTTCAACGTTCGTCGAACGGCACGACCTGGTTTTTTCCGACGATCACAATCACGCCAGCATCATCGATGGGATTCGGCTGTCGCGTGCCAAGCGCATCAAATTTCCGCACTGTGATCTGGATCGCGTCGTACGTCTATTGAGAGAAGCACCCAGCAACGTCCAGAAGTTCCTCGTCACCGAATCGCTGTTCAGCATGGATGGCGACTTTGCGCCGCTGGCTGCATATGCCGGAATCTGCCGTGAAACTGGCGCCGCATTGATTGTCGACGAGGCGCACGCCGTAGGCATTTATGGCGATCGCGGGAGCGGCTGGGTGGAACAGACCGGAACCGAAGACGGCGTCTTCCTGACTGTTAACACTGCGGGAAAGGCACTGGGTGCCGCGGGCGCATTTGTTGCAGGTCCGGATTGGGCGATCGATTACCTGATTCAACGCGCTCGCCCGTTTATTTTTTCCACGGCGCCGCCGCCACCGATTGCCGCGGCGCTGGATGCCAGCCTGACCGTGATTCGAGATGAGCCTGAAAGACGCAGCGAGCTGTTCAGGAAGAGCTCGCTGCTGCGCCGCCTGATCGCGGAATCCGGTTTGGAAATCCAGGCGTCGAACTCCCAGATTATCCCCGTGGTACTTAGGGATAACGAACGTGCCTGCAGCGCAGCGGAGGAACTTCAGCGCGAAGGATTCGACGTCCGGGCGCTTCGGCCACCGACCGTACCCGCCGGAACTGCGCGCTTGCGCATTACGGTCAACGCAGATCTGGACGACGCCACACTCCGCAGGTTTGCTTTGTCTCTCGGAAAAGTATGCTCCACGGTCTGTTCATAACCGGAACCGGAACCAGCGTCGGCAAAACCGTTGTCGCCGCGGCGCTCCTGCATCGATATCGCGCGAGTGCGCCGTTGCGTTACTGGAAGCCCATTCAAACTGGAATTGAACAGGACGATGACACCGGGATGGTCCGGCGGCTGGGCGCCTGTACGGATCGTGAACTGCTTTGTGATGGAATTCGGCTCGCTGGTCCGGTGTCTCCTCACCTGGCTGCGGAGCTCAGCGAAGTAGACATCCGTATTGCAGAACTCTGCGATTGCATTGCCGGCGAGCCAGCTTCGACACGGTGGATCATCGAAGGAGCCGGCGGAGTTCTGGTTCCACTGAACGAATCCGAAATGATGATTGATTTGATGGCCTGCCTGCAGCTGCCGGTTCTCGTTGTTGCACGCGCCGAACTCGGCACGATCAATCACACACTCCTTACTCTGGAAGCACTGCGTGTGCGCGCGTTGCAGGTGGCAGGAATAGTAATGGTGGGAGTACGAAACGCCGGCAATCGCGATGCAATTGAGCGCTACGGTAATATTTCAGTTCTCGGAGAACTGCCCTTCGTTGCAGATCTCACACCGGGGAAACTCGGACTCTGGGCCAACTCCGAACTGGATCCGTCGGGGCATCTTCTCAATTATCTTAAATGAACCAGAAGATAAACCTTAACGATCGAGATCGCACCCACCTTTGGCATCCCTACACTCAAATGAAGGTGGCTCCGGAACCAATTCCCATCGCGCGCGGAGAAGGAGTCTGGCTTTATACCCAGGATGGCCACCGGCTGCTCGATGGCACATCATCGTGGTGGGTCAACATTCATGGCCATGCGCACCCGAAGCTGAACGAGGCGCTGGCGTCGCAAGCCCGCACGATCGAGCACGTCATGTTTGCGGGATGCACACACGAACCGGCCGTGGAGCTCGCCGAACGATTGACGTCCATTCTTCCAGCCGGACTGTCGCGGATTTTCTATTCCGACAACGGATCGACGGCAGTTGAAGTCGCCATCAAGATGGCGTATCAGTACTGGCAGAACCGCGGCAATTCCAGCCGCCGGGAGTTTGTAGCCCTGCACCATGCGTATCACGGCGACACCATTGGGGCGATGTCTGCTGGTGAAGAATCCATATTTACGGCGGCGTTTCGGCCTTTGCTCTTTCCGGTGCATCGCGCGTACTCCCCATACTGCTATCGATGCCCGTTGGGACTGGAGCGATCGAGCTGCAAAATTGAATGCCTTCAAGACCTCGAACGAATTCTGGAAAGCAAACAGGATTCGATTGCTGCGGTCATCATCGAACCGATGCTGCAGGGCGCCGGCGGCATGATCGTCTGGCCGAAGGAATTTCTCCACGGAGTGCGGGAGATCTGCGATCGATACGGTGCGTTGATGATTGCCGACGAAGTGCTGACGGGCTTCGGACGCACCGGCCGGATGTTTGCCTGTGAACACGCCGGGATCAGCCCGGATATTCTCTGCCTTTCCAAGGCGCTGACGGCGGGATACATGCCTCTCGCGATTACGGCCGCGACGGAAAACGTCTATGAAGCCTTTCTGGACGACGATCGATCGAAGGCATTGTTCCATGGGCATTCCTACACCGCAAATCCGCTGGCATGCGCAGTGGCGATTGCGAGCTTGCAGATATTTGAGGACGAAGAAACGCTGAAACGCGTGGTGTCTCTGGAGCAGCAGTTCCTGTCACGGCTGGATTTGTTGCGAAGTCAGCCAATCGTTGGGGACGTTCGCGGGATCGGAGGCGTCGCCGCCATCGAACTGCAGTCCGGCCATGCCGGGTATCTTGACGAAATCGGTCCGCGGCTCGCACAGGCATTTTTCGAACGTGGCGTCCTGCTGCGGCCGCTGGGCAACATTCTGTACTTCATGCCGCCTTACGTGATTACGCCGTCCGAAGTGGACTGGGTATTCGATCAAATTCAGGAAGTGCTATCCGTCTCCTGAGGGGAGAGGGCTAGAGTGAAGAATGAAATTCGGGGCCAATTCGGGGCCGTGCTACTCGAACCCCGAATTCTGAATTGCAAATTCGGGGTTCGAGTAGCACGGCCCCGAATTGGCCCCGAATTGGTCTAACCACTATTTTTACACCTTCTATGACCGAGCCGGATTTCTCACGCTGCCGCACTGCAAATTCAGGATTGTGCGCGGTCATAGACCGCGCCTACAGTCACTACAGGTACAAATGAAAATCATCAGTGTGGCATCGGCCATCCCGGAAACAATACAGACCAATGACGCGGTCGAATCCCGCCTCGGCCTGGAGTCCGGATGGATCGAGCGCCGCACGGGAATTCTCGGCCGTCCGATGGCGCCTCCCACCGATGCCACGTCCGACCTGGCGGTACGCGCCGGTTCCCTTGCGTTGGAGCGTACCGGCCTCGACAAGAACGATTTCGGCCTGCTGCTTCTCGCCACCAGCACGCCGGACCACCTGCTTCCGCCCACCGCACCGCTTGTTGCATATCGCCTGGGCCTCGGAGGCGCCGGTGCCGTAGACCTTGCGGGAGCATGCGCGGGGTTCCTGTACGCCATCATTCTGGCGGACGCTTATGGCCAGTCCATGCGAAAACCGGTTCTCGTCGTCGCCGCAAATATTCTGACCCGGCGGGTCAATACCATGGATCCCTCCACTGTTGCGCTGTTCAGCGACGGCGCCGGAGCCGTCGTTCTTTCCCCATCGGATCCAACGCAATTTCTCGGATCGTATCTGGGCTCCGATGGCTCGGCATACGACGTCATTGGAATTCCTGCCGGTGGCACGCGCGAACCCCTGACGGAAGCCGCTCTGGTCGAAGGCCGTCATCTGATGACGATGCGCCACGGTTCGTCGCTATTCAAGGAAGCGGTTCATGCCATGGCGCTAGCCGGCAACGAAGCCCTGAAACAATCCGGTCTCGACGCCTCTGCCGTCGACTGGTGGATTCCTCACCAGGCCAATTCCAGAATCATCCGCGATACGGGCAAACTCCTTGGCATACCTCCCGTTCGAACCATCAATGTTGTGGAGAAATACGGCAACAGCTCCGCGGCGACCATCCCGATCGCATTGGCTTACGGCATCGAGTCCGGCCGGATTCACCCGGGAAACACCCTTCTTTTTACGGCGGCGGGAGCAGGAATGGTAAGCGCGGGCCTGGTGGTGCGCGCCTGACTCGGTTGACAACGCCGTTCAAACCAGAAACAATTCTGAGATGCCTACCTGGGAAGAGAAACTCGCAGACCAGATCGATCCGCAACTTGCCGATGAGATCAGCGTCTTTGAAACCGAGATTCAGCTCCGGAAACAAGGCAAGCTGGACGAGAAGGTATTTGCGGAAACCCGTCTGCGGCGCGGCGCCTATGGACAGCGCTATGACAACGGTCATCGCAATGACGGCATCCGCACGCAGGAACTGAAGTACTCCACGGATTTGACCAAAGGACCCGAAACTCTCTGGGATGCTCCCGGGATGCAGCGCATCAAAATTCCGTTTGGCGGATTGAATCCGAATCAAATGGACACCCTCGCGGACCTCGCCGAGGAGTATGCCGACAGCGTGCTGCACGTGACGACCCGGCAGGATTTTCAATTCCATTTTGTTCATATCGACGACACGCCCGCCTTGATGCGGCGGCTTGGCGCAGTGGGCATCACGACCCGCGAAGCATGCGGCAATTCGATACGTAACGTCACGGCCTGCCCTTTGGCCGGCGTGTGCCGCACCGAAGTTTTCGATGTCATTCCCTATGCCCGGGCGTCGGCAAAATTCATGCTCGGGCATCCGGACGCCCAGGGTTTCGGACGAAAATTCAAGATCGCATTCTCCGGTTGCGAGGGCGAAGCCTGCGGCCTGGTGAACATGCACGACATGGGCGGCATCGCCGTCACGCGCGTTGAAAACGGCAAACTGAAGCGTGGTTTCGCACTTTACGTTGGCGGCGGTCTCGGCGCCGTTCCACATGATGCAAAGCTATTCGACCCGTTTCTTCCCGAGGAGGAATTGCTTCCGATCACTCAGGCCATTGCCCGTGTCTTTGCACGGCTCGGCGAAAAAAAGAATCGCGCTCAGGCACGCATAAAATTTCTCGTGGCAAAGCTGAAAATCGACGAGTTTCGACGGCTGGTCCTTGAAGAGCGAAAGATTCTGCCACACGACCCGCGCTGGACGAGTTATCTCGCGAATCTGGATCGCGACACGGAGAAACCACTCAAGGCTCCGAGCCACCTGAACGGACACCCTCGGCCCGAAGGTTTCGACGCGTGGTACGCGACCAACGTCTATCGTCAGAAACAGGAAGGCTATGCTGTCGCGACCATTACATTGCCGCTGGGCGATCTTTCATCCTGGCAGATGCGCGAACTGGCGCAGATTGCACGCCGGTTCAGCGGCGACAATGTTCGCACCACCGTCGAACAGAACATGCTCCTGCGCTGGGTGAGCGAAACGGACCTGCCGGAGCTTTACCGCGATCTTCAAAGAATCGGGCTTAACGAGCCCGGCGCCGGCACCATCGTCGATATCACGGCCTGCCCCGGTACCGACACTAGCAAACTCGGTATTTCCTCATCTCGCGGTCTTGCTGCGGAGTTGAGTTCGCGGCTGGCTGCAAAGTCGTTCACGCTCGATGAGAGCGTGAAAAACCTTCGCATCAAGATCAGCGGTTGCTTCAACTCGTGCGGTCAGCATCACATCTCGGATCTGGGATTTTACGGAGTCAGCCGGAATATCGGCAACCGGAAGGTGCCGCATTTTCAGGTGGTGCTGGGCGGCCAATGGCAGAACAATGCCGGCGCTTACGGGTTGGCTTTGATTTCGGTGCCGTCGAAACGCATTCCAGAGGTTGTGGATCGAATCACCGAACGTTATGTCCGCGAACGTCAACACGCGGAGAGTTTTCAGAGTTTCATCAAGCGGATTGGAAAGCGGGAACTGGCGCGTATGCTGGAGGATTTAACGCAGGTCCCGTCATTTGAGGCCGATCCGTCTTTCTATTCGGACTGGGGCGACCCGCGCGTTTATACGATCGGGGATATGGGTACGGGAGAGTGTGCCGGCGAAGTCATTTCCGTGTCGCAGTTTGAAATGGCGGCGGCCGAACGGCTCGTCTTTGAAGGCCAGATGAGTTTGGACGAAGGGGACTACGTCAAGGCCGATGGACATGCGTACGATGCGATGCTTCAAGCCGCGTTGTCGCTTGTCAAAGTCGAGTTCATGGACGTGCCCAACGAGCCCGGCACGATCGTGAACGAATTTCGGATACGCTTCTATGACACAAACCTGCTCGGCGATCGGTATGCCGGAAGCAAGTTCGCACAGTATTTGTTCCGCCGTCACGATTCTCCACCGACGGACCATACATTGGATCACGCGCACCGCGTTGTGGAAGAGGCGCAGTTGTTTATCGAGGCCGCGCACGCCGGCCACGACATCCTTGCAGAACGGCGCAGCAAATTACCCTGATGGATCTTCAACGAATCGGAATCAAGATTTTTGCGGACAGTTCCGCGCCGGTTCCGGTGCGGGAATTCATTCCCATTTTTCATTCGTGGATTCAAAAGCAGGCCGTGGAGGAACATCTGCTGATCGATGTCCATAACTACAGCCATATCCACAACGGGCCTGGAATCCTGCTGGTGGCTGGAGAAGGAAACTTCAGCATCGATATGGCGGATGGACAAATGGGCCTTCTCTACTATCGAAAGACGCCAAGCGCCGGACTGGTGTCGATTCTGAAAACGGCGCTGCAGGCCTGCAATCTCCTGGAGTGCGAACCGAATCTCGCCGGGCGCCTGCGATTCCGCACCGACGAAATGCTGATTGTGGCCAACGATCGACTACATGCGCCAAACAACGTTGAGACTTTCGAGGAATTGAAACCGGCTCTATCTGCGGCCCTGAAACTGGTGCTGCCCGAAGGCAAGTTCGCAATGACCCGTTCCAGTGTGAACCCCAAAGACCGCCTTGCGATCCGCGTTCAGACCGGCCAATCGGAGAACGTGGCCGCGCTTTTATCCCGCCTCAATCCGACGGACGCCCGGAGCCGCATTTCTTAGCCGCGATAACTATGGGATCCGTGTGATCTGCACGCTCACATTGCCGGATTCCGCAATGTGGACGGCTTTTCCCAGCTCTTCGTAGCACAGTATCCAATCGCAAACCGATACGACACGTTCACGTAGCGGTTCGGAACGTGCGGCAAATTCTCGTTGGTACCGTTCGTATTCCGCTCGGCCTTCGGCAGTCTCAACAGGAATGGCGGAAAATCCAAGCGCGCGCAAATCATAAGGGCTGGCGCACATGTCGACCTCGCGAATGTCTCGAGCCAGTTCAAAGCAATCGGCCACAAGTTCGCTCGGCGTGAATGGACTCAGTTTGAAAGCCCACTTATAGAGATCCATGTTGGCATGCAGGCAACCGCGCTGCTCGAACTCCGCCGCTGTCCGCCGCGTCAACGGATGCCGATTCAGCGGACGGGCGGGTTCGGTGAAGAATCGATACGCGTCGAAGTGCGTGCAGCAGACTGGATTCCCCTCCACAATGCGTGCGATCTCCTCCGACCGAAATCGCAATGGATACGCGTCATGACGGATTTCACTGGGCGTCTGCTGATATACCATCGCCCATTCATGCAAGCCAAAACAACCGAAGAACGCAGGACGCGTCTGCGTGGCAATAAGCAGTTTTCGAATATGGGCTACGGATTCGCGCCGTTCGGCGCGCAATTTCGACGGGTCGAGCGCGACACCATGGTCCGTTTCGCAATACTCCTTCCAGCGAAGATATTCCGCGGCCTCAGCGCCGGCGAGTATCGATCCGGGTCCGGGATGCCAACGTCTCAACCATGTCGGGCGGAAGGAATAGTAGGTGAACAGGAAATCGTAAACCGGATGTTTTTCGCGTCGAACGGCGCGAGACTGATGGGGATCGGTCCATGCACGGACGCGCATTTCGTGAGCAGTTTGCCGGGCTCGCCACTCCTCGGAACCCAAGACTACGGGCGAGCTATAGTCGCGGTCTGTGACCACGCGCGTTTTGAATTCCGCAGTCATTGAGATTGAGAATTTGATTGAGAATATGGTGCATGGCCAGCCAACTCCCCTCCTGGAACAGGAGGGGAGTCGCCTACAGTCCTAACGGAGATATTTCTCGAAGAAGGCCATGGTGCGATCCCAGGCCAGCTTGGCAGATTTCTCGTCGTAGCGCTGGCCCGTGTCGTTGTTGAAACCGTGCTGCGCACCTTCATAAACATAGCCGGTATGAACTACATTCGCTGCGGTCAACGCCGCATCGTATGCCGGCCATCTTGCAGTGAGATTGGTATCCGCCTGGCCATAGTGCAGTAACAACGGGGCTTTGATCTTCGGAATATCCGTCGCCACCATTGGAGGCTGTCCATAGAATGCAACCGCACAGTTAAGGTCGGGCATCCGCACCGCCAGTGTATTCGCAATACCGCCGCCGTAGCAGAATCCAACGACACCCAGCTTTCCAGTGCCTTCCGGATGAGATTTCGCGAAGGCCGCTGCGGCAACGAAGTCTTCGGTCATCTTCATGCCGTTGACCGATTGGAACTTCGTTTGTGCAGCCGCTTCATCACCTGGATAACCACCGACGGTGGTTAAGCCATCCGGTGCTATCGCGAGGAAATTCGCAAGGCCCACGCGCCGCGCAATGTCTTCAATGTGGGGGTTGAGACCGCGATTTTCGTGAACGACGAGAACAACGGGTAACTTTCCGGTCGCTTTCGCTGGCCGCGTCACGTACGCCTTAATGGTTCCATTGCCCTGCGGCGACGGGATATCCACGGACGTAATTCGCAGACGGGCATCGTCTTTCGGCACCTGCTGGCCAAACGCGAAGTCCGGCCGGAGCATTTCCAGAAATGCCGCAGCAGTAACACCGCCCACTGCGTACTTCTGGGCTCGATCGAGGAATCCACGCCGGTCAATGTGACCGTGAATATACAGGTCAAAAATATTGAAAATTTCCTGAGGGATCTCGCTCGCTTTCAGTCGTTCCATGGGTGCCTCCTTAAAGTTTGCCTTTTCGGGCCGGTGTGCCCCGCAGGATATCACCAACCGGCTCGTGTTATTATTTTTGGTCTCACGAGTTTTTCCTCTATGACAAGACCATTGGAAGGCGTCCGGGTGGCTATAACCGAGAATCGATATCCGGAGCAACTCCAACAACTGCTGGAGCGCCAGGGAGCCACAGTGTATTCCTGTCCGCTGCTCCGTGAAACTCCCGTGGAAGATGCTGGAAACGCACGCCGCTTCATGGAACTGTGCGAATCGACCAGGGTCGACTTCATCATTTTCTATACCGGCGTCGGCGTTGAATTCCTGTTTCGTGCGATGAACAAACCGGAAGTGATTGCGCGCTCCAGAATCATTGCCCGCGGGCCAAAGGCGGTCAATGCCTTGAAGAAATTCGGGCTGCAGGGCAACTTTGTCGCGGACGCCCCAACAACCGAAGGTATTCTCAAGACGCTTTCCCGCGAAGAGCTTCACGGTAAATCCATTCTCGTCCAGCTCTATGGTCAGGAAAACGTGGAACTCCGTGAAGGTCTGGAAGCGATGGGCGCAAAAGTGACAGGCATCTCGCTGTACCGCTACGAAGAGGCATCCGATACGGAGGCGGTTTCGGAACTCGTGCGGCGGATCACTCAAGGGGAGATTGACGCCATCACGTTCACCAACGGGCCTCAGGCCCGATTCCTTCTCCAGTCGGCAGCTGCGCTGGGCGCCAACGCAGAACTTTTGAAACACCTTCAACAGAACATTGCCGTGGTGTCGATTGGCGCAGTCACATCGCGGGCGCTGCGCGAGGTAGGCATAGAACCCTGCGTCGTTCCCGAAGAACCCAAAATGGGACCCATGGTGAAAGCGTTGTCGGACTTCTTCGAAAAGAGAAACAGGGAATGTTCTACCCCGTCTTCATAGACCTCCAAAACCGGCCCGTCCTTGTGGTGGGCGGAGGCACTGTCGCGGAACGCAAGGTGGAATCCCTGCTTGAAGCGGGCGCACGAGTTACAGTCGTCAGTCCGGAAGTGAAGAATTCGCTCCTGGACCATGCAAGCCAGCAGCGCATTGCCCTGCATCAACGCCAGTTTGTTTCCACAGACATGGATGGTGTCCTGCTTGTGGTATCGGCCACCGATGATGCAGCCACACAACGCGAAGTTGCTTCGCTCGCCTTATCGAAAAACGTTCTGGTCAACACCGTCGACCGGCCGGATCTCTGCAGTTTCATCGTTCCGGCAATACTACGGCGTGGAGACATCACGCTCGCCATATCGACATCCGGAAAAAGCCCCTCGCTGGCCGCAGCGCTTCGAACGCGGTTCGATCGCGTGCTGACCGAAGACATGGCGCGCACTGCCAGCCTGCTGGGAGTTGTGCGCCCTGAAGTGCATGAGCGTTTTCCCGGCAGCGACGAACGCAAGCGCGTCTTTGACAGAATCATTGATTCCGGCATTCTCGATTGGATCGGCGAATGCGACGACACGGCAGCTCTTGAACGCGTGCGCCGGATGATTGACGAAATCTCATGACTAATCGCGGCGTGGTCTTCATTGTCGGCGCCGGGCCCGGCGATCCGGATTTGATTACGGTCAAGGGACTGCGGTGTCTGCGGGAATCCGACGTCGTTCTTCACGATCGCCTTATTTCCACTGGCCTGCTGACCCAAGCCCGTGGAGATGCGCTGCTGATCGATGTCGGAAAACGGTACGGCCATGAAGACCGGCAACAACCCGAAATTCACCGGTTGATGATTGAATTCGCCGAGCAGGGAAAGACCGTTTGCCGGCTCAAAGGCGGCGACCCTTTCATATTCGGGCGCGGCGGCGAAGAGGCCGATGCACTGATGGCGGCTCGCATCCGGTTTGAAATCGTACCGGGCGTCAGCAGCGTCACTGCAGCGGCCGTAGCGGCCGGATTTCCACTCACGCATCGAGATCACAATCACGGCTTTCTCGTGATCACCGGATCGCGGTCGGTGGCGTTCGATGCCGCCGAATGGTCCGCGGCACGCACTCTGTTGAAATCCGGAGGAACCGTCGTTGTCTTCATGGGCGTGGTCCGGCTTGAAGCAATCATCGAAAACCTCCTTCAGAACGGCTGTTCGCCGGATATACCGGTCGCACTCATTTCGCGGGCCACATGGCCAAGTGAGGAAACTCGCACGGGCACGCTCCGCGATATCTTTCAAAAATCCCTGGGATTGAGCGCTCCCGCTCTCCTTGTACTGGGCAACGTGGTAGCCCTTTCCCATGAAAAACGAAATTCTTGAATTTGCTCTCTCCCTTGCCAGTGCCGCAGAGGCCGAGATTATGCCGATATATCGGAAGTGCGCCGTGAGCTTCAAATCCGATGGTTCCGAAGTGACGGAAGCCGATCGCCGCGCCGAAGAAGTGATGCGCGAATCCATCGGCAGCCGCTATCCAAAACATCTGGTGCTCGGCGAAGAATTTGGAGGACCGAAGGAACCCACGACAGAGCCCCTGTGGGTGCTGGATCCGATCGATGGCACAACATCGTTTGCAATGGGCCTTCCCATTTTTGGAACGCTAATCGCCTATCTGGAAAATGGCGAGCCTCTAGTCGGCGTGATTCACTTTCCCGCGATGGGAGAGACGGTTTATGCGGCCCGGGGAAGTGGATGCTGGGTTCATGTGCGCGGCGATGAGTTTCCGCAAGAAGTGAAGGTGTCTGAAACATCCGCTCTTGCCGGCGCGTTTGTGTCGGCGGGGGGCACGAAACCGTCGGACATCGAACCCGCCAAAACCGGGCGTTGCTACAAACTCAGTAGTCTGATTGAAAAGCCACGCAAATTTCGCTTCATCAGCGACTGCGTCCAGCATGCGCTCGTGGCTCAAGGCCGTATCGATGCGGCCATCGACCCGGAGATGAATCCATGGGACATCGCAGCGCTGATTCCCTGTGTGGAGGAAGCCGGCGGTGTCATTTCGGATTTGGAAGGCGTTCGCGAACATTTAACATGGCGAACCAGCCTTTTGAGCAGTTCCACGCCCGAACTCCACAAGCAGATTCTCCGGGTGCTCCGGGGTGTCACGATTTAACTTGCGGTCAAGAAAACAGGAGTAGGAAAATTAGGCCACAATGAACCGGACGCGCATGAATTGCTTCCTTTTGTTCGCGGTTCTGACGTGGATTCCGCGGATTGCCTTCGCGCAAACCGGCGAGGACTCGGATACGGCCCGTCAGATACAAATCCAGAAGGAACAGCAGGAACGGGAAAAAAGCCAAAAGGCCCTGCGCGATTTCCTGAACCAGCAGTCGGCCTCATCTCGTAGCGTCCGGCCCAGCGCCGCCACAGAATTGCAAGTCCGGTTTTTTGAATTCCAAATGGCAATTCCGAAATTCCGCGCCGCAACCGATGATTACCGATGGACGTTAAGCCTGTCGGAGAAACTGGACAAGCCTCGGAAGAAGATCAAAACGGAAACCGACGTGATGCTGAGCTACCTCAGCGCCGCAAAATTGAAACCCAAGCGTCCGGACCCTCAGGAATTCAAGGATTATTCTCAAACGGAACTGGCGTGGGAAACGCTCAATTCTGCCGAGCGGATCGGCACGTTTCTCGACGTGGCTGTGGCGGTCGAACGTCAGGATGTCGTTGCGCCCCTGATGCTGGAATTCATGTACAGGCTCAACGGAGAATTATTGCGCCTGAAGTGGCTGACGTCCCATACGAAGTGATGTGAGGGAAGGGAACGCCTCTCCCGAAGGGAGAGGGTGGCCCGAAGGGCCGGGTGAGGGATCAAGAGACTGCGCCGTTTCTGTACCCCTCACCCGCCGCTTCGCGGCACCCTCTCCCTTCGGGAGAGGGACTTGCTTAACCTTAACGCTTCAACGCTTCACCGCCGAAGTCAGAATTGCCGGCATCGGAAGCTCGATCCTTCCTTGTAGCCGGTAGCCTTCTGCTCGTGTTGAAATCTCCTTTTCAATGTTCACCAGCGCCTCCGGTGTCTGCAGATTCAAAAGTGCTGCCGTGCGAACTGCGGCCCGGCGCATCGTTTCAAACAGCATCCCGCCGGATTCCAGCATCCAGACCTGCGGCACGATAATGGTTTCAACATCGGCGAACCCGGCAATCTTCAATGCGCGAGCACACTCGAGGGGATCGCTGAACCTGAAGAATGGAGGGCCTTCCGGGAGGGGGACATCGATGTTTCCATGCATTCGAACGGCGCCGAGAACGATTTCGAATCCGGCAGCCTTCGGCGGGGAGTCCCAAACGGTGAAGGCATAACGGCCGCCGGAGCGCAAAACCCGATAGGCTTCCGCAATGGCTTTGTCGGGTTCGGCGAGATGCAACATCCCGAAATTCATCACCACGGCGTCGAAGCAACTATTGGGGAAATCCAGATTCTGTGCATCGCCTTCACGGAATTCGATTGCGGGGTTCGCTACCTTCGCGACTTCAATCATCGATGACGAGAAATCGATTCCAACGGCAGCACATCCCTGCCGTTCGGCAGCAGACGCAACGTAACCCGGACCACACGCAACATCCAGCAGTCGAATACCGTCGCGGACGCCCACTGCATTCAGCAATGGACCAACCGACTGCATGGTAACTCCGCCAAAGCCAGCCCCATATTGGCTGGCTGCTTTCTGCCAGCCTTCGTGCTCGAAATTGTGAAACCTATTCGCGGTCTTGTTTTCCATAAGGCAAATCGTTGAAATCGAGATGGCAAAGAAGTAATATGAGCGGCGCATGCTAAAAGCTTCAACCCCAAAATTCCCGACCCTATCACCCCTGTGAAATTTGCAACCTTGACCCATCCCAAATGAGAGCTTTCACGAGGCAATGATGTCTGTTCGTCTTTTTGTTGGGAACCTCCCCTATGAGGCAACTGAAGAGGAAATCCGCGCCCATTTCGCCGGGGCGGGCAATGTACTGAACGTATTCATGCCGCTCGATCGCGAAACCGGCAGGAAGCGCGGTTTCGCCTTCGTCGAATACGGCGATAACGCACAAGCGCAGGAAGCCATCCGTCTGTACAATAGCCAGAATTTCAAGGGACGGCCACTGGCGGTCAATGAAGCGCGGGCCAAGGAAAGCCGGCCTCCTGGGACGGGTGCTCCGTTCCGTCCGAGTGGAGGCCCTCCACGCCCGATGTCGTCCGGGCCTCGCCCGATGGGATCCTCCAGCTCACACTCCGGCGGTCACAGTTTCGACCGTCCGGATTCCAGTTCCATGGAACCTCCCGGCCGTGGCGATCGCATTAACCGGAAATTCGGTCCGGATGCCAAACCTTTCCGCAGCCGAAATCAAAAGGCCTTCAAACCCGAAGGCGGGAAAAAGGCCCAGAAGGAAAAACTGGGCGGGCAGCTCTACAGCGTCGACGACTCGGATGAAAGCGCAATCGATCCGGAAGAATTGGACGATTTTGCCACGGGTATCGAAGAAGACAGTTCCGAAGACAGCGAATAAACCCTAGCCCTTTGTTTTCGGTCTATAGCGGGCATGAGACACAAACCCATGCGTTCCATCATGTTCCTGCTGTTGGTGTTGCCTATTGCCAACGCCAGTTCCGCGCCGCGGAGCCTGACAGACGCGGAAAAGGCGACTCATGTATTGAATCGTCTGACGTTTGGACCTCGCTCCGGAGACGTCGCCCGAATCCAGAATATGGGGATTCGTCAGTACATCGAGCAGCAGCTTCGCCCGGAACTCCTCAATGACAGCGCAACCGACGGCCGCTTAAGCCAGTTCCCGTCGATCCATATGAAGACCGAAGAATTGATGGCTCGGTATCCGCAACCGCAGCAGGTCGCCCAACGGGCGGGAATCCCCAATCCAAAAGCCGACGATAAGAACGCACAGGCCAATCGCCGAATGCTTCAGCAGTACATGATGGACAATCGTCTCGAACGCCCTCAAACATTGCTTCAGGAGTTGCAGGCTCAAAAAATCATTCGAGCGGTTTATAGCGAACGCCAGCTTCAGGAAGTCATGACCGATTTCTGGTTCAACCATTTCAATGTGTACTGGAATAAGGGCCAGGACAAATGGTTCACCACCGATTACGAGATGAGTGCGATCCGGCCGCACGCCCTGGGTAAATTCAAAGACCTGTTGATGGCCACGGCGAAGAGCCCGGCGATGCTCTTCTACCTGGACAACCATTTGTCGACGACACCGAATGCAGTTGCGGAATTGTCGGCCGTGACCCGGGCGAGGCTGGCGAATCCGAATGCACCATTGCCGCCAAGGATTCAAGCCGCTGCGGCAAACCAGGCCAAAGGCAGGAAGGCGGGGATCAATGAGAATTACGGCCGGGAATTGATGGAACTGCACACCATGGGCGTCGATGGCGGTTACTCGCAGAAGGACGTTCAGGAAGTCGCCCGGGCGCTGACCGGCTGGACCATCGATAGGCCCAGACAGGACGCTCAGTTTGTATTCCGTGCACAAATGCACGACAGAGGCGAGAAGATCGTCCTCGGCCACACGATTCGGTCCGGCGGGGGAATTGAAGACGGCGAAAAGGTAATCGATATTCTCGCCCATCACCCCAGTACGGCGCATTTCATCGCGACCAAGCTGGTGCGGTACTTTGTCAGCGAAAACCCGCCGCAGGCACTGATAGACAAGGTCGCCGCGACCTACATGAAGAGCGACGGCGATATTCGTGAAATGCTCCGAACCATTTTCTACTCCGACGAGTTCATGTCGCCGGACATCTATCAGCAGAAAACAAAGTCCGCTTTTGAATATGTGGTTTCCGCCATTCGTGCGATGAACGGCGACACTACTGGGAGTCCGAGACTGGCTCAACTGCTGGGCAAAATGGGACAACCGATCTATGAATTCGTCGCACCCACCGGATTTCCGGATCGTGCGGATTTCTGGCTTACGGATGGAACGCTGATCGAACGCATTAACTTTGCCGTAAGCCTGACATCGAATAAGCTTCCCGACACGAAAGTACAATTAACAAATTTCCCGGATCCAAAGACTGCTGCGCTTTATCTGGGATCACCAGAATTTCAAAAAAGGTAGGAGTTTATGCCGCTGTCTCGCCGCTTTTTCTTGAAGTCCGCCGGAGTTGCTGCCGCGAGTTTCGGGGCGGTTCCATCGTTTCTTCTCCGTACGGCTTATGCCCAGACTCCATCCGCGGCCAGCGCAGGTGCAGGAAAGGACCGGCCCATATTGATCGCAATCTTCCAGCGGGGCGCCGCCGACGGCATTTCGATGGTCGTGCCGTTTGGCGATTCGCACTACGCGTCGGTGCGTCCGCAAATTGCGATACCGGCTCCACAGCGCGGCAGCACCGAATCCGCCCTGGATCTGGATGGATACTTCGGATTGCATCCCGCGCTCGGATCACTGAAGCCCATCTATGATGCAGGGCATCTGGCCATGGTTCAGGCCGTTGGGTCCCCGGACAATTCGCGGTCTCACTTCGATGCGCAGGACTACATGGAGTCCGGAGCTCCTGGAAACAAGAGCGTCGCAGACGGATGGCTCAATCGATATATCCAGACCGATCCGAAACCAAAGGGGACGACTCCGTTCCGCGCCATCGCGATGAGTTCCAATATGCCCCGGTCCCTGCTTGGCCCCGCGCCGGCCCTGGCCATGACGAAAATTCAGGATTTCGACGTCCGAGGCAATGGAGCGCGCGGAGGCGGCAACGACATCTATGCCGCTTTTGAATCCATGTGGCACAACGAAACCTTCGATGCGGTAAAGATGCTGAAGGACGCCAATCCCACACGCTTTCAGCCGGAGAACGGCGCTGTCTATCCCGGCCAGCCGTTTTCCCAGTCCCTGCTGCAAATCGCCCAGATCATCAAAGCGGATGTCGGATTGGAAGTGGCATTTGCCGACCTCAGCGGATGGGATACCCATGCGAACCAGGGCGCCGTCGCCGGCCAGTTGAGCCAGCGCCTGCGCGAGTTCGGAGATGGAATCGCGGCGCTCTATCGCGATCTCGGGGATCGCATGCGCAATGTCGTGATCGTCACCATGACGGAGTTCGGGCGGTCCATCAAGCAAAACGGATCCGGAGGCACCGATCATGGTCATGCCAGCGCCCTCTTCATGGCCGGCGGGCCGGTCAAAGGCGGAAAGGTTTACGGCAAGTGGCCGGGGCTGGCCACGGATCAGCTGTTTGAGGGCCGGGATCTCGCGCTGACGACGGACTTCCGCGATGTCTTTGCCGAAATACTCACCAAACACATGCACGCCCCCGACGTTGCGAAGGTATTTCCCGGCTACACGCCCCGTCAATCGCTCGGCATCCTGTAATGCGGGGACACAGGGGACAGTCCCCTGTGTCCCCGCATTTCGGTCGTGTTAGGCTCTTGGATCAGTGAATCCAAAGCTGGTTGAACTCGCAGAACTCTACGGCGTCCAGGTGTCATATACCGACATGCGCGGGAAGCGGCGGGAGGCAACCACTGAAGCCGTACTTCTTGCTCTCGGTGCGCTGGGAGCACCCATCTCGAAAATGGATAATGTGACGTCCGCATTGCGATTGCGGCGCATTGAGAGGTCCAGGCTCGAACTTGAACCCGTCATCGTGGCGTGGGACGGGAAATTGCCAAAATCCCAGAGTCGGACTTCTAAAACCACTCCAGCCGTGGTGTTGGAGAACGGCACCGAAATTCCGTGGCCTCCTCCGAAACGGCTTCCGATGGGTTACCACCGAATCAATGACAGTCTGGTGATCTCCGCGCCGAAGCGGGCGCACTTTCCGATTTCCGGCAAGGCATGGGGAGTGTTTGCTCCCGTCTATGCGTTGCATTCGAAACGCAATGAGGGCGCCGGCGACCTGACGGATTTGGAGTCCGTCATCGACTGGATGGACGAACATGGCGGGCAGGTTGCGTCGACTCTTCCGTTGCTATCGACATTTCTTGATAAGCCTTTTGAACCGAGTCCCTATTCTCCCGTCAGCAGGATGTTCTGGAACGAGTTCTACGTGAATCCGGCCCGTTCGCCGGAATACCCAACCCCTCGCAGAAATCGCCGCACACCGCCTGTTACGCCGCTCGTGGATTACCGTAGAACGATGGCACGCAAACGACGCGTATTGGAAACGATGACGCAGTCCCTGTTCGACCAATCGGGCCGCCGGCGTGACCAGTTTGAATCATTTCGGAGATCGAATCCCGGCGTCGAAGACTATGCCCGTTTTCGTGCGGTGACGGAACGGCAGGAAAAGGGCTGGCGAAGCTGGGCTCCACGTCTTCGGCATGGAAATTTCCGGCCAGGCGATTACAGCAACGATGTGTGCCGTTACCATCTCTATGCCCAGTGGCTCATTCAAGAGCAGATGGAGCAGCTCGCCAATCGAACGAAGCGGTCAGGCTGTCTCCTCTACCTGGACCTGCCGGCAGGTCTTCATGCGGACGGTTACGACACGTGGAAGCACCAGGATCTTTTCGTTAAAGGGATGTCGGTGGGAGCGCCGCCGGATACGATGTTCACCTCCGGTCAGGACTGGAGCTTTCCACCGATGCATCCCCATGCGATGCGCACCAGCCACCATCAATACACGATTGCGATGATCCGCAACCATCTGCGGTTTGCCCGTTTGTTGCGCATCGACCACGTCATGGGACTTCACCGTCTCTTCTGGATTCCGGAAGGATTGCCGGGCGATCAGGGATTGTATGTCCGTTATCCTTTCGAGGAGATTTACGCCATTCTCAGTGTGGAATCGCACCGGCATGATGCAGGAATCGTTGGCGAGAATCTCGGTCTGGTCCCGCGTGAAGTGAACGCGGCGTTGACGAGACACAATGTCCGGCAATTGTATATAGTGCAGTCCGAACTGTCGTTGAGATCAAGGAAGCGGCCTCTGAGGAAGCCGAAGAAAGGCACAATCGCCAGTCTCAATACGCATGACATGGCGACCTTCCAGTCGTTTCTGGATGGCCTGGATATCGCG